>Ga0131853_10001593_pt1 | contig 40541 bp, 26 predicted proteins | sample TergutLab28metaG_FD_92764 | JGI IMG/M metagenome (GOLD analysis project Ga0131853, IMG submission 92764) | Labiotermes labralis P1 segment gut microbial communities from Petit-Saut dam, French Guiana - Lab288 P1 (version 2) (version 2) | ecosystem: Host-associated > Arthropoda: Insects >...
AAACAGCCAGCCTGGGGATTCGTTTAACGAAGCTTATTCTGAATGGTCTAATGTCGCAACCACACGCACAGATGTTGACCAAGATTATATGGACAGAGAACGTGACAGAGAAAATCTTCGTAGGTATTTGCGTGACTTGTTAAGAGATTTCCTTCGTAGACCTTATTGGACCGCCATGAACCAAAATGGACATTTTATTGCCATGTATCGTCCCACAATGGTTGACTATTTGCTACAAAACAACGGGCAACTTATCCGCCTTGCGGACAGTAACCATCCAACCAGCACCTTCTATCTGCCCCAAGCCCTGTTTTTGCAGATTTGGGATGGAGGTCAAGGTTTTGTAATCCAGCGTAATGACATGACGATTACAATTCCCAACCAAGCCATTAACAGCATTAACAGCGACCCTGTGGTTGACACAGTTCGCCGTATACGTGATGTGCGTGGGGTGGAAGATTATTATGTCCGTTTGGTTCTTGATGTGCGGGCCCATTCTGCCACCCAAATCCAAGGGGAGCAAGTGGCAGGTCAACAGGTCACTTTGAATGTTGACTTGGTGGAAAGTAATGCAACCATTCGCCAAATTGACGAAAACCTAATGCACAGCCTGCTGTATGCCATTGAAACTGACTTCTTTATTGATAGATTTGTTGCCGAGCGTTCCTTTACCTTCGGTCAGGAAATTGAGCATATGGTGGCAGAGGGCATCGCCCATTTGTACCAAGTACGCCGTATGTACGAAATTGCAGAAATTATTAACCATGAGATGAGTGCATATGTAAACACCCGTCTACGTGCCAGCTATGGGCGTGCTGTCGGCTTTAACTTTATTAGCCAACCCATTTCCATAACCCTTGGTGGCTCTGCAAATGGCGACCTTGTAGGTGGTTTCCAGTTTGCCACTAACAATTGGGTGCGTCAAAGCGTAGAACAGCAAGGTACTAACAGAGTAATTCGCACACAAACCCCAGGTTCATTTGCCTTTACCCGCCAAGCTATTGTAATGCCAGGGTTAAATACCATTCAAGGGCATGATAGGTTAACGGCTATAATAGCCAGCCATGGCTTAACTGAACTGCTTGGGGCAGGGGAGAACTTTAACCTCAACGCCAATGTTTCCCTAAACACGGTGCAGGGGGTCGCTGCCCGCTTAGCAGGCGCACCTGCTGGCGTAAACAACCAAACATGGTTACGCAACCAAGGGTATATTGTGCCTGTGAGGGGTGCAAATGCCCCAGCCCAAACCCAAGAGGTTGTCTATACGCTGATGGCATTGTATGAAATGCGCACAAACACCAATGTGTCCTCTTTGCGGATTAGCAACTTTAACAATCTTAACAACATAGGTGGTATTGACAACCGCTTCCGTCCATATGTACAGGCGGCGTTTGAGCTAAATATTTTTACTGACAGAAATATGCAGCCAACAGCACCTATGACAAACGACCAATTCCTTCGCCTGTTGTTGGTGCTTGACCAACGAATAGGATTATAATGAGGTGTTACCATGACAAAACGTAATTTATTAAAACGCATAGGAGCAGGGCTTTTGGCGATGCTGTTTGTGGTGGGGCTTATCCCGCCACTTATGGCTTATGCTAATGTGCAAAACCCTGTTACAGAATTTGAAATTTTATCATCAACAGGTGTCGGACGTAATTATAGTTTGTCTATGTTTTGGACAAGACCATCTTTGCCGTCCCCGACCAACCCTCCAGCCAACTACAACGGCACAATGACATCTTGGAATGCCCACCAGGCCTCCAACTATGAAATTATGCGCTTCCATGCTGGCAATGCACTTGCACCAACAGGTTGGGGTGGATGGGAAATGATAGCCCCTGTAAACTCCACCTCGAATATTGTGTCACACACCTTATCGCAGAGCCTTTTGCCTGGGCGTTTTTATGCCTACCAAATCCGTGCTTTCCACTGGCATCAGATGACCACTGCCATTCCTCCATATCTAGTTAATAATAGGGTAGAATCCGTGGCAGACCCTGATAATACGGTTTATTTCATGTCAGATTTAGAAGTGCAAGCAGAAGGGCGGGGGCGTGACCTTACTGTTTCTTTCAACCGCCCACAATTTGCTGGTGATGACCCATTTACTGGTTATCGTATTCATTGGCAGTTGCGTGCAGGTGGTACACCGCATAATTCTGGTGTTTTGCCCATTTCCGCTTTCACTCGCCAAGGTGACACTTACACCATAACCATCGAAAATGCTGACGGGCTTATACCCAGCCGTGTTTTTAATGTGTGGATAGAGCCTGTTTTGGATGGTGCAGACCGCCACGCCGCAGGTCTTGGCTTGCCAAACAGACCTTCAGCACTTTCAGACAATTTCTATGATGCGTTTTCTGTATCTTTGATGCACACAACAAACCTGTTTATGGCAGAAAATGTATTTGTAAGCCCTGTTTTGGATGGTCAGCCAATTGGCATGAACTATCTTTTGTTATACTGGGGACCGCCAGAGGCTGGTCGTGTTATTTTACAGCAACAAGGTACTGGTGGTGCTTGGTTTAACATTGCGGTTTACGACCCGCCAGCAGCACAAAGTATCGGTCATTTGCTTATAGACCGACCAGGTGTTGAAACAAATTTCCGCATCATTTTCCACGATGCCACAGGCGAAGCCATTTATCCGCCAGAACATTGGACATTTAACCCTACCCTTGCACAATTTATGCCAACCCGCCCAAATATTGTGGAAGTGGATGATGTGGCAGGTCCGCCCCTTGGTCTGGTTGTAACATGGGAAGCATTTATGCGTACCCCCTTTAATAACGAGGAGCGTAATGACACCGCCAATATGCACGGCAATTTGTTCCGTGACCCAGATGTGGTTTATGACATTTGGATAACTGATAATGCTGCTGCCTTCCAAGGCGTAACGCCATCAATACCGCCTGTTATCGAAGGGCTTACCCAAGAGCAAATAGGCACCTTTCAAGGGTCACCAAATTTTACCTATACCCATACTTTTACTGAATTTATCAACATAAACGGCAATCGTATGCCGATTGTGACAAACCGTGTGTATTATATAAGGATTGTGGCACGTCGCACGGTTCCGTTAGAACAACAGTCTGTTGCAGCATACGCATCTCACTTTATTTTTGGTGACATTGTGCTACCGCCACCCGTAATGCCCCGCCCGCCCCTGCGTATCGAAAATTCTGGGCTGGATTATTTAGAACTTGGCTGGGAAAACCGCTGGGTAGAGGCTTTTGAAGTTATTACCAATACCAACGACCCAAGATGGCCTGGTGTTTGGCATTCCGCTTTTGGCTTACGCAATGGCGTGCTGGTATTTGACTATGATGTGGTTGCACCGAACCGAACCACTATCAACTCTGGTGTAACGGCTCTACACTTGCTTGGTGATGAAACCGCCGTGCGTGCCGCTCTTGGTTCTACTCAAGTACCTTTGCGTACCCAGCATTTACCTCACCCTCAAACCAGATACGAGGTGCATGTCCGTGTGCTGTCAGATATTATCGACCAAATTCAGACACCTGCTGGCTTGGAAGCCTTTACACATGCGTTGCATAATGGTGGTGGTCCATGGGTAACATTAACCCTTGATATAGATGATATAACTGCCAACCCACTAACTATTTTATCTACGTTGGAGGGTCTTGAGTCTGACACCACTTATGCCGTCTTCTTCCGTCCTGCAAATCCAGCAGGGCAGGCTTGGTGGCCCACCCTAATAATGGGTACAACGACCAGCGAGCGTCCAGGCATGGATATTACACCACCCGCACCCTTCCTCAGCCCACATCAAGAGGGGGATAGATGGTTGGAGTTTGTGCTACGCCCTTTCCCTGGTGACGCTGTAAATTATGAATTTTGGATTTCGGAATTTGCGGACCGCTCCACCGCTTGGGAATTTGAACCCAATGAGGATTTTGGTAGAATGTTTACCTATCCAGGAGGTGCTGTTAGCGGACAACGCCGAATTTTCCATGCGGATGGACTTTTCCCAGAAACAACCTACTATATCTGGGTGCGAGCCATTTCTACAACTAACACGAACAATTATTCATGGTCGGCATCCATCAGTATGACCACACTGCCCTTGATGACCCCGCCACCGCCAAGTGGTTTGGGTCTGGCAGGTCCATCAGAGGTTAATATTATAAACCTAGAAAATGACCTAGAATTAGAACGTGTAGCTTCAGACCATATGGTAATTAGCTGGTTGCCCATTCGTGGTTATCCTGGTATGCCAGACGATGTGCATTTGCCCATGGAAGGTAATGAGGACGGTGCAATGGGTACTACAATCCTTGGTAGCCCGTTGATTAGCTTTAGCTATATGGTGCTTTTCCCTGACCTAACGCCAAATACCGCCTACTGGGTGCGTGCAAGAACTATTTTAAGCGTGCATCGTGACGGCATTGGTGGCGAAATTACAGAACGTGTAGACTTTATCGTCCAAATGGCAACAAATCCAGATTTTTTGGATGCCACAACCGTTTTTGTGATGCCAGACGCTGACGAGATACAACATGGATTGCACACCCGCATGACCATGTCCGACTGGGCTGGCCCTATGATGTTCTGGACGACACGTGACGATGGGGAATTTGACGGTGATGTAATTCCAGAACTTTTCCCGTTACCAGACCGTGACTTTGAAATTAACTTTAACCCCTATACCCGCACGCTTACTTGGCGTTTCCGCTCCACTGATGTGGATGAGAGCGGGCATCGTGACAATTTGGCAGACCAGCGTTTTATTAGCCGTCTAATCCAACTTCGTACTTTTGAATACACAATTGATATGACTCATTACAACAATCAGCCAGTGGAAAATAGGGTTATTGAAATACCTTATACTATCCTAGCCGCCTTTGAGCAAAGAGGTATTGACTTTAGCATTATTGCGGGTGCTACCACCTATACATTTAGTCCAGGTTTTGCTAACACACCGCAAAATACAGGCTTTGGAGTAAATAGTCGCCTGCGTATGTATATCAGCAATGAAGTAGAGCCAACCAGCCTTGCTCCTAACAGGCACTATTTAACCACGCCCCAATCCTTGGATATAAATGTGGTTAACAGGGTCGCTCATACCAATGTGGCGCTTACGGCTTTGGCAGCACCTGTCACTGCCATCCACAGCATCAGCCGTGCCTTTGCTATGGATTATCATATCGGTGCATATGTGCAATCGGCAGGGGATGTGGGCTGGCGCCGTGGTGGCGGTGGTTTTGATGAATTTGCGTCAACCGTGTCCACCTCAACAACCCGCCCGACCACCTTTGCGGCAATTGCGACAGGTATACCCCAACTGTATCAAGCAACCCCACAAACAAGGGATGCGTTGTACTTTGTAAACACACAAATTAACTTTACGGACATGGAATGGTTTGCACCGACCTTTGCTGTGGATGTTTGGCAAATTAACCGTATTATCCACGCTGTTGCCCGTGGGGTAAGTTATGCCCCGATTAATATGCTTGATAATCTAACGGAAGATGAGATGTCCTCGCTGTCAAATGCTCGTATGTTGGTGCCAGGGCATTACACGGTGTCGAGGGAGGATGCACTGGCTGCCCTTGTGCGTTTATTCGAGGTGCGTACAGGTCGCCGTATAACGGGTGCGCCTACCCTTCAGACCACTAGCTTCCCTGACATTGCAAATGCCAGCTCTCATCTACAACAAGCGTTGCTAAATGCTGAATTTCTTGGGTTTATTGACTTTAATTCGTCGGGTGCAGACCCTCATGGTGAAATGCTGTGGGGAGATGTTATGATAATTCTTGAGATAATACTTCGTAACTAACGACATAAAGCAACCCTATTCTGCGAATGAATAGGGTTGTTTGCTTTAGGGCGTGGAATATTAGTCAACTTGTGCTTTTGGCTAGTTTTTGTGCCTTTTTAAGTGCGGACTGAGGTAGCTTGTTGCTGGGGTCTTGGGCGGCAGATTTTTCAAAAAACTTTATAGACTTGCTATAGGCTTGTTTGTTAAAATTCTGTACTCCCAAATTATAGTTTATGGCGGACATAGTGGGTTTTTTTGTCATTTGGAAAACTATATGCCCAAGACCCAGAAGCGCTGCCCCCATGCCTCCTAAAATTATACCAACGGATTGGGTGGCAAGGCTTCCCAACATCAAAATAAGCCCAATTAATGCGGTGTGCAACTTTACACCAATTGGACCATATGGCACGGATGGTGGGGCTGGCTTTTTAGGCTTATCCTTCTTGGTCGGTTTTGTGGCTTCTTCTTCCGCTTGTTGGGCTTGTTGCAATTCCGCAAGTTCTGCTCGCTTCATGCTTTTGGGCTTTTCCATGGGCTTCGGCACGGAATTTTCTTTAAGCATGTGAAATTCCGAAATCATGTCCCCAACAAGCTTAAACATGATATACACATTCCTAGGTAAGGGTCGCCCCTTAGCGGAACGCACCTTTTTTGATATATGCAAAATATAATATTCGTTTTGTCGGTACAAATCCATTGGATTTAGAACTATAAGATTACGGCTGGCATCGTAAGTTATTAGGGTATGCAAAATATACCCTGTGGTGTCAGTCACGTTCATTGTTTTTCGTGATACGGTTTCCTCATCCAAGGGGGTGTTGAAGCGTATGTACCAATAAACCGTGCCGTTTGGGTCGGTTATGTTGGTGGCGACCTTGGTCTTCATGTTGGGGTCAGTGGACTTCATTACAAAGTTGTCCGTCTTCATCTTACCCTGTTGAATGGTTTCTTGTCTTTGGTTTTCGTCCATGGGGTTTTACACCTCTTTATTTACGATGCTCCTCATATTTAGCGTCGGCTTGCTCCTGTGTTATTGTGTTGAAGAAGCCAATGGGGCTGATTGCAGCCTTGCGGAAGTATTCTGTGGCGGTGTCGGTGTCTCCGTCCGCCTCGTGGATAAGACCAAGAAAGTAGTTGCTGTCCGCCATTGTTTCCCTTAGAGAAAGGGCGTGGATGAAAGCCTCACGCGCTTCCTCTGTTTTGCCTTGATGGTAGCGTATTTGCCCTAAATTATCCCATAGTGCGGCGTGTTCTGGTTCGTCGTCAATTGCTTGGTTAGTTATATTTAGTGCTTTATCCAAATCACCTTCCACCATATATAAAAATGCCAAATTTGCTAGGGTTGCCGCATTGGTGTACTCTTGGTTAGCCCTCATATCTTCTAGTGTTTTTATGGCGGTTTTTGCGTCCTTGTTCATCCAGTGGCAGGTTGCTTTGGATATTATGGCGGAACGCTCATCTATCGGGTTTTTGGACAATTCAACAGCTTTATCTAAATACTTAAAGGCATCTGTTGTATTACCGTCTGCCTGCATTAAAATTAATGCCAAATAAATGTGGCTGGCAGGGCTTTTAACGCCACCATCCACCGCTTTTTGAAGCATCAAGCGTGCTTTATCCATACGCCCTGCCAAATAAAAATAATTTCCCCGCAAGGACATTATTGCCTTGCGGTTGATAAAATAAGCCGTGGCAATTATAACTGCATAAGCGAGAAGCAAAACCCACAGCTCTAGCCCAAGCACCATCATAAGCAACACATAAAGCCCATAAAGCCCCAGTGCCACACCAATTACGATGAAATGACGTTTCATTCCAGTTTGCATAATTTTCTCCTTCTTAGGATAGGTATTTGGCGATTTTTTCTAAAACCTTGGCGGTTATAATTGGCTTGATAACAAAATCTGTATAGCCAGCCGACAAAGCTTTTGCCATATATCCCTTATCAATGTCACTGGTTAGCATTATTAAAGTTGTTTCGTATCCCCAGCCACGGACTTTTCTCGCAAAATCAATGGCATTAAAATTGGGTATTTGGTCATCAACCATTAAAATATCTGGCTTGTTGCCTTTCATAAAACTTAGGGCAGCATCACCGTCAACGGCACCTATCAAACCATACCCCGTACCACCTAAAGAAACCCTAAACTTTTCCAAGAAAATTCGGGTATCGTTTATCAGCAAGATATTTTTTTCGCACTCTTCTTCGCTAAAATAGACAATACCCTCTATGTCGCCGTTATATTCCTCAGCAACGGGTTTTTTAGGCAACTTTAGCCCAATTATGTCTCCCGCTAAAATATCCAAATTGTTCAAAAGGAAGTCCACGAAAGTCTCAATTTTCTCACCATCTGCTTCGGTGCTTTCTTCGTAAATTTCTACTTGTTTGGTGCAGTTTTGTGCCAAATCGTCAGCGTGTATTTGGGATAGGCTTTCACCCACAACCGCAATCCATTTCAAGGCCGAATCGTAATTTCTAGTAGAAACGGAAGTTTTTAGCCCGCTTTCTTGTTGATACAGCCCATCAACAAAGTCATTCAAAAGCCCACAATAATCTTCCAATTGTTCCATTTCCATGGGCAGTATTTTGGAAGAATCTAAGTATTGAACCCCCATAAGACTTTGCTTGTGGCGGTTAAACATTTCTTCCTTTTCTACTTGGCTTAGGTGGTGTGCTTCCATTTTTTCCAATTTGTTTTGAAGTCCTGTGTAAAACAGTGTAGCTGTTTTTAGAAGGTAGTTGATGGTGTTTCCAACCCTGTCGTGATGAAGATTTTCCCTGTCGTCAAATTCTTCAAAACACTTTGTCCATTCTGCCGCCATGTCGTCAGCAAAAATTTTAACTAAATTATTACGGGTGGCTGACACCCATTTCATGGCTTGCAAATAGTCCTTTTCGCCAAAGGACAATTCTAGTTTGTTTTTTTGGATAGGAAAAAGGTTAATTGCAGCTTCCATATACTCGGCATATTCTCGAAACGCATCTTCTGGCAAGGCGGAGATTTTTTCGCTGTTAAGCTCTTTGACACCCATCAAGGTTTCCTTGTTCTCTATAATAACGGATATGTCTATGGTTGATTTCATTGGGTTTCTTCCTCCTCTTCAAAAAACATACCTCGTGCAAATGATACTGCGTCAAAGGTTTGCAAATCCTCTACTTGCTCGCCCACACCAATATAACGCACGGGTATTTTTAATTCGCTGGCAATGGACAGTACAATACCACCTTTTGCCGTGCCATCTAATTTTGTTAGAATAATACCTGTTATGTCTGCGATTTCCATAAATGTTTTTGCTTGGGAAAGGGCGTTTTGACCCGTGGTTGCATCAAGTACCAAAAATGTTTCACGGTGGGCATTGGGCATTTCTCTGTCCACAACACGGGATATTTTTTTAAGTTCTTCCATCAGGTTTTTCTTATTATGCAAGCGACCTGCCGTATCAACAATCAAAACATTAGCGTTTCGTGCCTTGGCGGATGCACAGGCATCAAACACCACGGCGGCGGGGTCGGAATTTTCTTGATGTTTGATAAGCCCACAGTTTGCACGATTTGCCCAGACTTCCAACTGGTCAATTGCGGCTGCCCTAAAGGTGTCTGCCGCTGCCAAAACCACCTGTTTTCCATCTTCTGCAAAATTGCTGGCAAGCTTTCCGATGCTGGTTGTTTTACCCACCCCATTAACACCGATAACTAATATGACGACGGGGCTTGGTATTTCATCCGCTGGTGGTGCGGCTTCTTCCATGGTTTCTGCAATTATATCAACCAAAGCCTTTTTAACTTCGTCAGCGTCTTGTAATTTCTCTTTTTTAACCCTTTGTCGTAACCGCTCTACAATATCTAAGGAAGCTGTTGCCCCACAGTCTGCTAAAATCAAGGCTTCTTCTAGCTCCTCAAAAAGTTCCTCGTCAACCTTTCGGAATGACTTGAACACATTTTCCACACTCTGGGCAATATTTTCACGGGTCTTTGTTAGTCCGCCTACAATCTTCTTAAAAAATCCTTTTTTCTCTTTTTCCAAGTCAGCTTCCTCCGATTTCATAGTCAAACTAATCTATTATAACAAAACTTATCCACTCTGTCAACGCAATCCTTGACAATTTAGCGACTTAAATGTATGATATTAACAGAGGTGATGAGATGGGTTTTACAACAGCTTTGTCAGAAATTGCGAGGATTGTTAATGTGCGACATAAAGACCCTCATAGTGTGCTTGGTATGCACAATGTGGGGGGCGGGCTTGTGGTTCGGGCTTTTGTTGCTGGGGCTGTGGGTGTTGACGTGGTTTGTGTTGCTAAAGGTATGCGTTGGCAGATGAATCGTGTCCATGAAGATGGTTTTTTTGAAGTTAAAGTACCTAGACGCAAAAAAATGTTTGTATATGAACTGGAAATTGATTTTGGTGATGGTAATGTTTATACAGGGCGTGACCCTTATAGCTTTATCTCCATTCTAACTGAATATGATTTATATTTGTTTGCCAATGGAACGCATTACGATTTGCCCAACAAGTTAGGTGCAAATTTCAATACCATTGACGGTGTGGACGGTGTACATTTTGCCGTTTGGTCGCCTAATGCCGTAGCTTGCTCTGTAATTGGTGATTTTAACAATTATGACGGAAGGCGACACCCAATGCGTCTTTTGGGTGACAGTGGTGTGTGGGAGCTTTTTATACCAAACCTTGCAAGGTACGATGCCTATAAATTTGAAATTAAGACGACAGACGGAACTTTGTTGCAAAAATCTGACCCTTTTGCTAAGTTTGCCCAGCTTCGACCCTCTACTAATTCATTAATTTACGACTTGGGCGGTTTTGCATGGGATGACGAGGACTGGTTGACGAACCGCACAAAAGGCGATGGTGCTTTGAATATTTACGAAGTAAACCTTGCCAGTTGGCGTAAAGATGAGAATGGCGACTTTCTTACATACAAAGAGTTGGCACACCAATTGGTGGACTATGCTAAAAACATGGGTTATACACATTTGGAGCTTATGCCCATTGCCGAACATCCCTATGACCCCAGTTGGGGCTATCAAGTAACTGGGTTTTACGCTGTTACCAGCCGTTTTGGCAACCCCCACGATTTCAAGTATTTCGTTAACCACTGCCACAAAAATGGTATTGGGGTTATTTTGGACTGGGTTCCAGCACATTTTCCAAAGGATGCCCACGGTCTTGAAAATTTTGATGGTGGAAGGCTTTACGAACACCCCGACCCACAGCAAGCCAACCACCCAGACTGGGGTACGCTGACTTTTGATTATGGTCGCAAAGAAGTCGCTAACTTTCTAATCGCAAACGCCCTGTTTTGGTTAGAGGAATATCATATCGACGGCCTGAGAGTGGATGCCGTTGCTTCAATGCTTCACCTCAACTATTCCCGAAAGGATGGGGAATGGACGCCGAATATTCATGGTGGCGAGGTTAATTTGGAAGCGGAGGAATTTATTAAGCATCTAAATTCTATTGTTGCACAAAAACACCCAAATGTTATGATGATTGCAGAAGAATCCACCTCATATCCTAATGTTACCGCACCTGTAGAGCAGGGAGGACTTGGTTTTACCCATAAATGGAATATGGGCTGGATGAATGACTTTTTGAAATATATGTCCCTTGACCCTATCCATCGCAAATTCCACCACAACCTGCTAACCTTCGCCATGATGTACAACCACAGCGAAAATTTTGTGCTGGTATTGTCCCATGACGAGGTTGTGCATGGCAAAAAATCCCTGCTTAACAAAATGCCTGGGGATTTGTGGCAAAAATGTGCGGGTTTACGTGTTGCACTTGGTTTTATGTACGGGCATCCAGGTAAAAAACTTCTGTTTATGGGTGGCGAGTTTGGGCAGTTTATTGAATGGGACAACAACCGTGAGCTTGACTGGTTTTTGCTGGATTTTGACCATCACAAGCAAATACAGGACTTTGTGCGGGATTTGAACCATCTGTACAAGTACGAGCCAGCATTGTGGGGCGATAATTTTGAATGGATTGATGCCGACAACGCAGACCATTCCATCACATCATTTATTCGCCGTACTGATGACCCTGCAGATGAATTGATTGTTATTTGTAATTTTACGCCAGTTGTCCACGAAGCCCACCAAATTCCTGCGAACCATACATACACAGAAATCCTTAATTCTGACAACGAAAAATATGGCGGTAGTGGCGTTGTTAACCAAGCACCACTAACGCCAAAAAGCGGACAAATCACGTTGAGATTACCTCCATTAGGCATTACAATTATTAAATTGCAACCGCAACCTTAATGGGGTCGGTTTTCGTACAAGAAATTGCAAGTGTCCAATCGTGCCATGTACATTTCTTTTTTGTATGGGCAACTGCCAACCGTTCCGCTTATATCGAACAGCTTTAAGTTGTTGTTTTTCCTGTCTATGCCCACACTGACTTCTAGAGTGTTTAGGGTTTTGTTGTAATGCTTCTGCATTACGGTGGGCAACTGCTCCACCAAATCATCCAATTGACTTTTGATGGACTTCCAATCTTCTCCAAACTCCCATTCTAAAAACTTGTTTAGAAAGTGATAGCCGTTCCCGCCAGTTACCGTGCTAGAAACCACCCCAAGGCTAGACCCAATCCGTGGAAAATAAGGTAAAGTCACCCACGAGCCACCTTCTCCACTTCTTACCAAATAAATTTTTATGTCAAATGGGTTTTTGGCATTTGTTCGGGAATATACAAAATCTTGGATGATGTATTCATTTTCCCTAAAAGTCTGCTCTAGTTCCAAAAGTTCTGTTAGGGTTAGGGCTTTAATCTCGTGTTTGGTGTGCATAAGATAACCGTCGCCTTGAAAATACAACTTGTAAATCCCGCTACCTTCGTTGGAAATATTCGGCTTAGCTATTAGCACACCCTGATTTTCTAGCACATCTACAAGAGAAATGTCTTTGACGTTGTGGGTTTCAATCGCATATTCACTTAAAGGGCTGTTTTTCAAAATATTATATACCTTGGTTTTTCTACCTAAGTTAACCCAACTAAGAACCACCCCAGCCTTCTGTAAAGCAAGTCGTTTTTGGCGTGACGGGGCAGTTTGCCAGTTAAGTTTGTGGTCTAAAATAACATGAGGATAAGGTGCAGTCTTTTCGATAAAGTCCTGTTTTTCCACGTCCCAAAAGTTTCCTAAAATAGTTCTGTTGTCTAAATCAATATCGGTAGAGCTAAAATGAAAAAACTCCAAACCCCGAAACAAAGCAAAGGCGTGCAAGAGTCGCACGTCCTCCATTTTAATATTTTTTCGCATCATAAGTCCAACTCTAATCAAGTTCAAAGCCCCCTTAGGTTCTATTTTACGCCACAACCCAACAAAAGTCAACAATTGCAATGGATATTTTTTTGTGGCAGATGCAAAATATCTAAAAGGATGTGATTTGATGAAATTAAAAGGCTTACTTGTTGTGGCGTTTATGGTGCTATTGCCCTCCCTGCACCCTGCAATTATAGAAACGCCAATCTATGCCCAAATTGTGACTGATGGAGATTTTTACAAAGACAAAACCTTGCGACAAGCAGTGGGTCAAGTTTTTGTAGGGGATATTGTTGAAGTGCTGGAGGATTATTCTGGCGTGGTTTACCGCATTTCTACTGAAAGCAGTAGTGGGTGGATTGGGGCAAAATTTCTGCTAATTGAAGATGAGTTGCCCACCGATACCACCATCTTAACTCCGCAACAACTGGAGGGATTTGTAAATGATGGTGCATACGAAAGTCGCACCAAATATTTAATTTTGGTGGACATTAATCGCCAAAAGACCCATGTTTTCCAAGGTGAGGTAGGTGGATGGTCGCTTGAAAAATCCTTTGACTGCTCTACTGGACTAAACACTTCCCCGACAACCCGTGGAGAATTTAAGCTGACCGAACGTGGCGAATGGTTCTACAGCCACAGGTTGTCCAGTGGTGCTAAATATTGGATACGGTTCAATGGGCATTTCCTTTTTCACTCCACCCCTATGGACGAAGGAAGGAATTTGATTGCAGAGGAAAATGTGGTAGGTGAAAAACGCTCCAGCGGTTGTGTTCGCTTACTTTTGCCAGATATTAAATGGATTTATGAAAATGTAACGGACGGGACGACGGTGGTTATCATATGATGGAATAAAAAACATTTGGAGGTCGCCATGTTCTTTTCTCGTTCACAAGGTGTGGGATGTCAATGCCAACAATGCCAGCCACGCCAGCAGGGTTGGGGTCGTCCGCCTGTCATGCAACCATCACCACAAAGACAACAAATGCAAAACCGACAACAAATGCCAGCATATCAGCCCCAAAGACAGCAACCACCACAACAAATGCACCCCATGATGCCAATGCAACCACCACAACAACAAGGCAAAGCCCCATATAGTGACCCATCTGTTCGTTTTGAACCCATACCCGAAGGAATGTTACCCCCAGGCATGACCATCCCGACAACTGCTGAAGCACCTGCAAAACCCAGCACAGACACTATAAAAAACTTTCTTCAAGGCGAGGTTAATAGCTTGGCTTTTTATGAAAAGTTGTCAAAAGTAAGCGAAACTTACAAAGAGCGAGTTTTGGAGCTTATAAGCCACAAGAAAAGCGGAAACCCACTTTTGCTACAGGCTAATGTAACCGAAGAAACCAAAGTGGATGAAGTGGACGATTTTGCCAGCGGAATTTCCCACGCCCTTTTGCAAGAAAGCAGGCAACTACGGGAAATGACAAAAATAAAAGACGGAAGCATTACCCCCGTCCTGCTGGCTAATAAAATTGCAGACATTGCCCATTTAATGTCATTACAATAATTTTTCTATATGGCTAAGAACGATTGCTTTACCTGGCAGACTTCTACTTTCCGCTAGGTCTTTTAGTGCTGTCAATTTCTCGCTGTCGTTTGCTTCTGCGTAAATATCCGCCAAAAGAGTATAAGTCTGGGACACCTCCGAGCCAGCTTCCACGGCGATTTCCAACACTTGCTGGGCATCGTCTTTTTTGTCTTCTGTCAGCAATGCCTCTGCCCAGTGTCGCATAGCATGGATGAAATTGACGAAATTTTCTTCATATCTTGCAACAAACTCTAAATTTGCCCTGCCGAACATTTTTTTTAACTCTACATTTGTTTTGGGACTATCGAAGTGTAACATTTTTTTGCTTGCTGCCTGAATTACCTTGTTTTGCCACATACAAACAGGGCGGGGCTTCTCCTGCTCCTCCGCTGTGTATTCTCTTAGTGGCAAGTCTTCCATAATAACGTGGAAAAGCAACTCGTCCTCAACATCTCTTGCCCTTGCGTTGTTGGCTTCGTCATTTTCCTCTAACATATCTGCCGTGCGTTGTAATTTTTCATGGCTTTTACGCTTTGCCAGGCGTATCATTATGGTTACAAGTAAAGCCAAAAGCAAAATAGGCGTAAGACCTATGGCGACATTCCGCACCAACACATCTGCGAAATCCCCTCCTAGTATTAATGGCATCATTCCCATAAGTTATCACCTCTAAAAATTAGTGCTTTCATTATATCATAAGTTATGGCAAAATAAAAGGGGTATAATTTTTCGGACAAGTGCATAAATAATTACCAGTTGGGAAATACAAGTTACGAATGAGGTGCTTACAATGGACAAGCGTGTTTTTGGAGGGATTTTAACTGTGTTATTGTTTATTTTGGTTGGCTGTGGCTCTGCCCTTACGCAGTATTATGAGGGTTATGGGTCTGCTTTTGTGCGGGATGGAGAAGGGGAAAGACCAGCTTCCCAGCCCGCTGGGGATGATGTGACCGTCAGTCGTGGGCTTGCTGCCATGATGATTGCCTTGTCTTTCGCTGACCCAGCAGAAATCGACCGAACCCAGAGGATTATCACTTTTAGCGACACCGAACCAGATGATTGGTTTGACAAATACATAAACAAATCATATTATTTGGGGTATTTAAGTGGCTTCGGTGACGAATTTCGTCCACATGACCCCCTTACATTGCAACAAGCCCAGTTTATTCTGGATGGACTTGACCCATACAACCCGATTCGCATACAGTTGACCGACGAAAATCGTAATATGGCAATCTCTTATGCCCTTTGGGTAAACCTTTACATACAAATGCTGGAAAATATCAGTGGCAGTGCAGGTGTCACCGCTTTGGGTTTGCGTCAAACGGATGCAGTGGTGCTTTTAACATCGGATTTTAACCAGAATTTACCTACAGGTAACATTGTTACAAGTGGGGGGCGTTTCGCCGTTCAAGGTTTGGATTTCACACCATATTTGGATAAGGAAGTAGCCTTACTTTTGCGTGGCAGTTATGTTATTGCGGTTGCGGGCATCTCTAACCCTGTACCCACCCTGCGAAACGCCTTTTTAGCAGAGCGTGGTAGGGACACTATCACCATTTTTGCTGGCGGTGCAGGGCGTACATTTGACATCGACCCACGTTTGCTGACAACCCTGCCAGCGGGGCGGATTGTTGATGTAACCATCGAAAATGGCAGGGCTGTGGCTGTGCAGGTTTTTGATGATAATATCTCTGGTGTTGTTAAAGAAATCGGCAATGGTTTTATTGAAATTGACGGAATGGGGCGTGTGTCAACCCGACAAGATTTTGCTATCTACTCAATGCTGTCAACTCCCGTTGCCCTTGGGCGAACCAGCCAAATTACTATTGGCTATGATGTGGCGGATTTTACATTGCGTGATGGAGAAATCTCCGCCGCAGTAATCCTACGCAGACCAGTACCCACCCACATCCGTGTCGTGCTATCCACCACAGGCTTTGGTTCTCGCATACACAGTACTGTGGAGTTAAGAAGTGCGGGCGGACTAGCTGTTCACACCTACGACGGCATTACAAATTTTGGGGCTGGTGAAGTATTTCGTCTCGGCTATCAAAACGCCCATTTATTAGGTGGAGGACGCATTTCAATCCATCCTCTAGGGGACGATAAAATCGAAATTATGACAATCAGCCGAAATTGGTCTGGTGGGGCAAATCCTCAATATCGTGGATTTTTAGAAATAAGTGGGCGTGATGGTGGTTTTGTGATTGTCAACCAACTACCATTCGAGCAGTATTTATACGCAGTTATCCCCAGCGAAATGCCCACGTCTTTTGGTCTTGAACCCGCCAAGGTGCAGGCTGTCACCGCAAGAAGTTATGCTTATAACCAATTTTTCGCAAATCGCTTCTATCGTTATGGGGCAAATATCTGTGACAGTGTAATGACCCAAGTTTATAACAATATCCCAGAAACCGAGCTGGCACGCCAAGCCACAAGAGCCACAGCGGGGATGTTTTTGACCCACAATGGACAGGTTGTCAGCACCAACTATTTTTCCACATCATCAGGACATACTGCTGACCGTGGAGATGTTTGGGTAAACTTTGCTACGGGGGATTTAGATGCAGAAACCCCTGTATATCTGTCGGGTAGACCCCAAAACTTAGCCCTTGACCCAGGGGATTTGTCACAAGAGCATATTGCGAGGGCATTTTTCATGGACACCACCATAACGGCTTACGACGACCAGTCCCCTTGGTTTCGTTGGAATTTTCACCTGACTAATGACCAACTAACTCGCATCATCAACCAAAACCTGCCAGCCCTGTCCCAGCGTAGCCCGCAGCATTTTGCTATTTTAGGGCAACAACCAACCTTTCCGCCCCAAACCGTATATACAATAGGGGATTTTGTTGATATGGAAGTGTTAAGTCGTGGACGTGGTGGCAATATCGGTCTTTTGCAGATAAACGGCACGACAAATAGCATCACCGTGAGGACAGAATACCTAATTCGTCGTTTATTAACTCCATCTTTACCAGAAGGTATAGCCCTAAACCGTCATAATAACTCCGCCCCCGTCAACAACCACTTTATTTTGCCATCTACCTTCGTAACATTTGAAGCTACAAATGGTGGCATGACCTTTCACGGTGGCGGCTTTGGGCATGGGGTTGGTATGTCCCAACACGGTGCATATGGTATGGCACGTAGGGGTTATGACTTTGCTCAGATACTTGTGCATTTTTATCCAGGAACGCAGCTCCTAAACCTGACGAACAACTAACCACAACGCATAACGCCTCAGGTTGCATGGGGGCGTTTTTCGTTCGTAAAGCCATAGGGTTTGAAATATTTTTGAAATTTGTGTCACAAACAAACTTGCTTATTCGTTATATAGTTATACTTTGCAAAGTACACCAAACACAAGGAGGGGGAAATGAATATTTCAGCAAATGCAAATATGGATGCTGGTGTGGATTTAGAGCAGATGATTAACGCCCACGGACAAGCCATCCTGCGATATTGCCACCTGTTGCTACGGGATTACCACGAAGCGCAGGACGTGGTGCAAACTACATTTATAAAAGCTTTTTACAGCAAGGCGGCCGCCAAATATACTTTGGACAACCTTTCCCCGCTGTTGTATAAAATCGCATATAACCAATGTATGGACATTTTGCGTAAACGCAAACGGCTTTTCGGCTTTTTAGAGCGGGAGAAGCGGGAGGTTAAGGAGTTTTATCAGATGGACGAAGGCATTAGCGAGGAGGTTAATGCCGCACTTGGCACACTTGACCCCGACGACCGTGCTTTAGTAATAAGTCGTATTATTAATGGTTTTGAGTATGAAGAATTAAGTCAAATTTATGGTTTGCCGTCGCCCACCCTGCGCAAAAGATACGAAAGGGCGAAAAAACGACTGGCAGACTCTTTAAGAGAACAAGGGTTTGGAGGTGCGTATGAATAAAGAAAAATTCGACCAAGATGAAATGCTGATTTCAAACGCCCTAGAGGGTGTGGACACGCCCCAATTTAACATTTTGAAAGGGATTGAGGAGAAGATGAAACCGAAAAGAAAAATGAAACGTACAGCAATACTTGCCATTGCCGCAACTTTAGCATTGGGAACAACGGCATTTGCCGCCCAGCAAATGGGGGCTTTTGACCGCCTGCGGGGCATTGTGGGCTACGAACACGCCCAAGACTTGACACCCATAGAAATTGTAGCGGGGCGTGACGAAGTGATGTATGACGGCGTCCGTGTGGAGCTTGTGGCAATTAACATTTCTGACGATGCTGGGCAGACGGTTGATGTGTATTTTACACTAGAGGATACCAGAGCCAACCGCCTAAATGGCGACTTTAGGGTTTATTCTAGCGTGCGACCCACGAATTTGGAAATTAGCAGGGAGCTTTTCTCCTATGGGTTTTCCTTACCTGAATTGATTGACCGTTACGAAAGTGGAGTTGTCACCATGCGTTCCCAACACAATTTTAATACGCCTGTGTCTGGTTTAGAGTTTACATTCTTCCTTGACGAAATAATTTTTGACAATGTGGAAGAACAATTTGTGCCAATTCCCTTAAACTTAGCGGACTTCCTAGGGGAGACTGATACCATCACTTATCAATATCCCAACCCAAATCCATGGGGTACGGCTTTGCAATTCGGTAATTTAGACGACTTTAGCCTTTGGCAGGGTCTGCACGACTATCATATGGAATTAATCCAAGGGGATGGCTTGTCGTTGCTTGCTCTAGGTAACCTCAACCGCCAGTTGTCGCCGTATTTTGACTTTGCAGACACAAGGGCTTCCATTTCAAGTATCGGTTTGATTGATGGTCGCCTTCATGTGCAAATCGCCCATCCAGAGCGTCGCATTTTAGACGAGGCGGGCTGGGAAGGTTTTACCCATGTAAGTCTGTTTAGGGGTTCGCTAGACTATCTTAACACCTTGCGAGCCGAAAGGCAAGCATCGCTAGATGCTGGCTATATGCCTTGGGAAATTAACTCCGAAAGTCTGTGGGATGGCACAGTAGCGTCAGATGTTTGGGTATCATTTTTTGCTGATGCGGATGGAAATACCTTTATGTTAAACACAATGGGCGTTGACGCACAGGGTGTTGCATACACACCATATGACCCACGTGCAGCTGGTAGCCTCGGAATGGATGAGCATATTTTTGACATCGACTTAGACAATATTGACCAGTATGTGCTAATGGCACGTACATTTAGTTACCAAACCCTGCCCGTAGGCTGGACGGTGACATTTAACGCAGAATAAAACCAAAAAGACCAAGCTAAAAGGCATGGTCTCAGACTGATGACGAACCCTCATGCTCGTCATTGCGAGCGTAGCGAAGCAATCTCTGATAACGTAAACATGAGATTGCTTCGTCGCTTTGCTCCTCGCAATGACGAGCATGAGGGTCTGAGACCAAGCTAAAAGCTTGGTCTTTTTTGGTTTTACACCCTCTTAAAATACTTACCTACAAGCAATGCGACCACTAAGATAATGGCTGATGATACAAAAACTATAAGCCACGAAACATTATAAAACCTTTCAAAAAGTAGTCCAAAAACAAGATAACCTATACCAAAGGCAAAAAATGGTATAGCAGAGAAAAGCGACATTACTTTCCCCACAAGGTCTGGCGGTGTTATCTTCTGTACATAAGCCCACATGGGTATCATCCAAGGTAGCATGATGATACTGAAAGCAAAGTCTGATGCCACCATAATTCCAAAAGCCACAAGATGGTGCATATCAAATATTAAAGCTATGCCAACTGGTATAAGGGCTAAGGCAAGTAGTACAGAAGTCAAAGGCACGCTTTTGATGGTCAATCTTTCGCCCAAGGTGCTTGTTATGGCAGTGCCAACAAGTGCGCCCGTCCAACTAATCCCTCTCCCAATCCCGACGTGTTCTAAACTCAAGCCCAAATCTTGAAGTGCAAATACAGGTATACCAACCATCAGCACCCCGCCTGCAATCATCGCTGATACGCACATTATTGCGGCGATTTTCATTAAAATAGGGTGCTTTTTCACAAAGTGGTATGCTTGAGCCGTGTCGTTCTTTACTATCTGGATGATATTACCGCCTGATTGCTGTTTTTCGTAGGGAAAACGGATAAGCAAATCCATAACCGCTGTAATTGCAAAGCATATTGCACTAACCAGCAAAATTGAAAACAAGCCGAACATACCAAGAAGAAATGCCGCAACGGCAGGCGCAGCCACGTTTGATAATGTGTTTACGGCAGATGTGGCAGAATTAGCCCTAACCAATTTATCTGCTGGCACAAGCAAGGGTGTGCCACCCTGCACACACGGCATATACATACCTTGGATAATATTTAACATTAAAAGCTTAATAATTACAATTGGTACAATTGCCACCGAAAACATACCGCTGACTATCATAAACAACACTATCATAATTGTTATGGTTACGTCCAACCAAAACATTATCCGCTGTTTTTTAAGCCTGTCCGCCATAATGCCACCTATGGGGGAAGCGATAATAAGCGGGAGGAATGACAGCCCTAAAACCGTGCCGAACAATGCGGGAGATTCCTGGGTTTGTAGTATGTAGAGGGGCAAAGCAAATGTAAGCACTTGATTTCCAAAGATAGAAACAAGCTGACCTATCACCAATAATGAAAAATTCTTATTCCATAATTTTTTTTGGTGCCACCCCCACACCATCTACAACGTTTTCACTTTCTTCTGTTACCATGATGTTACCTCCTAATATTTCGTTATCTTCGACATTATATCATGGGTAACGTGACATCAGTATGTCCTGTTCATAGGGAACAAGTAAAATCATTTTTGGGTGATAAAATAACACTGGTAATGCAACTTATTTGAATTTTTTATTGCTTTTTTAGAATGAATAAAGTATAATAAATTGGGTATATACAAAACTCTTAAGTCTTGGTTTTATATGGTTTTTGGGTTTTGTAAGATGCTTAATATACTTAGGAAAGGGGGCTTGATTTTAGTTATAGTAAATCGTCATTATCCTCTCCAACGTTATTTTACCATTAAAATTAACTAGGAGATAATTTGGGAGAAATTTTTGGAATTGACGAAGCAGGAAACAAAAAATCAAGAATGAAAGGAAGTGCGAACAAAGATGAATTTTAAGAACATCAAAAAGCGGATTATTACACTTTTTGTGGCTGTTGCAATGGCTACAAGCGGTATCGTGTTTAATCCACAAACATTGATGGCTGACGATAATCATCAGATAAATCAACTAATCCTTGCTCTTGCCGAGATTTTAGGCGATGGTGTTTTAACTGAAGATTTAGGTGATTATGATGAGGTTTATGCCGACCCCGATAAAGACCTTGAGGTTAAAGAGAGGGATGAGGTTGGTGCAGATACAGAAGGTTTTATAAACTTTGAGTGGGATGCACCTATTTCTATAGAGCCTTTTAATGCCACTACCATCCCTGGGTTTGTGCCTGGTCCGCCATCCGCCCAGACACCAGAGGTGCAAGAAGCACTTTTTAACCAACTGTTAGGTCATGTCCAAGGAAATACCGCTTTAATGTCAGGTTTGGCAGGCTTGCTTTCTGGTCTTCTCGAAGGTTTTATCATTGATATGATAATGGAACTTGTTGACCCTGAGATGATTGGCGATATGTTATCCCCCGTTCTTGCTGATTTTATAAGGGATGCTTTTGAAGATTTTCTAGGTGTTCCTTTGCCAGAGGAAATCGACATCGAAGGAATCATCATGGATATTTTTGGGAGTGAAATTGTTAATTCAGTGCTTACCCATGACATAACCAGAAGAATCCTTGAAAGTGCTGTACATAATATATTTGAACTTGTTGATGTAAATGTTTTGATTAATCAGTTGCTTCAAGGTGCTGTGCCAAATATTGCAAACCACCTTTGGAATGATGGCAACCCAGCATCTTCAATATGGCGAAACAATACAGTTGCAGGTATATTTGGTGGCCCTCCTGGTTGGATAGGCGGAGGAATAACTCTTGCGATTACCTTGCAAGTTATGCCTAATTTGGATAGTTTCCTAGATTTTGATAACATTGACATCATGGACATCCTTCCACCTATGGACTTACTTCTCCAAGCTGTAATTGACGCAGTCGTTGAAGTAGCCACAGAAGAAATCGAAGCCGTTAGAGAAAGATTGGAAGAATTATTCCAACAATGGCGTGACGAGATAGCAACAAGAATTCAAGATGCCATAGAGGACTTACTAAACTACATAAACTCCTTGCCAATCGAAGAAATCTTTGCTAGAGCCGAAGAAATCCTTGCCCAACTTCAAGACATCAGAAACTTTATCAACAACTTCGACTTTGGTTTGTTGCGTGAGGAGATAAGGGAAGAATTAAATGCAAAAATTGATATGGTACGCAATGCAGTAATCCAAGTGATTAGAGATGCCATTGACGATTTGATGGATTATGTAATGAATTACATAGACTCCCTACCAATCGAAGAAGCCATTGCAAAGGCACAGGAAATCATTGCTAGGCTTGAAGCAATCAAAAACTTTGTTGACGACATTGATTTTGGCTTGTTACAAGCAGAAATCAAAGCAGAACTAAATGCAAAAATTAATTTTATAATTGAAAAAATTAAAAATTGGATTGAGGGCAAACGACCACCTGCTGAGGAACTTTGCTTTGAGGAACTTAAAAAAGCCATTGCAGATGCCAATGACCTTTTGGATGACACGCTTGTTTCTGTAAACGGCACGGATGTTGCCACCAATCTTTATTGGGCGGTGCAAGCGGCACATGACGCATTACAGGTAGCGATTGATGTGGCAGAGGATTTGCTGGATACCATTAAGAGAAGCAGTCTTACGCAAGCCGAAGTTGATGCGGCTGTAGAAGTGTTGCGTGATGCCATTGAAGCTTTTGATTACATCAGGGCATTGGGAACTTTCACTCCAACCACACCACCGCCAACTCCAGTAATCACTGGTGTTAGCGTAAGCTTCGCATCTTCAACAATCCATCAAGGTGGTTCGTTGCAACTGACCTCTGTTGTATCTGGCATAAACTTTGCTGGCGCTGTACCTCAAGGCGTTGTTTGGACGACTAATGTGGGTACAATAAGCAGTACGGGTCTTTTAACCATACCTTCAACCGTCACCTTAGGTACTGTCATAACTGTTAGAGCTACTTCTACGTTTAACAGTGCGGTTTTTGGTGAAGCTACCATTACAGTTATGGCGACACCACCTGGGGACGATGATAACTATTATTACAGTGGAAGTGATGATGCTGGTATAACTCAACCCCCTGCTTCGACCCCTCCACAACAAACTACAACCGCTCCAACAAACGAACCACAGCAAGCCACAGATGCACCGCAACAAGCCCCAAATGCACCACAACAAGCTGTTGGACAACGTCTTTTTGATGACGTGTTCCCAAGCGACTGGTTCTATGATTTTGTAAATCAGGTGGCTATGGCTGGTCTTATGAATGGTACAGCCCACAGGATTTTTGCACCTCAAACTAATATGAGCCGTGCCATGTTTGTGCAGGTTTTTGCTAACCTTGAAGGTATTGACTTGAGTTCGTATGCAAATAGCCCTTCGGTATTTACGGATGTGGCTGCTGATGCTTGGTATTTTAACGCTGTACAATGGGGAGCTGGCCTTGGTGTTATTTCGGGCATGGGTGATGGAACTTTTGCCCCCAATGCACCTGTTACCCGTGAGCAAATGGCGACAATTTTAAGCCTATACGTGGAGTTAAGAGGGATACAATTGCCTGTAAATGGCGATGTAACACCTTTTGTTGATGCTGTATACATTTCTTATTGGGCGAGAGAGGGTGTGGAGGCTATCCAATCCTTTGGTATCATCCAAGGTCACCCAGGTGGCATTTTTGCACCACAAGATACCGCAACACGTGCAGAAGTGGCTACGATTTTTTCTATATTTTTGGATTTGATACAATAGTCTACATCCTAAAAAACACTTTTTAGATGTTATCCAAACCAAAGACAACCCCCCATCCACTAGTTGGATGGGGGGTTGTCTTTGTGATGGGGTTTGCGGGTAAATGTCAAACCACTTGTATCTGTCCTCACCTAGCCTTGGTCTGGGCGTATTATATAGATGACGATTTCCTTGCCAGAGTATACCCTATATGCTAAATTCTACAAGTCCTAGAAGCAGGGATACAATACCAATCACCGCAAAATGTAGAGGATAAATGACATAAAATGTCCATTTCATGGGCTTGCCACGTTCGCCGTTATATCCAAGTAACAGCACCACAGCTACAGCCATGCCAAGCACCATAAAGATAGACGAAACAAGAAAATCCATGTTGCCCCATGTTGCTTCAAAGTTTGCAAGGGCGGCATAATTCCCTGTCACCTGCATCCTCATATGCGAAAAAATTCCGAAGCCAATAAATAAGAACCAGCACACGCCCCCAAAAACTGATGGGGCGATACGTCGTATTTTTTCGTTTTTAATTATGTAGTACATAATAATCATACTAATGCTCATTAGATACCAGTCGAATACAAGTGTTATTGGAATTAAGACAACCACGAACAAAACCCAAAACAGTGTACGATTTTTTATTTTATCGTATAGCACCATCGTTAAAATACCCAGCATAATTGAAAACATGATATTGAACTGAAATAGCCCGAATGTGAGCATATAAAACGGAATAGAAACTACACCAAACAGGAAAAGTCTAAGCAAATATTTCTTTAAGTTGGATGTGTGCTTGTATCCTTCTACCACAAAATATGCCATGATGGGATATGTCAACCCGCCAGCACCCATCATGGGAATCATCAGCCATAAAGGAATAACCTCTGCCCATGCCCACGCCATATGACTTGTAATCATCCCAATGATGGCCACCCATTTTAACCGAAAAGCGTTTAAGCGTAACATAATGCACCTCACTTGGAATTAATATAATTTAGTATAACACCAGAAATAAAAACACAATAGTGACATTTGTCACTATTGTTGCATATGTTCTATTGTTGTGATATAATCATCAGAAAAAATGGGAGATTATATGGAAAAATTAACTAAACCTGTGCTTTATGAACGCACAAAGGAGAAATTTTGGACAGACCCGTATATTGCGGAACAAATGTTGGAAGCCCACCTTAACCCAAGCCACGATGCCGCCAGTCGTAAACCTCAATTTATAAGTGATTGTGCTGATTGGTTGGTATCTATTTTGCCGAAAGGTTCTAATTTGTTAGACATTGGTTGCGGTCCAGGGCTTTATACTAAAGAGTTTGCAAAAAGAGGATTAAAAGTTACAGGGCTGGACTTTTCTGAAAATTCTATCGCCTACGCACGTAAGCATGACCCCGACAGCAAATATTTGGTGTCGGATTACTTGGAGCTTGCTTTTGAAAATCAATTTGATGCGATAACCCTGATTTATTGTGATTATGGTGCGTTGATACCAGAAGAACGCCAAAACTTGTTGGGACGTATTAATAAAGCGTTAAAGCCTGGCGGGTTGTTTGTTTTAGACGTGTTTACGCCCAAAAGTGGGACGGACAGCCAAACCACCACAGAATATCCAGATGGTGGATTTTTCAGTCCAAATCCGCACACTTGCCACGCCGCTACATTCTTTTATGACGACTTGGCAAAAGCGACCAAATACACCATTGTTGAGGGTCATAACATTCGTACATTCAACTTGTGGGATTGTTTCTTCACCCCCCAGACCCTATCTGATGAGGTAGCAACCCACGGTTTTACAATAAAAAATGTTTACGCTGATTTTACAGGCAATCCATTTACAAAAGAAAGCGAAACCATCTGTGCGGTTCTTGTCAAAAATTTCATATAAAATAAGGTTGACATAATTTTATTTGTATGTTATGATGGTAAACGTATTTAATTTATTTCGAAAGAAGGAATGTTTTGTGAGTGCTAATTTGGTATCGGTGTTTGTAATCTAAAAACCGAATACTAAGGTGCAAAAGTAAAATAATGGGCTGTTTGCCTGTTCTTTGTGCCGTCAAATTAGTAGCCTTTTTAATACTACCATCTGCATGGGGTGCGATAAGGTCGTATCCTTTTTGTGTTGCGACGCTTTTTACCGCAGATAAGTAGCCTTTCCTAAGGGTCTACTTGTCTGCGGTATTTTTGTGCCTAAAAATGCGAAAAATAAAAAACACATTTGTGAAGGAGTTAAAAACCATGAACCATTTTGAAACCCTTGAATTTTACACTATTCTAAGTAAATTATCAGACTGTGCTGTTTCGGCTGTTGCAAAAGAGCGTTGTTTGTCAATTGAGCCAGCCACAACCATCGAGGAAGCCACACGACTTTTAAGCCAGACAACCGAGGCACGGAAGATTATGGAGCAGGCAGGAAGCCCACCCATTGCGGTAATGTCTGACCTAGAGAAGATAATAACCCTGCTAAAGGCAGACGCAATGCTGACGCCAGACAATATTGGCAATGTTGTGCAATTTCTTGCGTCATGCACCCGCTTAAAATCTTATTTGAAAAGGGCAGAAGCCACAGGGGCTGACATTGCTTTTTACGGCAATTCCATGATAGATTTGTCTGATTTGGAAGATGAAATTAATCGTTGCCTGCATAACGGACGCATTGACGACAGGGCAACATCCAATCTACACGACATACGCCGTGGAATTGAGCGTAAAGGCGAGCAAATTAAAACCAAAATAGAAGCCTTGGTAAAAACCAACAGGGAATACTGTGCGGAAGGTTTTGCGGCAAAGCGTAACGGCAGATACACAATGCCTGTTTTGAAAAAATACAAAAACAAAGTGTCTGGCACATTGGTAGAAATGTCCAACACTGGCGAAACCTATTATATCGAGCCTTCTGCGGTGTCCAAATTGCAAAACGAGCTGGATATGTTGCTTATCGAAGAAGATAACGAGGTACGCACCATACTATACACCCTGACCGCCATGATTGACGATAACCTAACTTCCATAAAAATAAACATGGAAGCCATGGAGGTTTTGGACTTTGTTTTTGCCAAGGCGAAGTTAAGCATATCCATGAAAGCCACCGAAATAAGACTGACAGAGGAGAGAGATATTAGGCTATTGTCTGCAAAACACCCACTTTTGGGACAGTCTAGTATGCCACCTGTACCTTTGGATTTTGCACTGGGAAATTCCACTAGAGGTATAGTCATAACGGGTCCAAACACAGGCGGTAAAACCGTTGCAATTAAAACCGTTGGGCTGTTGTCCCTGATGACACAAAGCGGACTGCACATTCCCGCTGATAAATCCAGCAGTATGTGTGTGTTCGACAATGTTTGGTGCGATATTGGGGACGGGCAAAGCATATCCCAAAACCTATCAACCTTTTCATCACACATGACCAACATTATTGATGTTTTAGGGCGTGTAACCCCTAATTCCTTGGTTTTGTTTGACGAGCTAGGTTCAGGCACAGACCCTGCCGAGGGCATGGGCATCGCAACCGCCATTTTAGAGGAACTGCTGGCGAGCGACTGCCTATTTACCGTAACGACCCACTATCCAGAAATTAAGGAATTTGCCACACGCACAGAGGGCGTTATTAACGCACGCATGGCTTTTGACCGTGAAAGCCTAATGCCTCTTTACAAACTGGAAATAGGGGAGGCGGGGGAAAGTTGTGCTTTACACATAGCACAAAGGCTAGGTATGCCCGAACATTTGTTAGAAAGGGCGAGGAAAATAACTTATTCTGGGATTGACACCCCTTCCATTTCTGCGAAACCTATAGAAAACACCATAGTTACAGTCACGCCTTTGGAATTGAAAGCAGAGCCTGAAAAAGACACAACCCCATCCCGAAGTCAAAGCTTCAACATTGGTGACAGCGTAACGGTATACCCTCAAAAAGAAATTGGGATTGTTTATCAGCGTGCCAATAGCGTAGGGGAGATAGGCGTGCAAGTGAAGGGCAAGAAGAAGCTGGTAAACCACAAACGCATCAAACTGAAGGTTGCTGCCTCTGAACTTTACCCAGACGATTATGATATGTCTATCGTGTTTGACACCGTGGAAAACCGCAAGGCAAGTCACTTGATGGGCAAAAGGCACGTGGAAGGCAACACGGTTATCATAAAAGAAGGCAAATAACCTGTACGGTGGGGGGCTTCCCCTGCCGTACATTTTTTTGTCAAAATAACTTGACAAACTTCGCTGGCGGTGTTACAATACCCACAGTGTCCATCTCGAAAAGCATGGGTGGCTTGGTATAAAAAAACACGTTGGGTGGTCTATGACTTGAAACCTCAAACCACCCAACGTGCCACCAAGCCGTAAAAACGACCTAGTGATATTTTACCTCACCTAGGCTTATTAGTCAACCACTAAAATTTCCAAATTCGCCTTTACTGACTTTAACCGCATTGCTTCCAAAGCTTTGGCGGTTTTTTGTTGCGTTTGTCCTTGTGGCGTGGTATAATTGCCAAAGGAAAATAACAATAAAACTTAGGAGGAAATGCGAAATGGAGAATTTAGGACAACATAGAAGAACTTGTATGTGTGGCGAATTTGGCGGGGTTTCTGCTGGTGAAAGCGTCACTGCGATGGGCTGGGTAAACCGTGTGCGTAAGCTTGGGCAATTGGTTTTTATTACTTTGCGTGACCACACAGGGCTTGTGCAGATTGCCCTTGACGAAAATGTGGATGGGGGGCTTTTTGCCAAAGCCGAAAGCCTTAAAAGTGAGTATGTGATTGCGGTGGAGGGTAAGGTTGCACTGCGTCGTGAAAAGGACATTAACCCCGATATGGCAACGGGTAAAATTGAGATTATTGCTGAAAATTTGGTGGTTTTGTCTGCCGCTGCTTTGACCCCTTTTCAGGTGGGGGATGAAAATGTTTCAGAAGCCTTGCGGATGAAGCATCGTTATTTGGATTTGCGTAGGGATGGCTTGCAAAACAACCTGCGTTTGCGTCATAAAATCGCCCAGTCTGTGCGTAACTTTTTGTCAAACCAAGGTTTTGTGGAGGTGGAAACGCCAATTCTTACTAATTCTGCCCCAGAAGGTGCAAGGGATTATCTTGTGCCAAGCCGTGTGCAACCTGGCAAATTTTATGCTCTGCCCCAGTCCCCACAGGTGTTGAAGCAGATTTTGATGGCTTCCAGCGTTGATAAATACTTCCAAATTGCAAAATGTTTGCGGGATGAGGACTTGCGTGCAGACCGCCAGCCAGAATTTACACAAATTGACATAGAGCAGTCCTTTATCGACCAAGAAGATGTTTTGACATTGACGGAGGGGCTTGTTTCCACAGCTTTCAAGGAAGCGGCAGGGATTGATTTGCCAACTCCATTCCCACGTATGCGTTATGAAGAAGCAATGTCAAGATTTGGAAGTGACAAGCCTGACACACGCTTTGGACTGGAGCTTGTGGACATTTCCCGTGTGGTTGCTGGGTCAGAATTTGCCGTGTTTCAAGGGGCTTTGGACGCTGGCGGTTCTGTCCGTGGCATAAACGCCAAAAACTGCGGACACCTCTCCCGCAAGCAGATTGACGCACTTATCGAATATGTGAAAACCTACAAAGCCAAGGGTTTGGCGTGGATACAGCTAAATAACGGTGAAATGAAAACCACTATCAGTAAATTTTTTACCGAGGATAAACTGACAGAAATTATAAACGCTTTTGACGGCAAGGATGGCGACTTAATTCTAATTTGTGCCGACCAAGATAATATTGTTTTTGATGCCCTAGGTGCTTTACGACAGGAAATTGCCCGCCGTGAAAACCTCATTCCCGAAAACACTTACAATCCCCTATGGATTGTGGAATTTCCCCTGCTTACTTGGGACGAGGACGATAAGCGTTATTACGCCGTCCATCACCCATTCACAGCCCCAATGGACGAGGATTTGCACCTGTTGGAAACCGACCCTAAAAAAGCAAGAAGCAAACAACATGACCTAGTGATGAATGGCTATGAAGCGGGCGGTGGCTCAATCCGTATTCACAGCGAAGCTATACAACAAAAAATGTTTGAGGTTCTGAGCTATTCACAAGAGGAAGCTTATGCCAACTTCTCCCATCTGCTGGAAGCCTTCAAATACGGAACGCCCCCACATGGTGGCATTGCACTTGGTCTTGACCGCTTAACGATGCTAATGGCAAACACGGATAATATCAGAAATGTGGTCGCCTTCCCCAAACAACAGGACGGCTCTTGCCCCATGACAGGCGCACCAAATGCCGTTTTCCCTGCCCAACTAGAAGAACTTAAAATCATAATCAAGGAATAAAGCGAGGAAAAGAAATGGACCGCAAAATCAAAGCCTTAGTTTTAAGCCTAGCCGTTGTGCTGGGCGTTTTGCTTGGTTTGCATACCATGGCAACGCCCAGCGTCGTCCCTGCCACTTCCGACCAGTTTTCAGCAGAGCGGATGGTGCATCACCTAAACACAATTGCAGCCGAACAGCGCTCAGAGCTACAATTTGAACGGCGAATGTATGTGCGTGACTATATAATAGATGTTATGGAAGGCTTTGGCTTAATGGCAGAGGTTGATGGTTTTTATGTGGAGATTGTAACCTATGCCGACCATGTTCAGCGTATTGGGCAAATAATGGGTTGGTCTGGCAACTGGTCAGTTGGCTGGCAAAGTTGGCATGATGACTTGGAAGGTATGAAATTCCACGGTAGCAACATATTGTTTCGACAACAAGGGCGAAGCGATACGGCAATTATGCTTATTGCCCACTTAGATTCCGCTGGGCTAAACACATTTTTAGAGCCAGGTAGCAATACATATTCCCCAGGTGCGGCTGACGCTGGTTATGGCATAGTCACAATGCTTGAAATTGCCCGCTATTTTTCTGGCGAGGACTTGGAAAATAGCATATACTTTCTGTTTACAGACCTGCATGAAATGGGTTTACTTGGGGCTGCCCAAGCACTGGAAAACATGGACTTTTCCAATGTCAGCATGATTTTGAACCTTGAAGCAAGGGGAATTCGTGGACCCGTCCATATGTTTGAAGCACAGGTAGGAACTGGGGATTTGGAAGCCATGAGGTTTTTTAGAAGGGCGTTAAACGCAACCAACGCACAGCCCATGTCCTATTCTCTTGCAACCGCTGTTTACAACACGATGCCAAATAATACAGACCTAACCCTATTTTTTAGAAGTGGTTTTTATGGGATGAATTTTGCACCAATCGACAATTTACACCATTACCACACCCCAGACGATAGTTTGGAATACATATCACCAACAACAATGCAACATTATGTAAATACAATAGGTGCATTGGTTAATGAATTTGTAACAAACCCTAGATATAGCGACCCCAATGCTTTGCGTTCCGACAGTGCAGGGGTGTATTTTCCTTTGCCGTTTCAAATTTTGGTGCTGTATTCAGAAACAACAGCTCTAATTTTAGGTATTGCGATGTTTGTTGCCGTGGTGGCTGTAACCTTCTTTTTGAGGACTAAGGGCAAGTTGGAACTTCGTAAAGTGGCTTGCTGGATGGCTGTTTTGGTTGGGGCTGTGGTGCTTTCTGGGGCTTTGGGGTATGTGGTATCATTGATTTCTGGTATACCGTTTTTATTTGCCTTTATGCCCCGTGTCCACGAAATGCCCATTGCGTTTGCAAGTGTTGTGGTTTCAATTGCGGGCTTTTGGTTGGCTCATCGCCTGTTTGTCAAAAAGTTTAATTCTAAAGAAATGGTGGTGGGCGGTTTAGTTTTGCTGGCTTTGTGTAACTTGGTTTTGCAATTTGTGTTGGTGGAAGCCACCTTCGTAACCCTTGTTCCTTTGGTAGTAACTTTTGCTGGCTTTGCCTTGTCCTATTTGGGAGAAGTGAAGGGTAAGCCGTGGTTGATTGCCACAGGGTTAGCCGTTCCTGTTATGTTAGTTACAATGCTTCTTGTGCCAATTGTCGTAACCGTAACCTTTGCCATCACCCTTGGCGGTCTGGCGGTTGTCACGGTCTTTGGTGTTCTGGTTTTTGTGGCTTTGCCAGCACTATGTTTTGAAAATGAAAGACACCGATAACGATACCAACTAAAAAACAAGCGGTTGCCCAATGCGGGCAACCGCTTGTTTTTTAGTTGGTAACAGACAAAATCGCATGGGGGTTTATAACATTGTCGTCATGCCTTACGTTAAATGTCATGTGATAGCCAAGCCCGCCCGCAAAAATACTGGGACTGCCCACATTGCCGATAATTTGCCCACGGTTAACCACATCCCCAGCTGCCACATTAATATCTTCGGCAAGCTGACGGTATGTAGTTGTCCAACCATTGCCATGGTCAATTACCACAACTTTTCCAAATTGGGGGGTCATATCTACTTGACGCACACGACCGTCAGCGGCGGCACGTACCACATCGCCTTGGTTTGCACCAATAGAGATGCCGTCATTGACACGCCATTGGTCTAGCGTGGGGTCAAATACATGAGAGTCCATGGAGAAGTCCATTACAATGTCGCCAACCACAGGCCAGTGCATATCGTCATTGTCGGTGAATGCTGTGAAGTTTTGTCCAGCGTGGTCAAAAACCTGTTGGATATTAAAGTCGTCGAAGCCTTGACCAATTACATTCAACGCTTCTAGGTCCTGCTCGTCCCAGTTTTCAAAAACCACATCCAACAATTCTTGAAGGGTAATTGGCTGTTGACCTTCACTTGGGGGCTGACCCTGCTCTGTCGGTACATTTTGTGCTGGCGGGGTCGCCTGTGCCTCTTGGTTGGGTTGCTGCTGACCAGGTTGACCAGTCGGCTGATTTTGTTGCGGTTGCCCCTGTTGGTTTTGCTGGTTAGTAGCAGGTTGTTGCTGCTGTGCTGGGGCTGGTTGTCCTTCTACAGCATCTGGCAAAGGCACAGCTTCCACAGGTGGTCGCTGTTCTTGACCAGGCTGTGTGTGTGGTTGCGTTGGGGTTTGATGCCCGTTTTGGTAGGGTTGGACAGGCTCTGCCGCTTGGCGTTGGTCTGGACGTGGAATGTTGACCACGGGTCGTTCGCCAGCTCCGCTTACGGTTAAGCTTTCTTCCTCATAACGGGCAGAAACAGGCACTGTGTCGTAATTACCTGTTAAATCTGGGCTAAGTAGGCTGTTGTATCCAATTGCAACTGCCAGCACCAAAATCCCCGCAAGGCCGCTATACATGGCAATATAGAAGCCCTTTCCTCTTACTTTTGTGTTGTTTGGTTTGTTTGCCATATCTTGTAAACACCTCCGTGACTTATTATTGCCCTGCCGTGGATTTTATTATTCCCAAATTATAAAATTTTTTCCAATAATTTTTATTTGCCCGAAACATATTAACTTTGTTATTGTTACTTTTTGCTAAATGTGATAAAATATACTCATCATACTTAGATTTAAGGAGAAAAATATGCTTTTGTCCATTGGCATGATTGTAAAAAACGAAGAAAAATATCTACGTAAATGTTTAGAGGGTCTAAAGCCCATTCTGGATAATGTTAGCAGTGAGTTAATTATTTTCGACACAGGTTCAACTGACAAAACCATTGAAATTGCAAAGGGTTTTACAGACAAGGTTTTTGAAGTGGAATGGCGTAACGACTTTGCCCACGCAAGAAACCAAACCCTAGCAAAGTCAACGGGTAAGTGGTATATGTTTTTGGATGCAGATGAAATTTTTGTTGACACGGATGAAATTATCCACTTCTTTAATAGTGGGGAGTTTCGTGAATATAAGTCGGCATCATTTGTGTTAAAAAACCTTGTAGCCGATGGTAAAAGTCCGAGTACATCTGAAGCAACTAGGCTGGTTCAAAAAAGCGAGGAAACGATTTTTGTTGGCAAAATACATGAAATGTTACAACCGCTTTTGTCACCAGTCAAACGCACCAAAAGCATAGCCAACCATTATGGTTACTTTTTTGAAACAGAAGAGGAACGAAACCGAAAAACCAACAGAAACTTACCCCTTTTGCTGGAGGTTTATGCAAGTCAGGATGAGAAACATCCCTTGACTATCATTCAAATCGCAAACGAATATCGCAACATATCTAATCTTGATGAAATGGATAAATTTGTGGATGAAGGACTTGAGCTTGTAGGGAGAAAACCAAGTGATATTTTCTACCACGCTTTTGTTGCTTATAAAGCAGAAATTCTTTTTAGGCAGGAAAATTGGGATGGGGTCATAAATTGTGTCCGTGATTACTTTGACGGATTATCAGAGTTTTATCGAAGTTCTATTGCGATGTGGTTTTTTCAAGCAAATGCTTTTGCAAGGCTTGGAAATTACAAAGAAGCAGGCGATGCGAGTGTTAAGTCATTCAAACTTTTTGAAAAAAATAAAAGGGATGGACTTAGAGCCACGCATAGCATCAGCGTTTCATTATCAGACCAATACCTTACAGACGAACACTTGCATAGGAAGGGCATAGTTGGAAATTACCTACTTGCAAAAGAATTTGACACAGCATTTGAATGGATGAACGCAGAAATAGGAAATATCCGAGAATACTTCCTTATTTTTATTGAGTATGCTTTCAAAAACGAAGGCGATGGTCTTACTGACTTGTACGCCTATATCATAAAACGAACAGATGGAGAAAAATATTCCAAAATCCTCATTGACATTATTGAAGAAATAAGCACCAACAAAGATATTGAAATTGCAATAGCAAAGATTTTTGTAGAAAGCAAAGAACTAGCCGATTGCCAAAGTGAATTTATGCAGTTGCAAAGATTGCGTGCTGGAGAGATGGTTGACACACCATCGCCTAATCAAACCGAAGCCCAGAACATTCAGATGCAAATTGAACAACAAATTGCAGGTTTTAAGTCTGCTATTTATGAGATGATTAACACAGGGCTTTTAAGCCAAGCCACAGACATGTTGAATGTGCTTGAGGGACTTGTGCCAGATGACTCAGACATAAAAATTATTCGCAAGGCTATCAACGATACCCATTAAGTTTGAGGGGATTTGAAAAAATCCTCTTTTTTCTTGCGTTATTTTTGCGAAAGAGTTATAATAGAATTATAAAATTTCGGAACAGGGAGGTAACACAAATGGAACAAATTGTAAAAGACTTTAATGCCCACATGGACAAAATTCGTATGTATGGGCAACTTATGGGCGTTTCTGGTTTTGATGCCAACACAATCGCCCCTAAGGCAGGGGTTGCTGTTCGTGCTAAGCGGGATGGCTTTTTTTCGGAAAAGATATTCCTTATGACTACATCTGATGAGATGAAGGGGTATTTGGAAGGGCTTGCAACAATGGTTGACAAACTTGACCCAATCACTGTTGCTCGCTACAAAAAAGCTAAGAAAAATTTTGACAAAAACACGAAAATTCCTAGCCAGTTGGTGAAGGAGTTTAGCGAACTGCGTGCAAAGGCTCATGTTGTGTGGCAGGATGCTCGCAAAAACGATGATTTTGCGTCCTTTGCCCCTGTATTGGAGCAGATTGTTGCGAAAAGCAAGGAAGTGGCTGGTTATCGTTTAGAGGAAGGTCAGTCGGTTTACGATATGATGCTGGATGATTATGAAGAAGGTATGAACATGGAGATTTACGACAAGTTTTTCGCACAGGTGCGGGAGGTTGTTGTACCTTTGCTAAAGGCTGTTGTTGGTTCTAATAAGCAGATTGATGCAAACTTTATGAAAGCCCCAGTTGAAAAGGCAATGCAGGAGAAAATCTCTGACTTTGCTGCTGAAAAGATTGGTTACGACATGGAGAGAGGTTATATCACAGAGTCTACCCATCCGTTCTGCTCTGGCACGCATAAAACCGACATCCGTATCACAACCAGATATGACGAGCGTGATTTTGTGTCAAGCTTTTACAGCATTTTGCATGAGTGTGGTCATGCCATTTATGAGCAAAGTACTTGCGATAGCATTGCAGAAACGGAGCTGTCCCGTGGGGCATCTATGGGCATACATGAGTCTCAAAGCCGTTTCTACGAAAATGTAATTGGCAGAAGCCGTGGTTTTTGGAATTATATCACAGAAGAATTAAAGGGCTATCTGCCAAAGAGTTTTGGGGCAATTACTCCAGAACAGTTTTATGAGGCGGTGAACCAAGCTGGCCCATCTCTTATACGTGTGGAAGCGGACGAACTTACATATTCACTACACATTATGATTCGTTATGAAATTGAGCGGATGCTGTTTGTGGACAATTTACCTGTTAGTGAGCTTCCAAGGGTTTGGAATGAGAAGTATCAAGAGTACTTAGGCATCACCCCGCCAAATAACACCCTTGGCGTGTTGCAAGACATCCATTGGTCCATGGGTGCTTTTGGATACTTCCCAACATACGCCCTTGGCACGGCATATGCCAGCCAGTTCGTTGCAGAAATGAAAAAAGACCTTGACTTTGATGGTTTGATTGTCAAAGGTGACTTTGCCAAGATAACCGCTTGGATGACGGATAAAATCCACCGCCATGGCTCTATGTACGCCCCAGCGGAGATTTTGCAACAGGTTTGTGGTGGCGGTCTGGATGCCAGCCATTACACAACATACCTAAAGGATAAATTTGAAGCACTATACGAAGTTAAAATATAAAACTAATGGCAGCATTTTGGAGGAAGACTTAATGCAAGAAGTTATCCTTGTCGCCATCACCCCTGACTTATGGCACAAGTTCCACAAAAGCTATATTGTCGACCCTGCAATGTCTGACATACCCTACACCTATAACTATGAAAAATGTCATAAGCATTATATCTCACGAATATCCGACCCCAAAAGGCGGGAGTTTGCCATTATGTCAGACAGTGAGTTGGTTGGGTTAATTGGGCTTAAACGTATTAACGAAGAAAGTGGTCAAGCCGAATTTGGTATAGCCCTAGTGGATGATTCGGTAAAGGGTAGGGGTTTTGGCACTCGGGCTATAGGGCTTCTTATAAGTTATGCCAAGGATGAACTAAATCTGAACACCATTCTTGCTGATTCCGTTCACCGCAACACACGCAGTCAGCACGTTCTAGAAAAAAATGGTTTCGCCTATACCCACGAAGATACTAATTTTAAGTTTTACAAGCTAATCCTGTAAAATTGTTTTTGTTTAGGCGACTATATACAATTTTACACAAAGATTGGTAGGGGCGGGCATTGCCCGTCCCATTTATGTATACGATACCGTTCAGCTCTAAACGATAGTGCTAACAGAAATAGGACGGGCAATGCCCGCCCCTACCACGAAACAAACAAAAACACCGCAGAGAGTTAAACTTCTGCGGTGTTTTTGTTTATTCTTGCTCTTGCTCGGTTTCTTCGTCGGCTGTGATAATATGCTCCTCGCCTATCTTGGCAAGACCAACAACCCCAACCCCTTCTTCGAGGTTAATAAGCTTTACACCAATGCCAGAACGGCTAACAGTGCGTATGTCACTAACACGGATGCGGATTATAACACCATTGGAATTAATCAGCATCAATTCTTCGTTATCGGTTACACGGGTAACGCCCACCAGCTTACCTGTTTTTTCGTTGCACTTATAAGCAGTCAGACCTTTTCCTCGGCGACCTTGCACCCTAAATTCGTCAGGGTCAGTACATTTGCCGAAGCCTTTTTCCGATACAAACAGAAGCTTCATGCCATCACAGGTGCTTTCCGCCCCTATGATAAAGTCATCCTCATCAAGCACCATGGATAGGCGACCCGTGGCTGTCCGCTTGCCTTCTCGCACACTTTCTTCAGGGAAGCGCAAACCTTTACCCTTGCTACTAGCCATGAAAATGTCGGCATCGCCTGCGGTTTGGATAACCGACACAATAGAGTCGTCCTCTTTTAAGTTAAAGGCAATTACACCATTTTTATTTATTTTTTGGAACACCGATAGAGGTGTACGTTTAATAACAGCGGAGCGTGTAACCATCGTCAAATAACCTTCATCATAATTGCTGACAGGCATGGCGGCGGCGATGTTCTCGCCCTCGTTAAGTTTTAGTAGGTTTACAATCGCTGTACCCTTAGCAGAACGCCCAGTTTCAGCAATTTGGTAGGCACGCAGCTTGTATGCACGCCCCAAGGTGGTGATGAACAAAATATCGTCATGGGTGCTGGCAATGAACATTTTCTTAATCAAATCCTCATCACGGGTGGTAAGACCTAGCACGCCTTTTCCGCCACGGCTTTGGGTTTTGTAGGTGTCAAGGGTTGTGCGTTTTACATAATCCAGATGGGTTAGGGTGATAACGCACATTTCTTCGTCAATCAAATCCTCGATGTCGATGTCGCCCTCGTCCTGCAAAATTTGGGTGCGTCGCCCGTCGCCAAATTTATCACGGATAACTAAAATTTCGTCTTTTATAACGCCAAGCAATTTCAACTCGTCCGCTAGTATGGATTTTAGATATTCGATAAGTGCGGTTAGTTTGTCAAATTCATCTTGTAAACGCTCTCGTTCCATGCCAGACAAGGCACGTAGACGCATTTCCACAATTGCGTCGGCTTGGGCTTGGGTAAAACCAAAACGCTCCATAATTTCGGGCTTAGAACCGTCGTTGACACTTCTATGCTTGCGTATGATGGCGATAATTTCGTCAATAAAATCCAATGCTTTTAGGAAGCCCTCAACGATATGGATACGCTTTTCGGCTTTGTCCAAATCAAACTGGGTGCGGCGTGTTACCACTTCTTTTTGGTGGTCAAGATAATAAACCAGCATTTGCTTTAGGTTTAACACCTTTGGCTCGCCATTTACCAACGACAGCATATTAACGCCAAAACTTTCTTGCAACTGAGTGTATTTGTAAAGGGAATTTAGCACAACATGGGCGTTAGCATCCTTTTTAAGCTCTATAACAACACGAACACCGTTACGGTCACTTTCATCCCGAATGTCGCTGATACCTTCAATTTTCTTGTCTTTAACCAGCTCTGCAACCTTTTCCTGCATTTTGCCCTTGTTGACTTGATACGGCATTTGGGTGACAACAATCATCTCCCGCCCGCCAGGCATCTGTTCTACATCGCAAGTGGCACGCATTACAACACGCCCACGCCCTGTCATGTATGCGGATTTAATGCCGCTCATACCAAGGATGTTTGCACCCGTGGGAAAGTCAGGCCCTGTCACAATCCGCAACAGCTCCTCGATTTCTGTTTCCCTGCCTTCTTCAACATGGTTGTCAATAATTTTTATTACAGCGTCAACAACTTCCGTTAAATTGTGGGGCGGGATATTGGTTGCCATACCCACCGCAATCCCCGATGAGCCATTTACCAACAAATTGGGATAACGTGCAGGCAAAACACTAGGTTCCTTAAATTCTTCCGTATAGTTAGGAACAAAATCCACGGTGTTTTTGTCAATATCACTTATCATTTCCATGGAAATAGGCATTAGGCGGGCTTCCGTATAACGCTCCGCTGCCGCTTCGTCCCCGTCCATAGAACCAAAGTTACCATGCCCATCAACCAACATATAACGCAAAGAAAAATCCTGCGCCATACGCACCAAAGCATCGTAAATACTGGAGTTGCCGTGGGGATGGTATTTACCCATAACGTCACCCACAATACGGGCGCACTTTTTATATGGTTTGTTAGGCTCTAAACTCAACTCGTTCATAGAATACAAAATACGCCTATGTACAGGCTTTAGTCCATCCCGTACATCTGGCAACGCCCTTGCCACAATAACCGACATGGCATAGTCTATGTAAGACTTTTTCATCTCGTCTGCTATGTTGGTGGTTATTATTTTATCTGTTTTTTGGTTTTCGTCCATTTTTTACCTCTCGTCATTATATGGTTTGGTAGATTGCAGGTTTGTATCTAGGCTCGGGGATTTCGTCGCCCTCTGCTTCCGCTGTTTCAATCCAAATTTCAATAGCAATCATTACTTCACGCATCGCTTCCTCTTGGGTTTTACCAAAGGCGGAACAAGATTCTAAATCTGGAACATCTGCGATGTATCCACCATCGGCTTCGCTATAAAACACATTAATGTGGTATTTACGCATATTAATCCCTCGCTTCCAGTTGGTAT
>Ga0131853_10001597_pt1 | contig 40485 bp, 24 predicted proteins | sample TergutLab28metaG_FD_92764 | JGI IMG/M metagenome (GOLD analysis project Ga0131853, IMG submission 92764) | Labiotermes labralis P1 segment gut microbial communities from Petit-Saut dam, French Guiana - Lab288 P1 (version 2) (version 2) | ecosystem: Host-associated > Arthropoda: Insects >...
ATGTCGTTGTTATAATCCTCCTGTAATACTAGAGGCAAATATAGTTGTGTTCAACTGTAAGTATTAACCTTTTGGCGCCGGAATTATTTTTTAATTTTAGCACACCCTGTATATAAAATGTGAGGTGTTTTTAAAGAAAGACAAGCGCGCGAGGGGGGGGGGGGGGGGGGTGGGGGGGGGGGGGGGGGGGGGGGGGGGGGGGGGTCGAGCCGGGAAAGGTTAGGAACTCTGCCCTAAAGGCACGGCACGTCCTGTTATTAGCACATGTCAGAGAGTAACAAAATATTTGCATTACAGACTCCCAAACATCTCCCTGCAATACTACAGTGCCACTTTAATTGATGCGTTTGAATAACATTCCGTATAATAAAGATGAATAGCTTCATGAGCTGCGCCGACACTAGTTCTTCACGACGACACTTGCCGTAAGAAATTACGACTCAACTGCCACTGTTGCATTCTGTAGGTGAGAATAATGAGAACTGTGCGTGTTGTCTGTGTACGTTTGTGGTGTAAGTAACGACAAAGTCCGTAACTAAGCAGCAACTGATGACACGACAAAGTGAAAAATAAATTGCAAAGTAAAAAAAAAGTGGTCATCGCCCAAACTGAGGTACCACGTCAGCATTTGCCTGGAGAAACTGAGAAAACCAACGAAAATCTTCTGCCCGGGAGTAGATATCCAGGTCTGGATTCAAACCAGGCGCTTCCAGAATACAAATTGTGACTTTTACCCTCAAATGGACTTTCCAAACCCAGAACATTGCTGTACCCATAACTACAACCACACACACACACACACACACGTACACACACCTAATTTGAGCTTATTAAAATACACACAATGCATTCACCGAATACACTACCAGGTTGCTGCAATTATGCCGGCCGACAGACGATACTGCAGCATGAAATGTAGGAAACTACGTAGCAAGGCAAAAAGGTTAACAATTCAGACAACATAATTGCCGAAAAACTGGCAGAATGTGACTAGGCAGGCTACCGTACCTCAGACTGCAGCACGGACACGGACACAAAAACACAATTCCGCTAAAATTTAAATGACCGATAGAAATACCGGCAAAGCGACGTTAACAGAAACAAAGAAAAGCACTGAGACTCACAGGAATAAGACAAGACGTCTGCTACCTTACATAGCTAACACAGCACTGGACCACCTATGAGTTTTGACACGATACTATAATTTCTACACGCAACTAAAATGTTAAGCCATCAACTTAATATAATCAGAAAGATTTGGACAAAACCTTACATAAGACATTATTAGGTTGTGCTTGTGTTTGTGCTTGACGGAGAAATGATTGATTATATTATTTATTATTACCAGTGACGTTTACGAGCAGCAGTGTCAAAAGAATCTCAGTAACACACAGAGACTTACACGGACGGACAGAATACAGAGACTGACAATGGAACAAAAAAACCACAGGAGCCAAGAAATTCTGGCGTCAGTTAGAAAAGAATACGGCGGAACGACCGCACGCTGCTGGTTTAAGAACAGGCAAGTCTGATCTTATATTATGATAATAACCATCATCGTCATCATTATTATGATCATGAGCATTTGTTAAACTCTTCTGAAGAAACGAAATGATATAAAAACGTATTTTTTATCGCTTACCTCAGCACCACAGCTCACGGGATGTCGCGGCGGATGCGGGTTTTCTGTGCCGTAAAGCTGTCTGCTCAAGTACGCGATAAAATACTCTGTAGTATGTCCTTCTGACTCGGTGGATTACGCAAAATACTACGGCGTAAATTACTTACGTTCACGTTCCATGAGAACTGCATACGAAATGCATCCAGCAGATAAGTGTATTGTTAAAAAATAAATCATCATCTGCTATTCCCTCGCTATCGGAGACATACGACCGGAGGAGGTTGTACGGATCGACATATGGAGTTATGTAATTACCTGCATCTATACCTACAAACTTACAGCTCATTCAAAAAGCTAAACAATGACTCAGCATGCTCCTCTATTTTTCCAATTTGTCACAATTACTTTCACAGTATGAGTTCACTTACTTTGTATGGCGTGGCGATTAGAGTAGTTGGAAGTTTCCAGTGACTACAAGGAAATTCCACAGTGTGACAGAACAATCAACACCTGTAAAGAAAGAATAACAATCATTTATTAAAAAAGAACCTCAATAAAATTTAGCCGGACGTGACGATGAGATGAATGGAAGTAAACACACAGCAAGAAACTAGCACATGAACACCATTTTCATTTATAGGCATATATTTAAGTAATTGCTCTCACAGAAAATGCGGATGTCCTCAGTGTCAGATTGAGATAAACACCGAAAGGCGTCGAAAAATCGTTCGATAAATTACGAGCATATGCACGTACGATTCCTTGCTATGTTTATTTGCGTCCATCTGCTGGTAAACTGTCTAAATAACGCAGTAGGAAACGTGGCTGACAAGTCTTACTTTCGCTCTCCTGTAATGGAGTGTTTTCAGCTATACTGTAAATAACTGACATGAAGAATACCAGAGGGAGAGACGAATAACATTAGAACACTAATAAGTGAGATGCTAAAAGAATAAGGAAGAAAGTAAAAGCGGCGATAAAAATACATAAATTTATGTAAAATTTTCGTTGAATTTCCAAGGCGAATTACACTAGTTAAGATAAATGCAGAACGCCCACAGAGCCTTCAAGCACGCAGAGTTTGCTTACTGTATTAAAATACGAGATCATTCGCGACGATCCGTTGTCTAATTACACAGTAACATGGGGACACAGGTCTTTAGGCAATTAGTTACTTGAGCTCTTTGGAAACTTTGGTGGCGTCTCTTCTCACACTGTAGCCTAAAGGGATAAGCACGAGAGCCAATAAGCCAATAGAACCAGAAAACCAGAAAGGGGCACCGAAAGTGAGCAGACAAAGACAAATTACCAAACTTATAGAGTAAAGCAATCAACATTTCTCAAGCACGAGCTAATTACACGTGTGAAGTCAAGTTAACTTCAAGTCTCCGCGTGTGAAGTTAGCTATTAACAGAATTCGTATATTCATATAAACAACGGAAACTGGGTTTACTGCAAGGTATGTTTCTATGAGAAGGCAAATGAATGTACGGGGTGTTCTTTGTGTATTTGAGGTCTACTTAACGAAATGCCAGTAGCTCAGATAACGTAACATCCAATAACAGGATGCTAGTGAATAATAAATTGGCTAGGCTGCGGAGGAAAGTTCTCGTTGTGTAAACTGAAGCAAGACCGCTGCATTTGCCCGCAGGGAAAGGAAACCCACGAAGACAGGGTTATCCTACCTCCATGCCCAGATGTGAATACGGGAGATCCTGAATACGAATCAGCAGTGCTGCACACTCGCCCTTGGTTTTCGACAGGAGGTAAAGTATTTGAAACTGGAGTATTGGTTACTCGCAATTCAACAGTCAAGTGTAGATTTAGAACCCGCTCTACAGAAGCGACCAACATAAAACAATCTGGGTAATTAACCAACCTAATGCACAAATTCTTGTTTTATAATAAGTTCATTATATGCCTCTACATGTTTCGAGCACTATGTGCTCATCATCAGGAGGTCAAAATTGTATTATACAGCACCTGGTATCATCACACTCTGTAGGTGGCCGTCCGGTGCACCGAACGGCCACCTACAGAGTGTGACGATACTAAATGCTGTATAATACAATTTTGACCTCCTGATGATGAGCACAGTGCTCGAAACATGTAGAGGCATATAACGAACTTATTATAAAACAAGAATTTGTACATTAGGTTGGTTAATTACTAAGATTATACTGAGATTCACGGTCAGCAAAATATCAAAACAATATAAAACAGCGGTACAAATTACTGACATCATTTTATGTCATTGTTTGTAACGTTCATGTACCATCTCATTACAGATCAGCATAAACCATCCAACTGCTGAGGTTTTGAAGGATTGTCATCAGGGGACATACTCTACATACATACGTAAAAAGCACTTGAGGTTTCAAAACCACTGTTACGGAACACATTTTAATATAAAAGCATTCAGTGTGATAAAGTGTTCTTTAAAATTGGCCTCTTTTAAATTTCGTAAGATGTCAGACTTAACTGGATGTTTGGCGAATCCGTTGCTTGTTAAGAGTAAAATGCAAACACCTTGTCTGATAAATTGCATACCTTATCTAGCAGAAAACTGCTTATTATTACATGTTTATAGGAGCATAATTATACGCAATGTATCCATTAATTGATTCCATTGTTTCCATTGGTTATTTATTCTTAATATATCTTTGTTTATTTGATATTTACTTATTACTCCGAGGTTATGGTTCCACAACGCTAAATATCCTTACTTCTGTACGCATTCGCATAATCATGAAAAGCACCTATTAGCTTTTTCACGCCTGCCTGCTTGTCCGTCCATCTCTGTCCACGAATGAGCTCGGCTCCCACTGGAAGGATTTCAGTGAAATTTGGTACTGGAAAATCTTGTTAAAATTTATCAGAACATCTGCTTTCGTTAAAACGGACAAAATGTCGGGCACTTTACATGGAGACCTGGGTACGTTTTGTTGCTCTGTTCGAGTCAGGTGGTCTTAGCCTGTTAGAAAAGACGAGGAGTTCTAAACATTACGGAAATTTTTAACTCAACCATATTAAAAAGAACGCATTGTTTTAAGTTTCCATGGCAACGTCTTCAATATTCACTGTTGAGAGCGACATATAATGGAGTAAACAACAAAAAGAAACACGTTGAGATTACATGGCACAAGTCGTTACGCGAACACGCCACAATATTATATTATACGTACATTTCCTGTGCTATCACCATACATTTCATTCTCATGCTAATGTTTTCACTATAACCTTCTCGATTCTATCTGTACTGCCTGTCACTGACAGTTGAACTTCCCACGCTCATTCAGTAGCTGCCAATTATTAGGCCTATTCTGCGAATATGCCTGCAAATTACGAACAAAAGTGACATATTTCAGCAGGTAAATTGTGCACCCGTATTCTTATTCTAATATCGCTCGCAGATTCAATTCTGACAGCTGCAGCAGTCACATTATTATTGATACCAAGCATTCAGAACGCACGGACGTGGAAATGTTCTCAGTGCGCTGGTCGGCACATTATCATCGGTCATCAAATTTATGAGAATTTTCCGTCCATTAAGTTATTGTGAACAATACTTCACATACTGCACAACTGGATGCCTGCATAATCCCAATGGTCAAAAAAACTTCATTCATACATTTACAAAGCGATAAGTGATCATACTTTATGGCTTCCTTGCACCAGAGCAAAAAAAAAAAAAAGACTTGTGGTGCAATACGAACTGTTAGTCAGCGTCCGTAAGTTTAAATATGAAGGTACAGGAACATTTCCATTAAACGTCGTATTATCACTTCACTCTATAGCCCAGTGTTCATTTACTTCTTGTACAAATGGCGCTTCATAGAATTGTTATAATTTCATCTTCATCATCCGTCACGAGTTTGGCTTTGATACATGTTTCGGCTTGAATGATATAATCTTTCCCTCCAGAAAACCTTGAGGTCCAAAAGTTAGCATAGGTCTCTTCGAGATAACTACCGGACCCGCTCTGAGGTTCAGCTCTGTCCCAGGATGTTGCCAGGTCGTGAAGTGACCAACTCTCTATCATGTGCAGTGTTAAAGAAAAACTTCTCAGTTTATCTTCGCTTCCCATACGACTACATGGAGTGGCGCCAATTTACTTTTCGCTGTTACATAAATGAGTAAGAACATCATTAACACACACACACACACACACACACACACACAATATTTGTTGAAATATTGTTTTCGATATATTGAACGCAATGTTTTTTACCTCATCTTGGTCTCCTCTTTTACTCATAAACAGTGCTATATTATCTGTAATAAATGGACATAAAGACGAAAGAATAACGCTAAACAGCCATAAGAAAGGTGTAAACGCTTGAGAGGCGACTCTGACCACAAAGTAAAATTGTTACACAACTTGACTACATAAACTAGCGTGACTCAATACTGAACAATAAAGTAGTGAATTTCAGTCATTCCCCGAAGTCCAATCTACTTCCAACAGTCAACTTAAAATATCGTCACTCCTTTAGACTGCGATCTCTCATGAGTCCAATTTTCATGCGGCTTAGAACACAAAATTTCTAGGCATTTCTACTTACACAAAATACTCTCTTGTTCATCAGAACCTTTCCCCAACAACTTCCTACTTCAGCTTTTCTGTCCCCTACTAAAAGATCAACTTTCGAAGTTTCAATGAATGCTTCATATGTAGTTCTTGTTTCCCCTACATGTTATTATGGGAGCCACCACGACTTCTGCTATAGCAGACTGACTGATGACAAGCCCAAAGCGTTAAGCTCTCGTAAAAGAATTTCTGCTTCACATTCCCTACCTGTACATCTGTCTTAGGTACAAATATCCACATCAGCAATTTTTTGTTTCAGACACTGTCGATTTATCTCCTTTCTTGTTTGTGACAGACAAGCAAGTTTCACATGCATACAAAACAAGTAAAATTGCTGTTTTATATCTTCTTTCTTTGAGGGTGTGGGAAGTTGTCGGAAGGAAAGAAGATAAAGAGTTCTGGAACTGAAAGGTAGCACAAAAGTCCTCAGTTTATCCGCTCCAATTTTCACCATTAATCCCATTTTACGATGGGTGTGCCAATCTGTAACGAATTCCATTAAAACTGAAATTGGGGGATCTACATTTTAATCAGGCTACTTGAATTTTGGTGCATAAAGAATAAATGTGTCAAATTTTGCAAAACAGCGACATTATTTCGCCAGTAAATTTGGTGTGTGTATCGCGGTCACTTACAATTTGATTTTGAACCAATCTACGGATAAATGTTAAAATTAACAAGGAAACCCACAAGTAATTTCGTTGAGAATTTAGTTTGTCTTTTCACGAAATAATAAAGGTTTTTTCTGTAAATTATACTTCATATGAACTTCGACTTTAACTTTCTCCATTTTACCAAAACTCTCTCAGTGAAGAGAAAGTGTGTAAAAAATATTAAATAAAACATTCATGTGCACAATTTTTATGGGAGACTTATTTACATGTAAGACACTTCCAATGAAAAGCAAGATAATTTTTCTCACCGCGGTGTCATATGACTGCCATTCGTTAGCTTAGTAAAAAATTTGTAAAACCATTATACTCTCAAAATATGCACAAGGTGCTAAACATATATTATAGGGGTAAAAGTAAAAATTTGGGGAGCTAAGAAGAAACTAAGTGAATTTAAATTATATGAACAGTAGGTCAACAGCAAAAATATTAGGACGTAAGGTACAACGCGATAAAAAATTAAGTGACTATTTTTTAAATAATTTATGTAGACGGATTTTAATTATTGTCACAGCGTAATAAACCCAATATATCTAAACTAATAATAAGATCTCGCTCACACTATTGTTTCCTCTAGGGGCATCCTGAATTCGTGAGTGATAAAACGTTTGATGCTGGCTGATGAAGAGTGTACAACAGATGGGGCAGATTGATAAGGGAATTTGTATAGAACTGTTTAAAAACCAGGGCAGCGGCTCGAGATATGTATCATGACACCACTTAGAGTCACGTTTATTTTATTGTGTCAAACTCAAAGACCTAAAGAAAAGTTGCGTGGATTAAAATAACTTTCCACTTTCTCTGTAATGTCTTTTCAGATATATTCTTCGCTTCTACAGCTAGCGTGTTATGGTCGAGATGCATGCAGAGGCTTAAGCAGATACAAAAGTAAAGTGTCCATTACATGTTGAATAAAATCAAACTAAAAAAATAAATATACATTAACATAGGTCCCCTGTATTACATTCCATGAAGATCACTTTAGTAAAGTGCACCCTAGAACAGGCCACGAAGGCCTATACGGGGAGTAGTTCTAGAGCTCTAATCCTTCCTTAACCTCGGCGCTAGATGGCAGTGGGTGGTCAGCGCCACACCCCGGCCGCTTTGCACGGGAACGAATCGGCACCCATTGTATAGGAGTTTGGGTGGCTTCCAGGGCCGGTCTGGACGGGTGCGGAAAATCTCGCCCCCACCGGGATTTGATCCCCGGACCGCCAGCCCGTAGCGAGTCGCTATACCGACTGCGCTATCCTGGGCCACGATCCCTTCAGTAGTTACCGGATATTGATATGCGGATAGACGTCCACATAGACGAGGTGCAGATCAGTAATGCAGTTTTGCAACTTGCCGTTGAGAAGGCGATGCAGTAGGCGTAGCAGTAACAAGAGTAGAAAGCTATTACTGTAAAGGTACAGTCTTAAGTCATGTAAAACTACTTGCATATGCAGTTTAATTAATATACATGTAATAAAACGTCGTAACAAAATCAAGAATTTGCGCACAATAGCGAAGCACGAATTTGGAATACATGTGTAATCGTAAGGGTTGTTTGACCGTGCATCTTCCTCATAAAATAAAGTGAAATGCCAACTTGATGCAACTAGGTAATTTTATTGATGTGTTCTTAGCTAGACATGTTTCGGGTACATACGCTCCTCATCAAGAGCATTAAATGTTGAGTTGCAGCGTATGGTTTTATGCATCGAGTTTTTGGATGGGTGGTGGTCTTGAGAGCCGCTGCGTAGGTCGTGTGTACGGTGCGGATGGTGCCGTCCACCATCCTCACCGTACACACGACCTATACAGCGGCTCTCAAGACCACCACCCATCCAAAAACTCGGTGCAGAAAACCATATGCTGCAACTCAACATCTAATGCTCCTGTTGATGGACGTATGTACCCGAAACATATCTAGCTAAGAATACATCAATAAAATTACTTAGTTGCATCAAGTTGGCATTTCACTTTATTTCACGTGTAATCGTACTTCACTGAAGCCACCCTTTTTTGTTATTTTGGTATCTTTCTCAAATTATTTCACTTCCCCAAAAATTCCAGCTATTTAAAAGCTATTGTTTTTCAAGAATTCACGTTTCATTTCCAAACATTTTTCTCATCTGAACTTTGTCATACAGAATAGGTAAAAAAATATTTAAGGACAGCTTCAAAGTATGATACAATACCGCTACTTATTGCTGTAATATGAACAAATTGACTCGTATGTAAGAATCATTTGCAAGAAATGAAAATTTAAATATGAAATAAAGGAAGAGAGATAAAACGAAGAATATCACAATCAACGTAACTTTAGTCGACCTCAAATTACTTTACAAATAAAATACTTCAGGCTCGTAGAATTATCTATTCAGTTTAATCGCTTGATTGCAAAGATGTAAGAATAATTTTAATCATATATCCTGTCCCTGGACTCGAACAAAACAGTGTCCCGGTACTGCGGTCGGTTTACTATTCAGTCACTGACTTGTGTAAAAAGTTGACTTACCCAGTAGGTTTACCATCAATTGCAAAGAATTCCAATTCTCAGAATAATAAACAGTGTAATATAACTGGAACTCAGCAATTAAACAAAACGTTTGAAATTAAACGTTTGATCCTATTTAAGGCAGTATCGTCAATTCAAAGCCTAAACTTTAATTAAAATATTTGGAATTCTTGAATGTGATACTGTAGGACACGTACGTTCGTCACTGACTCGATTCACTAAACATCAGACGAATATTTACCAAGCAGAGAATGCCGTTCATCCACAAAACCATGCTAATGGGATTTTTATTGCGTGTTTCATTTTCAGGTAAAGTAGTTTCATACATGAAATGTTGAAAAATCCCTCTGCACGATCCACAGATACACCGCTGCAAAACGTTTTATATGTACACACATACACACACACACACAAACTGGGCATGGCCAACTTTTGAATGACAGATTACGAATAGAAAAATGCTCCCGGACATGTATTAGGGACTCAGAACATCACTGATGGAACGCCAAACAATATTCCTAATAAAGCCTCTACCTGCCATTAATTCCATCTACCGTTGTAGACATGAAACCCAGGTCAAACCAACGGAACGCAACCACCAATGTTAGTTGATTTGCGATGTTTAGTTTTCAAACTACATATATTGTGTAACTAATACAGCAGCTGTGACAACACCGTGGCGACAATTGCACCCCTAGTTTAAACTGGTGGACAACAACAAGTCTATTCTTAGGTAATTTAAGCCCACAAAATATGAATTCTTTGAATGATGCACACGGCACAAAATTTTGTATATTGGCAACAATTCACGCTTTCATTCTTGATCACCTAAAAACGTTTCTTTAAGTAGGATAAATGGGCTATTGTGTCGAATGGAACGACGATAGTACAAGTAAGTAACGACATGCGAACGATGCGTGGGAAGCGATCGTGCCTAAATTCATGGTTTTAACCCAGGATTAACTAGAAGGAGAAAAGCTGTGGAACTACTCAGTCTACGGCGATAACTTGCAGGGATTCAAAGGCCAGATTTTCTTAATACGAAGCACAAACGCTAAATACACTCCCATCAGTTCGACCTGCAGCGCCCTATTTATGTCAAGCTGTTGCAATCGGTGCACGTTCCCTAAATATTTAAAGACTAAATACCAACGGACATTTCTTTCCGATTTTTCCAGCCTTCGCCAGTTTGACCTTCTGATTACCTAAGAAATCTGGAAAACACAACTACATCCCAGTAGTGCGGCATCCATCGTTTACTTTCTAGACTCATGTGGAGCACTCACAAACTTCTGCCCCAAAACGCGCCGACCCAGAAGTCTATTTCGCTGTACATAATTCGTTAAGAGTTCTTTTGGATCAAGAGGCTTGGTAGGTCAGTTTATGGACTTCATATACCCCGACTTCAACTTCATTACTACTATTAAGACTATTATTATTATTATTATTATTACAGTGTGTATTATCTCAGTCATAAGGTACTATAGTCCCAATGAACACACGTGATTTTCAAGTCTTTTATACATTCTATTGGAATTACTACACAGAAAAAGAAATGTTAAACTGGCATTACGTATCACAGATTCTGTCTGACGAATTCCTTAAGATACACTGCGGTATGAAAGTTATGGCAACCAATACCTTAACAAATAGACGTACTCAAATAAAATGGACACGTTCACTTGGTTATTTAAATAAATAAACTTTACGCACAGGATAAATGTCCAGTCAGTACTATTACAGAGCCACATCAAACTTCACTTAATGCTCCATGTATTTACTTACCAGTTTCAACAATCCAGGATTCGTCATCATGCACTTAAAATCCTCAAATTTTTTAAATTACACACACTGATCATTCAAGCTATATATAAAAATTATCACTGGTAGATGTATATTTATTTTTTGAACACCTAGTCACCGATGCACATTTATTTACACGACTGAACTCGATTCATCTTTGACTCGCGACACATAACAGTACTCATAATGGCTTCCATCTAAAGTCGTTTCTAGAAGCTTGGAGAATGTTGTAGGAGCATATGAATGCCATACGATACATAAAAGCAATCATTTCATTGGTCTAGTCCACATGACGCATCGGTATACCTACACCTCTGCCACCCCTCTGTGTCTGCTTGGCAGGTAACGGGGCAGTCCGTATGACGTCTTTGTTACGCAGTTGGTTTTCCACCCTCTACGTTTTAGCATGCCGTGGTTGCTACGTAACGAATACAACTGAAAGCTTACACAATTGAAACGTCTATTATACAAAAAATTTAGCAATTATTCATTTGGTTCAATTAATTATTTTACTCAAATTATAGTAAATTTTGGACTGTAACGCAAGATATATATCCTCCAGGCGAAGTATAGACTCTGAAAACGTGATTTATTTCTAAATAATGTTAGGTAGCCCATCTGCTTACGTATGTAACGTCAGTAATATCAGTATGATTTTTGTTTATATATTATTTGGACAAATGAAAAGTTAAATCTGCCTCAGGTACTTGGAGGTCTAGCTCCACACTATCTTAACCTCGGAACTATACACTCTCCGGCCCCGTTGTTCACAGGGAACAACATCGCCGGTACCCATTGAATAGGAGGCTGGCTGTACACTAGAACCGATATTGACGCTTTGGGGAAGATATAAACTTCTTGTCCCTGCAATAAATAGAAAAAAAGAAGCATCGGCTGTCTAGCAAGTAGCCTAGCCACGATGCAGACTACGCCTCGGGTGCACTAATCCCAGGTGCCAAGACGGTCGCCCGACTAAATTCTTTACCTTGGCACCTAATATTTGTGGGTCTTTAGTGCTGAACTTGCTTCAGGTTAACCATCTGGCGTCTAGAATTTTCAGGCAGCTCAAAAATTTTTGTAAAACTTGTGGACTGCGCTACTGAGGCTACATTTGTCGTCAAGTCTTCAGCAAACATTAGTACGGTGATCAAATCAAGGAAAATAAGAAGGCCGGGACGTACAGACGTACCGAAGAAAATGAACTACCGAAATTTCAAGGAAATAGAATCATTTTGGTTCAAATGGAAAGATATGGGCCTTAAGGAAGTGAAATATGCCGGTTCGGACTGGATTCAGCTGACTGAGCAGAGACCAGTGGCCGGCTCTTTTGATCACGATGATGTCCATTCGGGTTCCATCCGTAGCGAGGAATATCGTAACCAGTAGGGTGACAGTAGCTGCTGATTACTGTGTTCCATGGACTCTGGTACTGAAATTGGAAACACAGCTGTGGACACACGGCTGGGCCTGCAAAGACGTGACGTCATCCAGGTGAATCGGGTGGTCAAGTGTTAGCAAACTTTTAATAGCTGAGGGTTGTTCGACCTTGCATCTTTCTCATGAAATAATGTGAAATGCCAACTTGATGCAACTACGTAATTTTATTGATGTATTCTTAGCTCGACATGTTTCGGGTACATACGCCCATCATCAGGAACATTAAATGTTAGGTTGCAGCGTATGGTTTTATGCATCGAGTTTTTGGATGGGTGGTGGTCTTGAGAGCCGCTGCGTGGGTCGTGTGTACGGTGCGGATGGTGCCGTCCACCATCCGCACCGTACACACGACCCACGCAGCGGCTCTCAAGACCACCACCCATCCAAAAACTCGATGCATAAAACCATACGCTGCAACTCAACATTTAATGCTCTTGATGAGGAGCGTATGTACCCGAAACATGTAGAGCTAAGAATACATCAATAAAATTACCTTGTTGCATCAAGTTGGCATTTCATATTATTTCATTTTAATAGCTGATTTGAAATTCTTTATTTATAACCTAGCAAAACGACAGCTTCTGACATTGTTTAGGAGATGTTAGGTCGCCTCAACTGGTAGTAGCTACCTACGTTTGGAGGGTAGTGTCCCCATTTTCATGGTCACGTAGTTCAAGCAGAGACTTTCCCTAGTTACTTAGAACCTTGATAATGTTGTCAATCGGACTTAGAAGTGATAAGTCTGGAAGCAAATGTTGAAGGGAGAGAACTATGTAAAGCAGCATACATATCCCTAAGCATATTAATGCACGCAGTGTGTACACTGTCATACAGCCTTTGTAACTACACAGATAGTGATCTGCAAAGCAGGAGGGTGCTCCTACACATAGGGTCAGGTCAGGGATAGTGATTTACCCGTTACTACTTGGTCGTTAGTGGGTAGAGGGTGGTGAATTATAATGCGGATTTTCTCCCTGTATGTTTTAGGGCATCGCCATGTTTTCAATTCTCCGCATGATGTTATCATACATAAAATCATATAAATAGGCCAGACACAGTTACTACTAATGACTGTTAATCTCCGTTGGTTGTAAACTTCTATTAAATGCTCATGCCTCAGAATAAATGGATCATATACGCAAAAGAACGGAAAACATTACTGGGTAAACAATATGGTTCTCATTGAATGTCAAACTCCGAAATTAAAAAAAAAAAGATACTCGAATCTGTTTCTTTTTTTTGCTTTACTTCTGTTGTGCTCAGATTTATGGTGGCAGTAGTAACGCGAGGAACAGACAAGTGGTCCGCTCGCATCGTAATAATGCCGTGATTCCAAATTTCTTTTCTCAGTATCTACTGTAAACACTTCCAATTTGAAATACGGCAGTGACAACAATGACGACGTTTATGGTGGTGATGGTGGTAATGGACGTGATTAACAACAACCATAATGCAGCTTGAAATTTGATACCTTACCTAATGTATTTAAATCTTGTACATTTCGCCAGTCCCTTCTCCTATTACAAAATGTGTCCACCTAACCACATAATTCTGTTTCCTGCATTACACGGTTATTAGTTCTTAAACTAGACCACCATTTCCTGCATGAATGCTCACTCCTAGTCGTACACTTTCGAGTGAATCTGACGTCGTTTCTACTATATATTGTATTAAAGTGCATTGAAAAAGAACAGGGAATTCGAATGGACTGGATCATACGTGGCTTACCTTAGGAGGGATATCGCCAAACCCACGAAAACCCCCTTTCTCAGAACACCGTCTTTATCCAAATGGAACAAAAAAATCATTATGAATAAAATATACGCGTTAAATTAAAAGGTTGTTGTTCGCCTTACCATTAAGGTACATTTATTTTATACCAATAAGAGGTGAAGCCCGAAATAAATTCAGGGATTGTGATAATATACTGGCTGGTCACGCCTGTCGCTTTCCTCAAGGACGGTGTCGGGTCCGCACGGGGAATTGATGGAACTGTGACCGAGAGCTGAATTCCAAAGCGTGCAGCAGCCCCACTTCTTCCGCAACATATCTCCCATATACTGCCCTGGCGTATAAACTGCTGCATCTGCGGTGAAAACAGGCGTCTATCCGCCTGAGCTACAGCACCGCTAATCTCTATTGTCTCAGTAAACAGACAGAAGAAACGGCAAAAACTAAGCAAACGTTCACTCTTTGGGTACTGGTCACTCTGTTGAAATACAACAAAAACTACACAAAAGTATAGTCTGTGGGTATTGGTCACTCAGTTAAAACAAAACAAATTTAGTGCAGTGGAGATATAATGCAGAGCGCTGGGATGGGGTAGTAGAGTGTTTACAAAAAGAAGAACAAACGCACTTGTATTTAACACGGACAAGGTGGAGGGGGGAAAAAGCAGGATAGTAAAGTTGTAGGAGTGATACCAACTTTGGCGTCTAGCTTCAAGAGGAGGACATTTGGCCAGGCTGGCGCCGGATTGTGTAAAATTTATAGCCTTACGTGCACTATACAGGTCTGCATAATCCTCTTGGCTAAATTTATACATAGTAAAGCTTAAGCAATAATAACCGTGTCCTCTGCCGACGAGACGCGACATCTTCCTCTTGCTCCACAACGCGCGAGGTTTCATTACTTCGGCTTAAACTGAAGTCCGTTTCGTTTTCCAGTGATTCGTATAGAGCTGCCCATGTGTATCGTCAAACCCACAGTTTAATTCTGGGATAGCATTAGTGTATCCATGTCTGCCCCGTAGCTCATCGTTAGCGTCACGAATTAAGCTCTTGACCCTTCCCGGATATATTCTAATAAGGTTTGTAGAATAATACAATTTATGAAGCTCCTCATTATGCACGGGACTTGAAAAGCAATAAAATGGGTTGGCTTCAAAAGGAACGGAAGTCAGGATGGATCAGAATGAGTTTCTGGTCCATACTGCAGAAGTCTACGCTGATCAACGTGGTTACGTTCTTGAAAGAATACGCATGAAGCCACGTAAACGTTATTTCCACCGATTAAACAGTCGCGGCCGATCCCAGTGGCCACGCGGTCTAAACCGTGGGTCTTCGGCCGCTCGCTTGCTGGGATTACGGGTTCCAATCCCGCTGGGGACATGTTTGTCTTGACTGTTGTGAGTGGTGTGTTTTGTCACGTAGAGGTCTCCGCTATGGGCTGATAACTCACACAAAGGAGTACTATCTGGTGTGGTGTGTTTGAGTGTGATCACGAAGGCTCGATAATGAGGAGGACTAGGCCCACTAAAGCTGTCGAACCATGAAAAAATAGTCGTAACAAAATTAATGGTTAAACGTGATGATGTTCTTCTGTCTTTGTTGCTTACAATTTGTATAATGTAATAATATGAAACAGAGCTTCTTAACGGCCGTTCCGTTTTCACAACCTCTTATCGCCTCAACTTTAACGAAGGTTTCTGTGGTGACGTGACTTCAGCCTTTCCATTCTGAGTCTATTTAAGACATTTATCACAACTCATCTCATTCTTATACTTCTCTAATAACACAACAGTCATTATCCACACCATACAAGAATCAGTTTCTAATATCTTAACATAACAGGCGGGATTTTTTTCAAGAATATTACGCAGTTGATAAAACAAGGACAAATCAGAAGACAACTTCAGCAGAGTTTCCGTGTAGGCCTAGGGACAGACATTTACTGACTGGTTGATGTAAGCATCAAGTCTACGTAGTTCTCACCACTGCTTGACAACACATTCAGCACTACGTAAAACACAGTTGAGACAGCACTGTCAAATAATTAGTTTCGTTTCTAAATTATGAGAGGGTAATTAAGTCGCTAATCCCCTTCCGTGCAACCGAAACGACTAATTCTTATCTAGGCTACAATACCGACTATCCTAGACGCATCACGAGTTTTCTCAGTCGCCAGAAACAAATGAAAGATGACTACCTATAGGCTAAACAGTCCCATGATCGTCACGTCCACTTCCCTTGCTTGATCCCACAATTTTTGCCCAGTACTAAGAAAATTTTATGTTCTTTGTGCCGTGCATTTTAACGCAATCACATAAAGTAAAGCAATAAAGTGCACATTCTTATAATAAAGCCAACAAGATGCACTATTTCTCAACTTTATGTTGGTAAAGGACACTACATGTTTCGGACAGACTTACTGTCCATCATTAGGAGTCTTAATACTTTGTCATAGTAGTTATGTTGACTGTCTGCTAGCAGACAGTCAACATAACTACTATGACAAATACCAATTACTGTGAATAGAGTAATAAGACTCCTAATGATGGACAATAAGTCTGTCCGAAACATGTAGTGTACTTTACCAACAAAAAGTTGAGAAATATTGCATCTTTTTGGCTTTTATAATAAGAATATATCACAATACACGGTCCTCTGAATGTCAAATTCAGAAAATGCACTTTTTGAAACTAAATTTAATTTTAATTTTCACGATATCTTCTACATGTAAATGTTTCGAACCCGAAGGCTTATTTTCAGGAAAAAAGTTGTATTAAGTACAGGTACAGTATAACATATGTCTACCTGTATGGTAGTACATCCTGGTACATCAGAGTTTGGTGATGCTGAATTTAAAGTAGAAGGCCTTTTATTTGAAATTCAGCATCACAATACTCTGATGTGCCAGGGTGTACAACACGTCGACATATATTGTACCGTACCTGCACTTATTACACTATTTCCCTGAAGATAAGCCTTTGGGTTCGAAACATGTACATGTAGAAGATACTGTGAATATAAAAATTAAATTTAGTTAAAAAATGCAGTTCGTTGGTTTATATTATATGCTAATAAAATCTCTGATGCTGAAACAGTGTCATTAAATCGATAAAGGAACTAGAAACGCTGTATGAAATACTGGGGCTTCAACATGACTGTTGTCGTTATTTTCCATTGTTACCATTCAGTCCTCATGCAACACATACGCACCCGTGCTTGTGTCCTCTCCGTAATGATCACTACGGTGCCGCTGGCTCAGTGTGCACAACTCAACCGTCCCTGATTTGCTTTTAAAATAATAATGAGCATTACTCTACTGCATTTTCCCTCCCTCCTGCCACAATACCCTTTCCCTCCATAAACCCTTCCCCCTAATTTTTTTGTTTTTTGCAATTCAGCAAAGTAATTCTTTTGTTTACGGTAGCTGCCCTCTTCATCCCTGCAGGGTTCATCCTGTCCATTGTACTTAATATTTAATTTTTAGTGCCCAGTTTACAAAACCCTGAATTCATACACGACAACAAAGTGAAGAGAACTTACGAGCCTCACTGCGCAAGTGAACATGGTGAAGTACATTATCCAGCCCCGTCCCCTGGCCGCCCGCATTCTGCCAACGTTATAGAACTCCGATGGCACAACAGAGACGGGATAAGAAATTTGAATTTAAACTTTACCACTTGAGATAGAAAAGCGATGCTTTAATGCAGGGAGAAAGTTTATTCAACGCTGGAATACGCTTGGGTTTTGAGATTTTAAAGGACTTTACATTTGTACAAGGAAATGGAATTTCCCATTTCTTTGCCATTAACTTGGGTAATTCTACCGACTGGATGAAAAGTTTTACATAAAATATGGATCAGGTGTTATAACAAGCAAAGTAATTAATTAATTAATTAATCACCAAACACAGAATTAAAGTTGAAGGATTAAACAGTTAGATACTGTTTTAGCATGTGGAAAACCACTTTGACTGTATAGGAAATAATGCAAGACTGAATACTATGCACAAGGACTGTTACTGACCAACTGATTAACAGTGGTACGACAAGCCCTAGACTATGTGGGCAACACAGCCAGGCTAATAAACTGGAGCCCTCCCAAACCCATATTCTATAAAAATTTTTACCTAAAAGAGGGCTGGCAAAATTCTTCAGGGTTCGTGCCTGAACTGCTGATAATAAATGTCGGAGAAATTATTTCGAGTGTAAAAATCTGATTTTACTAACACCATATTTCCGATTATTTCAGTGACGTCTTATAGCCCCTTGTGGTTTGGCGTCCCGGGAAGCTGCCCGGCTGGTCCGCCCCTTAGCTCGGCCCTGAACAGCGGCGATTTATCTCAGTGCCAGGGCCACCATATCGTACGACATACATAAATTTGAGGTCGGATGGGTTTTGCTGGAATAATGAATTTTCGGTATTCTTATTAATAAACTCACAAAAATAAACCTAAAAGATTAACCTTTAGGCACCGTGCATCCTATATACGGGACAGTCATACCGCTTCTCTCCACAGAACGCTTCTAATATATTTAGTCAACAATATATCGAATGATCTTTTAGACTTGCTCGCACCATCTCCGTTTATTCCTCTACAAAATGCCGTGTATTTCACAATGTTACCTTTTTTTAGGCCCATAAAATATTAACATTTTACATAAATAGTGTGCTGAAATTTAAATGTCCAGCTCCAGGGCCAAAGGGTAAAAAAATAATTCTCAAAGTAAATGCCTGAAGGCGGAAAACGAAGAACGCCTTGTTTCTCCATACAATCTGAAGGATTTTCAGGTGTAATTTGTCTCTTCGTCCTCCTGGAATAGTTCAACGAACAGTCCACTAAGCATTATATTCCATGTGGAATATGCGTGAAGAAAGTGTCACTGCAGCAAGTTTTCTCAGAATGTTTCTACTTGCACCTATCAGTGTTAAACCAGCATGCCCCATACTCACTCATCTATCACCAGCGCTATATAGCAGCTGACAGTGCCTTTAAATAAAACAATTAAAAATTGTGCTACTTTTTTCGACCAGAATTAATTATGTATTTGATTCTGATAAGGTCATGAAATGAGCACGGAATATATAAGGCTATTACGTGTCTGTTATCATGGAGATTGTAAATTTAAGCTTTTATTTATTTATTTATTTCAAAGTAACAAGAGGAATGTGAGATCTCGTAACTCCTGAGAGCAATGGCAATACAGCCGGACGTCAGGAGAAATATGACGTAATGCAAAAAAACCGCATACCTACTACACCTCATCCTTGGGTAAAACGTAACAAAAGATGCAATGCACGTACAACGTAACATTAAGAAGTGTTCGTGCAAAATTTGTTGCAGTGAAAAAGCAATAAGTATTACATATTCTGACAATGTGTGTTTGTAGCCTTAGGTACCTGCATGCAATGCGCATGCGCAATACCGTTATCTGTGGCCTGACTGACTCTATCATGTTTTCCCACATTATCTCACAAACGGCACGATTTTCGAAAAAGTTGTTGAACATAAAATGTGTGTTTTGATTTTCTCTACAATTTTGTCTCAAACATTTCTCGTCGTAAGAAGAAATGAGCGATATATTATCATACAAAAGTACATAATTCTTCATGTGAAATACCTGTTATTCTTGTCACTTAATGAAACTTGTATTTTCCTCATAAATATTCGAAAAATTCCCAAAGACCAAATTTCACGAATATCCGTCCAGAAGGAGCCAAGTAGTTCCATGCGGACGGACGGACAAACGTACAGACAGATATGACGAAGCTAATTGTCGCTTTTCGCAATTTTTCGAACGCGCCTTAAAAGGAAAAAAACATGCTACGCTTATTTTATTTCTGGCGATGAGAGTAGTTTATTTTATTTTTTGGCCACCAGAGTACCGTATTTTTTTAACCGTCCCCTCACTCCCTCCTGCAAAATGCGAACGCTGTTCACTTTTTTTTTTTATAAAATAAAATGTAGGACATATCAGTACGCCATTGCCAGGATCCGCCACTTTAACCCCTTAATTCTAAAGGAATACTTATTTCAGATTAATTTTTCAACTCGTTTATACACTTTCATTTGCGAAAGCTACTTCTGTGATCCGTGGAGACTCAGTACGAAAGAACCATTTCTTGAAGGAAGGAATTAAATATCACACGATTTTCTGTCACGCTCCGACAGACCTATTTGTAAAAAAATTAATATTTCCGGCTGTTCGAGCATCATCTGGAATGGAATGACGTCAATAAGAAAGCAGATGAAAATCCTTCAATAGAAAAACATATCCAAGCATACGAAATAATATCACAAGTGGAAGTCTCTTTAAAAACAAAAGCAGGAAACAGAACAGCGCGCAGGCACACACACACACACACATTTTCGTCATCAGAGTTGTTTGACAACGCGCATAAGAACAACAGCGTCGTTACGTAACCCACAGTGTAGTCTTACAGGTGTACAGATTTTTTTCGGAGAAATATTCTACCTCATCTCTAACATTGTGATAGAGACAATGCATGCTTCCGAAACGCTGACATCTTCTTATACCACATTTCACGCTGTAACGACGATACGACCAAACTATTGTACCTCACCCTCACAGCTGTAGGGACCTCAGATCTTGAGGTTTACAGGCTTTTCACGGAATTATAATTATAAAATTTTCATTTTCTTCTAAGCTAATTTGTTCTGAAGTTGGTATGCATGTGTAAACTAGTGCTCAGAATTAAATATGAGAACGTCAGTTGTGGGTATGGCCTCATTAACTCAGAAAATAGAGCGTTTATTGCAAAAATGTTTTCTTTCTAAAGTGAAAAGCGTCGTGTAGGTGCAAAGAAATTACAGACTCTTTAATGTTCGCATTTTCTTTATGAAAAAAAAAACTGTGTAATGTATTTCGTATAAGAATTCGTAAAAAAATCCAGATTGGATACCCGAAAAGAAGTTTTTGGACGTAAGGGAAGAGCAACAACTGACGAAACATTGCAATACGTGAAGGGAAAACTTCAAAGAGTGCAAGTGTGTCAATTTCTCGCTTCTCCTAATATTAATATCGAAACACGCAACATTCAGGTGACTGGGGCTTCACTTTTTTTAATGTAACTGTTTAAACAAAAATTACGTTAAATACAATACAGCCCTTTAGTGAAGAATCTGTACAAAGGTGCTATTTCGTCTAGGGCTGCCATATGCTGTACCAGTCAATGTGCGGACCTTCTTCCAGATTCACACCATATAGTATAAAGCATCGCTTTTCTGATGCGTTCAAATGCACTCCACTCCTATTACTCACGTTCTTGTAATAATTTTTTCTAATTAACGTTGTCGAAAATTAATGTCTCCACAATGAAGAAAAGCCGAATACAGCTATCGTCTGTCGGTGGCGTAGAGCCTCGCTCCGGATATTCGTTTCACTTAAATACAAAGCACGCCTGTTTTAATTAGTAGGCTCGCAAAATTGATTCCACATTAGTTATATAGACCTACCAAAATGCACTTTATGTACAGGCGGATTTAAATACTCAACAAAATATGTTGAACTACATTTGACGTCAGAACTTTAGGTCAATCCCACACTGAAACGGCGCTAGGATACATATATATATATATATATATATATATGTGTGTGTGTGTGTGTGTGTTTGTGTGTGTGTGTGTGAGAGAGAGAGAGAGAGAGTGTGTGTGTGTGTCGTTTCGAGTAGCATTCTAATTTGCTCTTCCCTTGCCAAACCATAAAGTGTAGGCACTCATTCGTTCGATTTTTCCTTCTTTCATTCATTACAGCAGCCAGTCGCACGAACTAAATAACTGTAATTACTACGTTCAGTTTATGGAGTTCAATTACGACCTGGTCTTTCCACAATCAAAGGTTACAGTATATAATTAAAGACATTTTATGAACCAAATCTAAGCTGTCACTTTTCCGGATTATTATATAAAGCAGAACACAATTCTCAGTGATTTTCTGATATGTGATAAAGATTTCATAAATTATAAAAATAGGACTCTGTCAATAGAACTACACTTTCAGTGCAAGCACCAATCAAATTTACGTGTAAAGTGGAAATGGTATGCAGTCAAACACAACTATATCACTTAGGTGTATTTAATGGCTATACTGGACAACTACATGTTTCGGCCTATACTGGCCACCTTCAGGCTGTCTTAAGAGAACTTAACTTAAGGTCCAGTATAGCCATTAAATACACCTAAGTGATATAGTTATGTCTGACTGCATACCATTTCCAATTTTCACACTCACAACGGGGATGGCACACTTCCTAGACGTTTAAAGTGATTTAGCTGAATAACCTGAATTGGAATGAACATTGAGTTTTACTGAACGGTAGTGAAAAGCACAACGGAATGACAACAACCAAAGTCAAAACAGCAAATTCCTTGGATCATTGTTTCTGAAGGGGTGGTCCACAGACTTACTTCATTAACAAGACCAGCAGGTCTACACAAGCCACAAGAGCTCAGGTCGGTCAAGCAACTAACTGATCGCTCCGAGATCAGATTCCTATCAGGTTCACAAAGTCTTCTGGGACATTACGCCGTGTTCACTGGTAAATATTCGTAGATAGCTGCGTTACGGAGGAGCGTGTTACCTTCATATTCTGAGTTAAGCAATCCAAGAGTGTATAAATAAAGAATGCTTGAACTTATGGTATTCCGAAATGTCGTTGACCATTTACCAGTCGACATGACCTAACATACCAGAATAACCGAATCTTCATCAACACCGCTGTGAAAACTTCCAAAACCGCAGGACCAAGATTCTTGCCCTTCACCACTAATTTCACAAGGGCTCTGCAGCCCACCCAGTCTCCTGTCCAACGGGTACCGAGGGCTTTTGTCCCCCCACACTCCCTTTCAAAAGCCTGGGGCACTAAGCTAACCACTCATTGCAATCTAATTCAAAATTTTAACAATGTGTGGAGATTAATCTCTACTCCCCGTAGCGTCTCATACCCCCATTAAATAGATTTCCACATCTGCAGCATGATAACTCTAAGTTTATCGCAGGGGTCATCAGCGTAACTATCCTGTACCTAATGCTTTTGTGCAACAAAAATAAACACCATTATATTCTATACGTTTTCAATTAAATTTACGTTAATCATGAAATGTTAGTACATAAAGCTAAAGTTGAATAATCTGTAGAGATATTTTCTAATATCAAAATTTTATTCTCTAACGTCAAACTGAACTTTCCAAACTTCATACTTCCCGATACCAATATTTTGTCGGACTAGTTGCAATTCCTCCCGGCAAATTCCATGTCCCCTTCCCCTACATATTTCCGCGTTCATTTCTCATAAGCTTCCAACCACGTACTAACATTGTCTCGGCTCAACAGACAGAGTTGATATGACAGACACATGAAACTAATGTCAACATTTCATCTCTTCACAAAAATGCTGTGTTCTCTTCTTGTGGTCTATTGGCTCTATGAAAAGCAGGCCCCATTTTCTGTACACTCCTACACTTCTATTTCCAAACATAGTGGTTTACTCTTCTCCCTGTACATACCTGCTTTGTATTCGGAAGTTTCCAGGTTCAAATAACAGCCTACACGTCGGATATTTTCACTAAGACTTTTTCGTGATTTTCTCGAGTCCCTCCAGGCAGATCCGCGATGGAACTTCAATTTACGTCACTAGTTTTCTTTCGAATTCATCGTTCATTTTTCGACGCTTTTGACGTATAATATCTTACCTAGTCACAAGCGTCGTTAAACAAATTAAATATGAAATATATTTAAGACCCATGCCTACTGAATCGAGAGAGGTTAGTGACTGGCCACGGGGTGGTCGAGGGAGTTCGATTCCCGACTTCTTCGGCTCCAGTCAGCCAATGGAAAACACCCATTCACTTCAAACGGATATCGGGATTCTTCGGCATTGATTAAGCGGCCGGAGCGTAAAGGTGACCGCTCAACTCCGCCTAAAGTCAAGATTAAGAGTGCCTGGAGCAATTCCTCCACTTTCCCTAACGCCTACTATATGAGTTGCTACGGTAGAGAAAGCGTTTTGTGTGTGGAATGAAAACTGAATTGCCCTGAAAGGAATTTAACGTTCGTGTTTCCGTGTATCGTTAGTGTAATTACAATTGACAACCAACAAGATGCAACTATTTTGATTTATTTACTTCTAATCAGCTCTACATGTATCAGGCGATGTTTTCACCCATCATCAGAAGCATATTACTGTAACTACAGATTCTGGTTTTGTCCACCGATGTTGCTGCCGGCTGGTGTTACAGTGATATGCTCCTGATGCTGGGCGAAAACATCGCCCGAAACATGTAGAGCTGATTAGAAGTAAATAAATCAAAAGAGTTGCATCTTGTTGATTATCAATTTAACTGCCCTGAAAAGAGTGTCTAGCCTGAAAGGTACAATAATAGACAGCTCCAGACTGACACACTGCACAACTTCCGCCGACGGAATTTTATATTGAATATTCGAAACTTGAAAAGAGCAACGTGACAAACCGCTTTCAACAGGGCTGCTGCATTACCACACTGGACACAACCAGCTTTACAGCTCGGCTATTCGTTTGAGGCGTTTGTGTTATATTTAATCATGACGTGTCCGTAAACATGGAACACAAGCCGAGAAGCAGGTCCATGACAAGTAGCTTATAACCTCAAGTATACCCTACCTACACTCAGGCAGTCCTTCAATTACGACCCTTCTCTTTTCTAAATCTCTAGCAGAGAAAGTGAAAATAAAGAAAAGACGAGAAGTCTGCGCCACCTTTATTTACAGCTCCTTCAAACCCAGGGGCTATCACAAAGCCGATTTGTTCTGCTATATTCTGTATACTCGGCCCATCCTTATTATTAATTGAAGGCACACAATTCGGCCTTTCCCACTTCACTCGTGGAAAATCGTACCACAAGTAGGATCGAGTCAACTTCAAAGTTACCCCAGAAACACAATAGGTTATTAGAACGTAGGTATTGGATTCAAAAGCCGCCCTCGATAACAATGAGCGCACGTGTAAGTTTTCAGGCTTCATGGCGAGTGTTACTGAAATAATACATTTTCTGGATTCCTACACCATGCAGAGTAAGTTTGTTCCGACGTTTCGGGGGCATCACGTTCCCTGAAATGTAGACACAAACTTATTATCCTACACAGCATAAGAAAGTAGAAGGTAATAAATGGAATGAGGGAATAGTCAGGAGGTAGAAAACCAAATAAAATACCGTTAACGAAAAACAGAAGAAATAGAGTGGGCAAAATCTACACTATGTATCCTAAACAGCTCCATTCTCAATTGCTCTTTAGACAAGCTGTTATCAAAAAAATTAACAGATTGAGTAAGAATAGGTAACATTATAAATAAAATGATAAAAAAAGATATGGCCAGAGCAACAAATAATGAAAACTTGATTATCTCGTTTCTTATTCTTTTAAACATAAAAGCAAACATGAAAAAAAAGTAACGCTATAGAAATGGAAGTTATAAAACAGTTGTTTTGACCGGCATGCAGCAGTTCTTTGTAACATTCTACGATATTAATTTGCGAAAACTGACAAGAAGAGTAACTGACACATTGGCCTGCCTCCTTCCGACGCACCACTGATGACTGAACCAGGTCCAACCAGTGTGTACCTCAAGCACAATAAGAAAGTAGCTACAGTTCTGAGGATTAGACCCACAATCATCAATGTACTTGCACCGGCAGACTGGGTAAGCTACACTTACGTCACACGGACTAATATAATTTCAAAACTTTATACATATTAATTTACGAGGGTAAGAAAATTATTATGCGAAATTAACTGAAATCTAAACACAAGGTGGTTAGTAACGAGTTACAGCAACGTGCTATATTACGGTTCAATTGTTGCAATTCTTCAGCAGGAACTGATTTGTCTTACGAAGTGATAACAGCTGATTGGTCGTAACAGACGAAGTGACAAATTGCAAATTGTTGCAAACCTCGAATACACAGCTCTGTATTGTGTGCATAATTCGCTGTGCTCAGTGGCAACTAAACACCATATTATTCCACTGAAGTACCGGCTGTCTATCGCCACTCAGACCAATTCTGGAACTCCTGTTTCTTTCAATCCCATTGGACCGCAATCGCTGTGTTACTGATAATCCGTAGATTACGTAATATCCTGAAGCTAGCCGACCAACATACACACGGAATGTCACGGCTTAGGTCTGCAGTGGTGCGGCCAGGCTGCTCGTCGTACCTCGATAAGGATCTCTTTGAAGTACCGTCCCTACGAAGTACCCCAAAGCCTAGAGCTCCGATTGGTCGCTTTATCTGGCGACTCCTGGAAACATTGCGTCTCTTTGGGAACAGGCAGCGAATGGTCTGAGCAGTTGTAGTAGTATTAATAGTAGTAGTAGTAGTCCTTCGAGTCTGCTGTGATTCATGGTGATTCTGCAGAGGATTTTCTAGGCAGAGATTACTGTTCAGGAGTGGTTTGTCATTGCGCAGTTATACCCTTGTCCTAAAAGTCGACATACAACCGACAATGTTCAACGTCCTGTTGTCAGCAGAGTGGTCCAGTTGTAGAAGGTCATAAGGGTCCAGTTGGCAGCGAAAAACCGGTCTTTTATGAGGCACGGAAGTTTACTGCCGTGTTCACAAAACCCCCACCCTACACCAACCCCCACTGGGTAATATTCCAGGTCAGTTATATCCAGTCCACCCTCACATTCTACTTAAGATTTAATTTAATATCTCCCACATATGTCACGGTATCCGAAATGTTCTTTCTCCTTCGACTTCCAACCAATAATGTTATGCATTTCTCGTCTCCCTCGCCCCCTTTAAATCCAGTTACACACCCTAAAACAAACTCAATTCAGATGTGCATATTTCAACAACAAAGGAAATAGGATAAATCAGAAAACCATTCTGTCACGAATCTGTAATTTTACCGTCTATTACTGACTTTCGATGTGAAAACGCAAACTCATTCACTGTTTGATGTTCGTGTGACCGTGCATCCTTAATCTGAAATGATTTGTACGACCAACTTGAGCAACAATTGTGATTTATTAATCAACCATTAGCTCAACATGATTCGGGCACCAACCTTTATGCCCACCTTCAAGAGAGCAAGGCCGTATATAACTGCATATGGTTTTCAGCACTTGGAGCAGGTCGTGTGCACTGTGTGCACACAGTGCACACAATCTGCCTCCAGGCTTTCCAAGACTCCAACCAGCACATTATATGCTGAAAACCGTATGCAGTTATATACGGCCTTGCGCTCCAGAAAAAGGGCATAATGATGCCTGAAACATGTTGAGCTAATGGTTGATTAATAAATCAGAATTGTTGCATCAAGTTGGTCGCAAAAATCATTTCACTCACTGTTCTAAAACACCCGGGGCAGTGTTGCCTGAGTTCTTTGTCACCCTCGCCTCCAGATACCGAAGAATTAAGGACTGCAACGAACAGGTAAAGATAAAAGTAAAGTTCACCCTAAAAAAGGCCACGAATGACCAGAGGGGGAGTAGAAGTATAGTGCTTTTTCTTTATCCTCGGCGATAGACGGGGTGGGTGGTCAAGTCACGTCCCGACCGCTTTACCCGGAAAAGACCCATTGTATAGGAGCTTGGATGGGCCCCTGATCCCTTCTGGACGGGTGCGAAAAATCTCGCTCTCACCGGGATTCAATCCCCGGATCATCTAGCCCATAGCACTACGCTATTCCGGATGTAACGAACAGACAAAGGATAAATGCTGGTCCTCCAGTATGGAAGCAGCGCCAGTTCTAACAACCCTAACAACCCGCAACGTGTGGCTTAAAATGTGAGAAATATAATAGTACAATATTCTGGTCGGAAATCCTGAAGGAGAATGTCAACTGATCGATCTAGACGTAGGTGATAACATATTAAAATATATCTTAATAGAATTGGGCAGAGGAGAGCAAACGGACTTCGACTCTGAATCTCAAGGAAAGGAAGCAGGGTTCCATAGGCGACTTGAAATTTCTTGGCTGACTGTGCCACTAACAGCTTCTCAGCGACTCGAATGAAATTCATTAAACAATATAAAAGACATCTTTTTTTAAACACGAGAGTACCATCAGGTCAACAGCGCGATTTCCCTTTGTAGAATTAAATTCCAAGAAGTAATTTCAAACAACGACATCCTTGCACTCAAACTGTTATGTTGGTAGGCAAACTGCTGAACTGCAGATGAGAAGCAACCACAGGCAAGTGATCATAAAGTGTCCTCTGCTGCAGGGAAGGAGCTGTGCCTCATATGGAAGAGGGATACTTTGAAATATTCAAATATTCAAAACTCGTCTTCTCTAAGAGCATACACAGTGGAAAATGGATAAATGCGAAATGCCTAGGGACGTTAAAGAGATGAGGAGTATAATATTTGATGTGGTATTAAAACCACATAGCCCTGTATGGAATCGATAACTTCCTACACCTTCTGCATCATTCGTGCAGGTCCGCAATGTTAAATGTGTTTTATGACAAAGGATATGAGAAATATTCTGATCGAGCATGTTGCTGAATCGTTAACATAACGGATTTTTATTCGAACAACACCAAGTTGACATCTCTACCTGTTTACAGTCAACAACAAGAGAGCCTAAGGAAGTGTACAACCAAAAGTTCACGATCTTCTCCTTCAAAATAGTTATCTAAAAATCGAAGGTAAGACAACCTGAAGATGGCCAGTATAGGCCGAAACATGCAGTTGTCCAGTATAGCCATTAAATACACCTTAAGTGATATAGTTGTGTTTGACTGCATAACATTTACAATTTTCACACACACAAAACGGGGATGACACACTTCCTAGATCGAAGGTAACCTTTTCATCTCGCTTGATCCTACAAAATAGCTTCAGGTTTTAGTGGTAAATAACATAGAATGAACTTCTAGATATGTCAAGCGTTAGAGTTACTTTGGAATTTCGAACAGTTTCACTCACGTAATTCTAAAATGAAAACGGAACAAATTACACGATATGCTATGGAGAACAAACAACTTGGCCATCATTACGGAGAAAGTGTAAAATAGAAATTATAAATTACTTCTTCAGACCAAATTCCAATTGCCTAGTTTCGATTCACCAGTTACCACCACCTAACTAAAACCTGAACACACAAATGCAGATCCAACTTTGTTGAAATACCCAGAACTGGAAGGCTAGCAGCTCCGCATATTTTTAATATTATCATACTTTCACTCCCACCTCGCAAGTTCGTGTAGCCGCCAGGTTCTCAGGCTTTATAGCGGAAAGTTTAAGACTTCATGACCATCAAACAGCCAGGTCCGACATTAGACAGACCCACACACAGACAGGGCGCAGTGCTCTAGACAGCCTAATTTCTTCTTTAAGAAAGTATGTAATCAAGTACATAAATTATGTACCCAATATCCGCCTAAAAAACCCAATACTTTTACATAATACCAACACCGTAGGATCAAAACAGTAATTGATTCCTCTACAGAAAAAGAAACATGGTTTTGTAACTGACGGCCAAACACTACAAACAAGTTCAACAAGCTCCGAGGTACTAGTGCTTAATGTGTTGCTCCAAGTGGTTAAGTTCCGCATCCCTTTAATAGTTTTAATACTTTTCGTTTCAAATATGTTGAATGCGGCGCTCCTCTGGAGACTGTCCACATTTTCTTGTAGATATTAGTAAGAGGTGGGGACCGCTGTGGCATAGCGGTTAAGGTGCTGTGCTACAAATTGGAAGATCGCTGGTTCGATCCCAGCTGCTGTCATTGGAATTTTTCATTGACATAAAATCCCTCCAATTGCACTACGGCCCTGGGGTCGACTCAGCCTGTAACAGAAATGAGTACCAGGAACATTTCTTGGGGGTAAAGGCGGCCGGTGCGCAAGGTTGACAAACTTACCACCATCCTGTGCCGATGTCATGAAATCTGGGAATCTTAACTTCCTGGAACCCTCTGGGTCATTCCAGGCCTGTAACGGAACTGTTTTACCTTTAATGGTAAGAGTTACAGGTGGTACCTCAAAATTGACATCCGGGTTGTACAGCATGACGTTAGACGCTCTCTAATTCACGTATCGTAAAAAGGTAAAAGGTAAAGCAAGCCCATTACACGACTTGAGAGGCCCTGAGGGTTCCAGGAGGTTGAGGCTCCCAGATTTCAAGACAATCGGCACATGAAGGTGGTAAGGTGGTCAGCCCTGCGTACCGGCCGCCTTTACCTCCAGAAAATATTCCTGGTACTGATTTCTGTTAGAGGCTGAGTCGACCCCAGGGCCATAGTGCGATCGGAAGGATTATGTCAATGAAAAATTTCAATGACCCCATCGGGAATTCACGTAACTTACCTACCAATAACATGCCACAGCCCAACAATTCAGCACGTTCGAGCAATTGTATTGTGACATGAGAAGGTCTAAAACTGTAGTATGGCATCACCTAGAATTTGAGGGTTATTTGACCGTGCATCTTCCTCATGAAATAAAGTGAAATGCCAACTTGATGCAACTAGGTAATTTAATTGATGTATTCTTAGCTCGGCATGTTTCAGGTACATACGCCCATCATCAGGAGCATTAGATGTTGAGTTACAGCATATGGTTTTCTGCACCCAGTTTTTGGATGAGTGGTGGTCTTGAGAGCCGCTGCATAGGTCTTGTGTACGGTGTGGATGGTGGACGGCACCATCCGCACCGTACACACGACCCACGCAGCGGCTCTCAAGACCACCACCCATCCAAAAACTCGATGCATAAAACCATACCCTGCAACTCAACATTTAATGCTCTTGATGAGGAGCGTATGTACCCGAAACATGCCGAGCTAAGAATACATCAATAAAATTACCTAGTTGTATCAAGTTGGCATTTCACTTTATCACCTAGAATATTCTGTCGGATAATGGGGAGTATATAACTATAGCCAATCAGTCTGTGATGAGCATCCGGTAATTAATTTTGAATTAACAGTGCAGGCATTTGCCTTTCGTTGTCGCCCGAAGCTGGATCTCCGGTTCTGTAGTAACTGCAGTGTAAACCAACACCACCATGTATCCGCCTGCTTTAACTTCAATGCTCTGTTCTGGCTGGAGGGAAACTTTCAGGGACTAAGAAGATTGAAAGGATGGCTATACACCGCTTAGACTCTCTAGGGTTGACCAAACTTGCAGTATCAAGGAAATAGAAATGACCTTGTAATAAATAAAGATTGCCAACAAAATATTTTATGTGTTTCATAGCGCAATATCGTCGTAACCATAAAATATGTGGGGGGACCAAAACAAAGACGACGAAGGATGTTTCAGAGCTTCGTGAACCAGTTCTGCATGTGGATCTACTGAAATGCGACAGAAAATGAGATGAAGTACCGTCTACCTTTTTCTGATGCTGCTATAACGGAGGCCATTTACCCGGACATGCTGAAAAATTTCATTTTTCCACAGATGGAAGAAGAGGAAGAAAAGTTTTCCAACAAAATGGTGCATCGCACCCTTTTAGCAACTTTCCAGGAACTTTCCAGGTGGCTGATTGGGCCTCCTAACACGCTGGATTTAATGTCTCTTGACTATCTTTTTTTTTTTTGGAAGTAAATAAAAAAGTAAGTTTTCTGGATCCTTTGGACATGTAACGTTCTGTTGAAACATTAAAGCACAGGACTACGGCAAACACTAGCCACAACACCATTAACGTATCGTCTTCCGGCTGGGAGACCGTAGTCTTGGTTCTGTCACGTTACAAGACATATACATGTGGAACCACGCTAATCCGAGTTTTATAGACAAGTTGTAGTTCTACCTTTTACTCAACTCAATGGGTCATCGCATCATGTATCGGGGACAGAAACCGCATTCTTTGGATCCAGTAGCCAGCTTCATAATCCAGATGTAAAGCTGGAAAATCCAGATTAGGAAGCAGAAGTGATAATTACTCAACATAGAAATTTAATCAGTTTAGAATCCAGCAAGCAACTGAATGGCAGGGGTCTTTTCTCTAGGGTAAAAGATATCGGAGCCTAAAGGCTAATTTAGCAGAATGCGAATCTACACATTCGTGTTCATACTGCAAAGTTTGGTGATTTCAAAATGCTAACACAACCGTCCTTTCAGATCGCCACGACATTACAAGCTGTTTGCAAAAATTGTATAATATGAACACATAATGGGGAGGTCGTATTTGTCGCACGTCTTATCTTCGAAACAACATGACGTATTTCAACTAACATAATAATTGAGACTTACTAAAAGTTGTCGGTGGAACTGAATTTCTTTGTAAACCATTCAATCATAGCTCAAAAGTTAAATGAACACGAAACTGAAAATTGATTTCCATTAAAAGCTGATTATGAAACAAAATTTAAGATATGGCAAAGTATAACATTCATTAAGATCTACAAATTTCCTTTGATTTTTTTTTAATATGGCAAATATATAACACAATGCAAAGAAAAACAAATAATAATCACGTGTAGTGCCACATGCTACGCGACATGACAGTTGTAACTGCAGTAAATGATCGGGTATACAAACGAACAAAGGGTTCTGCAGCGTTCTTGGTGAAGTTAAGTCTTCTGTGATGTGACTTCGTGTTAATTGGTAAACCGTTACCAAGTTTCTTGGCAGATTGCTGCCCCTATCTTCAATGTAATCGAAGAAGAATACGTTGCTGGGAGCATTTTTTGTATTACATAGGGAAAGAGTGGGTTAGGCAATAGGTGGAAAAGGTGTGTTGTGGGTTGCGCGGAGTCGTGAACAGTCCGGTGGAGGCAAATATAAAAACTGCTCCGAAGCGTTGGTAACAATTACAAGGCATCATATCCCATCCGACCGTAATCTTCCACGAAGAGTATAGACTAATTATATACAGCCTGCACTGGATGTTATCAAAGTGGGTCTGTGACACAACAGCATGGCACAGCCTCTGGTGGTGGACGAAAAAGACGCTCTCCAGATGCTGAATAAGTTGTCGCGGACATCCGAGGAGGGGGAACCCTCCAGATTGCAAGAGAATAGCATGTTACGAAATGCTGGACGTGGCATTAGATATTGACTGAGCCTTCGGAACGAAATAAACCCCGGATGATACAGGAATTTGACACTTAGACAGCGAGGAGGGTCTAAAGCTCAGGGGAACTGAAGGCAGATACCAGGAAACTGGAGAAGTATGGGTTACATTTAGTGGGAATATGGAAAGTTGGATGGGACATGTGTGTCACCAAACCACCAGAGGAATTTACTTTTTTTTCTAACAGGCTGAGGGTTTACAAGAATACAGTGCTGAGAACACATTTGGGCCTAAGCAGGAGAAATCAACAGGAGAATAAAGAAAATGCTTAATGAGAAGGATAAAATGGGCAGAAACGGGGTACGTATGGGGAGAAGGCACCCGCATAAGGGGATTTGGCTGAGATCTAAAGGAAAGAGGCCATTGTGAAAACAAAGGATAGGTGGGAGGACGATATTATAACGTATCTTAAATAGGAAGGGATGACGTACACTGAATTAATCTGGTTCGAGATATGGACAAGTGGCGAGCTCTGTCCAGCACGGTAACGAACACCGGGGTTCGATAAAAAGGTGACAATTTCTTGGCTCACTGAGGAAATAGCTCTCATGAAGAATTGTTATGTATGTGCTACTTGTGCGGACTACGTTTTCCAGCCGTGTTTTACTCGTAAACACACACACACACACACACACACACACACACACACACATATATATATATATATATATATACACACACACATATATATATATATATATATATATATATATATATATATATATGTGTGTGTGTGTGTGTGTGTGTGTATTCATGACTAATTGACAGTGAATAGGCCAGCTATATGAACCTCTATAACCCTATTACCTCTATACCGTTTCTTGGCACCCATTTCATGAAACAATCACTTGAGTAGTAGCACAAATCTGGTCAACAGAGCTATCTAAGCTTATTAACATCATAATAAATAATAGCTTTCATTATTTCAGTAGTTTATTTTGGGAAATGTCGATGGTTATTACATAAATATTCAAGATATTGAAACGTGTTAACGTCAAGATTTTAGCCTTTTATAACGTGCACACCATTTTACCTACATTTTCTTCACATGGAGAGCTGTTCTGCGGGTAATAACCGGGTAATATTCGGTGAACTTGCATACAGAAAATGCGTGCAATAGCCACTACCCATGTTAGTGGACCGACAGTTACTCACACGACGAACAAGTCAAACACTTACAATGATATATGGATAGGCACTATTCTAGACAATTTGTTTTTAATCTCCCATGTTCATCCCCGTTGTTGTCTGTAGACGTTCGTCACTGTTTATTTCATATTTTATGCAATAATTGCTCGTTCCCATCCGTCTATACGTCGTATCTAAAACTACTGAACACATGACGATGCCATTTTTATTGGGGGGGGGGGGAGACATAAAACATTATTGGAAAAGCTTAATTTTGGTGGGCGGTGTGTTACAAACACTGTTGTACATAAAGTAATATAAAATGTTAATCGTTTATTAATTCGTTCACCAAAAAGAAAAGTACATGCAAAAATATAGATGTAATTAGAATCGAAAGCGATTACTCGACAAAATTATCGATATGGAGGGAATTTAAGAAAATTTAGCAAAATAAACAAATAAAATAATTTTATGCATACGACAACCCGGTCTGTATAACGAGAAGTTTGCCAGATTTGGTTAGTATCTACAATAAGACTTTCGCGTTTACAAAAAAACGGGCATAGAAAAAGACACACGAAGAACGTATAGATATATCTATAAAATTAAGGTTGTTAACATACTTAATTTTAAGAACTTACGTAACTTAGTGAGGCACAAATTTTTCAAACTCCCTAAAGAAGACACAGAGATGTCGATACATGTAGGAGTGACTATTATATAAAGAGACAGTGTTGTGATATACATTTGTGCATTAGTTGGTTCAAATAAAAGCAAACACTTCCAATGTTCACATCAATAAAATATTCAGTGTCATTTATAGTTACTTCCAGTTCTACCATTAGTGTAATAAATCCTGTATGTCTGAAAATTACATAAACAACTTTCTGGGTGGCAAGTACACTTTTGAGCATGTGGCCCAAATCAAAGGAAGGCAAATATTTGTGGCAAATTTTATTAAATTGAACCGTCTTTACACAACATACAAATAAGATTTGAAAATCTACAACTGGTTAATTAAGCAACATGAGATCCCATGGTTTACATGTAAACCATCGGTATAGCTAACGAATGTACCTTAATTAACACCATCTTTTGTAAGTCTGATGATGGTCGAACAAGGCCGAAACATGTTACTTAATTAACCAGTTGTAGATTTGCAACTGTTATTTGTATGTTGTGTAAAGACGGTTCAATTTAATAAAAATTTTTTACATGTACACAGCGGGGTGGAAACTGTGCAATTAAAATATTCGTGGGCAACATTATAAATAATTCCCTGCTTTAATTATGTTCATTAATGATCATACCCTGATGTCAATAATTCCAATACTGAGGCGGTAAAACGCAGTTGAAGTTAACATTAAAAACTTCTATTTGACGTATAAAATTTGTAAAAAACGCTTGGTTGTCAAGTACCAAAATTTTGCCACCACTTTACTTTACTTTACTTTCCTAATCCTATGAGTAAGGAGTCAAGTAGCAAGATCGTTACTTCGTGTGAGGTGGAACTTCTCTTTATATTTTGGCATGAAAAGTATATTGTTTTTCCAATAAAAAATGTATTTCAAAATTATATTTTAGTATAAATGCGGCAAAAATAATTATTATTCGAATTTCTTATCTTCACTTTCGTGTTTCTGAAATTAGATCGTTAAGCCGCATTGGAAATGAAAACGCCCGCATTTTGCTCATTACTATAATAGCTTATTTCAGGTATATAAAGCACTGTGGATACTTGTCAACGTCTGATACAATGACCATTTACATTCTCGGTATTCATATATTTATAGACCTGTATTTTTGAACTGGGTACCTCCCAAACACAGGAAGTTACCGCTTCATCAACGAGGCTTCTTTGTCTCTATTCCGCTTTAATTTTCACATTTAATTTCCTTACTTCAGTCAAGCCTTGAGCAAATACACAATTCTGATTTAATTTCAATTAGTGGCCTTCCTTTTAATCTGATATGATGAGCTCATTGAAACGGAAAGCCATTTATCGTCAAATTTATAAAAAGAACATTTTATATCGTAATATTACACGAGAGTACCGTTCAGTGTATGCGGGCTAGGCATGTTTGTTCAGCATCCAGGCAGGTGCTCCATTCTTGTACCGCCCGGAAGCACAGCAAGGACTTCATTGTTCGTCCATAATATGGGCCAATATGATGGTTCATGATCCACCACGCTGATATGTAATTAAACCGTTTTATGAAAAAATGAGCATTTATAGGAACTGGGCCTCGTTTCCTACACCAGAAAATAATCATTAATTGCTATTCGTCGATGACACCGACGATATGGAAAATCGTTCCATTTTGATTTACGGTCAGAAAAGAAGATTTTTTGCATTTTTCGAATTTCTGCAGAGAATTTTATATTCATGACCCAGCTGGCGTCCTTCTGTGCTATATTAACAATCCCTTCGTCGGCATCACCACACTTTATTCAAATACAAGAGAAGTCTACATTTTATGAATTGTGGACTTTGCATCTGGTCAGTGCAAAAGTAATAAAGGTGATCGAATCGCGCGAGGAGCAGCTTCAGAATCTGTACTCGTTACCAGACATCTACAGCGCGACCAAACCATGGAGGATAAGAGAGATGAGACACAAAATACGAATGAAATTGATACAAAATTCATAAAAAATTTGTGTTCGAATATCTAAACACTAATGGAAGTGCAGGTAATATTGCAGTTGTCTCTGTATGCGCTATAAATATATATATAAGGAAGTGGCGACAGAGTCCCACTTATTCTTGACCCCGACACTAAGCGGAAATGAGCGATCAAGTTCACCGATTGGTCACTTCGTCCCCTCAAAATAATCCCCAATCCCCAAGCCCGTTGAATATAAGGATGGGCCTATCCCAGAGTCAGTCTGAACTTATGAAATGGAGGAAAATTATTTCTCATAGTGTAAATAGCATCAGACCGTATCTTCATGAAGGAAGATATGACGCTGAAGAGTGTATTTAGGTCAGTCATTGTTTGGTCTAGTGCCCGGTTCTTGTGAGTAGGTAATTAATAGCCGGGCTGCATAAAACCCAGAGGATTTCTTGACCGTCGGAACGTGTAAGAGCTTCGTCATAAACGCTATGCTTCGCGCAGAAAGTCTTTTAAAATCACGCATGGACGACAGCATGAAACACGAAACAGGTTATAATTCTGACCAATCAAGTTACACAAAAAAATACTGAAGAAGATTCAAGTGCACTATGGTGATACGTGTGCCGAAGACGAAGAGACAATAATCATTTGAAAGGTCGGTAAATATTTACCAGTTCACACGATGTACGTCTTGAATCTTCAGCAATGTCGCTGTTAGCACCCCAAGTCTTGCAAGTGTGGTGACATCTGTGCATCGTAATTATTCCAAAAGGATTCGCAAAGCAGAGCAGACTGCTGCGTTTTATGCACGCCCCTATACTGGTTAAGAACGCAGAGACAGATCAAAGGTTCAATGGCTGTGTGTTACATGTTCTGTAGCGAAGAGAAAGTACAATTTCATTAGTCTTTTGTAAAAACATCCCGAGGTATATACAAGTTAGGAGACACGCATAGTTCAACAATTCTGGCGCCTCCGGGATCCTTCCTTCCGATGTTCAGGAAACCGCAACACTTACAGAAAATGGTGCAGGCATCAAACAAGTGTTTTGTGTTTATCCGGAACATAATTCGCCCCAGTAAGGAAGTTGCGCGCAAGTTACCCACAAGACGCTAGCAGAAATGAATGTAGTCTTCACATAAGTTGGCGTTATTTTTTCACATTTTAACCAAACTTTGAAACCGATATATTTTATTAAAAATTCCCCCTATGATAAATTATGAGAATCCGCTACGAAGTTCTATAAATATTGCGTAGGGACGGAAGTACGGATGGACAAACACGTGACGAATAACTGAAGCACTTTTTCAAACCGTTGTGAAAAAGGAACCAAAAGCAACAAAACCACAAAAATAAGATCTGAGCTTTATTTGAAGTTCTCGGTAGGGTGTATAAGTGTATGTAACACGTAATACAGGAAAAGATCATTTTTCATTACAGTATACTTTATTAGCTCTGTATATTCGTTTGAATCTGCAAAGGCAGTTTTGAATCTGCAGTACACGAACATCCAGGTAAATCAGAAATGCAAAATCGTGAAGCACGAATTTGGAAAATATGATTCCTAATTCAGCTTTGTGTACACGTCTGCATGCTTTCTATACCGTCAATACTGTAATATAATAAGATTTTCAGTCTTGAACGTTTATTTTATTCGTCTTCTATTTCAGAATTCACGACATTCATTACGTATTTTTTTACGTTCCGACGCGGCATTAAAGTAGACACGACAAAAGGCGCAACAATTAAATCTCATTAAAGAAAATATCGTACAATTTTTTACTGCCCTTGCGTTGTTCTTCTTATTTACATTTTGGTTCTAGTACCTTACTGTGAGTACTCCTACATTAAAAAGAATATGAAAACTTTTTACGTTCAGGTGAACGTGTATCGTGATATATTATTATAATAAAACCAACTAGCTATAGTAATTTCTCAAATTTATTTTTGGAATAAAACTCTACATATTTCGGACAGTTCCTCTGTCCATCATCAGGAGCTTTTCACTCCACACACATCAATTGTATATGTCATACAGATTTTGCTGACATCCTGCCCACAAGCTGTCAGCAAACCTGTATGACATATACCATTGCTGTGTGTACAGTGAAAAACTCCTGATGATGGACGGAGGAACTGTCCGAAACATGTAGAGTTTTATTCCAAAAACAAATTTGAGAAATTAGTGCATCTATTTGGGTTTATTATAAGAATATGAAAACTACTCTGCCCAAGTACGACAAAAATCGTGTTGGTATTATTCTGAGAGGTTCTGACGACGATATGTCACAAATAAACCCATTAACTTTATGGTCTTCCTCAACCGCCTGGTGTTTTAAAATAAATATAATTAATACGACACTCCGTTTCGGTGGCAAAATTGTCACCCGTCTACAGGCTGGTTGCTACAACATTACTGCATAATTATTGGCACTATTCTTTACCAAAAACTAACGTGAAATCATTGAACACATCACATTCCAAAGACAGTTTAAAAACTGCGTCAAAACACATCTCAATGGACATTTGTCGACTGATCTTCCTCACAGGTGTTAACATTATGGATTGTACGGAAGCCTGAAGATGGGGTCGACGCTGCACCCAAAACGTAATGGTGTATCGATTATATTAATTTTAATATATTATGCAACGGGAAGTGTCCATAAACTTAATGAGTTTTAACGTTTTGGTGCTAAAATTCTGTCGCGCAAATAGCATTTTCGACGCAGGTTCCTTGTATTATAACTGTGTGCTCATTCAGCAAACACAGAACAAATCCTGTATTTACATCTAAAAAAAGCTGCATTCTATTTTACAAAACTCAACTAACAAACTTGCGTGTATTCAGCACATGAACGATCCCCGTACTCATTTACATTTATTACTGGTTAAAATTACACAGCATCGAATTACAGGATGAACAGCGAATAATGTTCTGAACAGGATTTGAAAGGAAGTTGTCGTGGCCTGGTTTGAGTTCTAATTCCAGCATATACATGGGTGCACTGAGAAAGACAAAGGAAACTCGGTCACAATAATTGGTCGCCGTGCCGACATTTTAATCCTGGATTTCACGAATACGAGCCAGAAGTTTTGCCAGCTGTACACAACGTCCGTTTGCGTATGTTACATCTACCAGAATTTAAACACGACGAAACTTGCCACACATCTAAGCGCATAACACACTTTTATGCTGCACATTCAAGTCCCTATTTCCCCCTGCGTAAGGATGTTTCCTTACCCAGTCACATTTGCAATACCCTGTCCCTCACATAGCACCCACCCCCCCCCCCCCCCCCCCCCCCCCCCCCCCCCACCCCCCGCCCCCCCTTCTCCTCCCCTCTTTCTTTCCCCTTTCCGC
>Ga0131853_10001598_pt1 | contig 40477 bp, 34 predicted proteins | sample TergutLab28metaG_FD_92764 | JGI IMG/M metagenome (GOLD analysis project Ga0131853, IMG submission 92764) | Labiotermes labralis P1 segment gut microbial communities from Petit-Saut dam, French Guiana - Lab288 P1 (version 2) (version 2) | ecosystem: Host-associated > Arthropoda: Insects >...
TGGACCGCCGGTGTGACTCTCGTCACTGCTGGTCCAGCGGTGATCTGTGGTCCAGCTTGTGTTTGCCGCGGCAGCTGGTACGGATTGTACCGTCTGTCCGTCGATGACGGTTTGGCTGGTGTCACCAGATAAACTGCCGCCCTCGGCCGGGGTCGCCTGGAAGGTGACGGTGAAATATGCTTCCCAAACCGCATAAAAGCTACGGGTTTCAGTCAGGTGATACGCCTCAAGGTCTAGTGCGATTGTGCAGTCCGCTTCGTCTGCCCAACCTATGAATCGATATCCATTACGCTCCGGAACATCTACTTTCTCTGGCGCAATTGTGTCTGCGTATGTGTCAATTACGACGTTTGGTATAGTAACCGCTGTTGGTGCGCCAGTAAAATTCCAGTCAAAGCTTACATCAAAGGTCTCGATTGGTCTGAAAATCTTCAGCACATCAGCTCTTGTACCAGCCTCATCTGATTCCAATAAGGTAACTGTGTTATGGTGGGATTGGACGGCCTGAAGGCCGCTGTTTGGTATGACTGCGCTGACATAGAATGTGCCTAGGGGCAGGGGTGTTTCTGTCATGTAGAAGCCATTTTCATCTGTGTAGGTTGTATACACAATTGGGCCTGTTGGGCCGCCTGCTCGGATTACGACACGCACATCTGCCAAGGGTTGTCCCCATGTGGCGTCAAATTCCAGATCCTCATCTTCATATGCTTCGATCGCAAGCACGTGACCATGGATATGGCCTGCTTGGATGACTCTTTGCATGAAAATCAGAACTTCGTTACCAGCTACAAGGTCGTCTTCCTGTATCAAATGTTCAGCGACCAAGGCGCCGCTGTCTGCACATACAAAGCCGGGCGCAGTCGCGGTAATCACATTGCCTTCGATGGCTCTGACTGTGAATTCACCGGGGGGGGGATCACTCTCAGGCCGAGGCGATACGCGGGGTGCGCCTGTGTCATCAACCAAAACGGTAGCGGTGTTTACCGGGTTTTCAAAGGCTGTAACAAAGTTACCGGCCCCATCGTAGATGCGAACTTCTTCTACAACCCGCACATGGGCAGTCTGGAGCCGCCGCATCTCTGCAAAGACGCGATTGGCTACGAATAGGGGATTTGTATCTGTATCGGCTTCCAAGTCCTCGGGTGAGACCATAAATACATCGCTGGGCGCAAATTCGCCCGCGGAACAAAATACTTGAAACTCTGTTTCTGCTGTGGCGCTCGTTACGCTGAACCGCTGTGGGGTAGTTGCAGTTGTGCGTGCATAGGTGATGTTTAGTCCGTGAGCCTGAGCCGGATCCGCTATGCTCAAAGTCCTTAAAATACCAGTTAAGGGGCCGATGTTGATTGGGTTTACGGGAAACTCACCGTTTGCATTCGCTGTTGTACCATATTCAAAAGGTACGATGTCAAATGCTGGCAATCTAATATCTTCTAGGTGAAGGTCCAGCACAAAGTTGCCGTCTATCATGACATAGCTTCCATCTGAATTGCGGCGGAAATCTAGGGGATTTACTTCAAATGCTTCCAAGCTGAAGCCGGGTGCGGAGGCTTGCCCTTCTTCTCTGACCAAGGCATTTGGAAGTAGGAAGAAGGCATCTGTTTCACTGGTTCCTATCGCATTTCGATTCACATATGCGCCCTCATACGGATAGCGCACCCAAGAATTGTCCGCAATGATCGTACCGAGTTGTTCGGCATCGACTTGGGCTTCGGTTTGGGGACTTCGTACAAATACCACTACCGAAATCGGCACTCTGTCAAGGGGAATATATACTCTGCGGCTTGTAATATCTTGTTCGCTCAGGGTGATGGTATTGCCGTCATAGCCGGTGGCGGTTGCAGTTATTTCTGTGACACCAGCTTCAGCGTGGAGCAATTCAATCAGGAATAGACCGCTGAAGGTAAGCTGTGTCCCGGGGATTTCTGAGGCAAATTCCGCCCATGAGATCATGACTCTTTCACCAGTGGCATCGAACAGTTCACGGTCATAAGCGAGGACCTCGATGCGCTCAGGCACGATGCCGGTACTGAAGCCCACAACATGGTCGGTACTGATCAGACCCATGGAAATGTGTTGTGTACCAGTGCCTCTGGCGGCGGCTGAAGTAGCAGTTACAGCCGGATGTGTAGCTGTAGCGATCGCCAAATAGGGGTTGAAAATTTGTCTGGTAAGAGCTGGGTTTGTGTCTGCGAAACTTACTGTGCGGTTTCCGGCACCCTGATTGTCCATAGCCGGAACATTTGCAATATGGATTGCGGTAAAGAAGTCTGCTTGTAAGCTTCCGTCTCCGCCTGTTTGCCAAGCGAAATAGGGGTATGTTCTCCGATAGTCCGGATCGACAAGCTCGCCGGTGTCCGGGTTAACAAGGCCGGTGAGCCAAGGTCCGCCGGTGATGCCCGGCAAAATGCCTGCCGTCAATAGTTCTGTGGTGACGATGTTGATGCCGTTTCGTGCGCCTTGGAGCCTTGCAGAAGTGGTAGCTGCGTTGAAGGTGGAACCATCTACATAAACATTACGGAAGGTGAGTCCGGCTATGGGTCTCGCGTTTCCTGTTCCGCTCACGGCGACAGCTGAACCGAGACCGGCACCGTTGCCATCGCCAGCTGTCATATTGGTTGAAACAAAGGCGTTCTCGATACGCACCGCACCAAGGGCACGGCGACCAAGTATGCCCGCACCGCCGTTAGTTGCGGTGGAACGCACCGCACCAATGTTATACACATTTAATAATACAGATGACCCGGTGTTACGCCCGACCAAACCGCCGGTATTGAAGTGGACGCCATTGACAAAACCGGTATTGAAGCTACGCTCTATTCTGAAATTCGCGCCGCTGCTGCTACCGACTAAACCGCCGAATCCGGCGGCACCCGCACTTCCGGAAGAGGCACTGGTAATTGTACCTGCGTTACCGCTGTCGAAGATTCTCAATTGTGTACGGTTACCAAGCCCGACAATCCCGCCGGCACGTCTGGCACCGGTCATGGCGGTGGAGATATTACCATAATTCATAGCGCCGGTAATGAGAATGTTACGGGAATTGGCATGACCGATGATGCCCCCGGCATTATTCCGGGCACGGACGTTTCCGGTGTTGATGGCATCTGCGATAATCACAACAGCAGAGGCTCTGTCTCGAACAAAGCCCACAATACCCCCTGCATTGTGCGTGACGGCATCGCCTGTTTGTGTGTTAATCGTACCGGCATTTGTTACATTCCGTAATTCGGCGCGGCGATTGGCTACAGAGCCGCCATTATGGATATGACCAATAATGCCGCCAACATGGTTGTTTGCTCTGGCAGAAGACCTTGATCTACGGATTGTAGCAGTGTTTGTGGCATCCTGTATCGTAATTCTGTTATTGGCAAAGCCCACAATACCGCCTAAAAACGAGGTGTGATTGCGACCATTTGCCGCGGCGACACCTGTCCCCGTTGCAAGGCCGCTCTCTACAGCGCCATTATTGACAACATTGGTGATGCTTGTGATGCCATCTGTACGTCCGATGATACCACCCATGGTGATGCCGGTGAAGAAATTCAGTATGACATTATCGCCTGTCTGACCGCTGTCACTGCTGGGTGAATACACGCGGGCATTGTTTATAACATTGTCTATTGTAGTAGGCACGCCTGTGCGGCCGACAATACCGCCGCCCCGTGCATGGGCTCGAATCACGATTATAGCAAGGTGGTGATTCCTTGCATGGCGAATGGTCAAAGAGCCGCTGGTACCCGTTGTGCCAACCATGCCGCCGCCAGCGACCACAGCGCGTACAGATGCATCGAGGTGGGTGGATGCAACCCGGGGCGAATGGCTGACGTTGGTATGTTCAATTGTTGTATGACTTCCGTTTGCGGCATAGGCAATCACACCGCCAACGCGTCCGGCGTTGTTGTCGCGATGATATCTGCCACCACCGCGCACCATGAATGCAACGGAGTTTCTGCCGTTCGGAGCTGTGTTTGCAGCAGGCGGTATAATATTGACCGTGCCGTTGCCCGGGTTTGTCGCTGTTACTGTTACCGTACCACTGCTGCTGGCGACTACACCGCCGATACTGTGGATGCTTCCAGTGCTAGCGAGCACTTCAAAATCTGAAATCGAGATATCACGCAGGGTTATGCCAGCACGTGCCTCAACATGACCAACCATGCCGCCGATCCGGGTGCTTGCTTGGTTCGAAGTAGCTTCCATAAAGACATGGCCTGTCAAGTGCACATTTTGGATGGTTACAGCGCCGGAAACAACACGACCCACAGCCATGCCGGCTCGCAGATTTGCGCTGTTGGCGGTCAGAGCTCTGGTATCAGCTGTAGTTCCTGCGGTGGCAAATCTCAGGTTTTCAATCCGAGCGCCATCACCGGCGTTGCGGATAAAGCCGGCACTGGTATTAAACAGTGTGTTTCCGTCAATATCATCACCCGTTACCCGGCGCAGACGGAGGTTCGTAATTGTATGATCTCGCCCGTCAAAAGTTCCGGTAAAAACAGACGTACCGCAGTATGGGCTGAACCCCCGGCCTTGTGTTACAAAAGCAGTGCTGCCAGTAATGACATTAATGTTCGCTGTGAGGACGAAGTGGGCATCGTTGGGGCCTAAACCGCCGTTCAAAAATGTCCGCAGTTCCGCCGGGGTGCCAATCTCAATCACGTCCACCGGCAGATCCGCCGGCAGGATGGACAGGGCATACCCTTCAGGAAGCGCCTCTCCCGGATCATACGCTTCTGCTGAATCCATCATCAATTCATCGATCTCCATTGGCGCGAGACTAGGTACAGCCATCGCGGACTCGGTAAACACGCCGAGTACCATCAAACATGCCAACAAGAGCGCTCCCGCTCTCATTACTATTTTTCTTCCAGTTCTTGTCAAAGTTTGCACCTCGCAATATCGTATCCCCAAGTTTTATCAAGCGTTTTGGATTGTCGGATGACTACAATAAATATAATTTACAATACATAAATAATTGAACATAAATTAATTATACTATATTTGTGAAAGTTTGCAAGTCTTTTGTCGGAATTTGTTGATAAAATTTTTGGATATTATGTAACCTGAATTTGATGCAAGTATTCTGAATATATGGTAAAAAAGCGAAAATCCGAGCCAAAGATATTCTTTAGCTCGGACTCAACATATTTGTAATCAGGGCATGAAGCTGCCTCTATACTGATACAGCCGCTTTCTTTCTCTTTCGTTTGCGCACACAGCGAATGATTAATATAACGACTGTTGTGATGATCGCCAGCACAAGCAGTATGACGCCTAGAAGCATAAAGAATATCCGGTTCGGGCTTCTGAGCAGTTCAATGGGTGAACGGCTGTTGATTTCGATCTTGCGTCCCATCACATCCTCGTATCTTGCGGGGACTGTAGGAACACCGTCAATCTCATCAAAGGATTCTAAATACCAGGCCAAGGCGAGCCACTCTTTGAGTTCCATGTCACCATAATGGATAATATGATCTTCCATGTTTTCAATCGGGTTACCGTATGCGTCTTTTGGCGTTAGGCGGAGCAAGCCAAAGGACAAGGATTCTACTGTTCCAAGCATTTGCGCGGAATAGAGTCCTCCTATGACACGGTAGAGTCTGTCATTTTCCAAATCTGATACATTCCCATACAGATCCATCAACTGAACGGAGGTGACTCTGTTGAGCAGCAATCTGTTTGGATTGAAGGTATAGGTAAGTCCGGAAATATAGAGCCTGGCCCCTGACATAAGGGTTGATACGGAAATATCTATTTCGGCTATTGTCCGGAGTTCTCTTCCATAAAGGTATAGGCTTACTAAGGGAAATCCGGGAACGCCATCGGGTCCGATCCCCAAACTGCTCACGGCAAAGGCATCTGCCACGGTGATCGGCCCCTCCGGGAAGGAGGCGCGGATTACACCATGGGGGGCAATGGCTGCGTAAATCGGGCTGAAGTTTTCGCCCTCAGCTCTCCTGACTGCATAGATGTAGGAGTTTGCGATCAGGTTACCAAGAGGTTCTTCACCGAGATGTCTTCCGAAATTTTCTATCGCTGTAAAGGGAAAAGGGGAATAGGCTAAAACTTGATCGTATGTATAATCAAACATGGATAGATAGTATTGGTCAACCATCATCCGGAATTCGTCTATCTGCTCCTGAACCGCCATGTCTTTTGGTAAATCTTGGCTGATGGGAATCATGCGATAACTTTCAACTGTGAAGCCCCCATCATGTTGCCCCAGAACAAGATGTCCTAAGTGGAAGGTACGTGAGCCGGCGGAAACAATAATTGTATCATTTAGGATGACAGGATCATACACGATGTTGTGGGCATGACCGCTGATGAGCAAATCGATTCCGTCCACAGCATCTGCAAGCCGTCCGCAATCTGAGCCGAGGGGATTTGCAGGATTAAAGCCGCTGTGAGATAGGGCGATTATAATATCTGCATCGGTTTCCGCTTGGATGCGGGCGACGACGTTTCTGGCAGTTTCAATGTAATCGTGAAAGACTAGCCCGACTTCTGGGATATAGCCAATCGGTCTCGGCCCCATAACGCCGAAGACTGCCGCAGTTACACCGTCTCGTTCAATGAGCATATAATCGAGGGCGACGCCATAGGCGTCCATTGCGGTTCGAAGCGCCCCGGCGCCATCCGCAAGCGCCGGATCTGCAAAGGTAGTGTCCCAGTCAATGTTTGCAAGGGCTAAGTTGACCAGTTCATCGCCGCTTGCCATTGCTGCATTTAGCATGTCCGTAAATCCTGCTGCGTGATAGTCGAACTCGTGATTTCCGATCACAGCAGCGTCAAAACCCAACTGACCCATAAGGCGCACTTCGGGGGCTTCATGGGTGAAGATTGTCTGGAAAATCGTTCCCATTGACCAATCGCCGGCATCGAAGAGGAAGCTGTTCGGATGGGCGTCCCGTACGCTGTTGATTGCAGTCTGCATGCGGGCAAAACCACCCCGCTCTGCAACTGTGCTGTCTTCCGTCATAAAGCGCACCGGATCAAAGTTTGAGTGTAAGTCGGCAGTAAACATGATGGAAATCTCGGTGGTTGAATTAGGGGAAGGGGCGGCACTTGACATGGGCAAGAGCAAAAGCCCCGCAATCATGATGAGGCATAGTGCAAGCGCTGTGATTTTTGTAATCTTTTTCATTTTGTAAGCTCTCCTACTCATTGCAAATATACTGTGTCAGTATATCAAATCATTACCAGAGAAGCAATCGTGTGGGGCAAACAAAAACCCTAAGCAACAACTTTTAAGCAGCTTAGGGTTTTTTATATTAAAGTTCCTTTTTAATTCTAACTCTTTTCTGACAAGCATGGGATATCATCGCACTAGAAATAGCTGCTATCCCAGCAAGGCTAATAACAAAACCCCAAACGTTCCCGCTGATGACAACAACAAAACCAAATACCACAAGCCCTATGCCTGCAAATAGATTTATACGGTTGCCTATATACATTATCTCTCATTCCCTTCTGTAATTTCACTTTGCCCTATTGTTCCTAGAGCCAATGCTTTCTTGAAATACCGATACGCAGTCACAGCAACAAGCATCATCACGGCAATCGCACCAAAAATAACATACCAAGGTGTTGCGGAAAATTCTTGGAATAACCAGCCTAGAAGGGGATAGCCGATTGATTGTCCGATAGAAGGCAAAATCATGAGATTGGCCAAGACTTTTCCGATTAGTTCCGGCGGGGTTTCTACTTGAATGTGTGTCATTATTGCAAGACTAAATATTTTGCCAGCGAATACGAATATAGCTCCTGCCGCTACAATGGCTACATATGCCAACATTTGAGGCACATCAAAAATGAGAATCAAACCCATTGGTACAGAGCATAGAATACTGATAATAACAAAAATGAAACCGTTAGGTATATTTAAGCGTGTGCCTAATGAACCAGCTACTATGGCACCGAGGACACCGCCAAACATCATAACAGCTAGTGCCGCCCCAACGTGTGTCATACTCAAACCCAAGTGAACAGTAATTACAACAGGCATTCCTATCATTAGCATAGAGCCAAACACTAACTCCAAGATAAACATTGGTATAAGACATCTGGAGATTACAGGCTTTTTCTTTATAAATTGAAGGGATGCTGTTAAGTCGCTCTTGACAATTTGCGGAACACTACCGGAAGTCTCTTGTTTTGTGTACGGTATGCGTAAGAATAAATCTACAATAGATGTAGTAGCAAAACATACGGCACAGCCAAGCAAAATTGGAAACAGTCCAAATCTGTCATAGAGAACTCCTGCAACAGCAAGGCCACCAGTCATAGATAAGGTATTAACAACCATAACAACTGCATTACCAGCAGCAAGTTTTTCGCTTGGGACAAGCAATGAAATACTGGAAGCCGTTGTAGCCATATAGATAGATTGAATTGCGTTAAAAGCCAGTAACTTTACAATTACAATGGGCACTACTTCGGTAAATAAGCCGCTGATCAGCATATACACCACCATGACAGCCGTTATGGAAACGTCCAGCCAAAACATAAGCCTGTTTTTCTTTAATCGGTCTGCCATAATACCGCCAATGGGTGTCATTATAATAAATGAAATGGCAGGTAAGCCCATGGCTAATCCATACAAAGAAGCAGAGCCGCTAATATTCAGTATATGGAGGGGTAAGAGAGTAGAGACTATCATATTCCCAAGTAAGGACATGACCTGCCCGATTATCAATAGTGAAAAGTTCTTGTTCCATTTTTCATTCTCCTCTTGACTTTTATTTGCGGTGCGTTTTTCTTGACTAACTTCATCATAAAGTATATACTTGGTATGGAGTCAATGGCAAATTTCAAGATTGGAGAAAAAAATTTATGAGCCGTGAAAATGAGCTATTGTCTATTGGAGAAATGGCTAAGTTGACAGGCATAAGCATACAAGCATTGCGTTATTATGAGCGCAAAAATATAATGAAGCCGATACACATCAATTCCGATTCAGGGTATCGTTACTATTCGCCGAACCAAATATATTTTATCCAGTTAATCAGTAACTGTGTGAGTCTTGACATACCGCTCAAAGAATTGGCTGGCGTATTTCATACGGATGGCATGGACGGATTGCGTGAATTTATTGAAAGAAATAAGAGCATAGCCGAAAAAAAGGCTAAATTTATAAACGCAAGCATAATCGGCTACAATGCCGTATTGGAAAGAATGGAACTTGCAAACCGCTATAACTTTAAGGAAATTCATTCCAGACAGTATCCTGAAAAGACTTATTTCCTAAAGCCACTAAAGTCACCGCAAAAAAACGAAAACCGATTAAAGTTATTTCTTGAAATGGCGCAAGAGATTTACGGTAAAAATTTCAACCACACAACGATTGAAGATGATTTTGATGAAATACTTGGATTTGCAGATATCGGCATTGTCGTCCAACATTCAATGGGCGAGGTTGACTATTTTACACTTGTGGAAGTGACGAGACAAATGAGAACGAAAAGTTGCATATCTTTGCCGGGTGGCACATATTTTTTTAGGCTTGATGAAAATAGCCAACTTGAAAATGCTCTCGAAATTTTCAAAGAACATCTTGTCCATGTAGATAAATTTATGATAATCGAAACAGAAGAACCCTTTCTCAGCAGAGGTAAAATCAATCAACCTGCGTATGAACTTAGGCTTGTTGTTTTGTGAGTTATAGAGGTATTGAATAAGCTAATTGTGTGCAAGGATAGACAATACGAAAGAAAAATGCTAGCCCAGTCTTTGGGCTAGCATTTTTCTTTCATTGGCCTAGAGTTTAGGGTGCACACATTCGTTTAAATAATATTATCTAACAATCAATTTTGCCCCTGTGGCTGCTTGCACATCATCTGCTGTATACCCGGGACTCACTTCTTTGAGTACCAAACCCTCAGGCGTGACCTCAATGACTGCCATCTCTGTGATAATCAAGTCTACGGCGGAGACTGCGGTTAGAGGGAGTTCGCATTTTTGTAGGATTTTATGGGCGCCTTTGGCTGTGTGTTCCATGGCGACGATTACTTTCTTTGCACCGCTCAGTAAGTCCATGGCGCCTCCCATGCCGGGTACCATTTTGCCGGGGATCATATAGTTTGCGATGTTGCCCGCTTCATCCACCTGCAAGGCACCGAGTACGGTGACATCCACATGTCCGCCGCGGATGATGCCGAAGGAGGTGGCGCTGTCGAAAAAACAGCCGCCGGGGAGGATGGTGACGGGTTGACCGCCTGCGTTTACGAGATCCCAGTCAATTTGTCCCGCTTCGGGTGCAGGTCCCAAGCCTACGAATCCGTTTTCAGAGTGCAGATGTACGGTCACGCCCTGAGGCAGAAAGTTTGCCACTCTGGTCGGCAAGCCGATGCCCAGATTGACCACGGCGTGATTGGAGAGTTCTTCAGCTACGCGTTTCGCAATGCTGTTTTGTACGGCCTCTTTGTCCATGAGATTATGCATCTGCTCCACCTCCGATGGTTTCACTTTGTACAATGTGGTTTATGAACACGCCGGGTGTGGTCACGGCGTTCGGATCAAGTGCGCCGATCTCTACGATCGCTCTTGCCTCTACCATGGTGATGTCTGCGGCGCTTGCCATTACATGGTTGAAGTTTGTGGCAGAGCCATGATAGACAATATTGCCGAAGGTGTCTACCACTGCGCCGAAGATAATAGCAAAATCAGCGCGGAGAGGTGTTTCCAGCAGATAGGTGGTACCATTTACCTCGATTTTCTGTTTGCCCTCTTCAACCAAGGTGCCGATGCCTGTTCTGGTCAGGATTCCGCCTAAGCCGTATCCGCCGGCCCGGATCTGCTCTGCCAGTGTCCCTTGGGGGACGAGCTGAACGTCTAGTTCACCCTCTTTCATTTGGTGACCGGCCTCTTTGTTGAGGCCGATGTGGGATGCGATCAGTTTTTTACACTGCTTATTACGAATTAGTTTTCCCACACCTTTGTCGATCCAGCCGCCGTCATTACAGATGATGGTTAGATCTTTCACATCTGTCTCTGCTAGGGCATCGATGATGGTAAGGGCAGAGCCGTTTGCCATAAAGCCGCCGAACATAATCGTTGCACCGGAGGGGATTTTGGCAATGGCCTCAGAGAGGTGGAGAAGTTTTTCCATGGATACTTACTTCCTTTCAAGTGGTGTTGTATGATATACTAATTCAAACACATGCAATGGGGTTGGGGATTTGCGTATGAAACTGGATTTGACACAAAAAACGTCACAGACTTTAGCTATGACACAGCAAATGGAGTTGTCAATCAGGATTTTAGAGATGGACAGCTTGGAGCTGGCTCAATATATCCAAGATTTTTCTTTGGAAAACCCCACAGTGGATCTAGAGGCCGAAGTGAACGCAGAATCCGTGCAGAACCAGCGGGAAAAGAAACTGGAATGGCTGGACGCACTGAGCAAAAACGATAAACAAAACAGAGGATATTATGATCCATCTGAGAATCTGCTGGAAAAGATGACGGCAGCGCCGGAGTTTGAAACACTGGCGGAACATCTGCTTCATCAACTGCCCTTTGGGAAAAAAGATCCGATGTATCCGATTGCGGCACGACTGATTGGGTTCTTGGATGAAGATGGTTACTTACGTGTTTCTGTGAATGAACTTACCAAGGCTTGCGTCTGCACCGCGGAAGAGCTCAAAGAGGCGATCTCTTGTGTACAAGGGTTGGAGCCTGCTGGGGTGGGGGCGCGGGATATGATGGAGTGTTTGCTCCTCCAGCTATCCGAAGAAGACGAAATTGCGCGGCGGATTGTTCGCTCGCATTTAGATGATCTTGCAGGTGACCGCATTTTCAAGATGGCGAAACTGCTGGGCGTCGATCCCGAAGAGGCGAGCGCCGCCGCCGGGCGCATACGGGGGCTGAACCCCAAACCGGGGAGCGGTTTCGGTCATCCGGATCCGACCCATTATGTTACGCCTAATGTGGTCGTAACCAAATTCCCAGATCATTACTATGTATTGCCCTATGAGTTTTCCTACCCGACACTCAGCTTAAATCAGTCTTATATCGACCAGATGCTCCAAACCGGAGACGATGCAGTGCGGGAGTATATTGAAACAAAGGTGAAACAGGCAGGCTGGGTGCAGCAATGTATCGCAAACCGCACGAAAACCTTGCTCCAGGTGTCCAAAGCGATTGTAGCACGGCAGGAACAATTTTTCTTCGGGGAAAGGCCTTATTTAGGCGTGCTCTGTATGAGCGATATTGCCGCGGATTTGGGACTCCATGAATCAACAGTCAGTCGGGCGGTGAAGAACAAGTACTTACAGTGCTCACACGGTACCTTCCCGCTCAAGTATTTCTTTGTGCAAGGTACGCGTACATCCGGCAGCAGCGGTGCGAGTTCTCACGAACTGAAATGCAAGATTCGGGAGCTGGTTGAAAAAGAGGACAAAAGGGCTCCTCTCAGTGACCAGCAACTTGCCGATGTTCTGGAAGCAGAGGGAATGAACATATCCCGGCGGGCGGTGGCGAAGTATCGGGATGAGCTGCTTATCCCTAAGAGTGCCTATCGTCGGGCAGGCAAGTAGGGGCTGTCTTAGAACCCAGATTGAAATTTGGGATTTCGCTTTTCTAAGAACGCGGACATGCCTTCTTTCTGGTCAGGCGAGGCAAAGCATAGGCCGAACATTGTGTTCTCGTATGCAAGCCCCGCACTTAAGGAAAGCTCTCTGCTTTGCTGTACACAGGCCTTGGTATATGCGACAGCTTGGGCTGCGTTTTTCATGATTTTGTTTGCCATTTCATAGGCGGTGTCCAAGAGTTCATCTGCTGGGACAACTTTGCACACCAAGCCGATCTCTAAGGCTTCCTGGGCTTTGATCACAGTGCCGGTGAGCGTCAGTTCCATGGCTTTTTGGAAGCCGATGAGCCGGGGCAGACGCTGGGTGCCGCCGGCACCGGGAAGGATGCCAAGTGACACTTCTGGAAGACCAAATTTCGCATATTCTGAGGCAAGGAGCAGATCACAGGCGATGGCGAGTTCCATGCCGCCGCCCAAAGCAAATCCATTGATGGCAGCGATGAAGATTTTTTTCGACGCTGTCATTTTTGCGTTTAGACCCTGTTCCGCAGACTTGGAAAAGGCTCGCGCCTCTTCTGGTGTACAGTCTGCCATACAAGAAATGTCCGCACCGGCGACAAAAGCCCGACCGGCACCTGTGAGGATCACCACGCGGATGCTGTCATCGGCTTCAATTTGGTCTAAAACACCGGAGAGTTCGTGATGCATCTCACCGGACATGGCGTTTAGCGCCTCTGGGCGGTTTAAGGTGATTTGGCAGATGCCATCTTTCAGATCTAGGAGAAGGGTGTTGTACTCCATGTGTGATACCTCCGCATGATTCCTGGGTTCTTAATATAAGTAGCCCACTTTTTTTGCTTGATAGGTCAACTCATCCCGAAAGTCTGGGTGGGCGATGCTGATTAGGCGTTTTGCCCGGGTTGGGATATCGCAGAACTGGAGATTGACACAGCCGTATTCTGTTACCATATATTGCACTTCCGCCCGCAGAGAGGTCACGACACTGCCCGGCTCTAAGTTTAATACAATGCGCGAACGAGGGCCGTCTTTTGTCTCCACCGTGGACGGAAAGGCGATGAAAGACTTTCCGCCTTTTGATCTGGTGGTACCACGAATATAATCCATCTGTCCGCCGCTGCCGGAATACTGCCGGAAACCGATGCTCTCTGCACAGACTTGTCCAGTGAGATCAACGGAGAGGGCGTTGTTGATGGAAATCATATTGTCATTGGCGATGATGTTTTGGATGTCGTTTACAAACTCATAAGGGGTGAAAAACACCTTTGGGTTGTTTTCTAAGAAGGCATACTGCTCTTTTGATCCCAGTGCGAAGCCTGCCACGGAACGTCCCGGCATGAAGGTTTTGCGGCTGTTGTCAATGATACCTTCGGCTTGCAGAGCTGCCATGGATTCAGTGTACATCTCACTATGTACACCCAAGTGCTTTTTGCTTCTGAGTCCATACCCCACAGCATTTGCCAGCCCGCCGATTCCCAGTTGGAAACAGGCTCCGTCCGGGATCCTATCAACGATGTATTCTGCAATTTTTTGATCTTGCGCAGAGGCGGGCAGGGAAGGGATGGTTGCGACAGGTTCGTCACCAAGGACAAAAGCGGCAATTTCTGACACATGAAAATCATGAGCGGAACCGTACACCCGGGGGAGTTCCGGTGTGATTTGCGCGATTATTTTTTTTGCGTTTAAGGCACCTGCCGGACTGTAGCCGGAAGGACCCAAATTGCAATATCCCTTCTCGTCGGGCGGTGTCATAGGGAGGACGGCTACATCGGGTTCCACGTGTGCCATATATCGTCCGAAGTTGTTAAAGTGCAAGGGGACAAAGCTTACATTATGGGCTTTTGCCCCTGCCCGCTCTAAGCCGCCGCCGAAGAAACAGTGATAACGGAAATTATTTTCTGAGAGACTTGGGTTTGTGAAATCTAGGTCTCCCAATAATAGGTTTCCGTGGAAGGTGATGCCCTTGCGATCGCCTTTTTTTACTGCGTCTAAAATTGCACTGAGGGTCTCTGTTGCAGTGGTTAGCCCGCCTGCGAAAACTTTGTCACCGTCTTTGATGTGTTCCGCCACAGCTTCTGGGGCGGACATGGTTCTTTCCTTGAAGATCATTTCCCAATTCATTTGATTCGCTCCTGTTTATAAATCTGGGTTAACGGTTCTTGTACCGTCTGGGTGGTAGATATAGAAGCCCTTACCGGCTTTGCGGCCAATCCATCCCATGCGGACCATATTGCGCAAAAGCTGGGTTGGGCGATACTTGGGGTCGCCGGTTTCGCGGTAAATGGTCTCCATGGCGGCAAGCTCAATGTCGATCCCTGCCATGTCGATGAGTTCCAAGGGTCCCATGGGGTGGTTTAGGCCGAACTTCATGGCGGTGTCAATGTCTTCCACTGTGCCAATACCCGCCTCTACAAGGCCGATTGCTTCGTTAATCATGGGGTTTAGCATCCGGTTTACGATGAAGGCTGGGCTGTCTTTTGAGACGACACACACTTTGTTAATCCGCTCTCCGAATGCTTTAGCGGCGGTGATTGTCTCTTCAGATGTAGCCAGTCCCCGGACGAGTTCCAAGAGCTTCATGAGGGGTACGGGGCTGAAGAAGTGCATGCCCAAAAATCGGGAGGGATTTTTTACTACTGTAGAAATTTCCGCAATGGAGATGGAGGAAGTGTTGGTAGCTAGAATTGCGTCTTCCCGGCAAATGGCAGAAAGCTCTGTGAAGATTGCTTTCTTGACCGCTACATCTTCCACCACCGCTTCGATCACGAAATTCGCGTCTGCGGCGTCCCCATAATCGGTGGATAGAGACAGGCGAGTCATGGCGGCCACTTTTTCTTCCGAGGTCATTTTGCCTTTGGAGACGGATTTTTCCAGCATTTTATCAATACCAGATCTGGCTTTCTCCAAAAAATCCATAGACATATCGTTTAAGATGACGTCAAAGCCAGAGGCAATTGCCGTTTGTGCAATGCCGGAGCCCATGAATCCGGCACCGACGACATAGAGTTTATTTGTATGCATTGTAATTTTCCTCTCTTTCTATTAACAAAGTTCAAAGAGCGCGGCAATTCCTTGTCCGCCGCCGACACATAGGGTTACCATGCCATAGCGGCAAGTGCGGCGTACCATTTCGTTCATCAAGGAGACCGTGAGGCGTGCGCCGGTGGAACCGGTGGCGTGACCCAGGGCGATGGCACCGCCGTTTACATTGACGCGGCTCATGTCAAGCCCCAGCTCTTTGATGCAGGTCAAAGCCTGGACGGCAAAGGCTTCATTGAGCTCAATGAGGCCGATGTCTTCCAGCTTGATGCCGGTTTGACGGAGTAGTTTTTGGACAGCATAAATCGGGGCGGCACCCATCATTTTCGGGTCATTTGCGACGGATGCGGCGTCCACGAATTTGAGGATAGGGGGAAGCCCGAGGGCTTTCGCTCGCTCGGGCGTGGTTAGCATGACGGCAGCGGCACCGTCGTTTAGCGTGGAGGCGTTGCCGGGGGTAACGGTGCCCTCTTTTTTGAAGGCAGGACGGAGTTTTGCTAGGTTTTCTATGGTGAGTTCTTTGCGATAAGTTTCATCGTGGTCGAAGCGGATCGGCTCACCGCGTCTTTGGGGGATTTCCACAGGTGCAATCTCCGCGTCAAACTTGCCGCTTGCCCAAGCGGCTTCGGCCCGATGTTGGCTCTCCAGCGCAAAGGCATCTTGCTCCTCGCGTCCGATGCCGTAATGTTCCGCGAGATTTTCGGCTGTGAAGCCCATATGTCCACCCACGACAGGATCGAGGAGGCCGTCTTCAAAGAGACCGTCCCGAACAGTGCCTCCGTGCCCCATGCGATAGCCCTGCCGGGCATCGAGGAGATAGTAGGGACAGCGGCTCATATTTTCCATGCCGCCGGAGATTACAAGCTCGTTATTTCCAGTCTGAATGGACATAGCGCCGAGGACGATTGCCTTGAGACCAGTGCCGCAGTTTTTCATCGGCGTATAGGAGGGTACCGTTTCAGGCAGACCACCGTGGAGAGAAGCCCATCTGGCGGGATTCGCATTGTTGCCCGCTTGGAATTGGTTGCCGAAGATTACCTCATCCACAATCTCCCCGGGCAATCCTGTTTGCTTCATGATTTTCTGGATACAAGCAGCGCCCAAATCGTAGGCTTTCACATCTTTGAGACTACCCATAAAGTTCCCGGTCGCAGTCCGTGCGCCGGAGACGATTACACAATCTTGCAGAGTTCTTGCCACCTTACATACCTCGCTTTCTATAGTGTCGGAATCGTAAATTGATCCAAATTATTCATGTTAGGGAAGGGTGTCGTTTTTTCCTGGGCTGCTTTTACGATGGATACGATCTGATCATTGAAAGGCGTATCGATGCTGTAAGCATCCCCCTGTGCGCAGACGACGCCATTGATATAGTCGATCTCACAAGGGATTCCTTTTTCTAAGTCTTGCAGCATACTGGCCTTTTGGGGTCTATGTACTTCATACATCTCACGGAGAATGGCAACTGCCTTGTCTCTGCCGGCTTTGTCAGTGAAATATAGGTCATAGAAGTCATAGCCGGGGACGATGATCTCAAGCTGAATCCCTTTTGCGTTTGCGACTTCGATCAATTCCTTTGCCACATAAGCTGCACACAAAACTCCTTTGTCATCGTCAACCACATCCCCGAAGGTGCAGCCAAGGGCGGCGGACATGCCGCTTAGGGCACTGTTCATCAGGAGTTTAGACCAGCGGACGCCTGCTAGGTTTTCTTTCATGTCAATGTCTATGGCAAGCTTTAAAAAGTCTCCCGCTTGTTTGACACGGTCTGTAACCCCGCCTTCCAGACTACCAAGCTCAATGCGCATATGATCGGGTTTGGTAAAGAGCTCTGCAACGCCGGGACGAACCCAACCTGCACCCCAGCCAACGGTTCCGCCGATTGTCCGCTCTGTGCCGATGATTGCTGCCGTGGCATCTTCCGGGATGCCGTTTTGGAGGGTGCAAACGGTGCTGTTTTCATCCAGATAGGGCAGGAGATTTGGCAGCGCTTTTTCATTTGCCATCTGCTTGGTCAGTACGAAGACAACATCATAGATCCCGCTCATCTCTGCGGGTGTGATTGCGCTTACGGGTATGTTTTTTAGATCCATAAATCCGGTTACTGTCGCACCTTCTTCATTCAGCGCTTTTACATGGGCTTCATTTGTGTCAATCAAAATGCATGCACCGCCGCGCTTTGATATAAGCGCGCCAATGACTGTTCCCAAAGAACCGGCTCCCAGAATTGCCACTCGTTTATTTGTCATGATGATCCACCTCTACATTCTATCAAGAAAATGATGTATTGTATATGCTACTTAACTTTTCAAGCAAAACTTATGCCAAGCTATAGACATGGGTTTATTTTTTGGATATGATAGAATGCAAGATATTGAATAAAATGCATTCGGAACGGAGGGCATGCTTTGATCGAAAATGCTTTTTTTGAGAGCATTTTGGATAATATCCAAAATGCTGTTTATGTGCTCGATGATAAGGGGAACTATGTTTTTGTCAATAGCGCCTATGTTCAGATGCTGAACATGTCCAAAAGCGAGCTCTTGAACTTTAACGTCAAGCAATTTGTGGAGACGAATCAAATCAACATCAGCGTTTCAGATATCGTCTATCGGGAGCGGCGGCGGGTTGTCATGTTTCAGGATGTCTATGACACACAGCAATATGGGCGCGGAAACTTCAGGCATCTCATCATCTCCACCCCCATTTTTGATGAGCGGGGTGAGGTGAAAAACATTGTAGCCGTCTCCCGGCCTCTGGACAGCATCAACGATGATTACAACGAAGCCAGCATGAACAGCATCGTTGCTAAATTTTCGAAAAAGGCGGATTCCCTCAGCGCCCTGTGGGACTCTTCCATCATTGCGGAAAGCCCGGCTATGCGTAAGGTTTTAGAACTCGCTACGAACATTGCCGATGCGGAATCTACTGTACTCATTTCGGGCGAGTCAGGCACCGGAAAAGAAGTCGTGGCTCAATATATTCACGCACAGAGTGAGCGGTCGGAAAAGCCTCTTGTGGTAATCAACTGCGCCTCTCTGCCGGAGACGCTTCTAGAAGCGGAGCTCTTCGGTTATGAGAAGGGGGCATTTACCGGAGCGGCTTCCGGCGGAAAGCCCGGTCTCTTTGAGTGTGCGGATGGCGGCACTTTGTTTTTAGACGAGATTAACTCTCTGCCCCTTGATCTGCAAGGGAAACTCCTCAGGGCGATTGAGACCAAAATGGTGCAACGAGTCGGTTCCACGAAAAGCCGCCAGATTGATTTCCGCCTGCTGGTGGCGACAAACGAAAGACTGGATACCTTAGTCGCAGAGCGTAGGTTCCGGATTGATTTATACTATCGGATCAACGTGATTCACATCCGAATCCCGCCCCTCAGAGAGCGGCAGGAGGACATTATTCCGATGACCATGCACTTCATGAAGATCTATTGTAAGAAGAACAATAAGCATAAGACCTTCTCAGAACAGACTCTAGAAAGTATGCTGGAATATCCTTGGCCGGGGAATGTGCGGGAACTGAAGAACTTTGTAGAACGCTCTGTGGTGATGAGTTTCGGTGAAATCATAGAGGCGCAGAACATTCAGGCAATCACCGCTGATGGAATCACCACAGGCGGAAGCTATGGGGTAGATGATCATGTGCTCATCAAAGATAAGCCCCAGTATATATATGAGCATATGCTAAACAGCGGGATTTCCTTGGAGCAATACTTGGAAGAATGTGAATATGCGTATGTGAAATACGCCTTACAAACCCACAAGACCTCCTACGCGGCGGCACAGGCTTTGGGTACAAGCCAAACTTCCATTATGCGGCGGAAAAAGAAATTTGGCCTCTAAATTAAGTGAAAAATTTAACAGATATATTGTGTGAAAAGTCTAAATCGGTTCCCGGTGAACCGATTTAGACTTTTTGATTCGAAAACGACTTGAAGGGGCGTGATAGAGTCTTTCTTTTCCTGATTTGCAGTTTGGCGCGAAATTTGCTTCTTCATAAATTGAGTTGATTTTTCCGGCATTTTTGGACAAACCGCAAATAGAAATGGAAACATGGGACAACGCATGTAAGATTATTTTTAGACAAGATTCGATTTTATTTTACAAGAGGGGGAACAAGATGGCAGGTTCATTTGAAGCAATGAAAGCATATATGGATTCCGCGATCGAGCGGACAGGTCTCTCGGGGATTGATTGTATTGTGTATCAAGATCACCGTGAGATATTCCGGCATACAGCAGGTTATGGAGAGATGGAAAGCAAAACGCCTGTCCAGCGGGATGCGTTTTATAATGTCTATTCCGGTACGAAGATGATTACCTGTGTTGCAGCCCTGCAACTGATAGAGCGAGGGCTTATGCTTTTGTCAGATCCGCTTTATTTTTACTTACCTGAGTTCAAAGATATGATGGTGAAACACAGTGCCTTCTTTATCTATCCTGCAAAGAAACACATTCGAATTGTTGACCTGTTCACCATGATGGCGGGGATCAACTATGAGCTTGATACGCCTGAAAAACGGAAGTTGCAGGAAGAAACCGGCGGTGATTTCGATACCAGAGAGTTTGTAAAAGCAATCGCCAAAGAGCCTCTGCTCTTTGAACCGGGTGAAGGTTGGGACTATAGCTATTGCCATGATGTGCTCGGAGCAGTGATTGAGGTTATATCGGGTATGTCTCTCGATGCGTACTTTCAGAAATACATCTTTGAACCCTTGGGAATGATGGAATCTAGCTTTACTCTAGCAGAGGACAAGAAGCACAGATTAGCGCCCCAATATAGCTATGATGCCGCGACAGGAACCGTGTCCCGCATTAGCAGTGACTGTCTTGGGCGTGCCGGACTCAGGCATGAGAGCGGCGGGGGCGCACTGATCATGACGGCGGACGACTATATTAAGTTTGCAGACGCCTTGGCCTGCGGTGGTGTTGGTGCCAATGGTGCGAAGATTATTTCCGAGCAAGCGATCCGCCTGATGAGTACGAATCGTTTGAGCGGAAAAAGTTATGACGATTTCAAGAAAATCGGTGTCCCGGATGGGATCGGCTATGGTCTCGGTGTGGGCGTATGTTTTGATCCGAAGGCTTCCGGCAGTTTGGTTCAGGAAGGTGCCTTCTATTGGGGGGGCATCGGCGGCGTGCAGAATCTGATCGATACGAAAAATAGGCTATCCTATTTTGTAGGGCAACACACCTTTAGGAGTCCGGTGCATCTGCTGAGACCTTATATGCTAAATGTGCTCTACGGCTGTATATAGAAATCTAACGATAAAAAGGGGCGTGTAAGAATTGGAATCTGTTATTCAAGTTCTCTTGAACACCTTATTTCTAATCGGTGTGCTGTCTTTGTCAACCTTGGGGATCACGCTGACGTATAAGGCTGCAAACGTGGCGAACTTTGCACAGAGCATAGTGGCGACCGTTGGCGCCTTTACAGGGGCGTGGCTCTTCATGAGGGCGGGAGTCAACCCTTGGCTTGCCGCTCTTGGGGGCATCGGTGTCTGCTTTGTGATGGGATGGGTGATTGACGCTTTGATCGTGAGCAACATGTCTACAGGGGCAGTTGGCCGTGTCATGATTACGCTGGGACTTATCCTGATCTTCACCGCGTTTTTACCCCTTGTGTTCGGAATGATCCCTTATGAGTTCCCGCGTTTCTTCTCCGGTAACTTTAACTTTAGTCTTGGCAGTATGTCTTTCACTGTCACAAGAAACGGTATCTTCATCTTCGCCGTGGCGGCGGTGGTTGTGGGGATTACCTTTATGGCGCTGAACTTGACAAAGTGGGGACTGAGTGTGCGGGCGACCGCTTCGAACACGACAGTGGCCTCTATGATGGGGATCAACACAAGGCGCATCACAGCCATGAGCTGGGCGATTTCAAGTGTGGCAGCGGCGCTAGGTGCCATCTTGTTGGGATCACAGACGACGAATATCAACGCGCTCATGTTGACCTCCGTCCAGACCCTTACCTTGCTTGCTTTCGTCATGGGCGGCTATACCTCATTCTACGGGCCTGTGATTGGCGCTGTTATGATTCCGATTGCCATGTCACTCCTCGCGATGATTAGCGGTCTCTGGGCGAATGTATTCTTGTATACGCTGGTGCTCTTGGTTATCCTGATTAAACCGGTTGGTATCTTCGGGAAGAAAACGATTGAGAAGGTGTAGCGGTATGAAAAACGACTATAGAGCACTAGAAACCTTATACAAGCCGAACTATTGGAAGGCCTTATACAAGCATCCTCTATTCGGTTACATTATCCTCTCGCTTCTACTGATTGGCCTACAGCTCATGTTCATGTTCACAGACGGCATCATCAGCCTCACTGTGAGCCGGGCGATTGCGACGACGATGATCTACGCGGTTGCTGCTATGGGGCTTGGAATTTTGCTCGGCCTTGCGGGACTTGTCTCTCTGGGGACAGCGGCCTTTGTGGGGCTCGGCGCATACATAGCCGGAAATCTGCTGAGAAGCTATATGCTGCCCTATACTGTGATCATTCTGGTGGTAACCGTGGTTGCAATTGTCCTCGGGATTGTGATCGGCTTTGTCTCTCTCCGAGTGAAGGGACTTAACCTACTGGTCATCACTTTGGCCTTTGCCGCGATTTTGAATGAACTATTCATGTCGCCCAACAACTTTACCGGTGGGCCGAACGGTATTTCGCGGATTCCGTTCCCGGAAATCGCCATGTTCATCAGTTTGAATCGAGAGACAGTCTTCTTTCTGGTCACTGTGGTCTTATTCTTGCTGATTGTGCTGACTCTCAATATCATCAACAGTCCGACAGGCCGGGCGATGATGGCGATGGCGAACAGTGAATCTTTGGCTCAGGCCATGGGGATCCGGATCCTAAAATATAGAGTTCTAGCGTTTGTGATCGCAACAGTATACGCCATGGTTTCAGGTGTGCTGTTTATTAGCTTACTTACCGCTGCAAGTCCGGTGTCTTGGTCTCTTACTCTGTCGTTGAACATTCTGACTGCTGTGATCCTTGGCGGCACAGCCAAACCGGCGGGGGTTATTATCGGCTGTTTTATCATCTTCGGACTGGATTTGGCGATTCTGCGAAACATTCCCTTCTTTATCCAATTCCCCATGGCATCCGCTGTGTTCTCAGGGATATTGATCATCGTTATCGTTGCCAAATATCCGGGGGGCTTGATGAAATTCATGAACGATATCACCCGGGGGATCAAAAAACTATTTACCAGATGGAGGGAGTATCGCTATGGGCCTGAAGTCTAAAGGAAATCAATCAATCGGCTTGCAGGGTGTTGTAAGGAAGCGTGACAAAGCCTTTGATCAGCTTGCATTCAACGAGAAATACTTAGCCGTTTCTGGGCGCATGATTGATGACAAACAGAAAAAACAAATCGATCTCTTTCGGCTCGCCTCTCAAAAGAAGTTATACCCCTTAGAGCAAGCCGCAATGCCGCCGGGTGTAGTGCATGAGACACGTCGCAGGGAAGCGCTTGAGGTTCTTGTAGAAAAGCAGCGTATGCCTCGCCGGGCGATTGAACAGTCTGCCCGCAGACTAGCGAAAAAGTCAGGAGAGCCCGCCGGAGCGGCCTATCGGAAAGAAAAACTAGGTGCCCTTGACGCAAAACTGGAAGCCGATCAAAGGGAACTCTTGGCAAAATATCCAGAGAGTGATGCCGCTCCTTCTGCTGATGCCATTGCTCGTTATGAGAAGGCGCAAAAAGAAGAAGATCAAAAGCTGCAAGAACTTGTAAAGCAGTGTGAAACGGATAAACAAAACCAGCTTGAGAAGCTAGGTAAAAAACTTGCCGAGAAGAATAAGAAATACAAGGCAATTTTTGAGAGCACAAATCAACGTCTCGGCGCTTTATATGGCGGAGAAGCCGGTGCCTTTCACGATGATACTATCATGCGTGTCCAGAATGTGAAGATGTATTTCTCAGGGATTAAGGCTGTGGACGATTTGAGCTTTGACATCAAAGAGGGTGAAATCTTCGGTCTAATCGGCCCCAATGGTGCTGGAAAGTCTACGCTGTTTAACTGTATTACGCAGTTTTACAAGGCCACCAGCGGTACCATTTACTATCGCGATAAATTTAACAATATCGTTGACCTCTCACATTACAAATCTCATGATGTCTTGAAGACAGGGATTGCCAGAACCTTCCAAAACTTGGAGATGGTACTCAATGTATCTGTCTTAGACAACCTGCTCATCGGGGCGCATATTTATTATCATGCCAACTTATTCCACCAGTTTTTGCAGACCAAGCGGGTAAAAGATGAAGAGCGGGTCAATCGGGCATTGGCGCTGGACATCTTAGAGCGGATGCAGCTTTTAGAGTATAAAGATGTGCCTCCAGCTGGACTGCCGTATGGTGTTTTGAAGAAAATTGAGCTTGCCCGGACTCTGATGACACAGCCAAGGCTTATCATCTTAGACGAGCCCGCAGCAGGACTCAACGACGTGGAAACCGAAGACTTGGCGGAGATCATTCGGCAAGTGCGCCGGGACTTTAATTGTACGATTATCTTAGTCGAGCATGATATGAATCTGGTCATGAATGTCTGCGATACCGTTTGCGCCATCTCTTTCGGGAAAAAGCTTGCAGTCGGTACGCCGGAGGAAATTCAGAACAGCCCGCTTGTCCAAGAAGCTTATCTGGGCGAGAAAGAAGAGGTCGTATAATGGAACACATTCTTGAAATCAAAGACTTGGTTGTAGATTACGGCATTATACGCGCACTCAAAGGGATCAACATGAACATCCCAAAAGGGAAGATCGTCGTAGTTCTCGGTGCGAACGGAGCGGGGAAGACGACCACCCTCAGAACGATTTCCGGCGTTGTCCGCGCTGCAGACGGGGATATTCTCTTTAAGGGGAAGAGCATCAAAAACAAGGAGCCGTATAAAATCGCTATGCAAGGCGTGGGGCAATCTCCAGAGGGCAGACTCATTCTCTCAGGACTCACAACGGAAGAGAACCTGAAAGTCGGGGCGACACTTACCCGCTCAAAGGCGCAAATCCGGGAGAGTTTTGAACAGGTTTACGATCTGTTTCCCATTCTCAAAGAGCGCAGAAATCAGCAGGCCACAACCTTATCAGGGGGCGAACAGCAAATGCTCGCCATCGGCCGGGCGCTCATGATGCGACCCCAGATGCTCTTGCTTGACGAGCCGTCTCTGGGTCTTGCACCATTGATTGTAAAGAGCATCTTTGAGGCGATCAAGAAAATCGCCGCTGAGGGTGTCACCATCTTAATGGTAGAACAAAACGCGAGACAGTCTCTCTTGATTGCGGACTATGCTTATGTACTTGAGCTGGGGAAAATCAAATCAGAAGGCACGGCTGCTGCTCTCTTAGAAGACGATGATTTGATTAGTGCCTATCTTGGGAAGAAGAAAGCCTAGAACAACTTGTCTTTTAGGCTGTGTGATGGACACAGCTTAGAAATAAAAACGGAAAGAAAAGAAAGGAAGTAAAAAGATGAAAAAGATCATTTGTTTATTGCTCTGCGTTCTTCTCGTGGGGGCCCTATTTGTAGGTTGCGCCAGAGAAGACGCCCCGGCACCAGCTCCGGCAACACCAGCCCCAGCTACACCGGGAGATGCCCCACCAGCAGAACCACCGGCTGCGGTCGGTGAAGTTTCTCAAGGGATTACCGACACCGAGATTCTAATTGGTTCCACCTTCGTAAACACAGGTGCTGCGGCATTCTTCGGCGCACCGATTATTGACACGATTGAAGCTGTTTTCGCCCGGACCAACGCCCACGGCGGCATCGCCGGTCGTCAAATCCGCTTTATCCACTATGATGACCAAAATGATCCTGTCATGGGGAGAGTTCTCCTTGAGAGACTCCTTGAAGAAGATCAAGTGTTTGCCCTAGTCGGCATCAGCGGTGTGCAAGCGGGTCCAAGCCTTGAGTATATGAGAGACTTTGGCGCGCCTGTTATCAACATCACAGGCGGGATCGCCTTCATGTACGAAGAGTATGATCCAGGCTCAAACATCTTCCTGATCCAGCCTTCTAACGCGTGGGACGGCGCTACGATGCTTGCACGTGCGATCAGTGAGCCTCTCTTCGGTGTAAACAGAGATGAATATCTACCAGCTGACGTAGTTGTTGGCCTCATGTATGCCAACAGTGACGCAGGCAGAGATGTCTATAACAGCGTCATGGCTTTGGCAGAAGAGCTCGGCATGACAGATAGAATCGTTGCTGATGTGGTTACACCGGAAACCTATCACACCGTAATCCAAAGCATGATGAGTGCAAACGTTGGCGTACTTTTGGCAGGTTCTATGGACTCCCTCGGTATTACTGCTGCCATGCATGATGCTGAATGGCTTGTACCTTTCATCGGCGCATATGGTACTTCTACTATCCAGTCATTCTCGCCCGCAACCTTTGATTACAGACGTCCGGTTTACTCAAACACATGGGCAGATTATACAACACCAGATGCCGTAAGAATGCTTGCAGATCTAGACGATGCCCTTACTTATCACCCCACACTAGACGATGCGACACGGATTTCTTATGCGGACAACAACTTTGCCCGGGCTGGATATTCCTCTGCCATTACCCTTGTGATCGGTCTTGAGCGCCTTGCTGCTTCCGGTCTTGACTTCACATGGGAAAACTTCATCCATGTGATGGAGCAAGAGTACTTTGACCTAGGCGGATTCGGTCGCTTCAGCTTCGCAAACGGAAGAAGAATGGGCATCACAGAGCTTGCCTTCTTCGAGTATTTTGCCTACATGGGTGAAGACGGTGAGTGGGTAGAGCGTCAAGATACAGTTCGTCCCTTCGAGACAGTTGAGCAAATTCTAGCGCGCCGCCCTCACTAAGCGCAGGGAACCATTTTACCGATCATTGTCTAAACGGAAAGAGGCTGGTGCTCACATCAGCCTCTTTTCCTTAAAAGGAGCAAGACTGGAAAGGGTTAGAAAACATGTATGACTTCAGCCAAAGAATCGTCACTATCACAGGTGCCGCTCAGGGATTGGGTTACGCCATGGCAGAGCGATTTTTGAAAGATGGCGCCCAAGGTGTGGCACTATTAGATGTAAAGGAAGAAGCCCTTGCAGAGGCAAGGCGCGAGCTTGATCCAAGCGGCACACGCACATGCGCTTTTGTTTGCGATGTTTCAGATGCGGCGTCTGTGGAACAGGCCTTTTCCAAAGTCTTTGCATACTTTGGGCGGGTGGATGTCTTGATTAACAACGCAGGAATCACACGAGACGCTTTTGCTGCGAAGATGACAGCCGCGCAATTTGACATGGTCGTGCAAATTAGTTTAAACGGCGCGTTTTACTGTGCACGGCAAGTGATCCCCGGTATGAGAGAACGGGAGTGGGGACGCATTATCTCCCTTTCTTCTATGGCAGCTTATGGGAATATCGGGCAGGTCAACTATTCCGCTGCGAAGGCGGGGGTGATCGGGCTGACTAAGACCCTATCGGAAGAGCTTGCGCCCAAGTGCATCACAGTAAATTGTATCGCACCGGGGCTCATTAACACAGGTATTATCAAGACAATTCCAGAACAGCAGATGGAAGGTTTTGTCAAAAACATCCCCGCAGGCCGCATCGGTGAACCGGAGGAAGTGGCAAGTCTTGCCGCATTTTTGGCAAGTGAGGAAGCTTCTTATATCAGTGGACAGTGTATCAAAATTTCAGGCGGATTAAATTAATTTCAGTCTTAGAGAGAAAGGAAATGTCCTTATGAAAGATAAAATTATCATCTCAGCCGCTCTAACGGGAGCAGTTACACCAAAATCAATCAGTGAACACATCCCCATTACGCCGGAGGAGATTGCAGAAGACGTCTATAAGTGTTGGAAGGCCGGTGCTGCGATTGTCCATCTGCACATGCGGGATGATGAGGCAAAAGGTACAATGGACGTGGCTCGGTTTAAAAAGACCATCGATCTAGTCCGCGCCCATGAAGATTGTGATGTGGTGCTTTGTTGCACCTCTTCGGGAACCCTCAACCCAATTCCGGATGAAAGCCGGATGGCGCATTTCAGAGCCATTCCGGAGATTGAGCTGGGTTCTTATGATGCGGGTACATTCAACTGGGGCTGCTATGCGACCTTTGAAAACCGTCCTCACTTCTTGGAAGAGCTTGCACAATGTTTCCTTGATCATGATATCAAGCCGGAGATTGAGATTTTCGATATGGGGATGCTCACAAATACCCAGTATTACATAGACAAAGGTCTCTTGAAAACGCCCATCTTCTGCCAATTCGTGCTTGGTGTACTGGGCGGCGCGCCTGCAACGGTGGAGTGTTTGCAGCACTTGGTCAAACACATGCCGGAGGGTGCGAAGTGGTCAGCACTGGGGATCGGGAGAGATCATTTGCCGATCATGTACGCTGCCTTGGCTCTTGGCGCGGATGGGATCCGTGTTGGGCTTGAGGATAATGTAATGTATGCAAAAGGTGTTAAGGCGACGAATGTCATGCTTGTGGAGCGGGCTGTGCGTGTGGTGCATGAGTTTGGTAAGACTCCAGCAACCCCGGCAGAAGCCCGGGAGATTTTGGGTCTGAAACCTTTGGTTCGCTAGACTAAATCAGATTTTGGAGGTGGGTTGCTATGAAGAATGCGCGAGATGCTGTTATAGTGGCATATGGCAGGACACCTTTGGCGAGAGCCTATAAAGGCGGCCTTGCCAAGACACACCCGGTGGATTATGGCGCTCTTGCCTTGCAGGGCGTCTTGGCGAAAGCGCCTCAAGTCGATCCCTGTCTCATCGAAGACCTCATTGTGGGATGTGCCGTGCCGGAGCGGTATGTGGGCTATAATGTGGCCCGGCTCATCGCCCAGCGTGCCGGACTGCCTGATCTTGTTCCGGGACAGACGGTGAATCGCTTCTGCGCTTCGGGATTACAGGCTATTGCTACGGGGGCAAACGCCATACTGGCAGGGGAGATGGATATTGTCATAGCCGGCGGCATTGAGATGATGACAGATCTCAGCATGGGACATCCGAAAGAATATCAAAACGCGTACTTGAGCGAGCATATTCCGGGTACCTATATGTCCATGGGACTCACTGCGGAATTTGTAGCAGAACGCTATGATCTCACACGGGCGGAGATGGAAACGCTGGCGGTAGAGAGCCATCAAAAAGCCGCGGCGGCTCAGGCGGCAGGCAAGTTTTCGGAGGAGATTATTCCCATCTGTGTGGAAGCAGAAGGCAGATCTCTGATCTTGACAGAAGATGAGGGCATTCGCCCCAGCACCAATGCGGAATCTTTGGCTGGTTTGAAACCCTGCTTTAAAGAAGGCGGACTTCTGACCCCTGCTACCTCTTCTCAGATGACTGACGGTGCAAGCTTTGTATTGCTCATGTCCCGCGCTCAGGCAGAGGCCTTGGAATGTACGCCGATTGCGCGCTTTGTAAGCTTTGCCGTAAGTGGCATAGCGCCGGAGATGATGGGGATCGGTCCTGTCACCGCAGTGCCAAAAGTGCTTCAGAAAGCGGGACTTACACTGGAAGAGATGGATACGATTGAGCTCAACGAAGCCTTTGCTTCCCAAGTTTTGGCTTGTATGCGTGTGTTAGACCTTCCGCTCGATAAAGTAAATCCCAATGGCGGTGCAATGGCCTTGGGGCATCCCATGGGTGCGACGGGGACAGTGCTTACGTGTAAGGCATTGTCTGAACTGAAGCGAAGTCTTGGAAAATACGCGCTCATCACGATGTGTATCGGTGGCGGTATGGGTGCCGCTGGGATTTTTGAGATGGAATAGGAGTGTAAGCATGAGAGTTGCAATCATCGGCTGCGGGGCCTTGGGCACAATACTGGGGGCCTGTCTCACGAAAGGCGGCTGTCAAGTCGAAATGGTGGACAGTTATCAAGCCCATGTTGACGCACTAAACGAAGAGGGTGCGCGGGTAGTGGGAACAGCTACATTCACTGTCCCTGTGACCGCCATTACCCCGGAAGAGATGAGCGGTATATATGATCTGGTATTCCTCTTGACCAAGCAGATCGCCAACGATCTTGTATTGCCCCATCTGCTGCAATTCATAGACGAAAACAGCGCAGTTTGCACCTTGCAAAATGGCGTGCCAGAGCCTTCTGTGGCGGCTTATGTGAGGAGCGAACGGACCGTCGGTGGTACCACGAATTGGAGTGCCAGTTTTCTTGAGCCCGGGGTTTCAAAGTTGACACAGGATCTGGAAAAGACGGAATATATCTTTAACATCGGAGAAATTGACGGAAGTATTACGCCGCGGATCCAAAAGATTGGAGAGATTTTGGAGCTGATGGGGCGGCCTGTAAAGGTCAGCGATAATCTGATGACCTCTCGCTGGGGGAAACTGGTTTTGAATGCTTGCATCAGCGGTATGAGCGCCGCTTGCGGTGCCACCTTTGGTCAGGTGCTGGATGATCCGCTTGCAAGAGCCTGTCTCTGCTATATTGGCCGAGAGGTTAAGTTGTGTGCGGAAGCGGAGGGGATCAAATTGCCTTTGATTGATGGGCGTTATTCTCTGGATTCTCTCGCGCTGGACGATCAAGCTATGTTTGAAAAGAGTCAGAATTTGTTTATCGACATGTACAGCATAGCCCGGGATGGCAAAGCGAGTATGCTGCAAGATTTGGAAAAGGGCAAAGGAACGGAGGTGCGCATGATCAATGGCTATGTGAGCCAAGTCGGTGACAAGCACGGCATCGATACGCCCTTTTGTGATACAGTTGTCCGCATTGTTTCTCGCATTGAGGCGGGGGAGATATCATACTCTATGGAAAACTTGCAATATTTTGACAAGGGGCTCTTTATATTTTGAGCTATGTCATAAGGAGATTTTAGATGTTCGCAGAGAATAAGCAGGGTCTAAAGGCACTTATTGCGGCTTCGATTCTGCAACTATTTTTCGGCATGATTTATATTTGGGGTATATTCGTTATCCCTGTTGCAGAGACCTTCTCATGGGATGTAGAAGCTGTGAAATTGACGGCGTCTTTTAACATTGGATTCTTTGTACTCGGAACCTTTAGCGGCGGCAAACTGCAAGTTAGAATGGGTGCTACAAAAGTTACGCTATTGGGTGGCCTTATGGTGGCTGTGGGTATGCTTGCTTCCGCCTTTACGCCTGCGTCTGTACCGTGGCTCTTATATATCACATACGGAATCGTGTGCGGGATCGGGTCAGGTATGGGATATATTGCGGGTATCACGGCGGCGCAAAAGTGGTTTCCGAAGCGGCGTGGTCTTGCGACCGGGCTCTGTGTTGGTGCGTTTGGGCTATCTGTATCCCTCTTCGCTCCCTTGATTGAATTCTTATTATCTGTTTTTACCCTGCAAGTTACATTTTTCATCCTTTCGGCATCCTTCGCGACGATCATTTTGCTCTTGGGGCGGTTTGTCAGATTTCCGGAAGAGTCTGCGGCACAGAGCGCTCCTCTAAGCGGAAGCATACAATATACAACGGGTCAAATGGTTCGGACGCGGGAATTTTATCGGCTTACTGTCTCTCTTTTACTCGTTACAGTTGCTTTTTTTGTCGTAATTCCTGCTGTGCAGACCCTTTCGATCTATCGCGGCTTTGGAGCAAGCTTTGCTACAGCGCTCCTAGTTATTGTTGGATTTAGTAATACTCTTGGGCGCATTGTTGTACCAGCCTTTTCGGATCGAATTGGAAATGAAGTGATCGTTCTCATTCTTATGACTGTCACAATGCTGGCGTCTGCTGTTTTGACCTTTGCAAGCGGTATTTTGTTTGTTGTCATGATTGCGCTGATTCCGATTTGTTTTGGTGCGGCACTTAGCATTTTTCCATTGCTCACGGCAGATTACTTCGGCATGGAGAATCTAGGCGCGAACTATGGTGCAATCGGAATCGGGTTTGCCTTTTCCGCGCTCGTCCTCCCCGGTGTGATTGGCATGTCAGGCAGCTATACAACCCGCTTTGTTGCTGTCACAATTCTTTCAGTTCTTGGCCTATTTGCAATGGGTCCTTTGGCGCTGACAGCCCGAAAACGCAGATGACTTAACAAGATGCGCCCCATATCACAAGAGACACCCTCCATTGAAACGAGCGATTGCAATGGAGGGTGTTGCACTTTGTGCGGAGATAGGCTATAATTTAAAAAAGCATTTTTAAAAACACTTTTTTAAAAGGATGGACTTCTTCATGCAGCGTCGTATAGGGAATGGGGCTACGGATCTGAAGAGCAAAAATCACAATGAAATATACAGATTGCTGTGGCAAGAGGGGCGTTTATCCAAACAAGATTTGATGCTTGCCCTGGGTTTGAGCTTGCCAACGGTCACAACACATTTGACAGAGCTATGCGATGCTGGCTTGGTGGTCGAAAACGGCACCTTTGGCAACACAGGGGGTAGAAATGCCAAAGGTTACTCCATTGACTTCGGCGCCCGCTTGGCATTGGGGGTGGACATTAACAAGACGCACATTTCAGTCGTTGTGGTAGATTTGCGTGGAGACATTCTGCACAGTGTGGTTGACCGTCGTGTGTATGAGAAGACCCCAGCCTACTATAAGCGTCTGGGGGAATTGGTAGCGTCTGCGATGGAATGTGTGCAGGTTACGAAAGAGCAGCTATTGGGTGTGGGAATCAGTGTACAGGGTTTGTTGTCAAAAGATCGCAAAGAGGTTATCTTCGGGCCCGTCCTAGACAACAAAGGGGAGACGGTGGAGATCTATACGCAGCACATCCCCTATTACTGTGAACTGTTTCATGATTCTGATTCTGCCGCTTTTGCGGAAATGTGGGTATCGCCGGAGCTGATCAATGCGGTTTATCTGTCTCTGAGTACCAATTTAGGAGGCGCCTTGATTATCGGGCGTGAAATTTTTTCCGGCAATGGATTTACAGCGGGCAAACTGGAACATATGGCGCTCCATCCGGGGGGGAAGATTTGTTATTGCGGAAAACATGGTTGCGCTGATTCTTATTGCGCCTTGACCTATTTGACCGATGGAATCGGAGACGGAACGCTATCTTCTTTCTTTCAAGCAATAGAAGAAGGAGAGAAGACAGCAAAGGAACGGTGGAACCGCTACTTAGATGATCTGGCTGTTCTGGCGAATAACATGTATATCTTGATTGATTCCGATGTTATTTTGGGCGGCTATTTGGCTCCCTATGTGGGGCCGTATTTGGAAGAATTGAAAGCCCGCGCCTATGCCTTAAATGGGGTTCTGCCGGGGCAAGATTACTTGAAGTTGGCTCGCTTTCAAACAGAAGCCGTAGCAGCAGGAAGCGCCTTACGGCTTATAGATGCCTTTATCAAAGATGTTTAATTCAAACATTGACAAGACCGCAGCCATATGGCTGCGGTCTTGTCAATGTTTATAAAAATCACTTGTCGATTTGTGCATTCATCTCAAATTTGAACAAAGCATTGACTTTTCAAGCAGATGTGTTACTATTAACGAAAGTCATTTATGAAAAACATTTTATAAAATGACTTTCATTATCGAAATAATGGAGGAAATGAAGATGAAAAAGGTATTCGCGTTACTTATGGCAATTATGCTTATTCTCACCTTTGCCGCTTGCGGCGGCGGTAGCGGCGGTGGCAGCAGCGACGACGGTTATGTGATGCACTTGGGCTTTTCGCCCTTTGCGCTGGGTTCTGAATATCAGATGATGATTCACGACCGTTTGATCGAGCAAGCCGCAGAGCGGAACATCCGTTTGACCATTATGAGCCCAGAGGGTGAGATTGCCACGCAGATTAATCAGGTGGAAAATATGATTGAAATGGGTGTGGATGCGATCCTTATCTATCCTGTTGACCAGACTGCCATGACAGATGTATTGATTGGCGCTAGGGAACAGGGTATTCGTGTTGTAGTCAATGACGCGATGGACATGAACCCGGAAGCATATGATGTGTTGATTGAGGCTTCAGCCATTGACATGGGTATGGTTGCAAATCAGCTCGCTTCTGACTGGATTGATGAAAACTTCCCCGATGCCGCACCTGGTACCGTAGAAGTTGCCGTATTCGGTTTGTGGCTCACAGAGTATTGGGGCTTACGTAGCGATGTGATGGTCGATATAGCGAGTGTGAACCCGAAAGCTACGGTTGTGCAATACTTTAGCCCTACTGCGGAACACTTTATGACGGAAGTTCCCAACTATGCGCATTTGCTCTTACAGCAGCATCCCAATGTTGCCGTCATTTTGAGCTTCACAGATATGTTTGCCATCATGGTTGACGAGGTGTTCTTGCAGTACGATCTTGATTTCAGCAGAATCGGTCACTTCACCGTTGACCGAACAGACGAAGGTCTCGCCCGGATCGCCGCATCGGTTGATAACGAGTCCACCATCCGTGGCACTGCTGTTCCGGGTCTCAATATTGTTGCGGAGATGTTAGATGCAGTGCAAGGCCTCACAGATCACCAGTTAGACGCAAATAAAATCCTTCCTGTGGCGGTTATCCCGGTTACAGCGGCCAATGTACAGGAGCTCATCGACGGCTAAGGAAACAGACTATCACTATCCCTCCGGCCTCTCCGCTTGAGGGATAGTCTACTTTACGGCGGAGGTAAGTTCCATGGCTCCAGTATTGCAGCTGAACAATATCACAAAACGATACCCCGGTGTCTTGGCCTTAGACCGGGTGTCGCTGTCTTTTGATCCAGGTGAAGTACATGCCCTCATGGGGGAAAATGGTGCAGGGAAGTCAACCCTGATTAAGGCAACTGCCGGTGCGATTGCGGTGGACGAAGGGCAATTTGAGATAGCAGGGAAAAGCTTCGCAGGTTTTACGCCCCGTGAGGCGATTGCACAGGGTGTCTCTGTCATCTATCAGGAGATGAGCTTGGTGCCGTCGCTCTCCATTGCGGACAATATATTTCTAGGAGAAAAGGTGGGCGGGCCTGCTCTTGTGGACTTTCAGGAGATGCACAGGCGGGCGGCTGAATTGTTCGCCCAGTTTGAAATTGAGATCGACACACGGACGATGGTGAGCTATCTGTCCACAGCACAGATGCAGATTGTAGAGATTGCAAAGGCCATCTCGAAGAATGCGAAAGTGATTATCATGGATGAACCCACAGCGACTTTGGCGATGACAGAGGTGGAGCATCTCTTCCAGATTATCCGCCGCCTCAAAGAGCGGGGGGTTACTGTGATTTATGTCTCCCACCGGATTGACGAGGTGTTTGAGATATCTGACCGGGTGTCTGTCCTACGGGATGGGCAGTACATAGACACCCGCCCGACGGCGGAACTTACGCGGAGCGACCTCATTGCCCTCATGGTTGGCCGTGAGCTGGCGGAGACTTATCCGAGTAACCAAGGCGGGTCAGAAGAGGTTGTCTTGGAGACAAGGAACCTTTCCGGCAATGGGGTGAGCGGGATTAACCTCAGATTACACGCAGGGGAGATTCTCGGCATTGGGGGCTTAGTCGGTGCGGGACGGACGGAACTTGCAAAGCTTTTGTTTGGAGTGGAGAAAAAAGAGGCAGGCGAAATTAGAATCAAGGGCAAGCCTGTGACATATAGCTCCCCAAGCCAGGCGATCCGGCACGGTATTGGTCTGATTCCCGAGGATCGCAAGTTAGAGGGTGTGTTCTTGGAGTTCCCCATTGATTGGAACATTGTCATCATGAGTTTAGCTCGTTTGTCAAAAGCCGGTGTGGTGAATCGGAAGGCTGCCACCGCATTGGGAGACGATTATTTTGAGAAGCTGAAAATCGTGGCGCCGAGTCCGAAGCAATTGGTCAAAAACCTGTCCGGCGGCAACCAGCAGAAGGTTGTGCTTGCAAAGGTATTGGCTGCGCAGACAAAAGTGATTATCTTTGACGAACCCACCCGGGGTATCGACGTGGGTGCGAAACAGGAGATTTATAAACTCATGTCCGCGCTCTGCAAAGAGGGGATTTCAATCATCATGATCTCCTCAGACATGGAAGAACTGCTCGGTATGAGTGATCGGATCTTGGTACTGCATGAAGGGCGGCAGTCCGGTGCTTTGGAGCGTCACGAGTTTAGTCAGAGTAATGTATTGAAACTGGCATCAGCCATCCAGACATCGTAGAAGCGGGGGAGTGTGTATCATGAAAACAAAGCAACGCACTTCAATCGGCGGATTTATCCAGCAAAATATGGCATGGGTTCTGTTGATTGTTGTCTGTATTATCTTTAGCCTGACATCGGAGCATTTCTTTAGTTTCCGCAATATCGTCAATATTTTGAATCAGAATGCATTTGTCATCGTCGCAAGCTTGGGTTTGACTTTTCTGATGATGTCAGGCGCTATTGACTTGTCTGTCGGGTGGGTCATGTCTACTTGCGGTGTCCTCTGCGCGATTATGCTATCTGTTTTGGGTTGGCCTGTGTGGGTGGCGATTACACTTACCATACTGTTTAGTATTTCCGTGGCACTCTTGAACACCTTTTTGGCGATCAAGCTCAAGCTGCAAATTTTGGTGGTGTCCATTGCCAGCATGACGATTTTCAGCGGGATATCCTTTATCTTCAGTGAGTCTAGGAGCATTTCCGGATTCCCCGATGCCTTTCGCTTCATTGGCACCGGGCGTTTTTTGGATATCCCTGTGGGAGTCTATATTGCGGCTGTGTGCTTCGTCATCATGAGCTTTGTCTTAAACCGTACCCACTTCGGTCGTTATGTGTACGCTTTGGGAGGCAATGAAGAGGCCGCTCGTTTGGCTGGGATCAACGTCAAAGCGGTACGCTACATCATAGCAATCATCACCGGCTTTTTTGTGGGGATTGCAAGCATTATGCTCATCGCACGGATTGGTGTGTCTCAGTCAGCTTTGGGGCCGGGGACGGAGTTTGTCATCATCACCGGTGTGTTCTTGGGCGGTGTGTCCATCCGCGGCGGAGAAGGGAAGCTTTCAGGTGTATTGGCGGGTATTTTATGCGTATCGATTCTGTATAATGGGATGCAGCTCGCCGGTGTGAATGTCCATTATCAATCTGTTGCAAAAGGTTTGATTTTGATTGCCGCAATCGGCTTTGACCGCTATCAACTGAGCCGCCGTAACATGGTGAAGAAAGACAAAGGGGAACGATTGACTGCGCAGAAATAGAACAGATATCAGGGAGAATCCGGAAAGGAAAGCGATATGAAAAGTGCAGTATTATATGCAGCCCATGATTTGAGAATAGAAGAGAGAGACATCCCACCAATTGGTCCGGGGGAGTTGCGCGTGAAAGTTATGGCAAGCGGCGTCTGTGGGACAGACGTACATATCTTTGAAGGTGACCAGGGTGCCACAGATGTTTCTTTTCCTACCGTGTTGGGTCATGAATATGCGGGCATTGTGGATGAAGTAGGATCCGAAGTCAAAGGATTCCAAGTAGGAGACCGAGTGTGCATTGATCCCAATGTCTTATGCGGGCATTGTTACTACTGCCTGAGCGGCCTCGGTCATTTTTGCGAGCATATGACCGTCAGCGGCGTTGGCTTAGATGGTGGTTTTGGTCAATACGCAGTGGTACCTTATCGTGCGGCCTATCACATTGCAGAGAATGTTTCCTTTGAAGCGGGCGCCATGGCAGAGCCTTTGGCCTGTTGCATTCACGGCATTGATCTGTGCAATATCCACGCCGGTGACAATGTGATCGTCATGGGCGGCGGCCTGATTGGTCTGTTGATGGTACAGTTGGCAAAATTATACGGAGCGGCGCAGGTGGCTCTGCTAGAACCCGCCCCGGCGAAGCGAGCCTTTGGTCAGACACTGGGCGCTGACCTTTGCCTAGACCCCTTGACTACCGATGTCAAAGCGGCTTTGGAAGAGGCTGGGATTCATCGTGTCAATGCAGTGATCGAATGTGTCGGAAAGCCTGAGACTATAGAACAGGCGATTGATATTGCGGGGAAAAAATCAGTTGTGATGATGTTTGGTCTGACCAAGCCGGAGGAGACCGTTTCCATCCTGCCCTTTGAGATCTTTCGCAAAGAGGTTGAACTCAAATCTTCCTTCATCAACCCCTATACCATAGGCCGTGCGGTGGATTTGATTAACCGAGGGAAGATAGACGTGAGCAGTATGATTGCAGAAGTCATACCGCTGGAGCGTCTGGCAGAGGTTTTGTCAGAGGAAGACTTACGAAGCCGCGGCAAGTTTATTGTTGCGCCTTGGCAGTAAGAAAGGAGCGAGAGTATGGCGTTGTTTCAGTGTAATATGTTTTCTGAGTCCATATTTTCCAGCACGACAGTCAATGTGATTCTGCCCACACCAAACGAAGGAGCAGAACCAGGCGGCAGGAACAAACAGTATCCCAAAGATGGTGAAAAATACCAAGTGCTCTACTTGTTGCACGGTTTTTCCGGTGACTATTCAGACTGGCAGCGCAACAGCGGGATCGAGCGCTATGCGCAGGAGCGCCGCGTAGCTGTGGTCATGCCTTCCGGGGGTAATAGTTTCTATCAAAACTTGCCGAGTGGTGCGAATTATTCGGATTTCATCTTAGAAGAGTTGCCAGCCTTTGTACAAGGCGTTTTTCCTATATCAGCAAAACGGGAGCATACTTTCATTGCCGGTCTTTCCATGGGCGGCTATGGGGCATTGCTCAGTGCGCTACGGAAACCACAGCAATACGCAGCCATGGCGAGCCTGTCCGGTGCCCTTTGGAAGCTGGACGAATATTTCCGCGCGGTGACAGAAGCAGACTTGGTGTTCCCTGTAACGAAACCCTTATGCCATGCCTTTGGTGCAGATTTCGCACGTTACGACCATACCACATGTGATCTCGCAACGATGCTGCAAAACGCGGTAGATGGCGGTGTGGAGTTGCCGAAGCTATACCAGTGCTGTGGTACGGGGGATTTTCTCTATGAAAGCAATCTCGAGTTCAAAGCGCTTGCGGAAACGCTGGATATTGATTACACCTATGAAGAAGGCTCAGGCGCGCATGATTTCGATTTTTGGGATCCGTACATTCGCCGTGTGCTGGACTGGTTGCCGTTGACTGGTGGTTTTGTGGATTAGATTAAGGGATACTTGGAGAAGCGTATAGAAAAGGCGCTGTAACTGTGGTGTTACAGCGCCTTTTGTAGTGGTGCTCTGCCTTGTTTTGAGCGGGACAGCGTGGTATAATTTGAGAGAAAGTCGAATGAACAGCATTTATACTTGCCACGACAGAGTCTTCTGCCGCCCTATTAAAGATAGAACAATTCTTCAAACTTCTTGTCTAAAGCAATACAGAGGATGAGTGCCAGCTTAGCTGTCGGGCAGAACTGACCTGTTTCTATAGAGCTGATCGTGTTTCGCGACACTCCAACCATTTCCGCTAATGCCGCTTGAGAAAGATCTTTTTCTGCTCGTGCTACTTTTAGTTTGTTTTTTAATACGATTTCATCTCTCATCGTAACAACCCAAAGAAATGAGAAATTTCCCACCATCCGAATGATACCGTAAGGAGTGATATAATGCCAACAATTGCACTCACACCAGCAACAATTGTCAATATAAGGTGGCATTTCCTTTTTGTGAAACGATACTCTACTAGGCCTTGTCCAAAGGCGAATGTACACATAGCTGTGGCACTGGAAAAAAATGCGACAAGTTCTCTGGTAAATAAGGTGAAAAGTGCAATCGGAATCAATACGGCAAACAGTGTATACTCGCCCAACTTGCGCCCTTTTAATTGTGCATATTCTTCACCCTCGTCTTTCTTTGCATTTCTACTCCTTTCCAAAATTTTTTCTTTGTGACGGTCATTATTTTTCTCAACATAGTTCATAAGCGTTTCTCCAAGTGTTGTTGTCTGAAATGATAATAACATACGCCAAGCATACTTGTCAAGAAGGGTTTTTAAGAATATTCTGGATGTTGTATCTCGCCCCGCCGAATAAGCATTTTCTGAGACTAAAAGTTGTTGCATCTAAAGCCATCTGGCATACTATGCTGAGTGGTTGCTTGCTATTTTGATCCCTCCGGTCGCACAGACCACACCAACTGCTCCAAAGCCGTAGACTAGGACGTAAGTCTCTGACACTAGGGACGAGAGTCAGGATGTTGCTACGTTATCCAAGTGGAACAAACCCGAATACCTCACCTACAAAGATGGGATTCGGGTTTGTTCCACTTGGCGGAGAAGGATTCCTTTCCGCAAAGACACCAAAATAATTACATCAAGCCTACCACCAATAGTTGTTTACAATCCCTGCACTAGATTAGTTATATTTTATCATAAATTTTATTACGAAAATATCAAAATGTAAACAGGAAAGAGCGGTGTTTTGAAATTCTTGCTCAAGGCCTAACTAAAAAAGTGAAGTTGTTAATAGCCAATCTGCTAGAACATCGCTATTGTTGCAAACTTTTGATTTTCGGTATCTTCTTCCGCGTCCGTGAGTGCTGACAATGGTTTTAGGGGTAGATATTTGCGCAGTATGACCAATCACAAATCTAAAGATGGGACTTTCAATTTATTCTTGACAATCTGAAAGAAATGAGATACCTTAAACAAAGTAAAGATCAGGTTGTGCCGTGTGCCGGGAACGTTCTCGGTGCAGTTGCAGAATAGGGTGAGATTCCCTACGAGCGGGTCACTGTGATGCGGTACGGTACTAGCCGTCACCGATAAGTCAGATATGCTATGGCGCATTCAAATCGCTTCCCCGAACGGAGCTATGTGTTGAGATGCGCGTGAAACACGTTCCGTTGCTATGTAGCGGGGTGTGTTTTTTTGTCTTTCTGGAGGAGGTGATAAAGATTGACCGAATAGAGAAGTCCAATACGGTATCGTCTAAGAGAATAAGTGCGTTGCTGACCGAGAAAGAGCAAAAGCTACTCGATATCCTGCGGGAGCTTGGGTATGGCGAGGTGGTAGTCACGATAAAAGGAGGTATTCCAGTCCATATTGAAGAAATTAAAAAGTCAATTAAGTTGTAGTAGGTGGCAAAAGCCGCTCTCACGCCTAAA
>Ga0131853_10001599_pt1 | contig 40477 bp, 25 predicted proteins | sample TergutLab28metaG_FD_92764 | JGI IMG/M metagenome (GOLD analysis project Ga0131853, IMG submission 92764) | Labiotermes labralis P1 segment gut microbial communities from Petit-Saut dam, French Guiana - Lab288 P1 (version 2) (version 2) | ecosystem: Host-associated > Arthropoda: Insects >...
AAAAAAACCCTACCCTCCCCTTGCCCAGATAAAGTGTGTGGGGGGAAGGTAAGTTCCACCCCTTCCCCCCCCCCGGCCCTCCCGAAGGGAAGGGGTCAGTTTAAATCCATGGGTAATTTTCCCCCCCTTGGAAGCCCCCCCCCCCCCCAGTACCCAATGCATAGGAGACAGCATAGGTTGCACAGCTTGTCTGCAAATTCTCTTGCCTCTGCTAGAAATCAAACCATTATTCCTCAGTCATTCAGCCCACAGCTTAGTCCAGGGCTGTTGAACCTATGGCACACAGCACGCATTGTTGTCCCAATTATTTTATTTTTTTGCCCAACCAGCATCTCTCCAATGTGAACAATATGTGCATACATACACATACCTGACTGTGTAGAGACAACATGAATTACTGGTGCTAGCAAATAACACTGTGTGTGGAATGTTCTTACACAAATTGACAGTGATGTAAACTGTTGACTGCATCTTTATCACTGGGGTGCATGTGTGATGGTGATTGGGCGAATACGTGATATTGGACAAAACGTTTTAGAATCTTGTCAAACAAGAAGTAGTAGTAGTAGTAGCAGTAGCAGCCCCAGTTAGTGCCAAATGTTCTTCCTGATCACAGTCCTCAAGTAGGCCTTCATAAGAAATATAATAATTATACTATGAATTCATTACACAATGATAATTATAATGTGCATTGATAATAATGCAGTAATTAATAATAATTATGGAAGGCTCCAAGACCTTATTTTGCTCCAGCACATGTTCTCAAAAATGTTCGTCAGACCTGGCCTAGTCACTGTCACTACTCCGAGCTGCACCATCTCTTGTCTGATGGTACAAAGTTCAGTAAATGGAGTGGCACATACTAGTCATAAGTGTGATATTTCCAACAATTTTAATCACCATCTTGAAAACACTGAACGTTTAGGCCTTGGAACCTGTTCCTTTAAAACTTGGGGTGTTCTTGGCCTTTCCATTTTCATCTAGGGCATCCTGTGTCCTGTTGTCCCTTGGGCTTATTGGAGAGCCAATCTTGGTAGTTGATAAATGCCCATTCTCTTTCAGGAGATCTAACCAGTTTTCTTGCTGTGTTTCAAGTCTACTATCATGTCCATTTTCAGTCTGTTTTGGATGTCAGAGGTTCTCTGGCAGTCCAGCATTGTAAGTCATAATAGCAGCATTAGAAATCTCATCCATTATACTTCAAAAATGTTGTTCATGTCTGATTTTGAAAACACTACACTGGAATATGCAGCTGGGATAGTGAAGTTAGTATATACAGCATATATGGTATTTTTCCTGACTGCCTTAAAACTGGGTAGTAAAACCTCTTATCAAAAAACCAGACAAAACTATTACGACAAATTATAGTCCTATTTCACTATCAACTGTTTCTTCTAACGTACTTGAGAAAGCTTCGAACAGTAGATTAAGTCAAAACCAGTGTCCTAAGAACATACTGGTCACAGAACGTTACGGCTTTTGGAAAGGGACATCAATTGAAAATTCTGCCTTCTTTATATTCAATCTGTTAACCAAAAAGTGCGTTTTGGAGGAATTTTCTGTGATTGGCAAAGGCTCTTGATTGCTTTAATTATGAAATGTTGTTAGCTAAATTACATTTATATGGAAATTGAGTATCTGAAGATTGGTTTAGGTCTTATTTAATAGAAGACAGAAAGTTGAAGTAACAACTCAAAATGTTTTCTCTGACTGGAGTACACCGAGGCATGGAGTTCCCCATTGATCAATTCTAGGACCTCTACTATTCAAAATATATATAAACGAACTTCCCCAGAGAATAAATGCTATATCAGAAGTAATATTATTTGCTGATGACACTAGTGTCATAATTTTATTCAGAAAGTTCAAAGATTTCTGTTTAGTGTATTATCTAGTTCTGTCTTGTATGATTAAATGGTTCATTGACAATAAGTTAGTTCTGAGTTTAGATAAAAATGGATGTAATGAAACCAGTTAGCTGCTCAAGAAGGACTCTGCACCATGGGAGTAAGTAAGTGATAAAATTCATAACAAAGAATTCATCATATTCTACATTTCATACTGGTTATAAAGAAAAGTACAAGGAAGAGACAGTAAATACAGACTTTCTTGGTTTACAAATTGATGCCTACCTAAATTGGAAGAACCATATTGAACAAATTATTCATAAATTGGAGCATGTCATGGCTTTAGGCCTTTGGTCAAATCAATTTATTATGTACTTACATACTGTTATTCAATTATAAAACATAGAACAATTTCAGGGGTAACTCTTCCAATAGTGGGAAGATTTTCACTTCATAAAATACAACTGTCAAAATTATGGCTGGTATACAACACAGAACCTACCTGTTCCATGCCAAAATATATTTTTTTCCTGTGGCGCTGCGGCCCAACGCGGGACGGCCTCCTCATTCTTTAAGATTCTAGATCACACATGATGACGCATCACAGTCGGTAGGACCCCTCTGGACGAGTGATCAGCTCGTCGCAGAGACCTCTACCTGACAACACACAACACTCACAACAGACAAACAGATTATCAGAGAAGCTGGTGTGTAATATTCTTGGCTGCTCTAACATGACTCAAAACTTTATACCAAGAAGAATGAGAAGTGTCCAGTGTGTAGCCTGATAAAAATATTGACCAGATTCAAAGACACCACAGTAAACAATATAATACAGTAGATTACTACTGGTAACAAGTGCGAAAACAAACCACCTTCACAGCAAACTGCTTCAGTCTTTTGCTCCAGAGTAAAACATCTTGCTTTGTCACACTTTCACAGCAGGACAGCAGCATTTAGAACTGCCCATGTGGATTATTAGTTATTTTCCCACTTCAAAAGTGGCATAGCTAGTTTTTTTGGTACCCAGGGCGAGTAATCACAACATCTGCCTCTAATAGAAATTATGGACTGTAAGTGAATCAATTTTTTTATTGCATGCCCTTGTATTTAGCTGAATAACTGGAAACTTGTTGAGTGCAGAAAATCAAAATACTGTGCATTTAAAATATTCAGTTTGCCACCCAACACTCTGTTGGGTGGCAAACTGCCAACCAGAGCTGGCTGCACCTCTCCAACTTCCCCAGTGTCTGAAAGCTGATTTGAGGTTATGAGATTTACATCTGATCTTATTATAATTTCACTAAAATAAAAACTCAACGCTGTACCTACAGACACTAAGACTGACATTTATTCTGTGTTCCAACCTACAGCCTGTGGTTTGAGGATTCAACATTTCCTGTTTCAGTTCTATGACTAAAATAATACTGGAAACCTAACCTATGTGGATTATAATCAATTTTTCTTTTCCCTTCATACTTGAAATCCCAAATACTAAGCCCAGTACTATTAGTCTGTTTGCAGCCCTTGGATTTGTAGTCATTCATCTTGAATAATCTGATTTAACACTGTGTGACCCTCTTTCACATGTTGACAACATGTATACATATACAGGGAAAGTCCTGGAAGCTGGTTCGCACATGTGTGTGTGTGTGTATATATATTACGCACACATTACTATCTTCATGACAGTATACAACTCCTACAGGATCCAACAGTACTGTATATTGCCACTGATTCGAAAAGCATGTTTGGGTGTTAATAAATAAAACCTAGCAAGAGATATGTTGACTGAATTACTACTCTCGTACCATTAGGGGTCAAACAGAAACTATAGTTCAGACAAACTGACAATTTGCATACGATTGCATCAAAGTCTTGGTGGTGGCTCTGGTGATGTTGACAGGGTTCCAGAAATAAAATGATGGGTTGATGTATTGCACAGAAACATATGCTGTGATGGAAGCAGTACAAATACGATGCAGTGACACCCACCAAATGTTAATGTTGTGTACACATGTCAAAACAACTGGATATTACTTCTAATTCTACTTTTCGGATTTATGTTGGCCTAAAGAAATAAATTTATAATCACAGCACCAGAAGAAACTTTCCTCCTTCCTACCGCTCTAATGGAAGTAATTACTTTCTTTACACACAAACACACATACACACAAATGAATGCAAAAACCAACAAGCAGCCCTCCAGTCCCCTTTGGCTTATACCAATTCAAACTGTCATTACATACACAATATTCTCTCCAATCACTTCCACATTTTCATGTACAAATACAGTAATGTGGTGTCTTGCTGTTCCATGTACATAAAAAATTTGTCTTTTGATGGTCCTTGTCATCCCTCACAGTGACAAAAACTGCAGTGTATTTCTTCCCCAGAACAGGAATCTACTATTCTTCCAGCACCTTGTGTAGAGAATCTAAATTACAGATAAGTAACTTGTTGCTAAGCCTTTCAGTAGAGTTCAACTGGCAGTGAAACACCTGAGTGAGCAAGTGACATCCAAGGAGTAGAGTCCTCCATAAGAAGCTATTTTTCCAGTTACTCCAGAAATGCCCAGCATTTTATACATGTTGATGTGTCTTGTATGATGAAACATCAACATAGGACTTCCATATTGTATATGCAGCCACCAAACAAATTCCACGTTTTATTAACATGTATAAATTTTATAATACAACAATGATCCACTGCTTTTATTGAGTATAATTTTAGTAATTTTAATAATTTGTAACTTTAGCAAGCACAAAAATAAGACTCCCTGCAGATGGTGCATGAGCACTGAAACATGTAGGAGTACTTACAAAATATTATTAATAATACATATTGTCCATTAGTTGGTATGAATAAAAAAACTGTAAAAAATGCACAGTACTTACAACAAAATACAGCATTAGGCTTACAGTCGTTCCCACCAAGTTAAGTTATACATGCTCATGTTCAAGAAGAATGCTTCCAGTTTTAAATGGAGGGGCTTCTGCTCAAGGTGACAGAACTAGCCTGTTCTAGACAAATGAACAGCACTATCCACAATGTCCCCTCTTGCAACTTATGTTATCTCCCAGAGTTTACAAACTCTGCATAAGTGTTATGTGTCTCAAGCTATACAGGTTCATTTTCAGTGATTAAAATATCAAGAAACACTTAATTTGAAAAACACTAATTTATTAATTTTTAGTTGTTTTACAACAATTTCAAACTTTTAGGTTTCATTAATTGTGGCAACAACACAGTTTTTTTTTTTTTTAACTATCCTTTAGTGCACTACCGAACGGAAAAAACTGCCCTGGAAATGTTAGCTATCTGTTTCTGTTTGACCTGTCAGGAAGAAACAAGTGTCATATTTTGATTATAATGATACCGCGAGCTTTTATAATAGTTTGTATTAACTGCTGTCAATTTCTACATTGCTGTGGATACCTGTTATTTCCAGAAATTTACAGCAAGATGTAACCAACAGATTTCACACATTAAATGTTATTCTTCCAATAACAGTATGAATACAAATTACTCCAGGAATTGCTGCAGGAACAACAATCTGATTTTTCTACTTCAAACACTACTGTCACATTCCCAAGAGCTGCCAGTACCAGGGAAAGAACAGCAAATACCACATAGGTGAGGTGCATCCATCTTCTCTTTTTGTATGCCAAACCACTGCTTTTCAAGTTAGTTTTATAATTTAGTGTTTGGAAGGAACAAGAAAAAAAGAAAAACTAGAATGGAATAGAAAACACAAGTTTCTGGTATTGCTGGAGGTAGGGATAATTTTCTATTTGCCCCACATGCACTAAGACTGGTATTGGGTTTGCCATGCTGTGTGCAGGAATTGCTATGAGCTTTCTATGAAGTGACCAAACCAAAGTGTCTTTGTACCTAAGTGCACAGAACAGAGAGATGTCCCTAACTAAGGCTGGACAGTGCCACAATATTCCATACAAGGATTCCGCCTCCACTCACCTTTTGCACAAAATGCCTTCTAGGAGGCTATTAATATAAACATTTGGTAAAAAGTAACAAATCAGTATTGCATTCACACAGAAGTCCTTAGTAAAATGTTTGCTTGTGCCAATGAAAGTAAATCCAAATTACACCACAGCTTTCTGCTGTCATGTAAAATGTTGCTGACTGTCATTGTAAAAGTAAGTACATTGATATTAACATAGATTTCTCTCCAATCTAAAGAAGACAAAATTTAAAAACTAATATAATAAAAATACCACAAACAAAACAGGACTTGAAATGTGTACATTAGTAGGAGAATCAGATGCCCTTTCAGCATTCGTGGCAATAAAGTTTGTAACTTGTAAACATATGTATGCCATTAGCATGTTCCTGAAATTTGCTAAGCGACTCATTTTACAAATATGTTTTCATGTTTTAGTCATGAGCATGTTTTTAATATGAGTACCAATAGAGACCATTTTACTTCAAATCATCTTCATTTGAATTCACAAGGGAAAAATTGTATGGTAAATAAATGGGTGTCTATCATGACTCCCATTACATCAAACTCTAGAGTAATACCTGTTATCCCTCTCCCTTAGATGGAAAAGAGTGATGATAACTATGATGAACAGGAACAATGGAATGAGCTTGTTATGGAGGAAGGAATATGCCAAAAAAGAAATATAGTCTATCATCATCATCATCTTCCTCCATGGATAAGGTCGTTTGACCTGTTCCGGCATCGAACCAAGGCTGTGCATCTTTGCTTATGAGTACTTTGTATTCCTTGGGAGGGTTACCAACCCATCTGCAAACCCACATTCTTGGAGGACCAGTTTGTCTCTCTTAGTCTGGCCTCTCTCTTACGGCCTGTCCGGCTTGGGAGGCCCCACTAGGAACATAAAGTTCCCGCCAACATAGCCCATAAGGTCATTGAGGCCCGCAAGCCCCTTCACCATGACAAGGTGGAGACAATCGGGGGAGAATATATAGTCTATCAAAGGAAGAAATTTTCTTCAATGCTCAAGAACTGGAAGCAGGTAGTGCATATAGAGAAGAAGAAGAAGAAGTCTTAAAATAAATTCCTGGATTGCCTATTTTAGAAACAAGTGAACAATGTAAAAGAGGTGATGATGAAGATGCAAAGTACATTGCGTCAAAGACGGATTTATCTTATAGCTTGTGATGAAATTGTTAAGGTGCTGTGCTACAAATCGGAAGGTCTCTGGTTCGATCCCAGCTGCTGTCATTGGAATTTTTCATTCACATAAAATCCTTTCGATTGCCTCTAACAGAAAAGAGTACCAGGAGTATTTCCTGGGGGTAAAGGCGGCCGGTGCGTAAGGCTGACAACCTACCACCATCCTGTGCCGTTGTCACGAAATCTGGGAGCCTTAAATTCCTGGAACCCTCTGGGCCTGTCCAAGCCTGTAATGGGACTGATTTTTTTACCATCTGTAATACCATGTACATTATCGAATGACAATTCCTCAATTATATTGTTTGCAGACAATACAAGTGTAATTATTAGTGACCCTTGTTTCATGAATTTTGAAAGAATTTTGAATACAGTGTTTAAGACAATGATGAAGTGGTTTAATTCAGACCTTCTTTCACTGAATTTTGGAATTTTGATAAAACTTATTATATGCAATTTATAACTAAAAATAATTTTTAAATAAAATAAATATTGAACATGAAAACAAAATGGTAATACAGACTAGTTTTATAAAATTTTGGGGTGTAACAGTAGATAATACACTCTCTTGGAAACGACATATTGCTGCAATTACTCCAAAATTAAATAAAGCTTGTTATATAATTAGAAGGTCTAGACTGTACTTATCACAGGTTGCATTAAAAATGGTATACTATGCTTTTTTTCACTTGGTAATGTTCTATGGTTTGATTTTTTGGGGCAATTCAACTGATAGTGTGTATTAAAATTACAGAATATAGCCATTAGAATAATAACGGGCGCTAGGAATAATGACTCTTAAAAATATTACTCTTATCTGTGCAATACATACATTCTCTGTTAATGTTTTTAGTTAACAACAGAAATTTATTTTTGGACAATGCAGATTTGTACACAATAAAAACAAGGAACAGTAATAACCTGCATCCCCCTTTGTCTCACCTAACAAAATACCAAAAAGGAGTACATTATGCCGGAATTAGAGTTTCCAATCTTTTGCCAACTTCCATAAAGAGTACAGCGAATGAGCAAAAGTGTTCCAAAAGATTTTAAAGATGTTTCTCCTGGATAATTCTTTATATTCTATGGATGAATTTTTGTAATTTTAAGGAATAAGATATGTTCTAGTTTATAATAACTAATGACACGATGTTTGATAATTTATTATGTAAACTTTATATACAATTGTATGGTTGTGACGCCTGTAAGTCAACAGATATATTGTGTATTATATTGTGACTGTCTTCACATCCTTGGGATTGTCCTCTAGGTGGATATATGGACGTAAATAAAAAATAATGATAATGCTTTTTGTGTTGCAAATGTCACGAATTTTTCTACATTGAAGGTCGCAATTTGTGCCCTCCGTCAAATTGTAAAGCTGTTACTTCAGTGATGGCCATGTCGCATGGGAGCCACTGCAGATGCTGTGTTTATGATATGCCTATGCAGATAATCGCCGCTCATCCCGAAGCTAAAAGGCCCCTGTACACGGGAAAGTTATATGCTTCGTAGCGGTTCTGAAAGTAACAGTACGCCGCTCGCACTGATTTCACTCAAGGCTTTCTATGACTCACCTACCAACCCGACCGCTAGGTTGCGTGCGCTCCGCGCGACATAACGGTAAAACGTTGGCACAGGAATGTCGGTGTACAACAGCTGAACTTCTGACAAGGGGAACTAAATCCTAATGTGACAACAATGAAGCATGCCACAGTGTCGAGATACTTATTTCTGATGTCTGTGTGCATTTGTGTTCCAGACTTCACAGAAGGTAAGTTGGAATACAGTGTTGGCAGACGAACTTCTGTTGCTCGCTTAACAATGACGTCTTCCCAACGCTACGCGTGTCAAATTATCTGAAGGATAAAATTTCAAACTGCAAGTGCAAAAGGTAACCGTTTCTGTGAAGTGAGTTTGATTTTATGAAAGATTTTCTTCGCTGCAATAAGTAGGTCACCGCTAATGGATGTCGGAAATTTTAGTACTGCGAGATTTCCGAAATTATACACACATTACGTGCGAATTCTTCGTAAAAAGGATTACATCAACCCCAGTTACGTCATATGATATGAAAAATATTTAATACTGTACGGTGTCAGTACTGGCAGATGCAGTAATAGCGTGTCTGGGAACTGAAAAGACCTCTTGAACCCGAAGAGTGCATATTCTTGAAACGTGTCAACTTTTCGTGCATCTGCAGTGAGGGTTTTATGTACAAGATAAATAAGTCACGCCATCAAGCCTCGCAATCTGAGGGTCCCGCAAACACTACAAACGCCACGACACTAGACCTGAGGTTGTCACTGCTTGACCCTGTTAACTTAACCAGTCCTTGCAAGTCGACACGGTGTAAACAACCCTGAAAACTCGAATCTACAAACAGACTAGTTTTCAAAACTCGACTACCTCCATATCGTAAATATATGCTTTTTGTTAAAATGTCTCCTGTCGTGAAAAGTATGGTCATGAAGTTGCTGAAATAAAAATCTTGTATGTTTATTAAACTTCTTTGTTGCCATGCTTGAAAAGTATGTAGGGGGTCTCATCTTTATCAGCTCTTAGGGCACGGTATAAAGTCTATATCCGGTTCCGCGCGTGATAATGCCACGCCTGTATGTATATTCCATTCTTTGTACATTCTGCAAACAATCATTCCTTTAATTCTGTATTTAGCCTGTAAATATTTCATCTATGCCCGACCCCTTAATGTCGCCGACCTGTAAGAAGACGTTCTATTTCTAGGAAATGGTAACGGTAAAGTCCCTGTGCACGCCATGAAAGCCCATGACGGGAGCAAAGGTATAGCTCCACTCATTCTTAACATCGGCACTAGACTAAGGTGAGTGGTCAGTTTCACGTCCCGGCCGCTCTATCCCCCCGAGAAACAGCCGCTGTTTCCCATTGAACTGGATGCTAGGTGGGCCCCATGGGCGGTTTGGCCGTTTGCTGTAAGACAAAATCTCTTGCCCGAGCTGGCAATCGAACTGCAATCCCTCGCAACCACCGCCATGTTATTTTAAATTCTACGAAATTGTCGCTTTAACCCTTATCCTGCTAACGTGGAAAATATGGTGAGCTCCTAATAATGTCAGCAGCTGGCAGATGGGATTTAACTCGGCGTTTAAAGGGTTAAGGAACGTTGCCTTTTTTCCAGATCGCAGGCCATTAAGAACCTTAAAACAAATGGCGCCATTAGCCCCTCCGGCCTCATTAGTTTGCACGTTGCACCCTCTTGTAACGAGACACTGTCTGAAATTAAGAAATGTGACTTTGGGGCGTCCAATACCGTCATTCCAAGTTTCACGAAAGTCGGCAGACTAGTTCAAAAACTGAAATATACCAAGTTTGACAAACTACTAACAAAATGAGGTGGCTGTGGAAAGTTAAGTTACATAAAAGACAGAATCATAAATATACTGTAATTGGGTGTGTTTATATACATGCACTGCTGCGGGACCTAGGAAGGAAGGGGATGATAGGGAGCAAAAGGAAGGAAACCCTGGACGCGAGTTGAGATGAAAACGTACAATGTTCGGCCCACAAACTCCGAATAAACCAGTCCGGCTATTAAAGTACACTGTTCGGTCCGCACACGCCGAATGAACCAGACCGGCTACAAAAGTACACGAAAGAACTAAACTGGCTTAACTTTTTTAAAAGTAGTGCCATTTTTCGTATGCATGTGTGGCAGACTGCATAACATTGAATATCCTGGGTTCTGCAAATAATAGTTGCGATTTATTCTCACGTCTGGAATGCAATCCGCGGTGAAGGGAGATATGTTCTGTGTCCTGTAATGAGCTAATGATGCGTCAAGTGTCTCGGACAACTAGAGTGCATCGTTCTGTAGGTGCAGCATCTTTCGGACGCATTCTGTGAGCTGCTCTTCAGTCACGCCCTTACACATGTGGACCCCGTCGACTGGCCAACTGCTTGAAAAGGTCGAGTCACGTTCTGCGATGAGCAAGCTGGTAGACTGCAGTTGAAATGTGATGGCACGCGGTGACGCACGGGAGGGAACGTGAAGGGGAAACTGGCGAATGGAGTGGGTAACCAGTACCCTTCACGCTACCTCGAAACATGGTGTATCCAGCATTACTACCGCTGATGCGCACACCTCGGCTGCCAGTAGTCGACTGAACTGACTGACGACCCCGCTAATTTAAATGGACCCGTACGTTTCACCGAAAGACGAAATCTGGTTTCTGCACATGTGCCGTCACAGTTCAACTGGCCTCTACCACGAATGGCCGGTCAACGACGTCCTAATGGCGGCTGATTTATATTGCGGTATAATGAAAGAAGCTTTCAGTAGCTGATATTACAGTGTTGGAAAGTCGGATGGCGACGACTGATTGAGTGAACGACGAATATGGACGGACCTTGAACAAAAATGAGCCTTGACTAATCTGACGCAGTTAACCCGGTCATTTGAGTAGGCCTACTGTCCACTCAGCAGCAAGGTTCATCTGCTCTTTGACATGTTTCCAGCCACGCAATTGACGTCACAACGTAATCTGCACGTTCATGGATTTGTATTGCAGAACTTACAGGACTGTTCTTTGGGTATTAGGGTTCGACGGTGTTTGACGGCGGCTTTTAGCGGGTTCTCATGTGCATTTACTGGGTTGGAATTAATCTTTAGAATACGCTGCTTTCGACTGACTTACGCACGTTGCTGTCGGCACCTCCACTTTCAGCAGTCACTGATGCTTCGCCTCTGTCCACTCCCATGATTAGATTTTCTGTTATTTTCGTTCCCGTACTGTTCATGTGTAATATGCATATTTGGCTGTTTTCATTCTATTCATTGTGCTGCATTCATATTCGGTTGTTTAGTGCCTTAAGTGTTCTTATTCACTAGTATCTGGGCCCGGTAGCTCAGTCGGTATAGCGACTGACTATGGGCTGGACGGTCCGGGATCGAATCCCGGTGGGGACGAGATTTTCCGCCCATCCAGACCGGCCCTGGGGCCCACCCAGCCTTCTGTAAAACGGGTACCGGGTCTTTTCCGGAGACAAAGTGCGGCCGGGGCGTGCTGCTGACCACTCACCCCCTTCTAGTGCCGCGGTCATGGAAGAGTAGAGCTATACCTCTACCCACCCTCTGGGCCACACTGGGCCTGTAACAGGAAAACTTTACCTTTTATTCACTAGTATATTATCTAAGCTTTCTCAACAGCTATCTGTAATGATTCTTGGTCACTTTTGTTGCAAAACTGATTCATTTTACTTCGGTACGTGCTAAAAGCCCATCCAAAACTACATGTCCCACCTGCTGTAACACCGATAGACCCAGCATTATACCCACACAGTGTATATATAGTTTCGTAAGACGCTTAGTAAGTAATGACATTTTCCTATACTACATGCATCTAGCGATCTTTACAACGGACAAGAACTGTCTTCTGCCAGACAAGAACTGATGTTTTATACCCAAGTCCACAAATCCCGGCAGCCAGGTCGCCGTGGCCACCAAATTCCGTGTGGCTGTGCGTAATACGTGTGGACCCTCAGTCTGGAACTTGCTCCATATCACCCTCCTTTGTGTCTGTAATTTAGCTCGCCGTAAATTTTGAACGGCCGTGCCCTGACAATGTTCTTGCTTTGGACTTTGTCCATCGTCTGTTCTTTAATGAAGCGATAAGTTTTGGAAGCCGGTTCTGCTGTCGTCTTCAGGCAATAAAAGCACCTAATGTGGCGGACTTCTGTCACTTCCGTACATATTTAACAAGTTTCATGCGATTATTTCCAAATATCCGCACAGACATCTGTAGTTTTTATGCCCATCACTCACGCTCGATTTAAAGAGTTGGCGTGTGTTGAAAAACTTTCGTACAATTCACCAATATCAAGCTTCGTAAAATATTCTGTTGTTCTCAAATTGTTGAACGCGTTTCCAAAGTTTCTGTTGAGCGAGAACCACAGGCTTTAAACAGTAAGGCAACTGAAACTGATGGAATGTGAATGCAGTATCACTCAGTGTCTGGACTTAATCATCCAGTGTTTCGATACACTAAAAACTAATCACAGCATTTCGGAGACTCTCGGTGAGATTCGGGCGAAATTCAGTACATGTTCCTCCATCCTCTCAGAGACAGCACATAACTGTAATGTCAAATTGTTGCATTTACCAGAAATGGATGATGATGTCCGTGACATCACTTGGTCAGAGCCCTGAAGAATTGTGTGACAGCAAAACCTGTTTGAAATGACACGCTATTCAAATAGCAACCACCCCACCTAAACATTCTTTTTGGTCCTTAGAATTTGGAAGAAAAATTAATATTGTATCTCTTAGTATGAAATGCTTAATTAGGAAATGGCTATCAAGAACTTAATGGAAAGTAGTCTGCTTTACTGTTCACTTCATGTTCACAAAATACTTTTCACCATTGCTTGCTCAGCTACACTGAGCCTCTGCTTGGATTCAGACCCCAACATCCTTGCTCACTTAATAATGTGAAACCACTCAATGTCCAAGTTTAAACCTGGGACTGTGTATTCAAGGGTGAGCATATAAATGGACATAATGACCATGAACTCAGTTTATGTAATTGAAGCAATCTGGACTTCTGACTATAGAAAGTTTAAGAGCTGTAAGGCAGACAAGTTGTTCCAACTACCCTCACAGTAGTTATGGTACAACAGACAAGCCTCACCTTGCCTGACTGGTAAACTGCCTTTTGAAACCGTTTAAGTGGTAATTTTGCTATTGGACTCAGCACTCAGACAGCCCTGCTTATTGGAAAGTGTTCATATGAGAGCGGGCCATAAGCCGTACTGACACTCGTCCAGTGCCATCCCTGAGAAAAGTCTGCACGAACTGCTAGATGCTTTTCTCAGTACCCAAAGCTGGCAATTCAACACATAGGAGAGTTACACATGACTGAGCTATTTTCTAAATGTCACTGACATTTTTCTCCAGTTCCACTGAAACTGTTTAGCTGCTTCTGTTTGTAATGCATGTTTGACAAACAAAACAGTACCATTAATACGCTTACAGAAAGCATAAAATAAATTTGTTGACCAAAAGCCTCCAAACTCTACAGCCATATCAGTCAACATGTGCCTGTCGCTGTACCACAATTGCAGTCTAAAGTTTATATACTTTGAGTATTAAAACTCAACTGAATACCACTGTTTCAGCATTGCTACGCCGCTGCTACTCATGCCGTTCACGTGGCGACCTTGGCACATGTAAGGATCCGTTCACACTGAACCTAACTCTGGCAGAACAGGAGAGAGGTGTCGAGGCAGTGCCATGCGCCTCAGGATGGTGTGGGAAGTTTCTGGAGGGAGGCAATTCCTTCAAAGACGATGGTGAGATCCCCATTGAGGTTCAAACAGAATTAAGTGTAGACACCTTCAGTAATTCGTTACTTTCGTCCTTGTGAAAACCAACATGCACATATAAGATGCGAGAAAAAAGTTCCCTGGATGATGCAATATAACAATTTAAGGCTTACTTTAGTTACAGATCGATATTTCCCCCATCAGAGAAGTCCCGTTCAGAGTTTATACCAGGCCCAGCACCTGTTACGTAACCCTGTGCAGTGCAATTCAGATCTCCGTGACATTATCACATCTTCACCATGTTAACTGGACTTTATCTTTGGGAACAGGAAGACCTTACAAAGAAGTTTCTGTAGCAGTTGTACCAGCAAGCAGATCATTACCCATCGATACCATGTAGCTCCACTTTGTTGGTCCTGTACACTACATTGTTTATTTAAAATCAATCACATATGTTAGACACATACCTCAATATGAGCACGCAACATACTTATCTTCCTTTAGTGATTTTTACTGAATCACATGTACCATCTCAAGTTGCTGTATCGCTACTCTGTGCAAGTCATTTGTGCACCACGTACAGCTTTCCAAGAATATATCCCGTTTATGTAAAAATACGGTTTATGACAAATTATGTTTGTGAGCACTGCACAGTCTTGATGCAGGAATTTGGCAGGAAAACAAGCAGACCTGCATATATTTAACTTGGTTCAACCTCAGAACACATGATCCTCAAATGATCAGACAGTAAACACACAAACAGACTGATAGATACTAGTTTAGAATATATTACAGCCAGGCAACTGTGATAAGTGGATCACTGTCAACACGGCATGGCATGTCCTCAGGTTGCGGATAGAGGAATGGCCTCCATATATGAAGGGTAACTGCAAGTACATTGAATAAGCAGTCGCAAAGAGCAGACAATGGGTAGTCCTAAAGATCGGGGTTTGAGCAGGGTGCTAGCAACTCCTCACTGTACAAATTTACTCTGTTATGAAACATTTCATGATGCCTCAGGCAGCCACTTGTGAATGTGGTGACAAACCTTCAGGTTCCACAGAATGTGGAGAATTCCTTGACTAGCTGAGCACCTACTAGCTTCTCATAAGGACTCTGCTCCATGGAGTTAGTTAGTTAGTTAGTTATAGCTAGGAAATGGTCCAACAGATTCACCGGAGACATTTACTATAGACACCAAATCTCTGGACATAGAGGTATGAAGGGTCCCTCAGCTGCAAAAAGTGACACTGTTCATTACAGCACTACTGTCATGTTACAGAGTATGGAGTAGCAACGCAACGCATGTGTCTGCAGCGTGGGCCATCAGACAGCGAGGAGAGGTGTGACTACATCACATGGAACCACAAAAAAGTGTACATGTGTTTCTGTCAGGGGGATCTGTGCAATGCAGCACTCTCAGTCAATGCGGCGACTATACTACTTGTCACACTTACAGCACTACAACACATAATTATAGGATAACAGGGACCTCCTAAACAATATAGAATCACTTTCTCAACACAGAATTAAAGTAACTCATTAAATGAAGAAACGATGGAAGTCCAACCCATTTTCCAAAACCTGTACAAAAAAAAAAAAACAGTTTTTATACTTACTGATTTGTAATTTCTAAAGTCTATGTCACTCTTCTTCAACTCCATACTCCCTGCCTCTCCAGTGCGTGGAACCTCGGTACAGAACAGCAGGTATCCACCTGGCAGAAAACACTAACTGGGCTCCTTCAATGAGAATTGTTACATGAATTACAGTAGGTGTTTATGTTGTTACAGTACTGCAGAACATAGCAGTGCATCCTGGCAGCCACCATTTTTTTCCCCACAATCCCATATGTGACTGAAGTACTTGAACATTTTTAACATTCACAGATGCACACATGGTGCACACAACAATGCATAATGCTCTCCCGCTTCCTCTGCTGCTGTATTCCCCTCCTGCCACTTGTCAACTGAAGTGCTTAGTCACTAGTGAAGACTGTAACAGCCCAGAGGTAACGTTTCCAGGAAACTCTGAACACAAAGGGATCTGTGACCATACTGCCAGCATTATACTAGTGTGATTCTCCAAACCTAACTACATGTGAAGCCCTGTGCCAAGTCCAGAATTTATGGAAACTTGTAAACTAATTAATTTCAATCCCCAGCCAGTTCTTCCCATACATAAGTAAAGGAGGTGAGGGTGGGAGGGATTTAACTTCCACTTGCCTGCCTACAACAGACAGTGTCTGCAGTTTCATTCCAACCATGAGGAAATAAAGTACCATTTGATATAAAGCTTTATTAACAAATAACTAAATTCTAACAAATAACAACAAGAAACTTACAAAGGTAACTTTAATCTTCCATGGTTGGTATTTAATTTCAGTGCATGGATTACAAAAAAAAAAAAGTATTATATGAACAGAAAAGGATAAAATTATGAAATAAGTGGCATTTTGTGAAAAATAACACTGAGTTATTGCAGCATGTCATAATAATGCAGTCAATTCCTTGTTTCCTCAATATGTATGATGAATTTCTAGGGGTGTTTTCTCACACAAATGCAGGACTTTAAAATGAACTAAGAACAATACATTATCTCATACTGCTTCCCCAGCGACTGCTGCGTTTTTTATAACCATTGCCTCTTACATTTATTACTATAAAATTTCAATGTTCCAGCTAAACTGTTGATTTACTTCACTTTCAGTTTCATCCCCCAAGAGAATTTTCATTGCCTACCTCTCTGGCTCTTTTAAACAGACACAGCCATATAAGGATGATATAAACTACATTTTACCCATTATATCATATCTCAAAGGATAGCCAGCCATGTTGCATTACTGTGCGTTTTGCCTCTGCTACATGTTACTGGTGCAAAACAATGGCAAAAGTGTGTGGAATATCTGAGAACTCCTACTTGTTATCTTTTTGTCAGTGATGTTGGCATGGTCTAAAATGTTGGTGCGCGCTCCCACTGTGGCTGATACAACCCACAATATTAACCACAAGGAGCTTGTTCATATGAACACCAGTTACAAACATGTGTCTTCCAGACTTCCCCAAATGAAGCTCTATTCAAATAGGAAACTGACCATCAGGTACCCGCTGAGATGCTTACGGGAGCACCTGTAATCTAACACACTTAAACACAATCTGATAAAATAAATAATGAAACAATTTCCCAGTTCACTACACTTATCACATGGCTATGACTATGGAAGTTGGCATGAATGGAACAGCTAGACAATGGAGGGGAATACTGGGAAGTGAGCTGCAATGGACAGTGTGCAGATGTGGAGGCACCAGTCCATGGGTCTTCTTGCCATGGCCTATGTACAGCTACTGAATATAAATGCAAGACAGGAACCATTAAAACATGTCACGATTGATATTTTTTAAACTCACCAATTACATCTGAGTAATTCTTATCGGGATAATGATGAGAAAGTGTGAAATAAAAGAAAAATTAGCATATGCAAATATATAACTTACAAACACAAAACAATATGACTTTTTAGTAGCATGAATATCAACTGGTTTCTTTTCATGTGTTGGTGCTGTCTGCATTGTATCAATGTGAGCATCACATTTCCCACCACATGTTCTTGGGCATGGCATATCACCATTAAAATTGCATCTGTGATGTGTCTGAAGGTCCAGAATGTTCCTTATATACTGCCACACAACAAAGACCAGTGGAGTTAGGCCTGTTGACAATGGGGACATGGCATGAAACCACCTCATCCCAGTCACTGGTCTGGGAAGCAATTATCTAAAAACTGACAGATATTGTAACCCTGCTGCAACATGTGGGACAGCACACTGTACTAATATGACGTGCCACACCACACAGTCAAGTTTAGTTGTGTCCATTTGATGTTCTGTGTTTGGATGACGTGGCTCTCTACCCATATCTGTAATCATGCCTGTTCACTGAACTGTTCACAAGAGACACTGCCTCTTCAGTGAAGCATTTGAATTGCAGACAAGTCTTAGAGTGTTCACTGTATGCAGCAATGATGGAGCGTCCTCTTGGCATTATGGTCTGCAGGCCTGATGAGCTGACATGAAAAATGGAGGCATGCCAACATGGACATGTGAGCATAGCATGAATTACAGACTAGGGAAATGCAGTACCTTGCTTGCTTGGTTAATGTCCTTGCATGGAATACAAACAGATGCACGTCTAAGGCACTCCTAATCTTCACTGGATGTTCTGGATATCTTACCGCTAAGAACAATTCCAGCCTTTTCAGACATCTATCCCACTTCACAACCAGTTGTGATTTGGTGCTGAACTGAATATTAAACGGGCTTAACTACTTAACCCTGTGTCAATCCACTCTAATTGTGACTATGCAGTGATACACACAAATTATGCATGCCAGTAAACCAATGACATTAAAAAAAGAGATACAGAGAGTAAAATTGCAACATTTCATGCATATGCTCTAGTATACTCTTTGGACATCTTGACTTCAAAACAGGACCCTTGCAATGTCCTCAAACATCGGTATCAAACTCTACATGATCACCCTTTGTAACTTTGTTGTCCCGACATGCTCAGTCTGGTAGGTGATCCTCTTTCGGCAAACAGGTGTGGTTCACCGAGTCACATTTAGTTTTAGTGTTTTTCTTTTTACTTATGTTTCATTTATTCATTTTATTCTTGATATAAAATAACGGAGCACTATATCCAGTTAAACAACTAGATCATTTCTAGGAAACTGACACAGTCACTTCTCTGTACTCTCACTTACACCACACTCGTATGCGACTGCTTTCACACTGGATTGCTAGCATCCGTTAACTGCTCTCAGCCGTTTCACCGTTTAAATCTCTCCTCTCCTACCTATCACCAACGGTTCTGAATATATGACAGATTAAACCCAAAATGTACAGCTTGAACCGTCTGTAACTGACGCCAGTAAACCTAAGAAACAAATATATAAAAAATGTTTGGCTACAAAGCCAACTTACTCTGTGCAACAACCCACAAGACCAAAGATCTCGAGATGAAGGCGGAGATTTAGGCTATTCAAAAGTCATGTTGTTTTTGCTTTGCAGTGAATAATTTTCAATATGTGAATTTTTCTTTCATTTTGCATCTTTCTCACACACCTGGTCTCTCATGTATCAGAAGGCATAATTTGTAAGTGCATTTGCAATGCAGTTGTCATGTTTGTCAGTCTTGGAACATGGTAAATCCCACCAGAAACATTTTAATAAAATTCCACATATGCAATATTTACAAATACTTGTCAGCACATTCCAATTTCAGTTAAAACTGGACAAATGTAACAGACAATTTACAAGACCTAAACATATTTATATCTCACCATTATTGGTCTCTTACAGCGAGAGAGATTTTGTCTCTTTGAGGTATGAAATGAGACTCAAGAAACAGTTGATGATCTGAACATAATGTTCAAGCATTGCTGACTAAATCTCAGTATTTGTGAGACATCAATTATGATAAATTGTAAATCTGTTGCTAAGATGTGCAGAAATCTTAGATTTTGAGTTGTGTACATCATAGAGGGCACAGTCACAATACATGCATTTTCAGTGTTTTAGTGTTTTTCAAATCATTCACAAATTTAAAATCTAGGAACAACAGCACTGCAAACACACCACAAGTGTTATGCTCAGTGGACATTTCTTAACTTGTTACTATACATGTATGTCAGTCTGTGAGTAACAGTGTGCAGTTGGACATCATACATGACCTTGTATGATCCCACTGGATGACACAGTATTCAAAGTGGATGATTGTGTCTCCCACCTGATTCCCAGTGACTGTTTCTTGTACAGTAATTTGAACAACACTGACTTCACAACAGCCATGTGAATTACTCAGTCATTGCACATGCATGCACGTCAACTCCACACAGCTATGAATCTACAGTTTGCATAACAACTCTCATCAGTTTTACATCTGTAAGAAAGACTGGATAAACATACTTGTACTGGATCACAATTAAAAGCTACATACCAATGCCATCATATTTATTTGTATTTTACCTAAAAGTCCTTGTTCTCAGTTCCTGGAATATTTAAAGGAACTTGGGTGGCCTCAAGTATAGGAATGAGAATAGAACATGGCAATAGCGGGATCCTCGGTCTCACAAGTGATCAGCACATCGCGGAACTTGTCCAGCAACTGAAGCAGCTGGGAACGTCGGATATTTTCTAGGTACATGATCTCTTCCAGATGATGGCAACCCCGCAGATAGCCCTGACGACAGAGACGTACCAGCAGGTGCAGATCCTCTGGATTTGTAGCAGCAGGTATCCTCAGTATAGCAGCACGCTCTTCATCACTGAAGTCAGCTAGTAAATCCTCACGAACCAGACTTGACTTTTCTTCCTCCAGAATGTTCACAAAACTCACCTGAAAATATGATTGTTGGTTTAACAATGTTTCCTCAGCTACAGAAGTCATATACAAACACATGGTTAGACCCACCATTCTCAAATGTTATTTGTCCATGATCCAAAACTGTAAATCGCATTATCCTGCACTCAGCACTCCATCACATCACCACAAAATTACTGACAGTATTAACATTCAGTTCACAACCCATCAGCATGTTGCCACCCAAGTCTGGCCACAGCCTGGAGCATGACAGACCCTGTGCTATATAACTGTGTCTGGAATGATATGGAAGAAAAACTCAGTTTGCAGCCAGTTAATGGGCAACAATGTGAATGAAGGACATCAATATCCAGTAGTTGTGGTCATCACAACAATGCAGTGTTTGGTACTTCTGCTGTATCAGATATACCACCTATCTCCAGCTGAAAAACATCTTACCAGTTCTGTGACACTTCACAATATATACCTACACACAAAGTACGACACATTTACTATGACTGAATTTAACATTTCTCCATCTTTCATTTTTAATTTACAAGCTCAAGTGACCAAGTGGCCCCAGTGCACGTTTTATTCAAGTTAAATTCCTCAACATTTCAGTCTAAATTACATCAGCCCACAGACAAGAGGGTGACTGGCAGCTACTGTATGCTGTATTACGTCACACACTTCTCTCCCACCTCTGTGCAAAATATGTCACAATGTATTTCTCACAACTCCTGTGCCTTGACTGCTGTAAGACTCACCACAAACTATTTCTGGCAACAACAAGAAACTTATAATAATACAATAATAAACCTAAGTTCCCGTTTAGTATACGCAATCATCACCATCATCAGCTCTACAGCCCCGGGTAGGCCTTGACCACCTCAGTATATGCAATGTAAAGTAAAATGTACAACCACGTGAAGTTTCCTTTCTGCTAAAACTTTAAGATTTCCAACATCTGCAAAAAGACAGCATCCATCGCTAACGATTCTTATTGCTGAACGCATCTGTAACCACAGGAATGTTGGGTTATGAAATATTAGTATTATGTGCTTAATAAGTGGGGTGACAGAATGGGAAGCAGACAATGCTTGGAGATTTCCCACTGTGCTTCATTGTAATCCTATATGACAAGGTCAAGTACTCAATATGAATGATGAACCACAAGACTGGTTCACTGATGTCAAAAACCTCTGTCTAGCTACTCTCAAAAATGTGTACATTCTATTATGGCGCACTAGAGGAACCTAACAGTGATCATCCAACATCACATCCTTTCACCAAAGTAAGCTAGAAGAATATACTTAGGTACACAGAAAATGGGCTTAATGCTTGGCAATAAGGAAACACAATTTGTGTTTTACACAATTAACAAAACACACATCAATACATATGCATAATGAATAAAACCATTACCATCCATATTTTTCACACAAATATTGTGATCACCAGGGCTGATACTTTGACAGTTTTATTCAAGACATCTACATTAATGTGTATCGTGGTTTCTTTACTTTACTCAAAATGTGCATGAATCTGCATATCTGACATCTGCCTTGTGTCACAGCTGTTACATTACAGTGTCCTGCAATGTAACAAGAGGCAATGGGGTTCTCTGATCTGCCTGTGAGCTTTACAGCTAATAATACAGGGGTGCAGCACAATTCAGCATAGCTGCTCTACTGCAAAACTGGGTATTATGGCTAGCCAATCAGCCCCTTTACACTTACTCACCTGAATTTATGCTTACATCTGTTCCCTGCCAAAATTCTTTGACTCACCTCCTTCCCTCTAAGTTCCTCCCTGTACTGAGTCATTAACAAAAAAGCCCATAGCCCATTTGCTTGCTCTGCCACATGCCCCACATCAAGCAATGTCCTCTACTGTGTGTCTTACTCTTCTACTGCAAAGATGGAGGCAGCAGGTTCCTCCAAAGCACTAATACTTGTCTATCAAACTATACAACATCACTTCCAACAGTGTAAACTCCACGAAGATTCTTTACTCCAGTCCGAGTGGTAAGGTAAGGTAAGGTACAGTAAGGTAAGATACAGGTAAACTTCACCCTATAACCTGCCATGAAGGCACAAAGCAGGAGGAGAATATAGCTGTACTATTTCTTTACCCTTGGCGACAGGTGGAGGTGGGTGATTTCTTGCCCCCACAAGGATTCAATTCCCAGAACATCCAGCCCACAGCAAGTCACTATAATGACTCTTCCCACCCCACCCAGTCTGAGAGGTGGCAAGAAATCTCCTACAGAAAGAGTTAAGTGATTAACTGACATATCAATCACTAGTACCTATCACTGTTGTGAGGTACAGTACCTCGTCAGTGGAAACCAATGAGCCGCTTGTCTGAATATGGAGTCCATTCAACTTATTGCCAGGTGTCACTAGAACATCATCACTGATGTTGGAACTTAGGTCGCTTTCACTGGGTGCCCGCCCACTCATGAGACCACCTACGCTGACACTCAACTGTTCATCTGGGGTGCTCTGGTAACTTCCATCCCGCGTGGAGTTGCGATGCAGACCATGGCTGTGCTGTCGGACCAGACCATCCTGTAACAGTTGAGAACACCATATATGTACTTCAAACACAATTAGGACCCTAAATAATTTTTCAGTTAATTCACTATCTAGAACTAAGTATTCAATTTTCTGATGAACAAAGCATGTACCAGCAAACAATATTAACAGCAATTCATTCTTATTGCATGAATGATATCTACGGTGGTGGGTTTATCACAGTAACGGTTAAGTGCCGTTGTGCATGATATGAAAGCATATGGTGGAGCGGAGGTACAGCTACAGTCACTTAACCTTGGCACTAGTTGGACATGAGTCATGTTCAAGCCCCAGCTGCTTTACTCCTGGACAAAGTACACCCAGTACACATGAAGAGAAACTCGGTATGCCCCAAGCCGGTCTGGACATTTTTTATAAGAGAAAAATCTCCTGCCCCAGCCAAGAAATGAGTAACTGCTTGGTCATCCAGCCCACAGCCTGGTCACCTGTCTTCAATGCCATACAAGATGTGAAGAAGACTAAGAAAGATGTGGATTTAAGGAACTTCAAAGTATAATCTCTCAACATCTAACTGCAAACAAAATTACCTCAGGCAGGGCACCTGATATCCAAGCCAAGATACACTCCCATTTTCTTGAATACATACTGCTGAAAAGGACTCAAGTTATTCAACAATGCCTAATTATGCAATACTGCAACAACAACTGCCAACAATATGCCTCTGGAATCCTTGGCACCATGAAATAGAGTCTTGGAGTACTTTTGAGAATTTCAAATTATTCCCAACAATTTTTTAATTGTTTGCTGGTGACAGGAATGCACACGGTCGCTTCTACTGTCAGAATCTAATAAGTGTTGAACAGTACTACCTGTTTATAAGTGTTCACGAATCATCAATTGGGCAGTGTGGATGTAAATAATGGCGACACCTTGAAATAATATGACTTTTATTAGGATTCAGGCATTTCATGTATATCAAAACATGTTGTGAAAAATGTTGCAAGTAATTCGCCCCTAGGAGAACAGCTGTTCACACCTGATCACCGTACAGTCTCCAATGACACATACCTGAGGCAGACTCAGACCATTGGCTGTTGGCATGAAGTATACATAAGTGTGCAATTGTAGCAATAGTCGGTGCTGCAGCAACCACACCACCATCTGCACAAGCTGTGATTGGTGTTGCGGATGGTTCAGGGGGTTCATCTTCTGGCTGATAGAAGTTGGCAGTGAGAAGTCGCTCATCACCTGTTGGGATGTACATGGCATCTATGTAGAGCAGTGACATACAACTACATCAACATGCTTCATGTACTGTGTTACTTCTTTCTTGTTCTTTCTATTTGCATCCACACTCCAACCAGTTATAAATTAACTCTGGCAATACTAAAAATCTGGCATGGGAAACATAAAATTTCTTGCACAAACACTCTGGAAACAGATAATGAAGAATGTGCAATGTTTATTCACCTTACAGCTAGGTTTCTGTATGCCACTGCACCGATTTGTTACTAGCTATATTCAAGCAATTTGGTTGGGTTGAGATTCTAAAAGAAATCACCTGTGTTTGAAGTACAGTGCACTGAAACTCACATCAATAACAAGCCCCTACCCACTACAACACTGGCATGTATACAGCTTCCAGGGTGATCAACCTGAACAAGTATTCACATGTACAGTATTTCAGTTCTCCTACAGCTATGGCCCAAGCTGGTTTGAAAACTGTCAACATAAATACTTACACACACATATATTCTGTGGATCCGTGTGTTACAAAGACAGCAGGATGTGGACAAAGTCATAAATACACATACATACAAATTTACAGTGTAAAATACCACAAACATTTTACAAGAACAGTACTATAAATCATCTTTACACATTTTTACACATTAAAAAATCAACTTCAGATTGACAGAAGTGTCCATTTAGGTATTTTCTTAAGGCTGTTCTAAATTTTGCCTTGTCATACTTCTGGATTGTTAGACTAGGTGGTAAACTGATGAAAATTGTTATGCCAGCATAGTATGTACTTTTTTTAAAACAAGACAGGCTGACATTTGGTCTTTGAAGATGGTGCTTACTCCTTGTATTAATATTGCGTATTGATAAATTTATTTGAAAAATTTCCTGATTAATGATAATGAAGCTCATTAATGAAAGTATATTACCGGCAGGGAATCTCTAATTGCTTACGTATACTTCTACATGAGGTTCTGGGTTATGCACCGGCCATAATTCTGATGATTTTCTTTTGTACAGTGAAAATCTTCCCACTGTTTGAACAGTTAACCCATAATGTATTCCATATTTTATAACAGAATGAAAGTATGCAATAGTAAATTGATTTGAGAGTGTTAATGTTGCTGATATGGACCGTCGACCTAAAGGCATAACGTGCTGCACTTAACTTAGGAACCATTAGTTCAATATGGTTCTTCCAATTTCTATGGTTGTCAGTTTGCAAACCAAGAAATTTTGTATTTACCATCTCCTCTGCATACTTCACTTTGTAACCAACATAAAATGTAGAATGTAGTAGTTATATATTTGCAGTATTACTTTCCTTCAGTGCCTACTACACATCCAACTGTATGATGGACAAATTTGCTGTACAGCAGTGACAGTAGGTGGGGGAGGAAGGCAAACCATTCATTAGCAAAACAGTAAGAATTATGTGGCTTTTGGTTTTGCTGGTCTGTCCACTTAACTTCAGAGCAATGTGATGATTACAAGTATGTTGCACCCACATTTCATAAAAGAGCATCCTTCCCTGATTTGCAAAGCCATAACACATTTTCACCACTTGATGGACCAAAACAATAAGCAGACATAATTTACGATCTGATCAGCACAAACTACAGAGATACTCCTGGGACCTAGTTACAAAACAGCTTAACTTATCATAAAAGACACATGCCATATGGAAATATTAATGCCTGCCTGTGCACAGACAGGGTCCAGAATCTGCTACTATGAGTCTCCGAAGTTCCTCTGTCAGCTCACACTATCAGTCACACTGTGCCATTGATGGTGTCAGGTGACAATGAAGTGAGTATCAGTGAAATGGTTATTCTTAGCAACAACTCACTTTAGTTTGAAAAATCTAGAAATATTAGTGGTCATACTCCCTTGCATCAATGCACATACAGTCACAGGTAATGAGTTACCAGTGCAGAGGTATTGTGTTGCTGTCCAATACCTTCACAAGATGGAGAGCAACTGAAGCACAGTACTGGTGTCTACACTGATGGCACACTCTTGTGATATGGACAACACAGGCTTCATGGTGAAAATGTGGGGGACAAATCAAGATATAACATCTGACCACTGCCTTATTCGCTGCAAATGTCTTTGGGTGAAGTTTTTAAAACAGTTCTGACACACTTTTTCCCCAGTTTTGTACCAGGACCTGTGGTCTGAATACACCTCTGTCCTGGTTCATGTGGAAGTACAATGGTTGTCACATGGGAAGGTACTGACTTATTTTTCTGAACTTTGTGTTAAAACCCAACCATCATTAGCACTCAAGGAGCAGAAAGAAGTACACAAAAGCACTGGCTGATAATGACTGGGTAGATAAACTGGCATACCAGTTATATATTTTAAACAATTTAAATGAACTCAGCAAGGGCCCAGTAAATCCTCCATGTCTCCTTTACTACCAGACAATTTGTTGCTTGGTGCTTCAAAAGTGCTTATAAAGTTGATCCAGAAACTACAATAGGACAAGCATGCATTATGAGGGAGTGTCACTGCACAGTTACGGTTGGCTGTGACAGTTCATCCACATGACCAACAACAGAACACACCTGACCTGCAGGCATAACAACTAGATATTTCATATACCAATTCATATCCCAGGATGAGATTTTCAAAAATGTACTTCATGAACCACAACATGTTTCAGATAAAATGTAATTAAATTTTATTATACAGTTGTTCATAAATTAAGGTTAAAGTTCAGGGCAAAAAACTGTGACACACCCTGCAACACTTGGTGAAAAACTATAGGAAAGGCCCCCATCAGGAGGTTACAAATGGTGCCGAAAGAGGACAAGAGTTCTATACATTTTGGTAACCCAAATGAAAAAATATTCAATGAAAACTTAAACAACTTTGAAGTTATAATCTTACAAGACCCCAAGTTATGTCCACAGTTACAATACAGCAATGTGTCACACCTGTAACAGGTTCATGCCTGGAAATTGTTCCGAGAATCGCTCTACAAGGGGAGAGTTAACATGTGTTGGAGCATCTGGCGCAATGACATACACATTGCTCTCACACAGAGGATAAATAACAGTTGCCTTAGCCCAGTACAGAAGGTGGCCAGCCAGCTGGAACACCTGTGAACAAAAACAGAATCATTCAATCAGTTGGTGTCTTGAACTTGGGACAGTCAGGTGTTAACAGACAAACTGCTTACATGTTACTTTAACAAATAAAGGCAATATGACACAGAACCCCAACAAAAGATTGCTGTCAAATAAACAGAATGCAATTTATGACACATGAGGTTCTACACGGAAGTGCAGTCTTCTTTGTTAGGACTCCATGCAGTCTAGCATATGGGAAGAACACATTGTCTGTATGATAGAGACAAATACAGGATGTTGCTATGAAATGTCTGTAGCCACCTACCATACAGTACAATGTCACAACCATACAGCCCAATACAGGACTGCACTACTTGCTGCATATGTCCACCGGTTTCTTAAGTAGCTCTACAGAGCAGCGTCCATAAAGAGGAAGTCCGCAACATGCAGCTGGTCTCTCTGAAACCTGAATGTTCATTACCACATTCACAAGCACCCACTACTGGAACCAATCTGGAATCAGACGTATCTAATCCAAATGCTAACAGCTGTGTGATTCTAAGACACACACACACACACACACACACACACACACATGCACAACATGATGGTAAATAGAGGAAAGCGACTCTTTCACTAACAGCTACTCATGCAAATGCAACAAGACTCAACACAGGGAATGAAAATGTGAAACACACAGTGAACACAGTTTCTTCTCATCTACTCACTTACTTAACATTTTCCATACTAAGGCAATGAACACCTGTGGTACTGTCAAAAACAGACGTGTAAGGATTTACAGGATAACAAACTGAAATTGAGTGACAAAGGCTAGGGTGTTGGGTGGCTTGACAGTCATAGTATATGGAAATACAAACAAAATGTAAACAATGGCCAATACGTATCCTTCAACAGAGGGTAACTCCTGTGAGAAGTGTAAAAATGTTCCAAAACCAGCCACGGTACAAGACTATACCAGACAAATGGTGTATGTGGATAAACCTTAGCATATTGTCAACACTTAGACCACTAACTGAGAGACCTGTGTATGTACTGCCACTGTGTTGAACTTTTTATTCTGATCGGTTTTATCCTGCTCGCCTGCTGTATGCAGTCTTAATGCAAGGGTAGGGGAGGATGTCTTAACCCCATAATTGTTCCTTAGTGAGGTTAAAAATTGTATCCTGTATATTTAAAAAAAGAAAAAGGACAAAGGTCAAATGTCAACAGACAATACAGTCTGTGTGTCAGTCCATTTTTTCACACCACACTGCATTGCTGGTGACAATGGAAAAATGAGACTATAGGGATGTGGGACAAGTAGAGGGGTATAGATACTTCTGCCTCATTTTGATGCTATGTACAACAAAAGCGGTAGCTTGAAGACAAGCATACATTTAATCATTTCTTAGACCATCATGGAGTATTAACAAAATTACCTTCAGACTAGAATAATTCAATCAAAAGTAACTCTTGATCTTCAAACCCTAAATCTGCATAATCGACAAAGATTCTGAGTTCTCAAAACTACATGGCATCTTCAAAAACTTCCTGAACTTTTTTTCTGGCAGTCACTAATATGAGAGAAACCTCTGAGAATTGGACACTGTGTAACTGGTTGTGACATATAAGCATACTGACAGTCTTGACCTCGCTCCCAGCAAGAGTTGTTACTGAGCAGGGAACACTTTTAGTTTAAGAATATTATAAACAATATGAAAGCATTATGGCATAATAGGAACAAGTACTTTCTTGTGGTCATTAAGAGCAATATTATCATGGAACAGTAAATTCCCTTCTTGTGTATAAAGCTAATTATGTGAATAAACATTAAGTTCTTAAATTTCAGACTTACTCCTTCCTTATACCATGTGCAAACAACGAACACTCCCACTCAAGTGTGTGTGTGTGTGTGTGTGTGTGTGTGTGTGTGTGTGTGTCTACAGCAGTGTTTCTCAACTGCCAGGCCACGGTCTGGTACCAGTCCCTGGCATCAATTATAACGGGCCGCGAGAGTTTCTCCTGGAATTGATAACTAATTGAAATGTAATTTTATATTTGTCAACATGCCACACCATACACATAATTGTACTAATACTCTTTATGATTATGCCATAATTAATTATTAATAATTATGTTAGTTTAATGTATGAACTTAAAAAAAATTGGAAAGTTACTGATGAATAAATCTGTTGGGATTGGGCCCTCGTCTTATGAAAAAGTATTTACCGGGCCGCGGTCTCACAAAGGTTGAGAAACACTGGTCTACAGGACACCAATAACAAGACATGGTCAGTGATATGCAATGTCAAGTCATACCACCACTGTTACATAATACAAACACCACCTCAAGATGGTTCAGATGGCAATAAATATATCCCTTTTTCCTCATATACTGCTACCACCCTCAGCATATAAAAAAAAAAGGTGAATTCTATTAATTAACTTACATGGCTTTAAATGGTATCATTAATGAATAATGAAATGGAAAAGTATGGAAGGAAACATCCAATGTCTAATTTGGTACAGTATCTTAGCATGTCTCCAGGCATTGAAGAAGCTTCAAAGAAACCTGTCAAGCAGTCACATGACATAATGACTGAATACTTCTTAATTTGGTAAGAGATCTAGGAAATCACCACATCTACTAATTCAACATATTAAAAATTAGCAACTGCATACACTCAACTGATTTAAATGCAAGGGCAGACCATTCTTTGTTTTGGACACATTTTCTAGTTAGCACTTAAGATGCTATTTGACACTGCTAGACAGGCTCAAGCAATACTGTTTTGCTCAAATCACAGCAACACCACAGAAATGCACCACATACTACAGTTCAAGCTCCAACTGTAAGCCGTGGTGTTGGGTAACATCTTGCAAGTAACATAACATTGCTGAGGAACAGATCACACACGCTTACTCTACAGAACTGACACTACAGCTGACTCTGAACCTTTGCATTCTAGTGGAAGTAGTCTCTCTTAACCTTAAGCTCACATGCAGGAGTGTGAAGAATCATGCCTCGGCCACTTTACTTCATGGAACGAGGTCCAGGTACCCACTGTAGACCCACTACCAGTTGGACAAGGATCATAAGATAAGATTATGTCACACTGTGAATCAAACCCTACACTCAAGTTATATAACCTACTGACAAGTAACAAGCAAGATACAAATCCTCATTGTACAGCTGCAAGAACCTCAAATCTCAAATGCATTTTATTACAGAAATATGTTATTAGTAACTGGATGAAGAAAAACTGCCAATAAATTAAGAAGACAACTGGAAATGTTGACATTATGGCTGTGAAGACAAAAGTTGCTGTCTTCCAGTTTGTGACACCACTTCTAATCTGACACATACCCACCTTCAGCCTTGAAGAGCACAATATTCAAAACAAACTGTTTTTGGATGCACTTGACATAGTATATTCCAGCCATCTTATACTACAACAAGCTCATCCTCAGGTTATGGATGGAGAAGATGGCCTTCAGATATGGGTCTGTGAAAATACTGAACAGCAATCCGACCACCAACAAGTGGTGGTCGGTTGGTTCAAACAAGGCGCTAACAACTGCAAACCATACATGATCAATGTGTTACAAGATGTCACACAGCATCTCGGGATTGCAAGGATTCTTTGGAATGACCCGAGCAACTTATAGAACTACAAAGGGATGGCATCAGATTCATCTGGCTCAAAATAAGGACAAGCAGTGGTCTGTTTTAGGTAAAGGAACTTCACGTTCCATAAAATGCTTGGTGGAGGGTGGTGGTGGTGGTGGTTACAGACTATTTTCAGGGACTCTGCTCCATGGAAGTATACTCAGATTGCTAGTGCTGTGTACATACACAATGCACTCAGGTCTGAAGCATGAATACTACAGTCCCAACATTCTACTCCACAAACCTGGGACAGAGTGAGGTCTGCATCTGCAGACAAGGTCTGTAGGCTCTTGAGAGGACTGTACATGCGGACAAGACGCACCAGAGCAGGTGAGGCATCAGGGGGCAGGTGGTCCAGCAGCTCACTGGCTTCCACAAGCAGCAGCAGTCCATGATAGGGCCGCAACGACTGCAAACACCTGACAATATCACAGAAACTTAAAAAGTGTGCTGATGTGTTGTTATTGTCTCCCTCCCTCCACCCCAACCTGATGATGGCTGAAATGGACAGCCAAAACATGTAGTAGAATTGAATAAACACCATTATACAAGATCTACATACTTATGTTGTTTGGACAGTAAAATAAACAATTTAGTGTTTGTTGAACAATGCTGTCTGTAAGTCAGACTCTACAGCATTGATGAAAAATGAACTGCAAATGATGTGACATCCTAAACTGGGATGTGCCTATAGGGTCTTAGGAAAACCATGGAAAACCTTGAACAGGAGAGCTGGTCTCTGAGCTGATATTTGAACGAACAGCTGCCCAAAGTGAACACGAATGCTGCCCACTCATTTGCAATGTGATTATAACACAATAGGAAGTGAGGTATATTTGATGTCTGGCAGTGGTTTCAAAGTAATGTGAGAACTGCACTGGGTAGTCAACCGTTGTTACTGTTTGTTAATCAACGCTGTATCAATTGATGACATTTCAACACATGATAAGAATAATGGTGTCTACAAACAAATTCACCATGGGTGAGTCAAAAGAATGCACATACAAAAACAATCTCAGCTTAAATGTATGAAAATATTACAAACAAATGACTTTGGGCTCATTTCCATTTTACTGTACACTGCAGTTTTACCAAAAAGCCTTCATCATGTGAGTGACATTTCAGTGAAATGAACACACTAAGAGAGAAGTTCAGAAAATTGTCTAAACAGTTCCAAGCAGGCAACTACAGTGAAACGTCCAGCTATTCTTCCCCTTTGCGTGATTTTCCTGCATGTATCCTGGTAGAAACACTTTGTTAATTCTGAACAATTTTTCTGCTCATCCGCAAGATACATCATCTACAAAGAATGTAAAAGCTGTGTATCATCCACCAAATTGCACAAGCACGTTACAACCTCCTGATTTTGGATTCATAAAATATTTCAAACAGTTGTACAGGAAATACACATTTAAAAAAAAAAGTACACTCAATAGATTGAGGAACAGAACATTGAATTGAGAGTCAATGGTGTGCAAATGCTGCATTTCACAGTCCTTACTCAGAAGCAACTGGACTGCCACTGGACATTCGGGAACAAGAACCCCAGTCTGCTGTCACTGACATGTTAACTAGCAATATTACCGTTCAGGACATGATGATGAAATGTAACGTGATGCATTCCTTACATGGTACACATAAATTTTATGTACTTTGTATCGCATGCATAAGCAGTTGAACATGAACCCCTTTTTCAGGTGTGAACCACAACCAGTGCTATCACCTTTATCAGCTGCCAGCAAACTCAACGCATGATAGAGCCAGCTACAGAATGTTTTCTCCACCCCAACCACACTCACACTCAGTACATAGCTTCAGCACAGCTGACTGATGCAGACAGCTCTCAGATATTTCACAATGCATGCCGCATTATCTATTTCATATACAGAAAGTTACTACTGTTATTTTTGTACACATACATTGTTACAACATGCTGATGTCTAAGTTGTCACAAATTAATACCAGCTCATCACCAATTTTCTGGGAATGGACCCACTGTTCTGGGGAATATAAAATGACAAAATATAAAGCAATAAGTACATCAGTAACATGTCTACCTTCAGTCCAACAAGTGACCAGCTCAAATCTCAGCTACAGGACTGACTACTCTAAAGTCAGCCATGGTCTTTCTCAGTCCATTCAGGCAAATACCTTCAAAAGTACCACGTCAATCCCCATGTGAAGTTGCAAAAAAATCCTTAACAATAAAACAGACAAAATGTAAAATAAAATACAAAATTGTAACCTGCATCTTCCAGTATCCAATTCAAAACCAAGAAGGTTACTGCATGAAGGCTTCATAAATTTGCCCTCTGTTCCAAGTAATGTTGGCATGATCAAATCACATACTGGGCTTGTGGCACACTCTTGGGAGACAACAAATGCACATAAAATTTTGATCATGAAAGCCAAAGTGAAGAACCATATGCATATGGACATAAAATTTTAAATTAAAGACTATCATGTTCTAGTCTGCTATATCCATCTGTGGCTACCCTCAGGATGTAGGTAACAGGTTCCTCTAAAATACTGGTACCTGCTCACTAAATTACATAGTACAACACCCCACAAGCAATGCTCATAGTCACCACCATGAAAACCTAAAATCTCAACTACAAAAAATGGATCTCAAAGAGGATGGGACGGTACAGACTGGATTATTGTGCTTCAGAACACTCAGTAATGATCTTCAGGTACAAAAAACCAATGGAAATTCTCAACTAGCTGACAGACTGTTCAAATGAGTTAGTAAGGAACCAATAAACAAACTCCTCAATTTTTTATGTCCAACCCATTAACAATCCAAGACCACATTATAATGTATTGAAAATGAAACTACATCTGAGATTCTTATGGCAGTGAGTACAAAGATAACATCTCATGGACTGAGATGCCATGCAGACTGGTTGGAATTCCACTCTTCTCAGTGTCTGCATGGCTTATTCTTCCACCCTAAAGATGGAGACAGTATGTTTCTCTGAGTACATGACCTTACATCGCAGAAGATGGTATTCTTCAAAACATAAACTTCCCAAGAAAGCTACAAATACAAGACACAAGATTTTCGCAGCTGTATTGCTGAAGATTCAAGTATTCTGGGATGATGTGCCATGTCAATTGCTAAACAGATGCCAACGTTTCTATGGACTGCAGCACATTCAAAATGTCAGTAACTACCGTATATTCTCGAATCTAATCCGCACTAGTGTTTGCTGATTTCTTAAACAAAAAAAAAAAAAGTTAGTTCACAATTCTAATCCACACTTATGGGAGGACGATGGTGAAGATAAAGATGATAGTGACTGGGTGACAGATAACGATTCAGTTATGAGTGACGACGGCGAGTCTGATGAATAAAAAATTATAAATATTATATAATATTATAAATAAGAAATAAAATAATTAATTATTGTATTGTATTTTTTTTTTTACGGCAAGTACAGCGGCTCTATCATTTTTCCAAAATCCAGTTCATGACCACAAATCTAATCCGCACGTGATTCTAATCCGCATCTGATTTTTTAGCCCTATGAAACTGTAAAAAAGGTGTGGATTAGATTTGAGAATATATGGTATTTACCAACCAACACAGTGTAATACCCCAGAACACTTGAATCTTAAGCTACTCAGAGCCTCCAGGCAGTCCTGTGAGACTCTACTTGCTGACTTACAACAAGCACAAAGCAGTCACCTGTGTATCGTCTCTGGCTCAATGATGAAGTCCTTTTTATGGAACTGATGTACTTTCTGTGGCAGACTAAAACTCACTTCAATCCATCTGTTGACACGCACGTGCACAATCCCTGTGGAGATAAGGTCATCGTACACAGCCTTTAAGTTTTGTGCCAATGTGCTACGTTGCAAAATCAGGTCAAATGGCGTGTCTGCATCTTCTGCCTTCTCTCGCTCAGGCCTGCACAATCACATAATGCATGTCTAACTAATGACAAGATAAACAGTTCAACTCAGTAACAAATGAAGTCTGTAATCTGGCATTACTGCACACACAACCAACTCTATTAACATACTCATTTTCCATTTATTGAATGACATTGTCACTAGCTCAAATGGTATGGTAATTCGAGAGTAATTCACTGGAAATGACTGGCAGTACTAATCCTTCCAATGTACCTGGAAGGAATGAAGACAACCATGGAAAAGGATGCCAGAATAACTGGTCTTTTGGCTGAGATCTGAACCCAGAATATCCCAAATATGAAAGAAAAGTCACATCTGGCTTCTTGCTGCAGCCCTCACCTCTTTATTGAGACAAGATTAATTTCCTCCTGTTGTACAGTTTGTTCTAACACGCACATATACATGCACACACATTACATGGGAGGTTAAAAAAAATTGAAAGTGGGCCTGTTGTGACATACTGAGCTCATTTTGAATGTTTTCTCAGTTATTATGACATCTAGGATGAGAGGCTTGCTTTGAAGTTTCAGATAAATCTGCTGGTTCCATCTTTGTGATCACCTAATTTTATTCAAGTGGATGAATGCTGCAGTGACTGCGTAGGGGAACTGTGCTGTGAGGAGTTTGGTCTATCAGTGTTAGGGAAAGGGAAAAGCAATTTTGTTGCAAGTCAATATGGAACTGAGCTTTCTAAGTGAGACAAACAGCCCTTTTCAGCATGACAAGCAGTGAGAGACATGAAATTAGGTAGGCACTACATGTACAAGTTTTCTCTGTGGGAGTTGTAAGGGGGACAGTAATAAGCCCGACATACGTGGGCACAGTGCTGCCTCTGGAGGATGAGGGTGGTTGTTCTTGGAAAATGCCCTCTGTTTCCTTTCCCACAATCACAACTTCTTTGCCTGCAGTTTGCCATTGTCTCTGCACCACAAGTAACATGGGTGTGAAAGTCAGAAATCCAAAATCCAACTCCATAATGTAGAGCAGAATAGAAGTCATTAGCCAAAGGTTCTTAGTTCCAAGTGGTGACCTTTCAACCCCAAGGTTCTGCCATTGCCTTATCTCCCATGCAGATCAAGGGATGATGTGTCAACTGATAGCTAGTTACCTATGCTTTAGAGGAACCTGCTGCCTCAATTTTCAGGGCAGAAGCGACAGACACAGTTGGTTCCCCAAAAATTTTGGTAACCAGATAATAAGTTACATGGCATCACACCCCACAAGACAGAACCATTCAGTTCTCTCAGCACCTACAAGTGACCGCCCTCCCAAGAAACTGGTTACAAGGATCAAGGAAAGGGAAGGGTAAACCAAGTACCCAGTTCAACAGGCAGGTTACCAATTATCTTCAACTTATCAGTAACATTCTTCAGTCTCTCTAGGTCAGTTCTGAGATGGTACCTTCAAACAGGCAAGCACCATCTCAATCTGAAATCTGAACTACTGGCAATTTACAATCATGTTCTCATCTCATGTGACATAACAGCCAATTATACGAAATCCTGTAAATTTTATTGACATTTTTTGCTTTGTTAAACACTTTGTGAGATAACCCCAAAATTTGCCAGTATTTATGCACTTCAATAAAAACATCACACAATTTACTATAAGAACACAGTACCTAGATCCAACAATACCAACCCTGTAGTTCACCTGGTTTCACTTGCAGCTGGACAAACAGACTTTCAGGGCTGTTTTTTTAAGATCCACATAAAAATCCAAACTACTTTCATCTACTTTCTCGTCCAGTCACTGTTTATGTCATGTTACACTGCCTTTCAAATATTCAAGCAAACTATATGTTCTTTGTACAGTCATGTGTCAGTTAATGACAGGGATACGTTCTGAGAAATGTGTTGTTAGGCAATTTCGTTGTTGTGCAAATGTCACAGAGTATACTTACACAAACCTAGATAGTATAGCCTACCACACACCTAGGCTATATGGTACAGCCTGTTGCTCCTAGGCTACAAACCTGTACAGCATGTTACTGTACTGAATACTGTAGGAAACTGTAACACAATTGTATTATTATATTATAATCTTTTGGGACCACTGTTGTATATGCGGTCCATTGTTGACCAAAACATCATTATGCAGCGCATTACTGTATACAAACCACTGACGCCCTGGATCACGTCTCTCTCACCTTGCCGCCACTTCGTCGTGGGCCATGACCATGATCTTTGTCTCCTGGCTAAGATAGTGACAGCGTTGCTCCTCGTGTCGTAGGGCAACACCAAGTCTCTTGCTAAGGTCATAGTAACACTTAACAATGGAGTGGCTGGCTGTGGCATGGAGAGCAAATACAATGTGGGTAAGGATGCTTGAGTCACCCAGTAGGGTAGGGTGCCCCACAAAGCGAACATCATTCACCTTTAACTCAAATTTGCATTCACAAAGTTCTGGCTTCACTGCAAACAGTGTGGACAGCACTTCATCTGAGAAGCCAGTGAGGCGACCCTTAGAGATGTTTGAAGTCTGTGGAGGTGGTGTTTGTAACAAGTCTTCTGTTATTGTCAATGCATATGGGTTGCGGCGTCGGCTCTGTTGTCCAGCCTCATTGTGGGCATCGGAAGCGTATGGGTAACGGAACAGCAAGCGATCTCCCTTACTGTCACTTTTCACCAGGATAATACTTAGAGGATTTGGTTCCATGACAGCAATCTGCAAAAAAGTTCATCCTCTTGAAGTCAGGATACTGCATTTCCATCCGCATTCCACAATAAAGGTAACTAAGTCCAGGGAGCAAAATCCTTCTTGGAAAAGCTAACAAATCCTCATGTAGTCAAGAAATTTGCCAAATTTTATGGAAAATGAAAGTTCTTTACCATGTTCAAAACAGCCGACCACTTGTTCCTATCCCTAAGTGAGATCAGCCCAGTGGTCAATGCCCACCCATCCTATTCTTTTAGATCTATTTTAACATTATCCCCCCATCTACGACTACATTTTACAAGTAGTCTGGTTGCTTCAGGTTTTCCTGGCAAACCCCAGCATGCATTTCTCTTCTGCCCCATACATCCCATACTGCCTAACCATTTCACCCTCCTTGATTTCACCACCCTAATAATATAAAAAAATCATCAAGCTCCTCATTATGTAATTCCTTCTAACGTCCTGCAGTTGTTAGTAAAAAGGGTTAAATGGAGAAATGCGTCCTTTCCAAACTCTAATACCACTCCAACTGCATGCACAGTGAGATACCTGACATTCTGGAAGGAAATGCACGATAGAATGGCAGAAGACATGACAAACTATAAAATGAAAGCCTAGAGCACATGAGATACCAACAGTGTAATAACAAGTTTGACATGTGACATCCTGTTGAGTTATTCAGTAATTCAATGCACAAAGTTGATATCAGTCTAAACACAACAAAATTACACTTTGTTTAATAGAATGGTATGTTTTGGCCTATGCTCCACCATTCTCAGGTTCACAAACAATTTTTGTACAAAACATACTGAGGTAAAATGTACAAATAGTTTAATAATGTTTAAAAATTGGTTTGTTAAAATTCATCAGCAATTACACGTTAAATAGAGGGTTTTCAATAACTGTTTACTGTTCTTTATAGTGGATAATTACTTCCATTATGAGTCCAAGGTAGCCATGGCACTGTCATCAGCCTGGAGAGCTTGATGTTTATAATATATGTTACATCTAGGCAGCGGATTCTCTTACTTCATAAACATCTTACTCTGAATTGGGGAAGTGCATAACTGGATAGATGTATATTATGTATTTAGTATTTTGCATTTTCTAAGATGAGATTTTGTGCAGTGTGTAGGACAGACTTGGACTACATAGTGCCAAGCATTTATGAAGAGAGAATGTCCTACCTTGCTTAACATATGTTATAAACATCAAGGCATCCAGACTGATGACAAGTGCCATGACAACCTTGGACTGTTAATGGAAGTAATTATTCATTACAAAAACACCATAAACAATACAGAAAAGCCTCCAACTGACACAAGATTTCTGATGTCTTATAACATTTAACCAATTTTAAACATCAAGAAACTATTTGCACATTTGCCTCAATATTTATTTTAGGTTCTTTAGACTGATATCAACTTTTGTGTATTAGCTGTGGTGACAATGTCCCTTTGTGTATTTCTCAATAAATTCCTAATTATCCAACCAAACACAACATATAGATCTAGTACAATTGTCTTTTATTATACACTACAATAATAAAACAATACAACACTACTGTACTAGATCTATATGTTGTGTTTGATCAGATAATTAAAACCTTATTTGTGTATTAGTACAATAACGAAAATAGCTGTAATAAAGTTACAGTATACCAGAACAACTTAACGCAGTACTGGTCTGATTACTTGAAACACCTTCGAACAACCTTGTGTATTCTACACTGAAAGATCTCAGTATTTTGGTACAATTAGAGAATGATACTTGTGTTGCCGAAGTGTTATTGGGTAGACGAAATCCTACGCTTTGCCACACATAAGCGACAGATGGGCGGGTATTCCTTCATTGAAGCCCCGAGTACTCACGCTCTTGACTGCAAATAATGTTGTCACGTTTTATACAATTGCAATATTGTGTCTAGATTCTACATACATTAGGGCGGGTTATGCTTCGTTATATCTTCAGCATATATGCAACTAATCCGTCGTATTAGCCGGCTGCCTGCAGCCTCGCTAGATTACAGCCTTATGCAATTTAGCATAACACAGCACTATGGCCTGCTCTGGTACAGTTCTGGACACGTTCTGTATCACAGATGACTACTTGTTGTGGATGACCACAACGAAATTAGTTTAAGTTCATGTGGCGAGGTGTCTAGATGGCAGTGAAGGGCGGAGCAAGCACTGCGATGGTATGTAATTTGGAAGAAGGGTGTAGGAGTGTGTGCATGACGTTGCACTGAGCTCTCTGTAGTCCGCACTTTTGATGACATGAATGAACGTACTAAGGTGACGCCAAGTGTGCGGTAAAGTGAGGCGAACGTATGTATATAATCGGCGAGACAGTAGACGCAGTTTGGCGGTTATGTAGGTACAGGAAGACGTGTACTGCGTTTCCATGTCGCCTCTATTGTATTTGCAGCGCGCACTGTAGTTGTGATAGGGATAACCGTTACAGACGTTACTATTAAGACGGTGCTAGCTACAGCAGGGGAAAAAGAGGAGCGCTGACTGTAGTAGGTGCTATTTTCTGCGATCTTGAAAAGGGATTTGACTGTGTTAACCACCAAATCTTGCTAACTAAACTCGAATTTTATGGTATAACTGGTAACCATTATAAGCTTTACAAATCATATTTGATGAATCGATACCAGAGAACTTTGCTGTACAATGATTATGGTAATATCATAACATCAG
>Ga0131853_10001601_pt1 | contig 40455 bp, 33 predicted proteins | sample TergutLab28metaG_FD_92764 | JGI IMG/M metagenome (GOLD analysis project Ga0131853, IMG submission 92764) | Labiotermes labralis P1 segment gut microbial communities from Petit-Saut dam, French Guiana - Lab288 P1 (version 2) (version 2) | ecosystem: Host-associated > Arthropoda: Insects >...
CCGATTTTGCCGATGGTGAGGTGGCCCGGCTTAGTTTTCCTAATAATTTAAGCAGTCTTAAAAACGGCCGGGCAGGTAATGCTCTTTTTGCCTTTAACGAAGAAGGTAAACAATGCGAACTTACTTTGCGTTTACTTAAAGGTTCGGCCGACGATAGGTTTTTAAATGGCTTGCTGAGCGATATGTTACAGCAAGGAGTAGCCTTTAAGCTGCTTAACGGCAAGCTGGTTAAAAAGTTGGGCGATGGTTACGGCCATATTCAGGAAGAGCAATATCTTTTAACCAACGGGGCCTTTAAACGCGGAGTAGACAATCAAAGTAACGCCACTGGGGCGGTAGAGCAGGCGATAGCTGTTTATCAATTACACTTTAGCGCCGCACCGCGTTTAATCGCTTAAATAAAGAGTAATTTTTATAGGAGAAACAACAATGACTAAAATTTTACCCAGCGGCGCCGAGCTGCAATTTGCCGGCCCGCCCTTTAATGAAGCTGTGGCTTTATTAGAGGCGGTACTAAAAGAAGGGCAAAACTTTAATTTAACCCTAGAGAGTTTAAAAACTTTGGCAAAGCTAAATATAGATGATATTTTAACGGCAGATAGTTTTAATCAATTTAAAACAATGATAATTGCTTTGCTTACCAGCCCACAGGTGCTAAAGGCTTTAAAGAGTTGCGGGGCGAGAGCTTTGTATAATAACAGCCGCCTTAATAACTTTGAGTGCCTAGAGGAGGAGGATAAGAGGCAAGATTACTTTTTTATATTGTTTAATTTGGCCGGCCAGAGTTTAGCCCCTTTTTTCAAAGGCCTCGCTATTGCTTAGTTAATAGTAGCGAGGCTGCCTCTACAGCTATTAGGCCGCCGGTAAATTTTAACGGCGGCGAATATCGGGCGGTGCTTTATCAGCTGGCTTATTGCGGCTACGGCAGTGTGGCCGGCTTGCAAAAGATGCCTGCCGGTGAGGTAATGGATATTTGGCACTACGAATGTTTTAGGCATAGTTATAAACAAGCTTTTATCGAGGCGAATAGGCAGGGGTAGGTATTTTAATTTTTAAAGGGTTAGTTCCCCGCCTTTTAGGGGCGGGGAATGTTATTTTAAAGGTAGCTATCCCTTTATCGATAGCAAAGGTGAACAAAAGCGCTGGGCCACCTTGACACTAACTAGGTAAACTTGTATCATTCCAAAAAAGATGAAACGTTCTTACATTATTGCTAGTGTTATGAAATGGGTGTTACTAGCCTTTACAATGATAGCGGCCGGTACTACTTTTTTTATTGTCATTTTTATAGCGATGCGCGGGTTACCGCTTTTTGCTAGCTTTTCGCCGTTGCAATTTTTGTTTAGCGCCAGCTGGCTGCCCACCGCCGCTGAGCCTAGCTTTGGTATAGCAGCCTTTATTGTAGGTACTTTTCAGGTAACTTTACTGGCTTTAGTTATTGCCATTCCGATTAGTTTAGCTTCGGCCATTATTATGGCTTATCTTACCCCGCCTAAAATAGCGGGTTTTTTTCGTTTAATGGTTAGCCTTTTAGCCGGTATTCCTAGTGTGGTTTATGGCTTTTTTGGTATAGTGGCCGTAGCCCCGTTTATCCGCGAGCATATTGGCGGTAACGGTTTTAGTATTTTAACGGCCGGTGTTATATTGGCGGTAATGATTATCCCTACTATCGTGAGTGTTAGCGAAACCAGCTTGCGTGCCGTAGCCGATGAGATTAAAATGGGCAGCTTAGCGCTTGGGGCCACTTTGTGGCAAACTATTGTGCGTGTGTTGCTGCCATCGGCTAAAAGCGGTATTAGCGCCGCCATTGCTTTAGGTATGGGCCGGGCGATGGGCGAAACTATGGCCGTGCTTATGGTAGCCGGTAATGCCCCAGTCATTGCCCGAAGTTTAACCGGTATGGGGCGTACTTTAACGATGAATGTGGTAAACGAAATGGGCTATGCCAGCGGCACCCATTTATCGGCGTTGTTTGCTACGGCTTTAGTGGTGGTGGTTTTGGTGCTGCTGCTAAATTTATTGGTATCTTACATTAATAGGGAAAGCAAAAAATAATGGCTTTACGTTTTAAACGGCGCAAAAAAGTGCAAGAAAAATTTGCCTTTGCTTTACTTTATCTGCTGGCTTCGTTGGCTTTTGTGGCTTTATTTGGCATTTTAGGTTTTATTTTAGTGCGTGGCTTTTGGACCGATACCAACGATTTTTCGCAGTTTTTAGCCGAAACCTCCGAGAGTTATCTTTATAACGATGAAGAATGGCAGCTGGTGGTTAATAGAGGAGTGCGGCTTAGGCGCATAACTACCGCCCAAATGAACGATGTGGCCGATGGTAATTTAATTAATTATACTAATTTAAGTGGGCAAGATTTATTTATTAGGCCTATGGTATTAATTAATACCGAGCAATTAACAGAGGCGCAAGCCCACCTCCAGCAGCTCGGGGCTTTTATTTATGGCCCGCAAAATTTAACCGGCCGGCTTGTCGGTGGCAGGGTAGTGCCGGTTAGGCAGTGGCAGTTAGTGGCTAATAACGCTGTTTTTGGGGATAGACGCACGATTGCTACCTTAACGGCGGCCGAGCAGCAGCAGTTGTTAGAGGGCGGGATAACTAATTGGCAGCAGCTTAACGGTGAGAATTTAGCCGTTATTAAAGCTTATAGCCTTGCCGAATTACAGGCTAATCCTAGCGCTTTTATGCAAACCACTTTTTTTGAATCTAATCAGTTAGATGATGTACGGGTTATTAATGTGTGGGCCCGGCGGCAAGAGCCCAATTTAACGCTTAGTATGCTTATAGAGGCGCCGCGTATGGCTGGGGCCGCCGGCGGTTTTTCTACCATCATTTTAAATACCATTTATATGATAGCTTTATCGCTGCTGATAGCGGTACCTTTTGGCGTAGGCACAGCCATTTATTTAACGCATTACGCCAAAAAAGGCAAACTGGTTAAAGTACTACGTACTTTAATTGATATTTTAGCGGGTATTCCTAGTATTATTTTTGGTTTATTTGGGTTTATTATTTTTGTGGGGATACTGGGTTTTGGGATTGGTTTATTAAGCGGCTGTTTAACTTTAAGTTTAATGTTGTTGCCTACTTTAATGAAAAATGCCGAAGAAGCCTTAAAGACGGTACCGGCCGGTTATAAAGACGGCAGCCTTGCTTTAGGGGCTAATCTATGGCAAACGGTTTTTTTTGTGCTTATTCCGGCGGCACGTAACGGGATACTTACCGGTATTGTTTTGGCGGCCGGGCGGGTAATGGGCGAAAGCGCCGCTTTAGTGCTTACTATGGGCTTTGATTACGGGGCGGCCAGCTCGCTGTTTAGCAGCAGCCGGGTATTAACCACCCACTTATATATGTTAATCCGCGAAGGTATCTCTATCGAAAGAGCTTTTGCGGTGGCGGCATTACTGGCCATTATTGTGCTGGTTACCAACTTTTTAGCCAGTAAGTTAATTAGTGGGCGCAAAAACGCTTAAAAAAGCAGGAGAACCAATGGAAACTAATATAGTTTTTGAGGTAAAAAATTTATCGTTATTTTATGGAGCGTATCAGGCTTTGCATAATATTTCGTTAAATATAAATAAAAACAAAGCAACGGCGTTAATTGGGCCATCGGGCTGTGGTAAAACCACTTTTTTAAGAACCCTTAACCGCATGCACGAACTTATAGAAGGCTGCCGTATAGAGGGTAAAATTCTTTTAGAAGGGCGCGATATTATTAAAGATTACGATGCCATTAATTTGCGCAACCACGTGGGTATGGTTTTTCAAAAACCCAACCCTTTTCCTATGACTATTTACGATAACATTGCTTACGGGCCGCGCTTGCGCGGGGTTAAAAAGCGCCATTTGCTTGATGAAATTATCGAAAAAGCCCTTAAAGATGCCAACTTATGGAGCGAAGCCAAAGATAGGCTGCGCCGCAGCGCGCTTGGCCTTTCGGGCGGGCAGCAGCAGCGCCTATGTATTGCCCGTGCCCTTGCCACCGAGCCCAGCGTGCTGTTAATGGACGAGCCGACCAGCGCCCTCGACCCGATTTCCACCGGCCATATCGAGGAGCTTATCGATAGCTTAAAAGAAAAATATACGGTAGTAATTGTAACCCACAATATGCAGCAAGCGGCGCGTATTTCGGATTATACGGCCTTCTTTTTGTTAGGCCATATCGAAGAAGCCGGCGAAACAACGCAAATTTTTAGTAAACCTAAAAGTAAGAAGACCGAAGATTATATCTCGGGGCGTTTTGGCTAAGCGGAGGAAAGATGACACGTACACGATTTACCAAAAAATTAGTAGAAATAAGAATGGCCGTAGTAACTATGCACGAGCTGGTGGAGCAGGCTTTAAAATCGCTTATCCCTGTCCTTCAAAATGGTTTACTAGATGAAGCCGAACGTATTAAGGCCGGCGATGTAGAAATTAATAAATTAGAAGGAAAAATCTTCGATTTATGCGCTAGCGCTATCGTTACCGAGCAGCCGGTAGCCCAAGATTTACGGCGGGTTATTTCGTCTTTAAAAATTGTGGCCGACCTTGAACGTATCGGCGATTATGCCGCTAACATAGCCAAGCAGCTGCTTAGCTACCCGCATTCGGTACGCGTGATTAAAGAGGTAGATTTTTTACCAATGATTGAGCAAGGCGTTGCTCAGCTTAGCTCGGCTATCAGCAGTTATGTGAATGATGATACCGGCGAGGCGCGGTTAGTGGCCGCCGAAGACCGTAAGATGGATAAATTATTTGATGAAGTAATGGAGCGGGTAGCTAACGAACTGGCCGGGCAAAGCGAACCGGCCCGCGAATCTTGGCTGCAAATAGCTATTATCGGCCGTTACCTCGAGCGACTGGGCGACCATGTAACCAATATTTGCGAGTGGACCGTTTATAGCGTAGAGGGCGAACTGGTAGAGCTTTAATTTAATAAGCTCATTAAACCATTTTCACTTAAACTTAAACTAGCCTCCCCATTACTAATCTCTAACACCCCCTTCTTTAGGTGAAGGAGCCGCCCTCATAGTCCTCTCCCTATCAGGCCGCGCCGGGTTTAACGACATTCCTACAGGTGAAAGTTAAAAGTTAAGAATTAAAAAACTTTCAGTTATCAGTTTTCAACTATCACTTGGCTTTTAGCCGGGTTGACGGCGGTAATAATACCTAGAAAATTAAGAAGTAAGAATTGGAAGGCGCTAGTTCTTAATTATTAATTCTTACTTTTTAATTAAAATACATTAGCCGGGCTAGGAAACACCAAAGCTGTGCCGCGTAAAAGGGCGGCTTCGGGACTGTTGGGGAAAAGAGTTTGGATACGAACCACCAGCGGCATGGCCTCGTTTATTTGCCTAAGCCGTATATGGTAGCGGTAAATAGCAAACAGCAAAGCGGCATCGGCGTGGTTGCCAATAAAGTTATTTTCATTTTGTAACAATCTTGTGCCGGCAGTGGCATTACCTTGCAGGCCGTAGATGGTAAAAGTTAGGCTTAAAGCCCGGTTTCTTTCGTTATTATTAAGCGGCATACGTGCCAGCTGATTAATTATGGCTATAGCTACGCTAAGTTCACCCAACTCGATGGCTAAAAAGCCGGCTCTAAGCGCTAAAAGATGGTTGACGGGGCGGCTGTAAAAGTAAGCCTGTTGGTAAGCTAATTGCGCCTCTTTTAAATTACCGGCTAACTCGTGGCTAATAGCTAATTGGTGGTTAAGGGCACTGCGCTCTTCTAAGCTTAAGGGCCCCTCCAAACGTTGCTGCAAAGCGCTAATATTAATGTTGTTTTGCCCCCAGCTAAGAGGGGCCATAACAAATAAAAGAGAGCCTAATAGGTATTTAAACATAGTACTCCCCTTATGATATTAACGGCTAATGTTAATGGTAGATACCGTAGCTAAAGTGGTTCTATCCATAATAACAATTTGACCGCGCCCGGTGTAGGTAGCATAAATAAAGTTACCGTAAACAGTTATGGTGGTATCGGCATCTAGCTGGGCAACACTGGTAGCCGTTAAGTTAAGCTGTTGGTCAAAACGGCCTAAGAAGAAGTTATTGCCAACCACAGTTACCGCCAAAATATTACCGGCATCGTTGACGATAAAACTATTCCAGTAAATATTTTGCCCTTCGCTGTTGTGGATAGGCTGTAAGGTTTGCAAATCAAACATTGTTAAGTTATGGCCGGAGGCATGGTTTACGTCCATCGCGGTGATAGAGACAACCCCGCCGCTAAAAGCTAAAAATTGCCGGCTGCATATTTCCAGCGAGCTGGTAGCCATTATCTCGCCGGCTACCGGGTTAATGGCCAGTAAACGATTACGGTAATGGCCGTTTAAAAAACGTTCCGATACGTCCATAAAGTAAAAGATACCGCCTACCATCGGGCTAATACCATCTAGCTGTTGCTGGGCTTGGGCTAACTGCTGTTGAGTATCCACCAAAGTTTGGGCGGTGGTAGCAGGGTCGGCAATGGCTTGCTGCGTAGCTTGGTCAACGGCCAGTTGTTGTTGCTCTTGCTGTATTTGCTGGGCAATTTGCTGGTTTTCGGTGGCTAACTGCTCATTTTGGTTTTGCAACTGTTCGGTTTGCTGCTGAGTTTGGTCGGCGGCTTGCTGAGCCTCTTCAGCTTGCTGCTGGGCTTCCTCGGCTTGTTCTTGGGCCTCATCGGCCGTTTGCTGAGCTTGGTTGGCTGCTTGTTGGGCTTGATTGGCTTGTTCTTGTAGCTGGGCGGCATTAGGGTCGCCGGCAGCTAAAGCTTCATCGGCGGCCTGCTGAGCTTGGTCAGCTGCTTGCTGGGCTTGGTTAGCTTGCTCTTGGGTTTGATTAGCCTGTTGTTGGGCTTGGTCGGCTTGCTGGCCTGCTTGTTCAGCTTGCTGTTGCAGCTGCGGCAGTTGCTCTTGGTTTTGGGCAATTTGCTCTTCGTTGGCAGTAATAGCGGCTTCGTTTTGGTCGATAGCATCGGCCCTAATCTCTTGTAAGGCCTCGCGCATATCAATGGCCATATCGGCCTCTTCGTTGCGGGCTGCCGCCGTTACCTCGCTGCCAAGCACACTAATGGCCATTGTAGAGGCATCTACTAACGGAATAATAAAAGCGGTATTCCCGGCCCATTCATTCCAAAAGCGCGAAATACCGGCGTTTTGTGCCGTTACGTAATTAAAGACGGCAGGTTTGTAAACGGTTTGTAAAAAAGCTACATCGCCACGGTAAACGGCGTTGTAAAAAGAGAGGAAGTAAGCTAACACATTAGCATCTTCAAAGCTGTAATCGTAACGTGCCTGCAAAAAGCCGGCAACAATTTGCCGTACATTACGGATATGGTCTACCCTTGCTTGAGGGTCTATAAATAAAATGGCTGCCGAAAAAAGGCCGTCGTTAATATCATCGCTTACCTCTATAATAGAGTAGCGGTTGTTAATGGTATGCAGTTGGTTAGGGGTAGCCGACGAGGCTAGAGCCAAGCCTTGCCCAATGGCCCGTATTTGCGAGGCGCTTTCGTTGACGGTAACGGGGCCGGTAAAGTTGACAAACTGTATATTAGCATTACGCGTGCGGTAAATTTCTTCCACCGCAACTTCTAGGGCGTTTACCAAAAATATGCTGATAAACAGGCCAATTATCAGCCCTAATATACCTTTTTTCATCTTTTTTTATCCTCCACACTTTTTTACTTTATCGGCATTTTAACTGCTGCGCATAAATAAAAATTAACCATATATAAGGCTAGAAAAAATGATTAAAATTATGGTATATTTTAGTGGCGAATAGCCGGTTAAAGGGTAGTAAAGCAGCTGTATTTATGCTATATTGTATTATAAACTGAAATTTAAATAAAATGTTGTAGTCTAATCTAATGCGTTTTTCAATAAGGAGTTTTTTGTTATGATAAAGTTAAAGCTTAAAGGTTTTAGTATTTTAACTATCTGTGGTGTCTTAACTGTGCTGCTCTCCATAGGGGCGTTGGTTACCGGTTTGTTTACGCGCAACCGGGCTTTTGATAGCTCGGTTTATATTGCGTCCGGCGAAGCCAAGAGTATCTCTATCTCTACCGAGATGATATTTACCAATAAGTTTAACCATAGCGAAGCTATTGCCAGTGTGGTGCGTAATAATATTATCACCATAGCTCCCGAACAAAGGCGCGAAATAGTAAGCGGTAACGTTACGCGTTTTGTGCAAAGAATTAGAGATAATTTTGATTATTTATATGTGGTGCTGGAACCTAATGCCCTTGACGGCCTAGACAATCAGTTTATCGGCATTTTGGGCAGCGACCAAACGGGCCGTTTAGCTCTTTTTTATAATGGCAGAGGGCAGCTTTTGGATTTGCGCAGCGAGGTTTTTAACAGCAATTTATCTTATTATGCCGATGCCTTTCGCAGCGGCCGGCCGCAGTTGATAGAACCTACAGAGGTACGCGGCACGTCATCTATTACGGTAAGTGTGCCCATTACCAATGCCGAAGGGCAAAACATTGGGGTAGTAGGTATGGCTTTAAGTGTGGCGCAATTGCAAGATTATCTTATTAGCCGTGTGATTGAGATGTTTGGCCGTAGCGAAGGCATTTATAGTAATGTGATGACGCCTACTTTTTCCTCTATCGCCGGGATTCAGGGCAGCACAGCGGCTTATTTAGCTAATATTTGGCCGGCCCATATTGTGCAGCCGCTAGAGCGCTCCATTACTAACGGTACATCGTATCAAGGTGTTTTTTGGAATAACCGTATGCAAGACGATACTTTAATAGTAACTTACCCTTTAAGGATACCGGGGATTGATACCTTGTGGAGCGTAGGTTTTATCATTCCTATGACTATTGTTAATATCCCGGCCAATACGGTTTTGTTCTTTTCGTCATCTATTACCTTTTTTACTCTTTTAATATCTATCGTTATGGTTTTTATTTTAATGAGCTCTATTGTTAAGCCCATTACCAAAGTGGAACAATTAGCTAATACCATATCCAGCGGAGATTTGCGCTTAGATGTTGATGAAAAACTTTTAAAGCGGCACGATGAAATTGGCGGTATGTCTAAGGCTTTAAACCAAATGAAGCAGCAGTTAACCACCGTTATTGTTAATGCGCAGGCCAATACAAAGGCCGTTAGCGCCGGCAGCACCGAAATTAACGCCGCCGGCGCCAACATTGCGCATGGTAGCAGCGAGCAAGCGGCCAGCGCCGAAGAGATAGCCGCCAGCATAGAAGAAATGGCCAGCACCATTGTCAGTAATACTGAAAATGCCAATAATACCGAAAAAATTGCCGAAGAAGCTGCTCAAAATGCTTTAGCCGGCGGTGAAGCCGTAACTAAAACCATTACCGCGATGCGGGCCATTGCCGAAAAAATTGGTGTTATTGAGGGTATTGCCAGTCAAACCAACTTACTGGCCCTTAACGCCGCCATCGAAGCCGCTCGTGCCGGTGATGCCGGGCGCGGGTTTGCCGTTGTGGCCGGTGAGGTGCGCAAACTGGCCGAACGCAGCGCCCTTAGCGCCACCGAGATAAGCGCCCTCTCTAAAGAGAGCTTAATTATTGCCGAAAATGCCGGCAGTTTAATTACCGAGATTGTGCCGCAAATTCAACAAACGGCCGGGCTGGTACAAGAAATTGCCAGCGCCAGCCGCCAGCAACGTTTAGGGATAGACCAAATAGAAAAAGCCATGAGCCAATTAGATGCCACCACTCAAAATAATGCGGCCAGCGCCGAAGAGCTAGCTAGCAGCGCCTCTGTACTTATTGAGCAAACTAGCGCCCTGCAAAGAGAAATTGACTTTTTTAAAACCAATGCAGGAAGAAGTACTGCGGCTTTGCCATCACCTAGTCTACCGGCAGCTAGCCCTAAAATTAGCGCTGCTTCCAAACCAACAAGCGCCAAACCTTATAATCCTGCCGCCGTTAAACCAGTTAAGGCTCCTCCACCTAAACCCATTATAAAGAACGAAGTTAAAAAAGAGCTGTCCAAAGCAAGCCCTGCTAAAAGTAAGCCTTTACCGGCTTCGCCTACCGCAACCGATGATGACGATTTTATTAGTTTTTAATTAAGTGTAAAATAAATTAAAAAGTGAGAATTTTTATTTCTTACTTCTTAATTTTTACTGCTTTAAAGAGAGGTTTTAAGCTCTATATCGCCATTTAAATAACAAATAAATACTTTACATTAGTAATATATGCCAAAACTCATTCATTATCAATACAATTAGGTTATGTATCATAACTATGAAAGCTAACAAAAAATAAATCCCCTTAATGAATAAGGGGATTTATTTTAATTAATTTGAGGTATTAAAAAATATTTAAAAATTCCAAGCATAACCGGCGCGTAAAGCTACAAAATCGCGGATAAGGCGGTAATCAAGGTACCCATTGGTACTGTTGTAAAAATCTAGGCTAATACCAAAACGGCTGCGTAAGGCAATAATTAAACCACCGGGGCCAATAGGCAGTTCGATACCGGCTTCGGCTACACCGGCAAAATCCATATAAGGAAAGCCGACCGAAGTGTCATCGGCACTGCTATGTACCATAAAGCTATAGCCAATTTGCCCGCCAAGACTAGCGTAAAGATTGGCTAGCGGTATATTAATACGAAATAGAGTCTCTACCCCTAAGCTATTTATTTGGGTAGTAATATCGTTTCTGCTGGAAGTTTCCCAACTGCTCCAGCTGCCATCGGTACGTTCACGCGTTCTATGGTCGCTGCCAAGACTGTTAAAACCGCCGAAAGCTACGGCCACTTGTAAAGCCATAAGCGGATTAAAATTTAAATTAACAAAAAGCTCAATACCATTGGCTAACCCAAAATCCCTTACACTGGTGGCATCGCTGCCACTACCGGTAAAAGCAACGCTGTCAACAAAACCAATACCGCTGCCACCTTTTACACCAAGACCAACTCCTACTGCATAACTATTAGTTGCTATTAAACTAAGCAATACTAATAAAGCTATTTTTTTCATTCATTATCTCCTTTTATTTTTAATAAAAAATATTATACTTTATTTTTAGATAATTGTAAATACCTAAATTTATTTGTTATAATGAATATTGCTAAGTGTAATTGTTGTAAATATATAAAAGAGTAGTTATGTAATTTTTAAATGCTAAAAAATTTAGTTCTTAAGGTTTTGGGTTTTTTAATAAAAAAGCCTCCTTCATTAAAAAGGAGGCTTATAAAAATTATTTATTTAAACGGTGCTTAATTTTGTAGTTAAGCTCTTTGTGCCAACCGGCAATTAAGCCGCCAAGTAAATCTTGTACCGCTATATCGTTAGCAGTGTTACCGCTAAAATCGTTAAATAACTTAACGGCTAAATCGATAAGTTTACCGTATTCGGCTTCGGCAATTTTTAAGGCCTCCGGTGCGGTAAATTTTTTGTAAGGCATAGCGGGGATAGCTCCTAAAGCGGGGGTTTCACCCACACTATAGGCCAGCTCGATTACATCATCGTATTTTTCAAAAAGGTCGGTGTACAGGTCGCTAAATAAAAGGTGTAGGCCATCAAAACTACTGCCTTCGCCGCTAACGGCCCCAAAATGAATACTATGAAAGAGCTGCTCAGTCTCCTTCATTTTATTTGCAAGTTCAGCTATATTTGCCATTTGTTTAATCTCCTATGTTTTTAGGTTAAACTACCTTTAAGAATTTGTCAATACTTTTCGGCTAAAAAATGAGAATTATTATTAATTTAATTTTTAATTAAGATGATTATTATTTTTGTTTAAGATATGAAAGTGTTATAACGCTGATTATTAAATATTATTTATAAAAACACTTTTCAAAGAGGAGGTTTTGTGGTATACTACTCAAGCTAATCATTTTTATCTTTGATACACTTGGTTAAGTATTTGGATTATGGAGGTCATATAATTATGACAAAAGTTAAAAATTTACGCGGAACTGGTGGTTCCAGTACTAATTGGAAAGAGTATTGGGAAAAAGCAACTGGTAGAAAATTTGGGGATTGCTCACGAGAGGGTTGTAATGAAAAAGCGACTGATGGCGCCCATGTTAAAAAAGTAGGAGAAACTAATAAGCCATATATCGTGCCATTATGCCATACTTGTAATTTAGATTATGAAAGTGAATTTAATGTGAGAGATGCTGATTTAGTGCCAGTAAATTAATTTTTAAACAAAGCCTGTCAAAGCAGGCTTTAATTTTCAGTTTTAAAATTTCTGTAAATAACTAAAATTTATGTTTAAATCTTCAAAGATTTGCATCTTAATATCGGTTTGGTCGCGGTAAATACTTTCGGTATAACGGCCCTCGTCATTTAGTAAATAACAGTACACCCAGTAAGGGTTACGCACCACCCAATATTTGCACACCCCGGCCCGTTCGTAAGTAAGACGCTTTTTGCCTAAATCTTGTTTTAAGGGTAGCAGGCGAGCCTATTTCAATCACCAAGTTTGGTGCGTCTTCCATCTGGCGGGAGGTTGTCGTAATCTTCTATAGTGTAATAACGGTTTGCTGTAAGAGAGATATTGCCTATAATTATAGTATAGTTTACTTACAGGTAACTGTCAATGAAAAAAAAGACGGGCTAGGCCCGTCTTTTAAGCAATATTATTAAGGAGGTAACCTTTAACTATTTAATGATTGATGTGCTCCTCGTGCTAAAAAGCTTAAACGGTTGGCGATGTTTACCTCGCTGCTGCCGGCGTCCATATCGATGAACAACAGATTAAGTTTAGGGAAACGTTCCTTTAGTTTTTTCTCCAGCCCTTTGGCAATAATATGGTTGGCGATACAACCAAAGGGCTGCAAGCAAAGCACATCGTTAATGCCGTCTTCTATAAAGGTTACAATATCACCGGGTAGCAGCCAGCTTTCGCCAAATTGTATCATAAGGTCGATGGCAGTGGCGGCGTTTTCACCCAAGTGCACAATATCGTGGATAGGGCTAATGGTTAGTTTACTGCCTTCAATAACTTTGTTGGCTTTTTTAACTAATCCGGCTGTAAGCACACGGGCTAACTTTAAGGTTAAGAGCCCTTTAAAGCTATGTTCCTCCACATGAACGCTGGCGTTATATTTGCTTTCCACAATGGTAGATAAAAAGAAGTTAATAAGCGGCGGCAGTTCGGGCTCAATACCGTGCTCGATGAGCCACTGAGCAGTATAGTTATTGCTAAATTCGTTAAATTTAACGTAAATTTCACCCACAATCCCCACACGCGGCATGGCCTCTGTTTTGCATTCAATTTTATTAAATTCTGCCACTGCTTCTGCCGCTAACTTAAAGATATGGCCACTATGCTTGTAGTCGACACTTTTGCGGCCAAGCTCAATATACTTATTGGCTACCTTTAAAGCCCCGCCTTTAACTACTTCGCGGCTGGCTGTAGCCCAATAAAGTTTAGCTAAAATATCGCCGTAAAGAATACCAAGCAGGCAGTTCAACATAAAATCTGTGCGTTTAAAGATAAAGCCGGGCTGCTCGTGCATACCGCCTTTCGCATCAACGTGAGTAGTAATGGTTACAATGGGAACTTCGGCAAAGCCTGCATTAACGAGGGCTTTTTTTAGCATACTTACATAGCTGCTGGCACGGCACTGGCCGCCGGTTTGGGTTAAGGCGACGGCGGTTTTGGCTGTGTCATAGTTACCGCTTTGCAGCGCTTTAATGAGGTCGCCAATGACAATGGTAGCGGGGTAGCAAATATCGTTGTTGGCGTAGGCTAACCCCACATCGATACTGGCCCTATCGGGCATAGGTAATATCTCTAGCTGGTAGCCGGCTTTACGGAATGGCTCCACAATAAAGCTGGTATAAAAGGGGTTAAACTCCGGCGCAATGATGGTGCGGATTTTATCGTCCAGCTCAAAAATTTTTGGGCTAATCCTTTCCGTTTTTTTACCGCTAAAGCCGACGTCTCGCATTTTAAGGCTTTCAATCATACTGCGGATACGCAGCTTGACGGAGCCTGGGCTGGTTATTTCATCAATTTTAATAAGAGTTGGGTTTTTACCGTAACTGTTAAGCAGGGTTTTTACCTCATCAACTACCACCGCGTCCGGGCCGCAGCCAAAGCTATTCATCTGTACAACTTGCACATTGGCTTGCTGTGCCGCCCATAAAGTGGCCTCATAAATACGGTTGGGGTAACCCCATTGCGTGAGCACCTCTACTTCATCAAGGCCGGGTCGTTCGTCTAGCGGCAGGCAGTCTTCGGTAAGTACGTGTACGCCCAGCGCGCTAATCATCTCCGGTAATTTATGGTTGACGAGGCTATCCACGTGATAGGGACGGCCCAATAACATAATGACAAGGCTGTTACCGGAACGGGCTTTAGCGATAACTTCTGCGGCCTTAAGCTGCAAGGTTTCGTTATAATCGGCTTTAGATTTTAAAGCAGCTTTGTAAGCTTTTTTAAAGGCGGCCTCCGGCACTTTAAGTATGTCAACAAAGTAAGCTTTCGCACTGTCATATTGAAGCTTAGGGGTATTAAAGGCCATCGGTGGCTTATCAAAAGGGATACCGTATTTGGCCTGCGGGTTAATGGCGCTGGCGATAACCTCTGGGTAGCCGGTAACCACCGGACAGTTGTATTGGTTGAGGGCATCTTCGTATTCGGTTTTACCAAAAAAGACCATGGGGTAAAAAATGCGGTCTACTTTGGCTTCGCACAGCTCGATGATGTGGCCGCCGGCAATTTTGGCGGGGAAGCAGATATTTTCGCTCATCACGCCGCCGTAACCTTTTTCGGCCAGCGCCACCGTGCTGGGGCTGCTAAGTACTACATCAAAGCCGCAGTGTGTGAACAAGGTGTGCCAGTAGGGGTAATCCTCCCACATATTGAGCACACGCGGGATACCAATGCGTCCTTTTTTAGTCGATACGGCCTCATTGGGACGGTTAAAAAGTAGCTCACGTTTATAATCGTGCATATTAAAGCCAATTTCATCGGAATTTAAATGATTGGTAAAATTTTTTTCACATTTATTACCGCTGTAAAATTTGCGGCTTTCACCCTCAAAGCTAATTTGAGTAATTTGGCACAAATTTTCACAGCCGCTACACTGTAAGCTACGGCGTGTGTTATTTTTAGCTTGGTCTAAATGGGTAAAGCCAATAAAAGTAGATTTTTCACCGTCTTTATAACGCTCTAAAGCTGTTAAAGCCGCGCCATAAGCGCCCATTAGCTCACAAATATCGGGGCGGGTAACTTCGTGCCCCACAATTTTCTCCAGCGCACGCAGCACGGCGGGGTTTTTAAAGGTGCCGCCTTGCACCACAATGTTGTCGCCCAGCAGGCTCATATCGGTAAGCTTTAAAACTTTATTAAAACAGTTTTTTACCACGCTGTAGGCAAGGCCGGCGCTAATATCACCTTGCGTGGCCCCTTCGCGTAAGCTTTGTTTTACTTTACTGTTCATAAACACGGTGCAGCGTGTACCTAAATCGCCCGGGTTTTGAGCAAGGCAAGCGGCTAAGGCGAAATCTTGCACACTTAGGCTAAGATTTTTAGCAAAAGTTTCGATGAAAGAGCCCGAGCCGGAGGAGCAGCTCTCATTAAGCTCAAGATTGTTAATAATGCCATCATTAATAAAGATGGCTTTCATATCTTGCCCGCCAATATCCAAAATGAAGCTGACGTTAGGGTTAAAGTGGCTGGCGGCGCGGTAATGGGCGATGGTTTCTACCAAGCTATCATCAAACTTGAAGGCAAAGTGGGTAAGTTCCTCACCGTAACCGGTGGTGGCGCTGCGCAAGATGGTAGGGTTGGTAACGCCTAAGGTAGCCAGCTCATCACGCACGGCACTTAGGCCGCGATGGACGGCATCGATGGGGTTTCCATTATTAGGACTGTAATTACGGGCTACCACTGCGCCATCTTTATTGATTAATACAATCTTAGTGGTAGTACTCCCGCTATCTATCCCTAAAAAATATTGATGGTTTTTAACATGCAGCGGCTCGGCTTTGGCCACCACATCTTGGCTGTTCTTTTTAGTTAGCCATTCCTCAAATTTTTTATTATTCTTAAAGAGCGGCTCTAAACGGGCCGATAGCTCGATGGCTACATCTTTGGTGGCGGTAATGCGGTTTATTAGGTTATCAAGCTCTTCTTCCGGCAAATTATTCGTGCTTAAAGCTGCACCTAAGGCCGGGATAAGTTCGGTGTGGGGCATATCAATAACGGCGCTTTCGTTAATTTTTAAAATGTCGTAAAAGGCTTTGCGTAGTTCGCTCATAAAGGTGAGCGGACCGCCGGCAAAGATAATTTTAGGCCGCACATCAAAGCCACGTGTTAAAGCGTTAATGGTTTGAAAGGCTACCGCCCGAAAGATACTGCTGGCAATATCGCCGGCCGGTATGCCGCGTGCGATAAGGTTTTGCACATCGGTTTTAGCAAAAACTCCGCAGCGGCTGGCGATAGGGTAGGTGGTGGCACTGGTTTTGGCTAAATCGTTCAGCTCTTCTACTTTATAGCCCAGCAGGGTGGCCATTTGGTCGATAAAGGCTCCTGTACCGCCGGCGCAAGCGCCGTTCATACGAATATCGGCTTTCATATCGGCGTTAAAAAAGATGATTTTAGCGTCTTCGCCGCCAATATCAATTAAGGTACGGCAATCGCGGTAACGCTGCTCAGCTACCACACCGGCGGCCACCACCTCTTGCTCAAAGTGAATGGCGGCGCGTTCGGCTACACCCATACCGGCTGTACCGGTGATGGCGGCGCTTAATTTAATGTTGCCGAATTGGTTTTTAATATCGGTTAATATTTCAATTAAAGTGGCAAAAATTTGGGTATTGTGGCGCACATATTTACTAAAAACTTGCTCGCCTTGTCTATTTAAGAGCACCGCTTTGGCGGTGGTAGAGCCTATATCTAGGCCTAAAAAGTGTTTCATGGGTCTCCTTATAGTAAGGTTAAGGCTTACTAGGTTGATGATAGTATACATGAAAAAGGGAGGGGTAGTCAATAAAGGAGGAAATACTATTATCACGGCCAATAAGCAGTATGGACTAGGTAAATTTGCTTTTCAATCTAAACACTCTCTTTAATTAAGCATAAATAACTTTTTAAGCACATCATCGTTATTGCGCCAAGCTTTATCGGCCTTTACTTTAATATCCAGCTCTATTTTATAAGGAAAGATTAAGCTTAATTCCTTTAAACTTGCCACGCGTATTTTGCGTAAAGTTAGTCCTTCCCGGCCTATCAGCATAGCCTTTTGACTTTCACGCTCTACCACCATAAAGAGACGCACCCAAAGTTTACTGCCGCGCATTTCCATATCGGCTATATCAATGTATAAAGCATGAGGCACTTCATTACGCAGCTGTTTAATAGCTTGTTCACGCAAAATTTCGCTAATACGCAGGGTCGGTTGCTGATCGGTATACATTTCGGCCGGGTATAAAGCCTCACTCTCCGGTAATAGTTCGATGAGCTGGGTGGTAAGTTCATTGAGGCCGGTTTTTTCTTGTGCCGAAATATGAACCGCTGTTATATCAGGTAAAAAGTGTTTAATAAATTGGTTGTAAAAAGGTAAATTACGGACGGCGTCTTCTTTATCTATCTTATTAAATGCTACTAATTTAGTCTTGCCGGTGCCGGCTACTAACTTGGCTACCTCTTCTTCTTCGGGGCCAAGTTTGCGGCTAACATCAATTAAATAGAGTATCGCGTCTGCATCTTCTAAGGCTCGTTTAGCTTCGGTAAATAAGTAATGATTAATCTTTTTATCACTTTTGTGCATACCGGGCGTATCAATAAAGACAATCTGCCCCTGCTCTTTATTCACAATAGCTCTAATATTACGGCGCGTGGTTTGCGGCAAGGGCGACACGATAGCGGTTTTGTAACCGGTTAAACTGTTGATGAGGCTGCTTTTTCCCGCCGATGGCCGCCCTACAATGGCCACAAAGCCGGCTTTAAAGTTGTTCATAGGGATAGTTTAGCTGATTTTAAAGCTTTTGTAAAGGTAAGCACAATTACCTTATAATACTTTTTAGTTTTGATATTAAATTTACTTGACAAGTTATTTATTCTAACCTATACTTACCCTAGTTAGGAGAAAAAATATGTTGCCGTTTTTAGGAATAATAGCTGCTGTATTAGGATTGATTACAATTATTGCTGTAATTGAACTTAAGTTTGAGGTAATTAAAGGTTGGTTTAGAGAAAAATCTACTTTGATGAATCGCAGTGATTCGAGCAAGGTGGCTTTTACACTTAAAGAAGGAATAAAAAAAGGAAAGTATAGAGTTGTTCAAGGAATTTTTGATAAGGAAAGCAATAAATTATTAGATGGGGTTAGATATGAAGCCGAAAGGCTTGACAATGAAATTGGGGAGCTTCATAGTAAGGATAAAATTGTCATTTATGAATAAAAACGATATTGAAGAGAGTGAAGCACAAATAGCTGTGCTAGAGGCTGGATTACCTACTTTAGGTGATTGTTGCAGCGACCTTATATTTTATTTTAAAGAACTAAAAAATGTTGCCGACATTTTCTTGGGTGTATGTCATGAATTTAGTACTGAATGTGAGAAAGTAGGGTATGAATTTAACCGCGCTGACTATGCGAGTCAGAATGATATTACGGAAAAAATTAAAAAATTTAGCGATAAAATAGAAGAATATAAAGAAGTAGAGGAGAGGCACTGCAATAATTTTAGTGAGATTATAAATTTATTGGAATTGAGAAGCCCTAAGCATGAACTTAATCTTAACTAACATTCCCGATTTTAATGAAAAAGACACTGTAAAATTTATTAACCGTGCTACAGCCACCCTAAATAAAATTTTGCCCAAAAAATACAGAAAAATTCACTCTGTAGAACTATCTCTTTATTCATCAAAAAAAGAAAATAATGAGAAAGAAAAATTTTCTATTTTAGCTCAAGAGCCTTTATACTCTTTTGAGCAAATTATTTTAGAGCCTAGCACCCTTAAAGAGCTAAACTATGCCATCAGGTTTGAAAGTGTTAAAAATAAAGTTTATAATGAGTGGGGACTTGCTCAAATAGAGCCTAATCCCAAATTAGCCTTAAATTTTCATGGCACTAGTGGTACTGGTAAAACTATGGCAGCACACGGTCTTGCGAAAGCAATGAGGCGCAAAATTATCTTAGTCAGCTATGCCGAATTGGAGAGTAAATATCATGGTGACGGCCCCAAAAATGTCAAGAAATTCTTTCAAATAGCCAGCGAAAATAATGCCGTATTATTTATCGATGAAGCCGATAGTCTGTTATCTAAACGACTTACTAATATAACACAAGGCAGTGAGCAAGCTATTAACTCTATGCGCAGCCAGCTGCTTATTCAAATAGAGCAGTTTAATGGAGTTGTTATTTTTGCTACTAATCTAGCCCAAAACTATGATAAAGCTTTTGTAACCCGTATAAGAAGTATTCACTTTAAAAAACCAACCCTCGAAATGCGTAAAAAGTTATGGCAAGCTATGCTTTTACCACAATTACCGCTTGATAAAGGCATTAATGTTAATGAGCTAGCGGTTATAGATGATATTTGCGGCAGGGACATAAAAAATGCTATCATTAAGGCTGCTGTTACAACAGCAATAGATGATAAATTATTTATAACCGAAGAACTATTAATAGAAGCATTAAAAGATATTAAGAAAACCAATTACCAAATTACTAGTAGTTCTCTTTTAGAGGAAGAAAAAGAAGCTATAACCACAAAAGTTAAAGCGGCTCTATCTATTAACAACTCCTTTCACCCTGCCGATAAATAAACCATGAATATACCTAGCCTTAACAGCAACCTAGATAACTTTAATAATGCCCGTACTCAACAGCAAGATGGGGCTATTAGCGGCCTGCGTGCCATAGCGGAAGTTGATGTAGCCGCACTAAGCCCCAGCGAGTTGGAAGCTATTAAAGCTAAAACCCAAGAGTTTGAAGGCTTGTTCATTAAAATGATGTTTGATGAAATGCGCAAAAGCCTAAACCCGCCCTCTTCGGGCAGTATGGCCCATGACCAAGGACGAGACATTTTTAATGATATGCTACATGACCAATACGCGCAAATGCTTAGCCGCAGCGGTGGCATTGGTATAGCCGATATGATATTTAGACAGCTAACCACCCCCGTGATACCGGCTAGTGAGATAGCAAGAAGGTATGGGGATAATTAATTGATAATATTTTTTTAAAAATAACTTGACGACTGGCTAAAAGATGGGTATAGTTTAGTAAATCTAAAGATAGGGGAAAGATTATACTAAAACCCGAATATATTCGCAACTACTACGCCCGCACTAAAACCGATAACTTTGGCAACACTATCGTAGGTGCACCCAAACAACTTCTTACAGACCATTTGGAGGAAGTTGCCAGACTCACCGCCGGCTTTTCAGCCAAACTTCAGCCTGTAATTAATAATAGTATTGATAGTAAACAATTAGGTTATTTGGCCGGCCTGTTGCACGATTACGGTAAGCTACAGTCCGCCTTTCAAAATAAGTTAAAGGGCATTAAAAGCGACTGTCCACACGCAGGCGCTGGAGCTAAGTATTTACTGGGTCAGCAAAATTTTAATCCCTTATTGAAAGACATTTTAATAAACATTATCGCCGCTCATCATGCCGGCCTTTACGATACCCTTGCCGCCGATAATAAACTGCAAAATGTTTTAAGCAAAGATTATGCCGAAACCAGTTACGCTAATAGTGTTGATTACCTTTTTTTAGAGAATGAACTTACTAAGTTTAACACAAAAGGTTCATTCTTTAACCCCGCACTAATTGATAAGGACGGGGCGGTAAATTTTAGCCTAACTTTCCTTAGCCGAATGCTCTTTAGTATGTTGGTTGATGCCGACCGTCTTGATAGTGAAGCCTTTAATGAAGAAGGTAAAGAAAATAATAAGGCCGAAAAACGTAAAGAATATAAAAAGATTAATGAACTGGCCAAAAAATTTTTGAATTATTATCAAAATAAATTTGGCAACTTAAAGCCCGATTTAGCCACCAAAGATGGCCTATTAAATAGCCAGCGTAGTGCCATTTATAACGAATGTTTAGCCGCTGCCGATAAACCCATCGGTCTGTTTAGTTTAACCGTGCCCACCGGTGGCGGTAAAACCTTAAGTAGTATGGTCTTTGCCTTAAAACATGCTATAAAGTACGGGCAAGAAAGGGTTATTTATGTAGCGCCCTTTACTGCTATTATCGACCAGAATGCGAATGAATATGCAAAAATTTTTGGTGAGGAAGAGGTATTAGCCCATTACAGCACCAACAATTATCAATTTAAAAATACTCATGAGGGCAAAGAAGAGCAAATTAACCACCGTGCCGAACTTGCTAGCGAAAACTGGGACGCACCCATTATTGTAACCACCGCCGTGCAATTTTGGGAGAGCCTCTTTTCGGCTAATCCTCAAAAAACGCGTAAAATTCATAACATATTAAACAGTGTGGTTATTTTAGATGAATGCCAGCTACTCCCCACCCAGTATCTTATCGCTTTGCTAGAAACCCTAAAGGAACTACCTAAATACAATACCAGCGTGGTGCTGTGTACGGCTACTCAGCCGGCTTTGTTACAAAGCCATTTACCTGCAAAAATAGCTGAAAAAGGTTTTGGGTTGCCCGAAAAAGATGTTACTGAAATCATCAATAATCCGCTGGAGCTAGCCAAACATTTTGAGCGGGTTACGATAGAGCTAAAAGAGCAAATAACTAAAGACAAGCTCATTAATGAGCTTGCAAACCTTAACCAAGTTTTGTGCATTGTTAGCACGCGTAGGTTAGCGCGTGAACTCTTTGAAGAGCTTAGCAAAGATAAAACTGAAAATGTTTATCATTTAAGTGCCTTAATGTGTGTACAGCATAGGTTAGAGATACTGGACAAAGTAAAAGAGTGTCTTAAAAATAACCAGCCCTGCCGCCTTGTTACCACTCAACTTATTGAGGCGGGGGTAGATATAGATTTTCCGGTAGTTTACCGTTATAAGGCGGGGCTAGATAGTTTGGTACAGGCCGCAGGCCGTTGTAACCGCAATAATAAGTTACCGCAGTTGGGGAAGTTTGTTATTTTTAGCTTGACTAGCGATGAGTACAAAGAGCCGCTACTCTTTCAAAAGCAAACAGAGACCTTTGAGATGGTAAAACGTAATTTTGCTACAGAAGAATTTTTTGCACAAAGTACTATTACTTTATATTTTAAAAAACTTTATAGTAAATATAGTTTAGATGAAAAAGAGGTTCATGAACTTTGTAAATGCAGTACAAGCTTTACTAAAAGCCTCTTTGAAACCGGCTATAGGGGCTATAATTTTGCCGGTGTTGATAAAAATTTTAAAATTATTGATAATGAACAATACTCTCTTATTATTCCTTACAATAATGCAGCTTTAGAATTAATTGAAGATTTACAAAAAATAATTGCAGAGAGAAAGCTAGGGCTAGATGAGAGGAAACCTAGAAGTATCAGTAAAATTTTAAAAAAACTTGCTAAAAGCCAAGTTTCGGTGTATGATAATACCTTTAGTAAGCTTAATAAATTAGGTGCTTTAATTCCGCTAGCTATTAACAAAGATAGCACGATTTATATTTTAAATAAAAATTATTATACAGATTGTTATAGTAGCAACTATGGCCTAAGTGAAGAGGCCGAAGCCGGTAAGCCCGAAGATTATATAATTTAGAAGAGAGGCAATATGCAGGGAGTACAAGTTTATTTTGAGGGCCAATATGCCTGTTTTACCCGCCCCGAGCTAAAAACCGAGCGGGTAAGTTATGATGTACCCACACCGGGTGCCGTACGCAATATGCTGCAGGCTATTTATTGGAAGCCGGCAATAGAGTGGCATATCCGCTCTATCACGGTGCTAAAACCTATTCAGTTTATGACGGTAAAACGTAATGAGGTGTACGGCCAGCAAAGCGAAAGCGGTGGAAATAAGGGCGGTATCATTATTGAGAACAACCGCGTGCAACGTAACGGTTTACTGTTAAAAGACGTGGCTTATATAGTAGACGCTTACTTTACCTTAACCGCTAAAGCAGGAACGGAAGACACCGAAGAAAAACACTTTGCTATCATCAAACGGCGTTTACAAAATGGCCAATGCTTTGCCCAGCCCTTTTTGGGCTGCCGTGAGTTTAGTGCCTTTTTTAGAGAGGCTCAAGATGTACATACTGAGCTTGAGTTTATTAAAGCTAAAGGTGAGCAAGTTGCAGAAATTGACTATAAAGATTTAGGGTACATGCTTTATGATGTGGATTATAGTAACCCTCAAGCTAAAGTTTTACAGCCGCGTTACTTTGAGGCAAAATTGATAAATAATGTGCTTACAATAGAGGGTGTAGAGGTAAAACAATGATACTAAACGCTTTATACAAGTTATATAATCGGCTAGAAAGTGACCCTAATGAGCGTGAAAATATTCCTAGTAGGTCATCAAGTAAAATTAAGGTAAACTATGCTTTAGTTATTAATAAAGAAGGTAAACTCATAGCCATAAACCTTATAGGGAATGCCGAAAAAGCTAAGGTACAAAGTAAAAAACTCTTTGTGCCTTATCAACTAGACGATAGCGGCGGTATCCGCGAACGCTTTTTGTGCGGTAAAGCCAAATATTTATTAGGAGTAGATAGTAAAGATAGCAAACTTTACGAGGCTTACTTTGAAGCTACCAAAAAACTGCACCATGCTATAGGTGATAAATTAACCAATAATAGTGAAATGCAGGCGGTGATTAAGTTTTTTGATAACTGGTTACCTGAACAAGCCTTAGAAAACAACATTATTAAAGAAAAATGGGACGATTTAGTAAAAAACCCGGCCAGCTTAGTCTTTGAGGTTGAAATGGGTGAAAGCCTTTATGTGCATGAAAATGAGGAGATTAAAGAGGCTTTTAAACAAGACTACGAGCAAAAGTTTAGCGGCAGCGATGTAACTAAAGGAACTTGCCTGATAAGCGGGAAAGAAGATATGCCCTTAGTACGTTTGCACGAAAAAATTAAAGGTGTAGCAGGGGCGCAACCTACTGGGGCCAACCTTGTAAGTTATAACGACACCATCTTTGAAAGTTATGGCCTTAAGGGTGGCGAAAATGCTAAAATTAGCGGGGAAACTGCCTTTAATTATGCCGCCGCCCTTAATTATTTGCTTAGTAATAGCAAGCGGTATACACGTGCTGGGAGTACCACTTTTGTTTATTGGAGTGAAATTAAAGACCCCGCCGAAGATGAAATTGATTTAATTATTGAAGCCGAAGAGACTGCCCTTGATAATTTGCTGGCTGAATATTCTCAGTTAAAGCAAAACAAGGTTACTTTAAAGGCAAGGGATAATCAAGCTTTTTACATTTTAGCCCTTATCCCCGCGGCTGGGCGGCTGGGCATTCGCTTCTTTTTAGAAAGTAATGTTGATAAATTAAAAATGAGCATTGCCAGCCATTACCAAGATATAGCTTTAGGCACACCGCCCGATGAGCCCGCCAAAGATGAAGAGAGAAAGCCCATTAAAGCTAAAAGCGGTAAAGATGGCACGAAAAAAATTAAGCAATATGTGGGGCTTTATAAACTAATGGATAGTCTTGTAAGCCAAAATATTAAGAAAAATAGAAGTGAAGCTATTGACGATAACCTAGCCGGTAAAATTGCCTACGCTATCTTTAGCGGAATAAATTATCCGCAAAACTTATTAGTGGCGGTAATACGGGCTATTAAGGCCGATGGGCAGGTTACACGGCCGCGTGCCAGCATTATTAAAGGTGTATTAGTAAGAAATTATGATAAACGAGAGGAGATAAATAAAGTGCTTAATGAACAATTAGACGATGTGGGCTACCTGTGCGGGCGGCTCTTTGCCGTGCTAGAGGCCACTCAAAATAAAGCCATTGGCGGCGGTACTACTATTGCCGACAAATATTTGGCCACCGCAGCCAGTACGCCGGTGCGAGTTTTTCCGCAATTATTAAACCTTAACCAGCACCACAAAAGTAAAATTGGTGGTGGCCTTGCCGTTAATATTGATAAAGAGTTACAAGAAATTTTTAACCTCTTTAAAGAGGGTATGAACTTTCCTAAAACTCTCTCCACAGAGGGGCAAGGATTGTTTTACATTGGCTACTACCAAGAAAAAGCCGCTGTGTGGCAAAGATTAAAATCGGCTAAACCCGCAGATATTAACCCAACTGAAGAAGGAGCTAACTAACCATGAGTAATATTGAAAACCGCTACGACTTTGTCTATTTTTTTGAGGTAACCAACGGTAACCCCAACGGCGACCCTGATGCCGGCAACCTTCCCCGTGTTGATGTGGAGACGGGTTTAGGTATAACTACCGATGTATCTTTAAAACGTAAAGTACGTAACTATGTAACTATGACAGATAAGCCACAAGGGGAAGACAACTATGTCTCAGAAAATAGTGAAGAAAGACGTTACAATATTTATATTAAAGAAGCGTCTGTTTTAAATCGTAATCACGATAAAGCACATGAAGCCGTTGGTAGCGATTTAAGGGAGAAAAGCCCAAATGCAACCAAAGGTAATGCTAAAACTGATAATGCTAAAAAATGGCTTTGTAATAACTTTTATGATATTCGTACCTTTGGTGCGGTGATGAATACCGGCGCTGCCAGCGGTGTAGTGAGAGGTCCTGTGCAGTTTACTTTTAGTCAAAGCGTAGAGCCTGTTATGCCCACCGAAATTAGTGTAACCCGTATGGCTGTAACTAAAGAAGAAGATTTACAAAAAGAACGTACCATCGGCAAAAAAACCTACATTCCCTACGGCCTGTACCGCATGGAGGGCTTTATTAGCGCTAACCAAGCCGCTGCCACAGGTTTTACCCAAGAAGATTTAGATTTACTATGGGAGAGCTTAATTAACATGTTTGAGCAAGACCATTCGGCAAGTAGAGGCAAAATGGGAGCGAGAAAGCTGATTGTGTTTAAACACGAAAGCAAGCTAGGCAATGCCCCTGCACAAACCCTGTTTGACCTAGTACGCGTTAAACGCCTTAATGACAAAGGCGAAGCCGTGGGTGATGTGGTTACCCAAAAGGAACTGCTAAAAGATTTGCCGCCGGCAAGGTATTTTGCCGATTATAAAATTGAGGTGGAGAGCGGTAAGTTGCCTAGTGGTGTTGTGATTGAAGAGAAGCTATAAAAATTTGTTTGACAAATGGGTACTCCTAGTGTAAACTAGGGGTACCAAAATTTTTGGCTATTAGGTGGTAGATTAAAGATGAATAATATAACAACCATTGCCAACTTGCTAACAAATACCATTGCCGTACCTAATTACCAACGAGCCTATGCGTGGCGAGAATGGCGGGACAAAGGGCAGCTTAGCCAGTTTATAGAAGACCTTGAAGAACACTATAAAGCTATTACTACAGCAGGGCTAACTACTCCTTACCACTTTGGGCATTTTTTATTTGAAAAGAATGAAGATGATAATTTTTACGTAATTGACGGCCAACAAAGACTGACAACAATTGTTATATTTTTAGCTGCCACTTCAGCTAATTTAAATAATTATAATATTAATCTTAATAAATTTTCAACCATTGGTTATGATAATCAATTTTTTATTGACTATGTGATGAATAAAACCAAAACAAATAAAGACAATTTACCAACAAAATCATCACAGCGTATAGCTAATGCCTTTGACTATTTTAACAAAAGATTACCCTACAAAGTACAAGAACATATTGAGGCTCTTGTTGATATAGTTTTAAAAGCAAGCTGTACTACGGCTCAGTTGGTTCAAAATTCTATGCAGGCTGCTCAAATGTTTATTTTTCAAAATGATAGGGGGCTGAAAGTTACCATTCTAGAAAAAATAAAAGCCCAATTCATGCATAAGTTACATCTCTTTGGGAGTGGACAGGCCGCCGAAAACATTAATAAGCTCCAGCAACATTTTGAAAATATCTATAAAGCTCAAGCCATTATTAATATAGATGAAGATACCGTTTTGGGGTGGTTTGCCAGAGTTTGGTATGGAAAGCTTACACCTACAATTAATGTTCATGAAGAAATTATGCAAACATTTAACAATGAGAAATTTCAGGGAACAAAGGGTGTTGATTTTATCTTAAGGTTTTGTGAACAATTAGAAAAGTGTTTTAATAATTTAATTTATTTTTACAGAGATGATAGTTTGAATTTTCCCAATATACGTAGTTTAATCATTTTAGAAGACGAAAGTTATCTCTTTATGCCTTTTATTATTAAAGCCTATAACTTTAATTTACCTAAAGCTGACATTGATACTTTGTGCAATAATTTTATGGCTCTTGAAGTACGCAGACGCTTAATAGGCGGTAAAGGCTACTTGCATCAACGTTTAGGTGATGTGTTTAATAAGTTTAATGACAACAGTAACGATATAAGCCCTATTACAGACCGAATTGAAGTTTTAAAAACGATGCGAAGCGGTCAAAAAATAGAAATAAATGAATTTAAAATTGCTGGAGACTATTGGAATAACACCAAAATAAAAGAAGCCTTAGAAGAGTCTGTTGAAGATAAAGAAAAAGTTATTAAATTTATTTTATGGCAATATGAAACAAATAACGGTGATAAATGTAATTATGATTACGATGAGCTTTCATTAGATTATATTCGTGCTAAACCCGGTAAAAATTATACTAAATTTGACTTGTTGGGGAATTATATTTTATTAACTCCTCGAAACACTGTTAAAGGTGACTCTAGTTTTGACAAAAAGAAAAGCAGCTTTATTCATTTAAAGCAACAACTTGAAATTAGAGACGACCATCAATTAGAGGTGTGGGATAGCGAGGCCATTGAAAAACGCCATAAAAAATTAGTACAATTTGTGCTAGAGAACTTATAGCCCATTTCCATAGGAAGGTAAATTAAAACATGGCATGGACAAAAGCCCCTGCGGATATGACCGATTGGCTTACCACACAGATGGAGCACTACCCGCTACAATACCGCCCCATGTTTGGTTACCCTACATGGTTTTACAACGGTAATATGTTTAGCAGCGTGCACGGCGAAAATATTATGCTACGTTTAAAACCCGCCGACCAAGCGGCCATGATGGAAGCTTTTGATGAGGTGCAGCCCTTTGTGGCCTTAAATGGTAAGGCCATGAAAGATTACGTGATGTTTAGTGCCGATTTGTTTAGTGAAACACCTGAACTGCAAAAATGGTTTGATAAAGGTTTTGAACATGTAAAAAGTTTGCCGGTTAAAGAGCCGAAGGTTAAAAAATCTAAGTAAAATGAGTTAATCATGCACAACACCGACACCTACTTCCTCATCTCTGGCTTGCAACACTTTACCTTTTGCCGCCGCCGCTGGGCCTTAATTTATATAGAGCAAGTTTGGGCCGACAACGCCCTTACTATACAGGGCGCACTTATGCACGAAAAAGCCCATAACCCGCTTTTAACCGATAAACGAGGTAATGTACTCATTAGCCGCGAAATGCCCATTATCTCGCATAAGCACCAAATGCAGGGTAACTGCGATATTGTTGAGTTTATAAAAGCCGATGAGGGCGTGCCGCTATTTGGCCGTGAAGGGCTGTGGCAACCCACACCGATTGAGTATAAAAAAGGCAAAGGCCGAGTAAGCGGAGGGCTTTGCATATCGCATGGCCACGAGGCCGATAGCCGCCAACTGTGCGCACAGGCGATGTGCCTAGAAGAAATGCTGTGCTGTAAGCCCATCGAAACAGCCTATATTTATTATGGTGAAATTAAACGCCGTGAGCCTGTAGCCATTACTGTCGAGCTACGGCAAAATGTGGCCAATTTACTGGCCGAAATGCGTAATTACTACGCGCGGGGCTACGTACCCAAAGCCAAACCCGCTAAACATTGTGATAACTGCTCGCTAAAAGAGGAATGCCTGCCCAATTTAGCTAAAAGAGAAAGCGTAAAAAGTTATTTAGCGAATATGTTAAGTGATGATGATTAAAACTTTACTTTTGTAAGTAATTTAAATCAATGGTTAAACCTTCAAAGCTGTGTACCTTAATGCTAGCCTCGTTACGGTGTACGCTTTCTACATAAACACCATCGTTATTAAGTACAAAGATGTGCACAAAATAGGGGTTACGCACCACCCAATTCTCTTTTACTCCAGCACGCTCATAAGCAGCACGTTTTTTGCCTAAATCGGTTTTAAGGGTGCTAAAAGAGCCTATCTCTATCACCCTGTTATATCAAGTAAACCATCATTTATTCCGTAAAGGCTTTTTGTTACCTTCTCAATAATTTTTTCTTGTGCTTTCTATCTTCATATAAAAAGGCTCATGCCTTGCGCAAAAAAAGCTATAAGGCCATGCATGGTGAAGAGGAAACCTAAAAAGGTTTTAAAAGCCACAAAGAAAGCACTCTTTTTAGAAGAGTGCCTTAGTAATTAAATAAAATAGAGCTGTTTTAACCTTTGCTAAATGTAATCACCTTTTATTCAAGCAAAGAAATCATAAACAAAGCATACTGAAACCATTCCATTGCATCTTCATCCGTCATGTAGCTTGTATCACCATCTATATTTACATACTCCCAGCCATTTCCTAAAGCTGTCAATACTCCTTGGTCTCCCCCCATATCGCCATTTATCGGGTCATCTGCCGTCCAGCTAATAATATTGCCATCTTCATCTTTTCTTTCAAAGCCAAAATACCTATCTCCCATAACAACTTTAGTTAAATTGGCATCATCAACCCTATTGCCGGCTTCATCAAGTATGTCTCTATCAAAATAAAACTCTAGCCATGCTCTAAATTCGTGCCAACCATCAGCGTAGCCATCAAAATATTCGGGTGGTAGCGTTTCCATTTCGCCAGTAAATCTTGCACGGCCGGTATCTACAAATAAGGCAGTAGTATCATCTTGCCCAACCCAAAACCTATCGGGCACATCGGCAAAGTTTACCCTGCTATCATCATTTCGCATTAAAAAAGCACGCGCCGTAACTTCGTTATCAAAACGTTCAATAATAGCGGCCCGCATAGCTAAAGCGCGTGCGCTTAAACCATTGGTTTCTTCGGCCCCATTGCTATTCCTGTTAAGATTGCAGGCCACCGCTAAAGCTGCAAATATGGCTGCAATTAGCCAAACCATTTTGTTTTTAACCATTTTTCTCTCCTTTTATGGCTATTTAATTTTGGCTAATCACTAAAGAAAAGATTCTTAGCAGCTATGCTGCTAAGATGCAATAGGCTAGCCTATTTTTTTTCAATTTTTTCAGAAAATAACCTGCTCATTTTATTTGCCATGCCCTTTAACTTGTGGTATACTAAAGCCATGAGCAATATCCCCCTTAACAAATACCTTACTTTAACCGACTATTTTAACCTACTTCTTGATGAACGCGGCAAACAGGAGCTTATAGATGGTATACTCACCATGTCTCCCTCTCCTAGCAGTAATCATGCCCGAATGGTGCGGCATTTAACAAAGTACCTTATTAATTATTTTGATGATAAAACCTGTGAATTTTTTGCCGACCACGATGTTCAGCTCTTTCAAGATGAGCCGCTTATTTACCGCCCCGACTTATTAGTTGTATGCGACCGCAGCAAAATTACCGAACAGCAAATATTAGGGGCTCCCGATTTTATTGTGGAAGTTGGTTCACCGTCCACCCTTAACAGAGATTTAACCAAAAAACGCACCGATTACGAACGCGCAGGCGTTGCCGAATATTGGGTAATGGTTAGCCCAGTGCTGGTTTATACATACTGCCTCAATGCTGATGGAAAATTTGAAGAGACCGTACACCGTAACCCCAAAAGCATAAAAGTGCATAGCTTTGATGAACTTGTTATCGATTTTAGCCGCTTACAACAAGGAATGTAACCCATGAGCAGCATACCTCTTAACAAATACTTTACTTTGCAAGATTATTTTAGCTTACCTTATAAAGGCAATGAAGAGCCGCGTTTTGAGCTAATTGATGGAATAATGATGATGTCGCCATCGCCCAGTAATAAACATCAGCAAATTATGCTTAATTTAACTAGGCAGTTGGCCAATTTTTTTGATGATAAAGCTTGCCAAGTTTTTTTTGAATTTGATGTCAAACTCTTCCCTCGCAAAGCCACTGTTTATTGCCCAGATTTGATTGTGGTATGCAACTCAAACCAAATTACCGAGCAATATATAGATGGCCCGCCTAACTTTATCATCGAGGTAGGCTCACCCGGCACCCTTCATAAAGATTTAACCAAAAAACGCACCGACTACGAACGCGCAGGAGTAAACGAATATTGGGTAGTTGATGGCGTTTATCGTGTTTATACCTATCTGCTTAATGAAAATAATAAATATGATGAAATTATTTACGAAAAACAAAAAGAAATACCTGTTAAAAGCTTTACAGGCTTAACTATTAGCTTTGAACGCCTACAAAAAATGCTATAAAAAATGAAAAAACTTTTAAATACCCTTTATGTTAATCAACCCGATGTCTACCTATCATTAGATGGGGAAAACATTGTCTTTTTAGGGGTAAATAATGTCGAAGTAAATCCTCGCCGCCCGCTGCACTTATTTGAAGGCATTGTGAGCTTTGGTTACCGCGGTGTAAGCCCAGCCCTTATGGGCAAATGCGTCGAAATGGGCATTAGCCTCAGCTTTTGTAAGCCTAGTGGCCGTTTTTTAGCCGAAGTTAGCGGCGAGGTGCGTGGTAATGTGCTCCTAAGGCGCAAACATTACCGCATAGCCGATGATGTAGAGCAAAGTTTAAGTTTAGCTAAAGTTATTACCGCAGCCAAAATAACCAATAGCCGTTGGGTGTTAGAACGAGCCACTCGCGACCATGCCCTGCAAGTTGATGGTGAAAAAATTACTAGGGCCATTACCAGCTTAAAAAAGGCTAAAGATGATGCCCTAAAGAGCCTAACCCACGAAGAACTGATGGGTATAGAGGGCAAAGCTGCCAGCAGCTACTTTTGGGCCTTTGATGAACTTATCTTACATAGTAAAGAACATTTTTATTTTAAAGAGCGCACTAAACGCCCACCAATGGATAACGTTAATGCCCTACTCTCCTTTGTTTACAGCTTACTTACCAAAGAGATAGCCTCTGCTTTAATTGCGGTGGGATTAGACCCTTTTGTAGGTTTTATCCATAAAGAACGGCCGGGCCGCCACTCGCTGGCCCTTGATTTAATTGAGGAGTTACGCGCCCCAGTAGCCGATAGATTTGTACTTACCCTCATTAATACTCGCCGTGTAAATGCCAAAGGCTTTACGCAAAAAGAAAACGGTGCTGTGATGATGGACGAAAATACTCGTAAAACCTTTTTAACCGCTTGGCAAGAGCATAAAAAAGAACAGCTTACCCACCCTTATTTAAAGGAAAAAATTAGCTGGGGCTTGGTGCCCCATGCACAGGCTCAACTACTGGCTAGCTATTTACGCGGCGACCTTGATGGTTACCCGCCGTTTTTGTGGAAATGATAGGTTACTTTAAACAACACTTTACTAAGGTTGACGAAATTTCTCACTTATGTTACACTCTTAAATATAAGAGGTTTTGGTGTCTTTAAAGCATCAAAGCTCAAAACTATTAGGAGTAAAATATGAATGAAATGATAATTAACTGCCCAAAATGTAACCAAACATTTAACTTGTTAGAGCAAACGACCATTGATGGCCATGTAAAGCAAGAAATTGATAAAGCTCTACAAGCTGCAAAAAACTCTTTTGATAAAGAATTAGAAACAGCTAAAAAATTAGTTACGGAAACCACGACAAATTTGTTAAAAGACGAACTACATGAAAAAGACAGGTTAGTGTTAGAGCTAAATGTTAAGCTAACTCAAATTAAAGAAGAAAAAGAAAATGCTATAAAATTGGCCATAGAAGAGACAAAAAATTTATCGAAAGATGAGCTAAGTAGCAAAACTCTAGAAATAGAGAAAATAAAGGCTGCAAATGATAAATCTATATCAGAGCTTCAGGCTAAAATTGACTTATTTGAAAGAGACAAAAAGTTAGAAATTTCTCAAATAATAAGTGAAGAACAAGAAAAACATACAGACCTAAAGGTTAAAATTGCCGAACAAAATACAAAATTTGCAGAGATGGAGAGTAACTATAAAGGCATTATTGCATATAAAGATAAGGAGATTGAACGTGTGGAAAAGATGAAAAAATCATTATCAACTAAAGCTTTAGGTGAATCTTTAGAGATATATTGTCAAAATGAATTTAATAAAATTTGCTCTTCGGCTTTCCCTAATGCTTTTTTTCAATAAAGATAACGATGCCAGTAGCGGCAGTAAGGGAGATTTTATCTTTCGTTACCCTGCAGAGGGCGTTGAATCTATTTCCATCATGTTTGAATGTAAGCATGAAAGCGAAGATACTGCCGTAAAACAAAAAAACGAAAGTTTTTTAGCAAAACTAGATAAAGACCGTAACAAGGAAAAATGTGAGTATTCAATTTTAGTCTCTACCCTTGAAGCTGATAATGATTTATATAATCAAGGCATAGTTGATGTTTCCTACCTCTATCCTAAAATGTATGTTATTAGGCCGCAGTTTTTATCCTCATGATTACCATGCTTAAAAATGCAGCTGAGAAATCTTATGAAGCCAAAAAAGAATTAGCTATAGCTAGAGAGCAGAATATAGATATTACGAATTTTGTAAATAATGTAGCTAATTTTAGAAGTAGTTTTTTCCAAACAATGGAATATGCAAATAACAAACGTGAAGAAGCTATCACGCAAATTGATAACGCTATTAGAGGTCTTGAAAATGCAAAGGAAGCATTAAGGATATTCAATGGGCATTTTAATACAATGGATAATAAATTGGAAAAATTTACTGTTGAGCGATTAATTAAGAATAATCCAACAATGATAGAATTGTTTAATAAGCTAGAAGAATAGCTCGATAATTATTATAGATTTTCTTATTTTTATTGTACTTTTTAGTATACTTGTCGTGCTTTTACCAGCACGTGAATTGAAACAGTAATGTGTTTTTTAAAATGCAATGAATTATATCGTCCCTCTATCGAGGGGCGTGAATTAAGTTCTTACTTGACAGAAACAGGAATTATGCTAAACTGAAACTATGCTAATACTCATAGCCTACGATGTAAACACCGAAACTCCAGCCGGCAAGCGCCGCCTAAGACAAGTGGCCAAAGTTTGTGTCAATTACGGTCAGCGCGTGCAGAATTCCGTTTTTGAGTGCGAACTTGATAACGCTTTGTTCATCAAAGTAAAGCATCAATTAGAAAATATCATTGATAAAGAAACCGACAGCCTGCGCTTTTACCGCTTAGGAAATAATCCACAAATTGAGCATATAGGTGCTAAAGAGAGTTATGACCCTAAGGGCATACTTATTATTTAATTACTGGTGCGAAGGGGAAGCTAACATAAAAAGGGCTAACCTTTCGCACTTACCTTGCTATAGAAATAGGTTTTGCCTATACTCATATTATAAATATATTTATTTCAATCTTATAGTATTATAGACAAAATAAGCATTTTTTGATATACTAAGGGAAATTTCTCGCAACGAGGAATAACGAGGTTAGCTTTAATCTCTGCCGTCGCGCTCCGCATGGAGCGTGTGAATTGAAACATTTAAATTTCCTTTATAGATTTTAAAAATTGCGTCGCGCTCCGCATGGAGCGTGTGAATTGAAACTTAAAACGCATACGTTATCTATCGCAGCAGGGGCGTCGCGCTCCGCATGGAGCGTGTGAATTGAAACTTTTGTTTTAGATTACTTTAACAGTTGGCTTAGATTGGTCGCGCTCCGCATGGAGCGTGTGAATTGAAACAATACCTTTATACCTAGCGGCCAGTACAGTGAATGTCGCGCTCCGCATGGAGCGTGTGAATTGAAACAAACCAAAGGAAGCCGATACCTTAATAAAACGCTGTCGCGCTCCGCATGGAGCGTGTGAATTGAAACATAACATCAGCAGGTACATAAATAGCGTACCTGTCGGTCGCGCTCCGCATGGAGCGTGTGAATTGAAACACGTTATACAAAGGGCCAACTATAGTAATTGAGGTCGCGCTCCGCATGGAGCGTGTGAATTGAAACGGTATAGCCTTAAAGGGCCCCCCCCAAAAAAAAAGGTCGCGCTCCGCATGGAGCGTGTGAATTGAAACTATTAATACTAAGTCTACAATCTTTTAATTTTTTGGTCGCGCTCCGCATGGAGCGTGTGAATTGAAACCTGTTGTAGTGCTGTATATTTACCACTTTTTGAGGTGTCGCGCTCCGCATGGAGCGTGTGAATTGAAACCTGCCGGCACGTAGCGCTTACCCCGCCAGCTGGGAGGTCGCGCTCCGCATGGAGCGTGTGAATTGAAACTCTAAAGGCGGTGGGTAAAGCCGACCAGCTTACGCGGGTCGCGCTCCGCATGGAGCGTGTGAATTGAAACTACGCCCGCAAAGCACGGGCGGCATTTGTAGAGGGTCGCGCTCCGCATGGAGCGTGTGAATTGAAACATTATATTGCTTTGGTTGCTGGTGGAAAACTGATGTCGCGCTCCGCATGGAGCGTGTGAATTGAAACAATAGACAGTCTGTTTTCTGCCATTGCTTCATCTAGTCGCGCTCCGCATGGAGCGTGTGAATTGAAACTTTTGTGTGTATATTTTTATTGTTCGTAATAAATGTCGCGCTCCGCATGGAGCGTGTGAATTGAAACTGTCAATATGATACGAAGTAGCTCCGGGTACTGCGTCGCGCTCCGCATGGAGCGTGTGAATTGAAACTCTTTAAAGATTTGCCGGCCAATCTTTTGCTCATTCTCGGTCGCGCTCCGCATGGAGCGTGTGAATTGAAACTTTAGATTTCAGCGCGCGGATAGCTGGAACGGAAAGTCGCGCTCCGCATGGAGCGTGTAAATTGAAACCTTATTGAAGTTTTCCGCTTTTATCGTAATATGCTGAGGTCGCGCTCCGCATGGAGCGTGTGAATTGAAACAGTATTTTATCGAAAAATAACACCGAAAACTATGTCGCGCTCCGCATGGAGCGTGTGAATTGAAACCTTGAAAGTAGACTTTAAAGATAAGCTGCTTTAATTAAGTCGCGCTCCGCATGGAGCGTGTGAATTGAAACCCTAATATTGTCTTTGTTCTGGTAATGAATAAAACTATGGTCGCGCTCCGCATGGAGCGTGTGAATTGAAACCTTTACATTAATAATATTGATAAAGAAGTAGCTAAAAAAAGTCGCGCTCCGCATGGAGCGTGTGAATTGAAACGGCTTACTGTGGCCACAGAAAAAGCCAAAAATTTATACCGTCGCGCTCCGCATGGAGCGTGTGAATTGAAACCCTTTGTTTGCCTTAATTACGGGTGATATGCCTATTATGGTCGCGCTCCGCATGGAGCGTGTGAATTGAAACCCTTTGTTTGCCTTAATTACGGGTGATATGCCTATTATGGTCGCGCTCCGCATGGAGCGTGTGAATTGAGGTCGCGCTCCGCATGGAGCGTGTGAATTGAAACTAAAATAGAATTTAGAGCAGATAAACACCATAAAGGTCGCGCTCCGCATGGAGCGTGTGAATTGAAACCCTATTTTAGGCGGGGTAAGATAAGCCATAATAATGGCGTCGCGCTCCGCATGGAGCGTGTGAATTGAAACGCTAGAGGCGCTATCACCGCTAAGCACTATAAAAGGTCGCGCTCCGCATGGAGCGTGTGAATTGAAACACCATCGGTGCTAGGGGCAACTAGGGTAAACGTAAGTCGCGCTCCGCATGGAGCGTGTGAATTGAAACATTGGGTACTTTATTTTTTGTTAGATGATTATTTTGTCGCGCTCCGCATGGAGCGTGTGAATTGAAACCGTGAATGGCATGAAATGGCCGAACATGACGATGTCGCGCTCCGCATGGAGCGTGTGAATTGAAACCGTGAATGGCATGAAATGGCCGAACATGACGATGTCGCGCTCCGCATGGAGCGTGTGAATTGAAACCTTTTCTAATGCCATAAAGCCAATATTTACAGAGGGGTCGCGCTCCGCATGGAGCGTGTGAATTGAAACCTTTATACCTAGAGTTAATAGATAATTATTTGCAGTCGCGCTCCGCATGGAGCGTGTGAATTGAAACTTATTGCATAATTATTTATATCAAAGTTATCTTGTCGCGCTCCGCATGGAGCGTGTGAATTGAAACAAACATTTGTTTGATTTTATTATCCAATTCTTCCAGTCGCGCTCCGCATGGAGCGTGTGAATTGAAACCTTTAAATAATTTGGCTAATAATATTGCGCAATCATGGAGTCGCGCTCCGCATGGAGCGTGTGAATTGAAACTATTGCTAAAGTCAATCATTCCCCGCCAGCGCCTAGGTCGCGCTCCGCATGGAGCGTGTGAATTGAAACTAATTTAGTTGCTGATGATGTTAATATTAATATAGGTCGCGCTCCGCATGGAGCGTGTGAATTGAAACTCAAGATTTTATGGCCAGTAATAGGCACAGGTTGTGTCGCGCTCCGCATGGAGCGTGTGAATTGAAACTTAAGGCTGCTAACGGGGATAACTAATGAATAATATTGTCGCGCTCCGCATGGAGCGTGTGAATTGAAACACTTCTCATGGCGTCAAGGGGGGCAATAAGGTTATATCTGGTCGCGCTCCGCATGGAGCGTGTGAATTGAAACATCTAAGAGGTCGTTTCGCCAGAGCAGATAAACTGGTCGCGCTCCGCATGGAGCGTGTGAATTGAAACTGCTTTTAAAAATAAAGAGATAACCTATGGCTATAGGGTCGCGCTCCGCATGGAGCGTGTGAATTGAAACAATTTGCTTTTTGGGCCACGGTAAATACAGCCGAGTCGCGCTCCGCATGGAGCGTGTGAATTGAAACCATTATTAGTTAAACCCACTAACCAAATAGAAAATGTCGCGCTCCGCATGGAGCGTGTGAATTGAAACTGATGACATTTAGCCACATCAAGCGTACTAGCCAAGTCGCGCTCCGCATGGAGCGTGTGAATTGAAACACTCTCCATACTCTCCATATCTAAAAGTTACCACTTTGCGTCGCGCTCCGCATGGAGCGTGTGAATTGAAACTCCTGCTCCAGCTGCACTTTACATATCATTGGAAAACGTCGCGCTCCGCATGGAGCGTGTGAATTGAAACAATATCACTGGCGCAGCGTGCTAAATATGTTTATGTCGCGCTCCGCATGGAGCGTGTGAATTGAAACTAATTACGGTAGCTACCGCCGCAAAGGGTGGTATGTCGCGCTCCGCATGGAGCGTGTGAATTGAAACTGGCGGCAATGGTAGAGGATGGCCGGCTAAGGGCTAGTCGCGCTCCGCATGGAGCGTGTGAATTGAAACAAATCTGTTGAGGGGGTACGCTTAGGGTTAGAAGATGTCGCGCTCCGCATGGAGCGTGTGAATTGAAACACTATATAATTGAAAATAAATTTATAAAAGCAAAGTCGCGCTCCGCATGGAGCGTGTGAATTGAAACTACGTGCATTTAATTGATAGTGTAACAAGTGAAGGTCGCGCTCCGCATGGAGCGTGTGAATTGAAACAACATTATGGCCGAAGAGCAAGCAAGAAAATTACTAGTCGCGCTCCGCATGGAGCGTGTGAATTGAAACAAACTTAATCCTAAACTAGACGAAGCTAAACTAAGTCGCGCTCCGCATGGAGCGTGTGAATTGAAACCTTTATACCTAGAGTTAATAGATAATTATTTGCAAAGTCGCGCTCCGCATGGAGCGTGTGAATTGAAACCTAGTTCGTCAAACTGGGCAAATGTTTTGGCACTGGTCGCGCTCCGCATGGAGCGTGTGAATTGAAACTTTTATCACGCAATCACCTATATTGGTGGGTGATAAGTCGCGCTCCGCATGGAGCGTGTGAATTGAAACACTCCCCTACTCATTATGCAAAAATGCTGCGCCTCAGCGTCGCGCTCCGCATGGAGCGTGTGAATTGAAACTATTCTACCGGCCAATTTATTTTAGTACCGAGGTAGTCGCGCTCCGCATGGAGCGTGTGAATTGAAACCGGTGACAGAAGTGCCGCAGGCTACCATCCGCCGGTCGCGCTCCGCATGGAGCGTGTGAATTGAAACATCAGATCAAGCTATACTATCACGTGAAATTTACGTCGCGCTCCGCATGGAGCGTGTGAATTGAAACTTTTGCTGGGCAAAGAAAAAGGGCCGCGTTTAAGTCGCGCTCCGCATGGAGCGTGTGAATTGAAACTTAGCTACTCCTGTATCTATAGCAAATTCAGTTAGGTCGCGCTCCGCATGGAGCGTGTGAATTGAAACGGGTATAGCTATCTACTTGGAATGTAATAATTCCAGTCGCGCTCCGCATGGAGCGTGTGAATTGAAACACTCTTCTAGTCATTGGTGCTCCCTAGCCTTAAGCTGTCGCGCTCCGCATGGAGCGTGTGAATTGAAACATAATTGATGACCCAGATGAAGAGCAACCGCTTAAAAGTCGCGCTCCGCATGGAGCGTGTGAATTGAAACTAGAAATATCAGTATGCAATCAAACTTTATCAGAAGTCGCGCTCCGCATGGAGCGTGTGAATTGAAACATCGAGGGGATGTCTTCAGGAATTTTTTTACAGCAGTCGCGCTCCGCATGGAGCGTGTGAATTGAAACTCGAATGTCGAATGCGTTGTTACGAAAGTCAAATAGTCGCGCTCCGCATGGAGCGTGTGAATTGAAACTCAGGATACACGCAAAATAATAACATTAGCACACGTCGCGCTCCGCATGGAGCGTGTGAATTGAAACCTCCGGAGAAGGCGGAAGCGCCACCAGCGAGTAGGTCGCGCTCCGCATGGAGCGTGTGAATTGAAACCTCGATGTGTCCGGTAACGTTTCCGAAGAACGCAGTCGCGCTCCGCATGGAGCGTGTGAATTGAAACTGGACAAGATTAAAGGAGGGGTTGGCCGAAATAAGTCGCGCTCCGCATGGAGCGTGTGAATTGAAACACTGACGGGGCAACTGGTGCAGTTTCTAGTTTAAGTCGCGCTCCGCATGGAGCGTGTGAATTGAAACTATTTCTTCGTCTGTTTCACTATCAATTAAGTGCGTCGCGCTCCGCATGGAGCGTGTGAATTGAAACAGAATATCAATAGCATAATCGGTATTAAATGCTTGTCGCGCTCCGCATGGAGCGTGTGAATTGAAACAGTAAATTGCTAGCGCTTGTTTTAGAACTACGTTTGTCGCGCTCCGCATGGAGCGTGTGAATTGAAACACCGTATGCAGGGCTTCCCTAGTAAGGCGCTGCGTCGCGCTCCGCATGGAGCGTGTGAATTGAAACACCTATTCCTTTCGATTGATAATTGCGGGGCGGCGTCGCGCTCCGCATGGAGCGTGTGAATTGAAACTAGATTACTCGCATGTGTAAGTGTCAAGTAATTCAAGAACAAATAGCTTGTTTTTTTAGTAGAGGTGTAGTGCCGATGCCCTGATGTATCCTATGCTCGTTATAGTATAGGATATATTTTAAAAGTTCAAGTTCAAAC
>Ga0131853_10001602_pt1 | contig 40453 bp, 41 predicted proteins | sample TergutLab28metaG_FD_92764 | JGI IMG/M metagenome (GOLD analysis project Ga0131853, IMG submission 92764) | Labiotermes labralis P1 segment gut microbial communities from Petit-Saut dam, French Guiana - Lab288 P1 (version 2) (version 2) | ecosystem: Host-associated > Arthropoda: Insects >...
AACCTGTAGTTTGAGCGCCGCCCCCAAAGCGCGAGGTGAAGCGCTTTGGGGGTGATTTTAGGCGTGATAAAGTACAGGATTTTAATCAGGATTGGTATAATATTCTTTTCAAGTCAGCCTCCGGTGTGGATTTACATTGGTTACTGTTGTAAATAGACTGTCAATTATGGTTTTTGAGCCTTTCGTGTTTTGTTCACATTGAAAACAAAACATGGACATAAATACTCTCTCCTTTTTACTTATACTAAATCTACCTTAAAATAGCCCCAAAGCCTCTTTTTAAAGTGCTTTAGCTATAGGATGTATTAATCCTAGTTTTCTAAAATTTTGCCATCGGTAGATATGGTTACAATCTGCCAAGGTATCGTTTTACCACAAGCTTGCAGGGCCGTTTTTACGGCATTTTCTATCCCACTGCAACAGGGCACTTCCATTCTGGCAACTGTTACAGACTTTATTTCGTTTTCTGTCAAAATAGCAGTCAGCTTTTCGGAATAATCTCCGTCATCCAATTTGGGACAGCCAATAATAGTTATTGCATTTTTCATATATTCACTGTGAAAGTTACCATATGCATAGGCTGTACAGTCAGCGGCAATAAGTAGATTTGCACTATGAAAATAAGGAGCACTTGGTGGCACAAGCTTTATCTGCACCGGCCATTGGTTAAGATGGTTTTGAACTGATGATGTTTCTGCTTGCTTTTGTTCGGCGGCATTTTCGCGCCGAATAACTTTTGATTGTGTGCCGGGGCAACCACAAGCTAAGGCACCCGGCTGCTTATTTTCTTCACGGGACTTTGCAGCGGCTTTATCAAATGGTTCTACTTCCTTTTCTTCAAAGCTAATAGCTCCTGTAGGACAGACAGGCAGGCAATTCCCAAGGCCATCACAATAATCTTTCCGCATAAGCTTTGCCTTTCCATCAACAAGACCTATAGCGCCCTCTTTACAGGCCGATACACACAGACTACAGCCGACACACTTGTTTTCATCAATCTTAATAATTTTTCTAAACATTAAGGTTTCACCCTTTCGTCTTGACTTCTTGAAATTAGTATAATAGAATAAATATAATATGTATGTTGTATTTACAACGAAAGAAGATTTTATGAAAAGAATTTTTGAAATAGCAAAAAACAACCCCTTATTTCAAGGAATTACTTATAGTGACTTTGAACCTATGTTAAATTGTTTGTCTGCAAGGGTGATTGCATATAAAAAAGATGCTGTAATATTATTGTCCGGCAATAGTGTAAATTTTGTAGGGTTAATTTTGTCCGGCAGAATTAAGATTATAAAAGAAGATATAAATGGCAATATAGCCATTTTAGCCAAACTTGCCGCTTCAGAAACTTTTGGTGAGGTTTTTGCTTGCGCTGAAATATTCCATAGCCCTGTAACAGTGCAAGCGGTAGAAGAAACTGAAATTCTGTTTATTGACTACAGCAGAATTATCACATCATGCACCAATGCTTGTAATTTTCACACACGGTTTATAAAAAATATGCTTAAACTTGTTGCCGGTAAAAATATAATGCTTAATCAAAAAATCGAAATACTTTCAAAGCGTACAACAAGGGACAAACTATTTTGTTTTTTTGACTATCAAAGAGGTGCGGCGGAGAAATTTTTCCTGCCGTTTAGCCGTGAGGAAATGGCAAATTATCTTTGTGTTGATCGTAGTGCTATGTCTAATGAACTATGTAAAATGCGTGATGAGGGATTGATTAAATTTAATAAGAATGAATTTGAAATTATATAGTGAAATTAATGGCTTTTGACCATGCAAAAACATTCAAAAGAAATAACGGTAAAATAGCTTTTAACAATAAAAAGGCGGCAGCAATTTTGAAATTGCTGCCGCCTTTTTATTGTTTTACTGCACACTTAGATAGTGTCTACGCAAATCAAAGCGCTCAGCTTTTCGGCTGATTTTTCGCCACTTTTCGTCAGGGACTCCTAGCAGATTAGCTCTGCATATGCGTCGCCGCCCCTTCCTAAATTGGCGAAAAATCAGGCTCGAAAAGCTGCACACTAGATTTGTGTAGACACTATCTAATCCATTGCCTTAAATATGTGGAAGATGAACCAATATTCACTATCTTTTTAATGACAAAATCAAATATGTTTCTCAATCATCATATGTGAAGCGTACCGACTGTTTAATTTCAGCGGATTTAAATACAGCCATCATAACTTCAAGTACACGGCGAACTTCGGCATTTTTAACTACAAACTCGCCTTGACCATTCAGTACCGCATGATAATTTTTATAAAAATCAAGCCAGCTAACATTAACCTCCGGCAATGACTCAACAATCATTTCACCAGGAGGAATAGGTATAAAGCTTCTGGTTGGCCCCGCGGAACTTGGCGCTATACGCGGCGGCAATTTTTCTAAAAAACGGCTTGTTTTATAGAGATTTCCATTTCCCGCAAAAGAGATAACCTCAACTGTCCCTTTATCTCCGCAGACCAGCCAGCGGGGATATGGCCTAAGCACATAGGTACTCTGATTTAACGTTATAGTCTGGCCGCCCCTGAACTTAATTATAATTTTGTAATAATCATCAACTGCCGAATGGAAAACACCTTTAAGGTCAGCATAGATAGTTTCAATTTTATCATCAATCAGGCACAGGGCCTGGTCAATACAATGCACTGACCAATCATATACCATGCCGCCGCCGTATTCCATAAATTGATGCCAATTATGCACACGGCCGCTTGGCATATGCAAATTTGACTCGATATTAAATATATTGCCTATAAGAGCTTCATCATAAACCCGCTTAACGATGGCAAAATCTTTATCCCAGCGCCTGTTTTGATGTACACTGAACAACACACCATGCTTTTCGGCGGCCGCCGCCATTTCATCAAACTCTTCCGGTGTAAGCGCTGCCGGTTTCTCACAAATAATATTTTTACCAGACTCCGCCGCTTTAATTGCATAAGGTTTATGCAGATGATTAGGCACGGTTAAGAGCACCGTATTTATATCAGGGTCATTAAAAAATGCATCTTCATCGTTTAAATAGGTTTTGAGCCCGGCCTTAGTCGCATCTACCAGAGTTAATTCATCAATATCGCAGGCTGATATAAATTGCACACCCGGCAATTTAACATTTTCATTATGGTAATAACCCATACCGCCATATCCTAATATGCCTATTTTCAAATCCAATAAAATCACCTTCTTTTTTATACTTAAATTCTTTTGAAACAGTATCAAATTAATTGCAAGCAATTAATTTGATACTGTTTCAAAAGTGGGCTGCGCTGTGCAAGCTGTGTAGCTTATCCTTACAAAATAGTGCCATTCACGGTACTATTTTGTAAGGATTTCAGTATAATACAATCTCTTACAATATCTTCATGTTAAATTATGAATTGCTCAAGATAGCGTTTACTAAGGACAAGGCTGTCTTCAACACGTTCAGGTGAACCTTCGAAGGCACGGTCTTCAACTTCAACACATACGGGTCCATTGAAACCTACGTCATTAAGTGCACTAATGTAAGCACCCCAATCTACATCACCAAGGCCGGGAAGTTTCGGGGCCATGAACTCAAGAGGGTAAGCCATTACACCAACATCAGCCAATTTGTCTTTGTACAACTTGATATCTTTGCAGTGCACATGGAAAATTCTATCACCAAATTCATAAATAGGCGCAATATAATCCACCATTTGCCATATGAAATGACTTGGATCATAGTTAATTCCCCAATTTTTATCAGGCAGTATTTCAAAAAGCCTGCGCCATATGGCGGGAGTCGTAAACAAATTTTGCCCACCGGGCCATTGGTCGCGCCCGAAAATCATAGGGCAGTTTTCTATGCCTATGCGCACATTATGGCCGGCAGCGAATCTCACTATATCAGGCCAAACAGTTTTAAAAAGCTCAATGTTTTCTTCAATGGTTTTATTTTGGTCACGGCCTATAAAGGTTGTAACCATACCAATACCAAGTTTTTCACTTGCTCCAATCAGCTTGTGCAGGTGTTCTATGGCTGCGCTGCGTTTATCCAAATCAGGGTCCAGGGGATTAGGGTAATAAGCAAGTGATGAAATAAACACATTTTTGTTGGCACAATAATTTTTTATATAGCTTACAGCCTGCTCATCCAACGAGTTCGGGTCAAGGTGGCACACACCGGCATAACGGCGCTCAGGGCCGCCGGCAGGCCAGCAGGCCAGCTCAACACACTCATAACCCAAGCGGGCCGCGGTATCAATTACCTCTTCAAAGCGGGCGCCGCCTAATATGGCGCTCACAAAACCGAGTTTCATAGGCTTTCCTCCCAAAATACTAAAATCTGATTTCTTTACCGCCGTCTGCAGATTTATATATAGAATCTAAAAGTTTTGTTACTATAAATGCCTGCTCAGGTTTAACAAGCAACTCTTCTTTTCCGTTAATTGCATTTAGCCAGTTTCTCGCTTCTGAAACGCCGGGGTCACTTGAACCGCCGCCAAAATAAGCCACCTCACCGCCGGGAGCAATTGATTCATTCAAAAGCTTGCCATGGGCCCCACGGTTCATTATAAGTTCATTCTTGGGGAAGCTCATACCGGAGCGGATTTCAGCGCCGGCTTTAGTTCCGCATAAAGTTGTAGAGGCTTCTCTTGACTCCAAAATATTAAGTGCCCAAGAAGATTCGAGCATAATGCTTGCACCGTTTTTCATTTTAATAAAACCAAATGCCGAATCCTCGACCTCATAAGTTTTTGGATCCCAAGGACCAAAAAGATTGCCTTCAGTTGCCTCAGGCAAGTGGCCGAGCTTAAAGAATACACTGCCGGTTACACTATCGGGGGCATAATTGTCCATCATCCAAAGCGTCATATCCAAAGCGTGGGTACCAATATCAATAAGCGGGCCGCCGCCTTGTTTAGCTTTATCGGGGAACACGCCCCAGGTAGGTACTGCACGGCGCCTTAACGCTATCGCCTTTGCATAATATATTTCTCCCAACTCACCTGCTTTACATGCTTTATGTAATGTTTGAACCTCCGGACGGAAGCGGTTTTGATATCCTATGGTAAACATCTTACCGCTTTTTTTCCATGCCTCTATCATTTTTTCAGCGTCTTCGGTTGTAGCTGCCATTGGTTTTTCGCACATTACATGCTTTCCGGCTTCAAAAGCATCAACCGTAATAGGGCAGTGAGATACATTTGGCGTAAGCACGTGAACAACATCAACATCCTTATTCTTAAGTAAATCTTTGTAATCACTGTAAACTTTAGCACCTTTTGCACCAAAATTTTTCGCCGCTTTTTCAGCACGCTCTACAATTATATCACAGAACGCAACCATTTCGCACAGGCCGCTGTTTTCTGTAAGCGACGGAAAGTGCTTTTGCTCGGCAATGCCACCGCAGCCTATAATACCGATTTTCAGCTTTTTTTCGCTCATAATCAAAAACATCTCCTTTAAATTTTGTATTGTAAATTTACATGATTTTAAAATTTAACAATTATAGTTATTTATGTAGATGAACGCACAACTATCTCAGATTCCAAAAGCAGCTCTTTTGACATTTGCGGGCGTTTTTTTATCATGCCTAACAATGTATTACATGCCACCGCACCAATTTCATAGCGCGGCTGATGTATTGTAGTAAGGGGCGGTTCATTCATTGCAGCCATTTCTATATTATCAAAACCAACGACAGCAACATCTTGAGGGACTGAAAGCTCCAGCTTGCGCGCTGCTCTGGTAACAGCAACGGCATATATATCTGAAACAGTAAAAATTGCATCAGGCCTGTTATCTTGAGATAAAAGGCTAAGTGCAGCTGAATACCCTACTGTAAGGTCAATTGTATTTAAGTGATATACAAGGTCACGCTCTAAAGGCAAACCTAAATCCCTAACCGCATCCGCATACCCTTCTTCACGCTTTTTTCCGTAAAGTGAATGGGTGGTTGAATTTAAAAGAGCAATGCGCTTACGGCCGGTAGACTCAAGATAAGTGACGGCATTGTAAGCCGCCTTATAATTATCAATAGATACATAAGGATATGGTAAGTTTTCATCATATTCACAGCACTGGACAATGGAAAGTTCCGGGTCAACCATAGCTAAGAGAGATTTAAGGTTATCTGAATGTTCCAAAGTAATAAGGCCGTCTACTATGCCGCCGGCTAAAAACGGCGGCGGTGCCGCCGAAAAACCCATCTCTGATTTTGACTGAGAAATTATAACATTATATGAGTTTCTAACTGCAGTATCCTGAATACCGTCAAGGATGTCATTGTAAAAAGGGTTGGAAAGACGTGGAACAATAACCGCAATAAGCCGCGGCCTTGACGCTGTGTAATCGGGAATGCTGTAACCAAGGCGCTTAGCGGCATCATGTACTCGCGAAACAGCATCTTGTGACACATTTTTTTTATGGAAAACCCGCGATACAGTGGCTATAGAAACCCCAGCTTCGTCGGAAATATCACGAATAGTTACCTTTCCCATAATTAATATCTCCTGTTCTATCTTTATTGCTTTTTAGTTTTTCTTACTAAATCTTACCTGATGAGCTCATATAATGTCAAGGAGTTGAATGTAAATTTTCATAAGTTCAATTACGAATTGGTTAATACGTTCAAAAAACGCCGCAAAGTTTGTGCAACACTTACAATTATTTTCTTGTTTTTTCAAATATATTGACAAAACATTTAGATAATTGCTATTATGATAATGTAAATTTACATGAACTCATGGAAAAGACTCATTAATTAAATGTATTTATTAATTTTAAGGAGGTTGAGTATCGTGAAAGTTGGCATTCAATTATATTCTGTTCGTCAAAGCATGGCAAAAGACCCTATTTCCACAATCAGTAAGGTTGCAGAGGCCGGTTACCGCAATCTTGAAGTTGCTAACCACAATGCAGAGAATGATCCGGGCGTAGGCTTTGGAGTGTCAGTAGCGGATATGAAGAAACTTATGGAAGAAGGCAGATTTAATGTTTTCTCTGCACATGCCCACCCGCTGCTTGCAGAAAAAGTAGACCCGTTGCTTGAATATCACTCTGCCATAGGCACGCGCTACATAGCTGTACCTATTGATTTCTTCCGTGATACGGATGAGATTAAGAAAAAGGCTGAAGAGTACAACAAAGTAGGAGAAAAATGTAAAAAAGCAGGCATACAACTTGTATATCACAATCACTATCATGAATTCCAGCAAATTAACGGGGAAACAGTTCTTGATACAATACTTAAAAATACTGATGAAAACCTTTTGAAGCTTGAGCTTGACACATACTGGGTGATGCGTGCCGGCAAAGATCCTATAGAGGTTCTTAAGAAACTGGGCAAGCGGGTTTGCCTGCTTCACCAGAAAGATTTTGCAAAGGGACATGAAGCTGAAATGGATATGTTAGCTTCAGTGCAGCCTAACGAATACATCGATATGGATCGTTTCAGGCGCGATATAAAGCCGGAGCAATTTGCAGAAATAGGTACAGGCATAATGCCTATACAGAATATTATTGATACCGCAAAAGCCCATTGTGATGTAGAGTATATTGTCCTGGAGCAGGATTACACAGTTTTAGATGAAATTGAGAGCGTTAAGGCAAGTATGGCAGAGTTCAAAAAATTCTCCGGGCTTACATGGTAGTATACTGGTTAACCTTATAACTTCCTTCGCACTTTGTGTAGGAATTTATAAGTTCACTCACTTTTTCAGGAGGTTTTAGATAATGAAAAAAATATCACTTATTTCACTTATGCTGGTTATATTAATACTGCTATCAGCATGTAATACAAGCCAACCGGCCACACCGCAGCCGCCTGCTTCACAACCATCAGCAGAGCAGCCTGCCGCAGCAGGGCCAACAGATCCGGCCGGCAGTGAATCGCTGCATATTGGTTTAGCAATGAACGCGCTGGATGAGTTTCAATCAGAATGGCTCGGATATTTCCAAAGTTATATTGAAGGTTTGGGGCATACGTTAACAGTCACTAATGCTGAGGGTAAGGTTGATAAACAGCTTGCCGATGTTGAAACATTGATTCAACTCCGGCCTGATGTTATAGCTGTTAAAGCGGTTGACCCTGATGGTGTTATACCTTGTTTTGAAGCTATTGAGGGGGCCGGTATACCAGGCGTAGCAATAGACATGCAAGCAAACACCGACATACCTCTCAGATTAAGCAGTGACCAACGCGAGCACGGTGTAAGTATAGGCAACTTTGCCAATCAATGGCTTTTAGATAATCCCGATGAAACCATTAGAGCCGGATACATTATAGGCGTTGATGTTCCATCTGTTATTGGCCGTCGTGACGGTTGGCTTGAAACTATGGATGAGGCTGGAAATAACGATCGTTGGGAACTCTTAACACAAAAAATCTGCAACTGGTCTGCAACTGAGGCTATGGCAGCAGCAGAAGACTGGATTCAAGCATATCCCCAATTAAACTGGATAGTTGCCATGAGTGATGAAATGGCAATAGCCGCTGTAAATGTTGTAGAAGCAGCCGGAAAAACAGGTGAAATAATAGTTGTTGGTGTTGACGGGTCGCCAAATGCTCAAGTGCATATACGTGATGGCTCTCTTGCCGGTTCATCTTTTATCCCAAGAAGAGCACTTGCTGAGGCGGCGGCAGATTGGACCCTTCGTGCTGCCAATGAAAATCTTGGCGGACAGCACGTTGATATAGGCCAAGGAAGATTTTTCTTTTTAACAATTGACAATATTGATGAAGTTCTTGCCAGATTCTAGTAATTATACGTTTTTTTACATGGCCGAGTGTCTAGCCGAAAATAATACTCCAAATGTAAATTCCGTCAAGGTTTTACATTTTCTTCGAAAATGCAAAACTATTGGGTGGGGCGCTGTGTGCCGGTGGCATACGTTTAGCGCGCGCGTAGCGCCGGGCCCGAAGGGCTTGAACCCCCGCCCAATAGGCGGTGGTTCAAGCCCTTGAGATAAAAAAACATGCGCCGTGGCCCAAGCCTCGGCGCAAAGACTTATAATTGGCTTAAATAAAACACCCGCTTGGTAAGGCATATATGTTGCCGGCAAGGGAGAAATTATATGGTAAACGAAGAATATATTTTAGATATGCAAGGCATAGTTAAAGACTTTCCCGGTGTACGTGCGCTGGACAGGGCGCAGCTTAAAATAAAAAGAGGTCAGGTGCACGCACTTCTTGGAGAAAATGGCGCGGGAAAATCTACACTCATGAAAATCCTCTTAGGGATACATCGCCCCGATGAAGGCGAAATTATATTTAAAGGCAAGCCTCTTGTGGTTAAAAACCCATTAGACGCGCTTTCTGCCGGAATATCTATGATTCATCAGGAAATAAGCTTAATACCAAGCGTTGATATATCTGAAAACGTTTGGATAGGACGGGAATCACAGTTTGCGACTGCCGGTGTAATCAGTACGAAAAAGCGACAAAAAGCTACAGCAGACCTTCTGGACAAGCTGAAGATAAACTTAAACCCTAAGAGTGTTGTTAAGTCACTTAATATTGCAAACATGCAGCTTGTGGAAATTGTGCGTGCGGTGTCTTATGATGCGGATATAATTGTAATGGACGAGCCTACAAGTTCATTAACCGATTCTGAGGTTGCGTTGCTTTATAACATCATCAGAGACCTTTCTTCCAAGGGCAAGTCGATAATATTTATTTCTCATAAACTTGAAGAGGTTTTTGAAATATGTGACCATGTGACAGTTATGCGCGATGGCAAATACATATCTGACCATAAAACCTCAGATGTTAATCAGAATGAGCTTATAGCACTTATTGCCGGGCGTGAAATAACGGAACTTTTTCCTAAAGAAAAAGCCGATATTAAAGGGCCTGTTCTTGAAGTTAAAAACCTTTCAAGCGGCTCTAAATTCAAAGATGTAAGCTTTGAAGTTAAAGAAGGTGAAATTTTGGGCTTTTGCGGCCTTATGGGTGCTGGGCGTACTGAAATTATGCGCGCACTATTTGGCATAGACAAGCACACAACCGGTCAAATCTGTCTGAATGGTAAGGAAGTTAGGATTAAAAACCCGCGGGATGCCATAAAATACGGCCTTGGTATGGTGACAGAAGACCGCTTGCACATGGGCATTATCTCAAAGCTTCCTGTTAGTATGAATATTTCTCTTGCTTATTTGAATGAAATTACTAAGGCAGGCCTAATTGATGAGAAAAAGGAAATGACAGATGCCGGGGAAATGAGTAAGAAGTTGGATGTGCGTACGTCATCTTTAAAGAAACATATTGGCGCACTGTCCGGCGGGAACCAGCAAAAAGCAATTATTGCCAGATGGCTCCTTACTAAACCCAAAATTCTGATTCTTGATGAGCCTACCCGTGGGATTGACGTAAGCTCAAAATCAGAAATTCATCGCCTTATAAGTCAACTTGCAAAGCAGGGCATGGCAGTCATTATGATTTCATCAGAATTGCCTGAAGTGTTAGGTATGAGTGACCGTATTATCGTTGTCCGTGAAGGCCGGCTGGTTGCCACACTTAACCGTGAAGATGCCAGCCAGGAATTACTATTAAAGTATGCGTTTGGTACGGCTTAAGTTATTTTATGACGTAGGCCGCTCAACTTAAGAACCGGCAATGGGCACAACCTTTTCCGGACAATTTTTATATCGCTTTTTACTTCAACATTGGTTATGCACTGTTGCCAACTTCACTTAAGTTGATTCACTAAAATAGCAGAAAGGAATATGTTCTATGAAAGCTCGCTCGTTACAAGATTCAAAGTTAATGGACTTTGCGCTGGATAATAAGGCACTTATAATACTTTTTGTACTTACAATATTCAGCGCTTTTGCCTCACCTGTGTTTTTCACCAGCACTAACCTTATTAATGTAATACGCCAAATTTCGACAATAGCTATAATGGGCATAGGTTTCACATGTATATTGGCCTCGGGTAATATGGATCTTTCTGTAGGCTCTCTCCTCGGTATGCTGGGCGTTATAATGGCCATGCTGTCCAAGGTGATACCTCTTCCGGCGGCACTTTTAATAGGCCTTATAATAGGTGCATTATGTGGCGCTACTAACGCAGTTATCGGCGTATATCTACGTATGCCGCTATTTATCGTAACTTTAGCCATGGGGCAGGTGTTTAGGGGTATTGCTTTTCTCCTTTCAAACACCTCTCCGATTACAGGGCTTCCGGCTGGTTTCAGGTTTATAGGTCAGGGTTATATGGGTTTCATACCTATTCCTATTGTAATTACGGCTGTTGTAGGTGTAATTGTATGGATATTGCTAAATAAAACCATATTTGGGCGGCACGCTATTGCTACCGGAGGTAACCGTGAAGCCGCCAGAACATCAGGTATTAATGTAAACCGCACAACTATCCTCGTATATATGCTAATGGGTGTTTGCGCAGGTATTGCCGCTGCTGTTATGACAGGCCGTACAGCGTCTGCTCAGCATATTGCGGGCCAAGGTATGGAGATGGATGCAATTGCTGCTGTTGTTATAGGCGGCACTCAGCTGGGTGGCGGAAGCGGCAAAATTGTTGGTACTTTATTCGGCTGTATGATAGTTGGTGTTATTGCAAATATACTGAATCTTATGGGTGTTGACTCAAACTGGCAGTTGGTGGCCAAAGGCGCTCTTATACTTTTTGCAGTCGGTTTGGATGTAGTTACTACTACATACATTAATACTAAAATGCGTAAAGCATAACTTTCTTAAAAAATATTGATGCAAGGGGCGCTCATACGATTGAAAAGAAGCCCGAAGCGATGCTTCGGGCTTCTTTTCAATCGTATTCGATTTATGGTAGTAAAATTTAATGGTATGCGCCAACGTCGCAAAGAAGTCTTACACAGTTAGCATCTGCACTAACTAAAACGCCTGTGAAGCCTGTTCCTGACATGCCACCGCTAGTGGTGTAAATTGTTACTGTTTGGCCAATATGACGACACATTGTTTCTAAGCATAATCCGAAACCTTCCATCATTATTTTGCCTCCTTATTTTTATTAATACCAAAGGCTGGTACTACTGTATCTTATGTAATAAGGAAAGCTTGTGTTACAAATCGCGTGAATATTTTTGTACAGGTTTAATATAGGTTTAAATTAGTTACCCAACCCCAAACAACAGGCTGCAATAAGCGAATAAAACCAACTTTTAGTTATACTCATAACATTGTATTTTTCCGGTAACATAACTGACTTTAGCTGCATAATAACCTCCAAAAATATAAACCTGCTATTTCAACAATATTGACAATACTTTAAAATCTGTAATGCTAAACACCTAATCTACCTATAGCAAACGACATTTAAAAACGGTTCAAGCTACGCGGCAAAACCGCCCCGAAAATACTTCACCTCATATTTTCGGGGTGCCGCTTACTTTCACCTTTTAAATTGTCGTTTGCTATATCACTCTCCCCACGTAACTTTGAAAGGGATTCTTTAATTTTCTTCTCCACACCATTTTCTGAAGGGAAATAATACTGCTTATCAGCAACCTCGTCAGGCAAGTATTGCTGTTTAACATAGTGACCGGGAAAAGAGTGGGCATACTTATAGCCTTCTCCGTGGCCTAATTCCTTCGCACCTTTATAAGCAGTGTCTCTAAGGTGAATGGGTACGCCGGATATAGAAATATTCTTAACATCTTCCATAGCCCTTGTAATACTGTCGACTGCTGTATTGCTCTTAGGGGCACAGGATATATAAGCAACAGCCTGAGCTAAAATTATACGGCCCTCGGGCATGCCTATGAAATTTACAGCTTCCGCCGCCGCCATTGCCACTAAAAGAGCGTGAGGGTCAGCATTTCCAACATCTTCTGCGGCATGAATCACTATGCGCCTTGCTATAAACTTCGGGTCTTCACCGGCGTAGATCATGCGGGCAAGGTAATAAATAGCCGCATCCGGGTCCGAGCCACGCATACTTTTAATAAAGGCCGAAATAGTGTCATAATGGTTGTCTCCGCTTTTATCATAATTAACGGCTCTTTTTTGTATGCATTGCTGGGCCACATCTAAGTCTATTACAATTTTACCTTCCGAGTCGGCCTCTGTTGTTAATACTGCAAGCTCTAAGCCGTTTAGGGCAGCTCTGGCATCTCCCCCTGCTATGTCTGCAAGAAAGTCAATACTCTCATCTGTAATTGTAAAACTGTAGTTGCCAAGCCCGTTTTCCTTATCAAAAACGGCTTTGTTTAATATGGATTTAGTGTTTTGCCGGCTAAGCTCTTTTAGCTGAAATATAATAGAACGGGAAAGAAGAGCCTTATTTACTTCAAAATAAGGGTTTTCAGTGGTAGCACCTATGAGAACTAATGTTCCATCCTCCACATATGGCAGTAATGTGTCCTGCTGGCTTTTGTTGAAGCGATGAATTTCATCTATGAAAAGAATCGTTCGCGCACCGTGAAGAGCAAGGGCGGACTTTGCATCTTCCACAACAGATTTTATGTCTTTAATACCTGATGTAGTAGCATTAAGCTGATGAAAATTGCCATTTGTAGTGTTAGCTATAATTTTAGCCAATGTTGTCTTACCTGTTCCCGGCGGGCCATAAAGCACAATGCTTGATAGCTTGTCAGCCTTTATAGCACGGTAAAGAAGCGTCCCCTTCCCTACTATGTGCTCTTGGCCTTCAAAGTCTTCAAGGGTTTTGGGGCGCATACGGTAAGCCAGCGGCGCTTCTTTTTGTAATACTTTTTTTCGTTGGTAGTCGAATAAATCCATACACGGCCTCGCTTGACAATTATAAAGTTGACTGCTCACTGACACACAAAAGTTATGTTCGCAGAACCATTACATGCCTTTTTGTGAAAGGCCTGTCCTGCAGAAAATACTAAAAAATCCACCCAATCTATCTATGAACACAACTTCTTACAAATTATACTCATTTAACTTTTGAAAAGGAACACAAGTTGTTGCCAAGGAAGGCCACCTTGGCCGACCAATAGTTAAATGAGCGGATTGCTACGCAGTCCCGCCGCAGCTTGCTGTGGTGTTTTTCAAGTTAACTCACTATAAACCAAAAAATATCATATTTATGATTAAGAATCAACCCTGCCTTTTCTGCCGTTTTCCGGGAAGCAATGTTGCTGTCCATACAGTCCCACCAAATTTCTTTACCCTGATTAATAAGGCTAATACATAGCTTCAGGACAAAAAACTTGATAACCCCTTCTTTTTATGAGTCTCATAAGTTTCCACACCAATGCTATATGTATTTTCAAAGAGAAAAGAAGTATATGCAAAGCTGCAAATTCTATTGTTTTGTGCTGCTATAAAGCCCTTTCCAAACTCCAAAAATTTCGCTAATTCTCCCCACGCTCTTTCAATGTCAGCTATTGTTTCCTCATAGTTTTCAAAGACTGAAAATCTATTACTAATAAAGCTTTCATTTATTTCAAACACGGCATACCCTACAGTACACGGCATACTTGTATTTATATTATTTTTATGAGGCTGCTTATAAACAAACTGCTTGCTCTGCTTTAACTCATAGTTTGACAACATTTCACAAATAATAGCAATCCACTCTTCATTATCGCAGGCAAATTCAAAATAACCAATATTTCTTTTTTTAAGAAAAGAAATTATAGTGCTTTCAATGAATTTCTGAAACTCATCCTTGTTTATATGTGCATAGCAACTTCCCATAAAATGGAAAGCTTTCAAATACTCTGACCACACCAGGCAAAATGTTGGGTTGGTTATATCATCTGCCCATACTGCACCTGGGTTATTTCCTGTAACTACACCGGCATACATCATGTCACTATTTGCTTTTACTGCTATATCAGACAAAGACTTATTTCTAAGTGGCATTTTGTATAAACACATATGAACACCTCTAAAAAAGTTTGTGTGTTATTATAACAATTTGCCTTACTATTTTCAAGGATAAGATTCTAAAACGTATTGGAAAAAACCAGCAAATGAGCAGACATAAAGACAAAGGTATGTCAAGGCTTTACATTTTGCAAAAGGCAAAATGTAAAGCTATTGGGTGGGGGCTTGACCCCCCACCCAATAGGCGGTTCGCCCCGCCGCTTTCGCCAAAGTAAACTTTGGCTTAGAAGCGGGGGTCTTCGCCCTTGAGATAAATTTGATTTTTCGTTGCCCGAAAACGAGGCGAAAAATCCGTGGCTGCAGGTGGTTTTCCAACGAAGGTTTGAGACTATAAAAAACCAAATTGCTCTAATACAAAAGAGAGTCTCTCATACCCAAAAGCATCTCAAGACTCTCTTAAAGTAAGTAAGCTTAAATCACGGCTTATTGATGACCCTAGTATAATAGACCTGTCCTATAACCCCATTCCGGCACCCCTGCGGCAAATTTCCTGCTAAACTTCGTCAGCAGAAAACACCCATACTTCACTTCAGTATTAGTGTTTTCCGCTTCCTGGCCTAGCAGAATATTTGCTCGCATGGCTACCGGAAGCGGGTTATAGGACAGGTCTAATACTTGAAGCCGTGACTTTTTCTCCCCACATTCGGTTGGTTTTAATTTAATTTAGTTTACCATAACGAGTAATGTTGGTTTCCTAACAAGTCTGCCGTAACGGCTATATATATGTACCTATGAACCTGATGTTTTTTTCAAAAATTTCCTGCATTTTCTTAGTGCTCCGCTTGGTGACATAAAAATCTCATCGCCTATGGCTTCCCACGTCATTCGCAGGCAGTAGCGCATCCTCAGCATAAGGCGCATTTCCGGGTCATCCAGCTCATCTAAATATTTTTCTATATTTAGAAGCTCCCTGGCTGCTTCCCCCATTTTTCTTTTTAAAATTTCTTCTCTTTGTTTAGCTATTTCTCTGTTTCCGTGGTTTGTATAGTCCATTTCATTATAACTTAATTCTAATTCAATGGCTTCAATTTCTTTGGCGAGCCAAAAATATTTATTTAATTCCAATTCTGTCACACTTTGTCCTCCTTATTCCATTAGCCCGCTTAAAGCCTAAATACCAATCCTGATTAAAATCCTGTGCTTTTTCACGCCTAAAATCACTCCAAAAGCGCTTCACCTCGCGCTTTCGGGGCGGCGCTCAAACTACAGGTTTTAATCTAGGATTGGTATTACTATATAATATTGAAGTTTGTACACATTTGCCACAAGGTTTTTACACAAAAAAAGCAACAGGCATTTTATTGCCCATCGCTTATCACTGTGACAGCTACAACATTCTAAACAGTCCTATAACCTTGCCTAAAACCACGACCTCATCTGAAATAATCGGGTCAAAAAGCGGGCTTTCCGGCTGGAGCCGTATAAATCCTTTTTCCTTATAAAAGGTTTTTACCGTAGCCGAATCATCTATCATTGCAACAACTATGTCGCCGTTATCCGCATCCGGCTGTCTTTTTATCAGTGCCAAATCGTTGTGGTGTATGCCTGCCTCTATCATAGAATCCCCCACAACACGCAGCATAAAACAGTCTTGTGACCCGGCTAAACTTGAGGGAACAGGAAAATAATCCTCAACATTTTCCACCGCCGTAATGGGAATACCCGCTGTCACTTTACCCACAATTGGTACATTAACGGCGGAGCGCAAAGCCGAGTAAAAGCTCTCATCTGTAATTTCTATAGAGCGGTTTTTTGAGCGGGAGCGCTGTATGTAACCTCGTTCTTCCAAAGTTTGCAAATGCGCATGAACAGTGGATGTAGATTTTAAATTAACAAAATCACAAATCTCTCTTATCGAAGGCGGATAACCTTTCGTTCTAATCTGATCCTTCAAAAAATCCAGTATAAGCAGTTGATTCTTGCTCAGTGGCTTAGACAAGTACAACCCTCCCCAGTCGAATATCTATTTGGTTAAGTATATCATAACCCCAAACAAAAAGCAAACGAATGTTCATGGTTTTTTCACTTTGCAAAATTAAGCCGAGTGATATATAGTATATTAGGTAAGGCAGATGATACTTGTAACCGTTTGGAACAAAAGTCGAGTAAAAAATGAGGTTGTAGTATAATAAACTCCGCTTGTAAAACAATAAATATACACCTTCTTCATTAATGAAAGGAGCACATATAAAATCTATGGCGAAAAACAACTACTCAACTATAAAAATCATACCTGATAAAAAATTTAAGACTGCCGCCATTTGCCTGATGCTAAGGAGGCCGCTTAAAAGAGATGAAACCACGAAAAACGCTCTTTTAGCCAATATACTTGGGGCAGGCTCTAAGAAGTATCCAAGTTTGCACGAAATTAATAAGTATATGGAGGAACTGTATGGGGCGGTATTTGGAAGCTTAATTGTAAAAAAAGGTGAGTTCCAAATAATCCGCCTTTATATTGAATTTACTGCGGCTATGGATGATGAGCTGCTTACTTTGGCGCTTAAATTTCTACAGGAAATCCTATTTAACCCACTTAGTGAAAACGGTGAATTTTCCCGGGAAATTTTTGAAAATGAGAAAAACATGTTAAAAGATTCTATCTCTGAGCGCATTAATGATAAAAATTCTTACGTTCGCCTAAAATGCATTGAGAATATGTGCAAAAACGAACCTTTCGGTGTATATGCAGACGGATATGAAAAAGACCTTGAAGAGATTAACTCCAAGGCCCTATACAAGCATTACGAGGAAATACTGCAAAGCACTCCTATTGAGTTTATAGCATCCGGCAATATTGACGGAGCCAAGTTTGAAAAACTTGTAAATGAAAATTTTGAAAAGAGTAACTCGCTGCCTTTAAATTTGGACTGTGCCTCTATTGTATATGAACCGGGCCCCGCTTCCTCCCACGAAGAAGTTTTAAAGGTAAACCAAGGCAAAATATGCATGGGGCTTAGAGCCGGGTGCGGCAATTCGGGAAACCCTTTCTATACCCTTTTAGTGCTCAACGAGATATTAGGAGGTTCAGGCAATTCTAAGCTGTTTATGAATCTGCGGGAAAAAGCAAGCCTCTGCTATAATATTTTCTCATTTTTGTTCAGAGCAAAATCTATATTAATGATTCAAAGCGGTGTAGAAACTGAAAATATAGATATAGCCGTACAAAAAATAAATGAACAGATACAGGCTGTTAAAGATGGAGATGTGTCTGATAATGAGCTTCATTTGGCTAAACAGGGCCTAATCTCGGGATTTAAAAGCATAACCGATAGTCAAGGCGGCGTTCTTGATTTTTATTACACTCAGCATATACTTGGAGACAGTGACAGTATAAATGATATTATTTTAGGTATTGAAGGCGTAAAAATTCCTGATGTTGTAAAGCTTGCCGCCGCACTTTACACAGATACAGTTTATGTGCTAAAGGGAAAAAAGGAGGGCGAAAATGAATAATACGATAAAAAGTGATATCCTTAATGAAATTATGCATGTTAAAACATTGCCATCCGGTCTTTCTTCATATATAATACCAAAAAAAGGTTTTAATGAGAAATTTGCAGGTTTGGCTGTAAATTTTGGTTCCTGTGACTTGGAGTTTAATGTTGGTGATAAAAAAATTACCTCGCCCCAAGGTGTTGCGCATTTTTTGGAGCATAAAGCTTTTGAAGATGAAAAACTTGATTACTTTAATGAATTTACAAAGTTAAGCGGCAGTGTTAATGCATATACTAACTTTAATACTACCGTGTATTATTTCAGCTGCACTGAGAATTTTGCTGAATGCTTGAGGCTACTCTTTGACATGGTTTACAGCCTTTACATCACTGATGAAACCATAGAAAAAGAAAAAGGCATAATAGAGCAGGAGATAAGCATGTATGATGACGACCCCGGCTGGAGGGTATACTTTAACATGCTTCAGGGACTTTATATAAACTCACCTGTGAGAAATGAGATAGCCGGAAGCGCTGAATCTATTGCAGAAATTGACAGAGATTTACTTTTTAGTATATTTAATTCTTTTTATGTTCCGCAGAATATGGCTTTAGTCTGTTCAGGTGACATTGACATAGAGGAAGTTTACTCTATAGCAAATGAAAAAAGTATAGGGCTAAACTCACCTGTGGTAGGTAGAATATATCCGGCAGAACCGCCAAAATCAGCTAAATTTAGAGCTATAGACAAAATGCATGTGGCCAAACCTCTTTTTTGCCTTGGGTTTAAGGATATCCATAATATGGAGAAGGCCTATCAACTTGCCGCTACAAGAATACTCCTTGATGCAATTATGGGTTCCAGCTCTGAAACTTACAACAGGCTTTACCTATCAGGTCTTTTAGACAGCGGCTTTGGCCTGGATTACAGCAACGGCAGCTGTTATGGCACTACAATGTTTTCAGGTGCATCTAAAGATACGGACGCGGTTTTTGATGAGATTATGAAAGCTATCAAAAATACGCAAAAGAACGGTATTGACGCTGCCACTTTTGAAAGACTTAAAAGGAAACATCTTGGCCGCTTTATGCAAAACTTTAATTCTGTTTCTACTCCATCTGAAATTCAGGCTGAGTTCTTTGTTAAAGGCATCAATATTTTTGAGCTGGCAGAAGCTCTTAAAAACATTACAAAAAATCATGTAGCTGAGCGTATGGAAGGTTGTTTTGCCGAAGACAATTTCTGCCTCAGCGTTGTAAAAGAGATTGACTAAAGGTCAAGTATTCTATATTTTTATAAAGATATAAAGCACTTGAGAGAAAAAGGGAGAAAAAATCAATGCCGGAAGTTTGGTTTGTTAATTTGGGAATAGAGATTTATCATTTGCCGCGGGTTTTTGTAAGCCTGTTTGGGCTTGATATATATTGGTATGCTATATGCGTGGCCCTTGGTGCAATATCAGGGGTTTTATATGCATATTTTGAAGCTAAAAGAACCGGGCAAGACCCAAACTTTTATGTTGATTTGTTTTTCCCGGCTTTTATATCAGCCATTGTTGGTGCAAGGCTTTACTATATAATATTTAACTGGAGCTTATATGCGGGCGACCCTTTGAGTATGCTTAACACACGAAGCGGCGGCCTTGCTATATACGGCGGCATTATTGGAGGCACTGTTGCAGCAATAGTTTATGCAAAAATTAAAAAATATAATTTTTGGGTGTTGGGAGATACAGCCGCCCCTGCTCTACTCTTAGGCCAAGCTATAGGAAGGTGGGGCAACTTCTTTAACCGCGAGGCATTTGGCTCTTACACCGATTCACTGTTTGCGCTTAGATACAGGGCAGCGGATGTTTTATTTATCCCTGCTGATGTTTATGAGAAAATTGTAACAGTAAATGGAATAGATTATATACAAATTCAGCCTATGTTTTTATATGAGTTTTCACTGAATATGGTTGTTTTTGCTATACTCTGCTTGTTGAAACGGAGAAAGTCTTTTGATGGTGAGGTGCTGTTGTTTTACTTTTTCGGTTACGGTTTGGTTAGAAGTTTTACAGAAGGCTTCCGCACTGACCAACTTATGCTTTGGGGCACTGATATTCCTGCCAGCCAAGCTCTTGCCGGCGTTATGATTATGGCATCTTCAATAATTGGTATTATAAAGATATTAGAACATCGAAAAAAAATGTTGTAAAATCAAAATAACTGTGATAGTATTATTCTGCTTGCGCTCAGATTACGGATTTCCCGCCCTAGCCTTGGCGTACAGCTTAATTTTTTAAAGGGAGGATCGCCATGATCGCTAAAAAAGAAATTATTGCTAAGTTTGGCAGAAATGAAGCCGACACAGGCTCACCTGAGGTTCAAGTTGCTCTTTTGACAGAGAGAATTAATCATCTGACTGAGCATCTTAAAATGCACAAAAAAGACCACCACTCAAGAAGAGGGCTTTTGAAAATGGTTGGCCAAAGAAAAGGGCTTCTTGACTACATCAGAGATAGGGACGTTGTAAGGTATCGTGAACTTATCGCTGAGTTGGGGCTTAGGAAATAAGGCTTTATTTGGCGTCTCTCTTTTAAGTGAGGCGCCTTTTATTAATAAAAAATATTAGCAATAATCAAAGCTAAGGCTTCTTATGCGCTTCCTGAAGAAGATGTAGTGATATATTAAGTAAATCTACTTTAAAAAGGACTGAAGCAAGACAGAAAATTGCCGAGCTCCGGGCATTTTAAAGATGATAATTTAGAGCTGCTTTTAAAGTAGATTTACTATAAATACTCACTGTGTTTTCTTTGGGAAGGGTAGCCACCTCGCTTTGATTAGTATAGTTGTTTAAGCCAAAGCCAGGCTCAAACTCGCACTATATGCAAACTAATCGAAAGGATGAATTTAATTATGTACAAAACATTTACATTGGATTTGGCAGGCAGCGATTTTATTGTTCAAATTGACCGTGTAGCTGAGCTTGCCAGTGGTGCGGCTCTTATTAAGTATGGGGACACTACAGTTCTTGTCACTGCTACCGCATCAGAGAAACCCAGGGACGGTATTGACTTTTTCCCCCTTTCAGTTGACTATGAAGAAAGGCTCTATGCAGTTGGTAAAATTCCTGGCGGTTTTATTAAAAGGGAGGGCCGCCCCAGCGAGCATGCTATTTTAACATCAAGGCTTATTGACAGGCCCATACGGCCTTTGTTCCCTAAAGATTACAGAAATGATGTTTCAGTAGTAGCAACGGTTTTAAGCGTTGAGCAGGATAAAAGCCCCGAGGTTGCTGCTATGATAGGTGCTTCTATTGCTCTTTCTATTTCCGATATTCCATTTATAGGCCCTACAAGCGCTGTAAACGTAGGGCTTGTTGAGGGAGAACTTGTTATAAACCCGAATGCAGCCGGCCGTGAAAAAAGCAAACTTGCCCTTACGGTAGCTTCTACAGAAAAAAAAGTTATGATGATAGAAGCCGGCGCAGATGAGATTAGTAATGAAAAAATGCTTGAAGCTATAATGCTTGCCCACAAAGAAAACCAGAAAGTGGTTGCCTTTATTAACGAAATAGTTAAGGAGGTTGGTGTTCCTAAGCATTCTTATACCGACGCCAGCGTTCCTTCTGATGTTTACGATAAGGTAAAAGCCCTTATCACTGACAAACGTATGGAAGAAGCTGTTTTCACAGATGTGAAACAAAACCGCGAAAAAGCCCTTTCTATTATTAAAGATGAAGTAAGAGAAAAAATGCTTGCGGATTATGATGGTACTGATGAAAGCGCTTTCAAAGCAGTTATAGGTGAAGCCATTTACAATTTTGAAAAAGAAACTGTTCGCCGCATGATACTGAAAGATCACAAGCGCCCTGATGGGCGCAGGCTAGACCAAATACGTGCTCTGTCTTCTGAAATTGATGTGGTTCCAAGGGTGCACGGCTCGGCCCTTTTCAAAAGAGGACAGACTCAAGTGCTAACTATAACTACTCTTGGCTCTATGGGTGAGGTTCAAAGGCTCGACGGCCTTGATGAGTCAGAAGATATTAAGCGTTACATGCACCATTACAACTTTCCAAGCTATTCCGTTGGCGAAACTAGGCCATCTAGGGGCCCGGGCAGAAGAGAAATTGGCCACGGCGCTCTGGCTGAGCGCGCGCTTATACCTGTGTTGCCCACTGAACAGGATTTCCCTTATGCCATTCGAACTGTCTCTGAGATTTTAAGCTCCAACGGCTCTACCAGCCAAGGCAGTATTTGCGCTTCATCTCTTTCGCTTATGGCCGCCGGCGTACCTTTAAAGGCTGCTGTGGCGGGCATTTCATGCGGATTGGTTACAGGAAAAAATGACGGCGAGTACGTACTTCTTACAGACATACAAGGCCTTGAAGACTTTTTTGGTGATATGGACTTTAAAGTAGCCGGTACTAAAGAAGGTATAACTGCAATCCAGATGGATATTAAAATAGACGGTCTGACAGAAGAGCTGATTAAAGAATCTTTAGAAAACACCTTAAAAGCCAGACTGCATATTCTTGATGAAGTTATGAATAAATGTATCGCAGAGGCTAAGGCTGAGGTATCGCCACATGCGCCTAAAATTGCAATGGTTCAAATTGACCCTGAAAAACTTTCAGAAGTTATTGGTGCAAGAGGTAAAACCATTAAGAAAATTATTGAGGACACCGGCGTAGACAAGATAGACACCGAGGATGACGGCAGAATCTTTGTAGCCCACAGCGATATAACTAAAGTAAGAAGAGCAATAGAAATAATTAAATCCATTGTTACCGACCCTGAACCGGGTATGATTTATACCGGAACTGTTACAAGAATTATGAATTTTGGCGCCTTTGTTGAAATTGCTCCGGAAAAAGAAGGCCTTGTGCATATTTCTCAGTTGGCCAGGGAGAGGGTCGCCAAAGTTGAGGACGTTGTAAATATCGGCGATGTTATAACCGTTAAGTGCACTGAGATTGATGAAAAAGGCAGAATTAACCTTTCAAGAAAAGCAGCCTTGCCAAAGGAAGAGAAACAGGTTGAAGTTAAGGAATAAGCCGGCGTTTTAAAAAACAACAGCCCTCAAGAGAAGATGCCTTGAGGGCTGTTGCTGTTTCAAAATACTCCTAAGAGAATTGCGTTGAGCTTTAAAAAGTTATATATATAGTAAAAAGACTCTAAGCCAGTAACAAAAACTTTATATTTTTTCACATAACTTCGTCCTTTGAACTACGAGAATACCTTTGGGTATTCTCGGAACCAAAGTCCTTGTTCTGCAAAAAAATCTATGCGTTTTTGCGTTACTGTTTCAAAATCATTTTACTATATCTGTAACAGCTATACCTTCGAAGTACATGCAGGGCACCTACTAGCCTCTTTGTGCAGCAGAGTTTTGCAGTAGGGACAAAGCCTCTCCGGCTCAGGAACTGCCTTTTCTTCTTTTTTTCCCATAGATAACATCCTATTCATAAGCCTAACTATTAAAAACACAACTAAAGCCAAAATAATAAAATTGATAACTGCGGTAATAAACGCGCCATAAAGCAGTGTAGAACCCATTATAGTAAACTCAAGAGAGTCAAAATTTTGCCTGGCAAAAAGCCCAATTATGGGAGACAGTATATTGTCGGTTAACGAGGTAACAAGGCCTTGGAAAGCAGCGCCTATTATTACGCCGACCGCTAAGTTCATTACATTGCCTCTAAGGGCAAACTCTTTAAACTCTTGCATGAATTTTTTCATTTGTCTAAAACACCTCTATCAAATTCCAAGTATCACTCTGGCTATATTGAAATAAACAATAAGCGCAAGTATATCTGCAATAGTGGTAACTACAGTAGCCGACATTACAGCAGGATCCAGCCTTACTTTTTCGGCAAGCATTGGCAAGGCGCTTCCTATTGCCTTTGCAACAAATACAGTAAGAATAAGGGTTACACTGACTACCACGGCAACTGCAGGTGAGGCGCCCGTGAAAAAAAGCATTCTGCCAAAATTAACAACAGCTAAGATAATGCCGCAAATGACTGCAACGCTAATTTCTTTCCAAATAATTTTAAAAATATTTTTCAGCCGCACCTCGTTAAGCGACATAGCACGCACGATGGTTGTTGAAGATTGAGCTCCCGCATTACCGGCTGTGTCCATCAACATTGGAATTGCGGCATATAAAACAGGTACAAGCTCTAACGCGCTTTCAAAAGACTCTATAATCATATGTGTAAAGGTTGCGGAAATCATTAGAATAAGCAGCCAAGGGCTTCTTGCTTTTACAATTTCCATAACGCTCATGTTGTTGTACGGCTTATTAATAGGGGTTATTGCTGCCATTTTAGAAAAGTCTTCTGTGGTTTCTTGTTCGATGATATCAATTACGTCGTCAAATGTGCAAATGCCTACAAGCCGCTCCTCTTTATCAACAACGGGAATGGCTAAAAGGTCAAGCTCCCGCAGCATTTGCGCTACTTCCTCCTGGTCAGTGCCGGTAAATACGCTAATGGTTTTTTTCGACATTATATCCTCTATCTTAGAGCCAACAGGGGCTATAAGAAGGTCTTTAAGTGAAATCACACCTTCCAGCTTTTTAGCATTGTCGGTAATATAGAGAGTATAAATAGTCTCCTTACCTTCTGCCTGCCTTCGCACTTTGTCTAAAGCTTGCTCTGCGCTCATGCTTCTGTTTAGCGAAATATACTCTGTAGTCATTATACGCCCGGCGGTTTCGGGCTCATAACCCATCAAAATATTGGTAGCTGCCCGCTCGCCGGGAGAAATTGAATTAATCAGCCTTTTTGCTACACCTGCCGGCATCTCTTCCAAAAGCTTAACCCTGTCGTCAGGGGCCATTTCATTAACAAACTCTATCGCCCGCTCATCGGTAAAAGAGCGCAGCAAATTTTGCTGCAAATCGGTGTCCAAAAGCTCAAATATGCGAAGGGCATGGTCTTTTGCGAGCAGCCTGAATATTATCACCTGCTCTTCAGAAGATATATCATTAAAGGCGTATAATATCTCCATATCTTCCGCACTTGCAAGAACGCTCTTCAATCCTTCCATGTCTCTATTTTCTATATAGGCCAAAATTCTTTCTTGTAGCATAGAACACCTCCATACAAGCTTTAAAGTTTGCATTGCTGCCGGTTCATATCACACAATACTTTAGCATTCCCATCTTTTTTATATAGTATGGGTAAAAAAAGTATTTGTACAACAAAAAACGACCCCAAGGGCCGCAGTAAACACCTAACTTTAAGCCGCCTGCCCCAAAATACACGCCAACAGGCATTTAATAAGTTTTTTCTTAATTAAAATTATAAACCTCTGCTTATAGACATGTCAATGGTTTTATTGACATTTTTCGAAACTTGCAAATGTCACAGTACAAAGACAGTCTACATAGGATAAGTTAAGTAAAAAAGACAGGTTTATACCTTTTGGGAGTGATTAAAATTAATATATCATTAGAGGCACTGCTACTCACAACTGCGCTGTCTTTAGACGCATTTGCGGCCAGCTTCGCATATGGAAGCTCGAAAATAAAAATACCTTTTAAATCTGTAATGGTAATTAATATTATTGGCACTATTGTTCTTAGTTTATCAATTTACTTTGGTGTATTATTGAGCCCCTTTATTCCTGCTGAAGTAGCTTCCGGCCTTGCATTTGGAATTTTATTCACATTAGGGCTTGTTAAAATATTTGATGCTGTGCTAAAAAGTTTTATACGAAAGTATAGTGATACATCGAAAAAAGTTGAATTTTCTGTTTTTGATTTAAAGTTTATATTAACTGTTTATGCAAATCCTGAACATGCTGATATAGACCGTTCCAGAGCCCTATCTCCAAAAGAAGCTATAGCTATAGCTGTAGCCCTATCTCTTGACAGCTTTGCCGTAGGTTTCGGGGCCGGGCTTATCCCTATAAGCCACTTTCAAATAATTGCTTTTTCTCTTGTTACAGACATTGTTGCAATAGTAACAGGCTGCTATATAGGCAACAAGATTGCAGAAAAGTCTCCCATTAACCTCTCTTGGTTAGGAGGGGCTATATTAATCTTATTGGCTTTTCTTTAAGTATTGAAGTATTGCTTCAAATTGTGTATACTATAGTGGAATCCCTACAAAATCGCTATGGAAGCTAATTAGGAGGCTTTTATGAGCAACATACACAATTCACTGTCTATTGATGCCATTGCAAAAACTATTACAGATATAGCCGGTATAGCCGCACCTAAGCAAGCGGGCCATTCATTGGACATATTAAACAACTGTGCTAGAAAAACTTTTAATGGCAAAAGTGCCGATAGAATTTTTATTTATAACCCTGATGCTATCGCCCTTTGGCTGTTTCAAAAATACACCCCTATGTTCGAGGAAGCTGTTCTCTCATCAAGTATATGGTTGCCAATGCTCTCTATAATGCCAACTGTAACGCCGGTGTGTTTCGCCTCAATGTATACGGGCAGTATGCCTGTTGTTCATGGCATCAGCGCCTATGAAAAACCTGTGCTGAAAACAGATACGGTTTTTGATGCCTTTGTACGCACGGGCTTGAAGCCTGCCATTGTATCAACCGCCGGTGACTCTGTCTCTTGTATTTTTTTAGAGCGGGATATTGATTACTTCATTTATGAAACCTACGAAGAATGTAATAGAAAAGCTATGGATTTGATTGCCAAAGACCAACATGATTTAATTGTACTATACAACCCAAACTACGATAACGCCATGCACCGCAACGGGCCTGAGTCTAAAAGCGCTTTAGATGAGCTTGCAAATAATTTAGAAACCTATAATATGATAATAAAGCAAATTGAGAAATATTGGTCTAATCACCGTACCATGATTGGTTTTTGTCCCGACCACGGCTGCCATGAAATAGACGGCAAACTTGGCAGCCACGGCCTTAATATGGATGAAGATATGAATATAATTCATTTTTACAAGTTTATAAACAGCACGGAGGACAAGTTTTGATAGAAGCAGTTGACATATCAAAATCATATAAGGGAAAGTCTGTGCTTGACAGTGTTAACTTCTCCTTGCTTACCGGTGAGTCAGCCGTAATAGTCGGCCGCAATGGTGCAGGCAAATCGACTTTTCTCTCTATTTTAGCGGGCTATCTGCGTCCTGAGTGTGGTCAGGTCAGCATAGATAAAAAAAATGCGGCCTTCTGCCCACAAGATGATAATTTATTTGATGAGCTTACTGTCAAAGACAATTTACTGTTTTGGGCAAGAGCCTGTGAAAGTTCCGGCAGTTTTAATAACGAGCCCGCCCCAAATCTTGCAGAGCTTTTCGAAGTTGAAACTTATATACACAAAAAAGTTCGCCACCTTTCAGGCGGAATGAAGAAATGCGTAGCAATTATTTGCGCCCTTTCAAATAACGCCGATGTACTTATTTTAGACGAGCCTTTTTCAGGGCTGGATATTTTCTATAAAAACACCCTGCTTAGCGCTTTTCGCCGTCTTAAAGCTTCAGGCAAGTGCATCATATACACCAGCCACAACTTAGATGAAATAATGGGGCTTGACAACAAAGTTTATACTCTCACCAACGGTAAATTGACATATATGGATACCTTAGAAAAGGACAGTAATTATGAGCTCATACGCAACAGCCTTTTGGAATTTAGTAAACCTTAACTTAAAAAGCTTTGCACAGCAAAAATTTCGTATAGCCCTGCTGTTTTTTTTGATAATTCTGCTTAGCTTTTTTGCAGGTGCTGCAGGCAGTTTTTTTTTAAGCTCGGCAGTTATGACAGAACCTATTTCCGTAGCTATTGTTGATTTGGACAACAGTTTTGAAACACGGATGATTCTGTCTGCCGTTACAGAAAGTGCTGAGTATGGCAGCTTGCTTGAATTCAGCCACCATTCTGCCACAAGCGCAGTCAAAGCTTTGCAGGACGGTGAGGTGGCCGCTGTTTTTACTCTGCCGGAAAACTTTGGCCGCGGTATAACCACAGGCGAGAACATTCCTTTTACTGTAACCTACAATCAAGATATGCCACTATTGTCAGCCCTTGTACGAGTTTCAGCAGAAGCTTTTGCAGACATGCTGCGTTTATCTCAAATGGGCGTATATGTGACACTTAATTATGCCGCACTTAGGGAGCTTACGCCGGAGCACTATGATATGATATTTATGGGCGTCAATATGCGTTTTTTGAGCCTTGTGCTTGGCAGGGGAGAAATCTTTGTGAAGGATACACTATCTGTAACAGGCGGCCTTCTTATATGGCACTCTTACTTTATTGCGGCATATATAGCATTGATGATATGCTGCGCCTATGTAATGACAGATGTACTTCGTCTTAATTACAGCCGTTATTTCATTATAAGTATTAAAAGCCGCGGTATTTCTTCCAATATCGTATTTATTGCTTGTATATGCTCTTATTTTTTGCTCTTTTTTCTAATAAACTTAACTCTATGGTTGCTATCGCTGTCAACAGCTTCAATCTTTGGCCTGCCTCCTTTCGCTCTAAGCCTTAATCTACTTTTAGGTGTTGCTGCCATTTCAGCTGTTCTTGCCGCCTTTGCCGCTATGCTTACTTTCGTTTTTGGCAGTGCTCTTTCTGCGGGGATTTTTACTGCGGTTTTTGCTGTCTTATCCCTTTTTTTATCAGGAGGAATAATACCTGTGGAATTCTTTTCCAAAACTCTTCATCTGGCATCAAATGCTGTATGGAGCACATGGGGCGTTAGGCTGCTCTCTTCTGCATTCTTGGGCGAGCCTATGATTCTGCCGATAACAATAAGCCTTTTATTTGGCCTTATTTTTTCAGGCGTTGGGTGCGCGGCGGCGGCTTTTAAAGGGAGGGTTTTGTGATGTTTTTTTTTGTAACATCTTTTCTGCTTAATCTTAAAAAATTTGCGAATAAAAAAGCACTGTGGGTAATGCTTTTTTTACTCCCTTTCACCATTTTTATTGGCAGTCTGTTTCTACAAACGGATACCCAAATTATCGAACTTACTGCCGGTGTATTTTTTAACTCAGAAAACCCTCTTGAGGCTAGTGTGTTTGAGCACTTAGATAAAAACACAAATGCTGCTGCACTTGTTCGCTTTATGGCCTACGATGATTTGGAAGCACTTAAGCGTGATATAAGGCTTGGGCGAATTGAGTGCGGATACATACTTAACCCAAATTTTGACAATGCAGCCCGTGGAAATTTTTCACAAATAATAACCCTCGTAAGCTCTCCCCGAACAGTTGCCTCCCCTATTTTAAATGACATTGTAGCCGCGGCTGTTTTAGCAGCGACAGTTGAGGCAATTACATTAGACGGGCTTATAAGCTTTTTTGGCGAGAGTGAGGAACTTAAGCGGTTTTTTGCTTGGCAGTTCGAGGCATATACTCATATGGATATATTTATGACTCCGGATTTCATAGGTGAGTCGGTCGTTGGTTATGAAGAGCCAATGAGTCTTTTGGAGTTAACAAAGAACCGCATATTCTACGGGCTTATTGGGCTTGCAATACTCATAATGTCTTTGTTTTGTACGCCGCTTTTTATAGAGGAAAGAAATAACGGCTTAAAAGCGGCCTTGAACGCTCACGGTAAACTTAACCTCTATGACTTTTCACTGTGGGCGTCCGCCTTCACTGTTAGCGCTCTGGTGGGTGCCCAAGGGTATTTATCTTTACTTGTTTTCGCACCGCAGCTTCTATCTGACATCTATGTGGCGAGCATTGCTTTAGCCTTATATACGGCGGTGTGTGCCGCTTTTTTGGCGCTTGCCGCCCGTTTTATGAAAACTGCCGGTCCTATTCAGAGCTTTGGACTTTTTATAGTAATTTTAAATATATTTTTTGGCGGCGTGCTTTTTGACTTAACTTGGGTTAGTCCTGGGCTTGGGCATATGCAATATCTATTTCCGCTATATTGGTATATAGAAATAATACTTGGCCGATAGAATAAGAGGCCAAAAACGGGAGGTTTTATTATGTTTTGTTCTAAATGCGGTCACAAGTTATCTGAGGGTGTAACCCAATGCGGTATGTGCGGTAAGTACACTGCGCCGTCCCAAGATAATGATGCGGCAAATTCAAGGGCTTTAGAAGGTTCAACATCTGAAACTGACGCTAACAGAAGCTCGCCGGATAAGCGTAAGAAATTGCTTATTACGGCATCACTGTTTGGAGTCTTAGCCATTATATTGATTACTATTGTTTGGGCCTTTTTTTCTGGTGATACTAATGGTGTAACCCCATATGATGCATCGGGGGTTTCTTTTGCCAGGGTTTTTGAAAGCACAGTATCTGAAACCAAAGAGCGCACCGGCAGCTCTCCCCTTCAGGCTTTAATTATTCTTGCAGATACATTAGAAAGTGGTAATATCAATGTTAACTTTGACTACATAGACAGCGCAGCACTCTTTGGCGGCAGTGTATCAGGCCATGTTGCTTTTTTATCAGATGCCCGCAGCCAAAACTATGCTTTAGAAGCCGTGGTTGGCCTTATGGGCGGCATGATGAATATTGATTTGTCAGCCCACTTAAACAGTGAGCGCTTTGCCCTACACTCCACTCTTATAGGCAGTGATTTTTATGGCTTTACATTCAGCACTTTTAGAGAAGATATACGGCGCTTTGGTCCATTGATTGGAATGGATGAGGTGACTATGGCAGAAATTTCTGACCTGGTGGAGCTATTTGGGGAGGCTATGAATGAAGCACGGGGCTCTTACAACTCTAATTACGCGGATTATGTACCTTATATTAATCTTTTGATGGAATTCATGAGTGGCTTAGAGTACACATTAGAAGAAAGTGACACCATTACCACGATTAATTATATTATTACGCACGAAGATATACTGATTTTCTTAAACGATTTATACTCTGTGCTGGAAAGAGACAGCGAGCTTAGGAGAACTTTCGACTTCTATGACAGCCCTTTAATGCAGGGAAATGATATGCTTACTTATGACGAATTTTTGCTGGAAATGCGCTCTGCTATCAGAGAGTTTGAAAACTCCATCACAGGTGAAGTTGCTTTAGAATTTTCTATTGATGCAAACGACCGCCTAAATAACCTTACCGTTAGTACAGATTTTGAAGTCGATGGTATGCCCAGCGGAATTGTCACCTTAACTGCCGATTTTGGCTTGTCTGTATATGACCGGTGGGTATTGGATGTAGCGCTTGGTAATACTCCATTATTCAATTTTGCTTGGAACTTTAGTGAGAGCTCACAGGGATTTGAAAATGTGATGGATATCACTTACAGCACCTGGTACGGCACAGAAACCTTTACACTTGCCTCGTTATGGCCTTCCGGTGATGGGCCGTTCACTTTATCTTTTGCCGGCAATAATTTAAGTGAAAGTTTTTCAGGTGACTTTAGTACGAGTGAAGGCGGCGGCTTTCTTCTTATACCTAATGATTTGAATTTAAGCAGCACCGAAACTTTATCTCTTAAAATCACCGCAGCACCCGGTGCAGAGATTACTCCTATAGAATTTATTAACTTAGACCGTTGGGACCAATCACTGATTAATTCTCTTGATTTTATATTTGGTTTGCTATTTTAATGTTTATAACAAAACAAGCTTTATGCAAAACTTGGTTTTCACCACAGAAGCAATTACGGTATTGAAGGCCGCGAGGCTTTTAAACGCAAAATGGCAGACGATTTTATGACGTACAATATGTATGTGTGTCCATCTAACAGCACAGCTCTTTTTGAACACCTAAAATTTAGAGACCGCCTTCGCACTGATACCGGCGCAGTTGCCAAATATAGGAGCTTAAGCTGACTCTTGCTGCTAAATGCCAAAATGATATAGATGCTTATACAGATGGAAAAACAGATTTTATAAGGAAAATTTTGGGAAATTAGAACTGAAAAGTGAAATTTTAACATAAGATATCCCTTTTTTAGATTGTTAAGAGAGGAATTTATGAATGGAACAGCTCACTTTAGTAATTGGCGGAGTAGACATTGCAGAAGTTTTTATGTTTATACTTCTTTTTGGCATAGTAGGGTTTGTGGCAGGTGCTATTTTGTTTATGGTGCAAGGAGGCATTGGCCTATTAACCAATATCTCTCCTGTTCAAACTGTAAAGGCTACAGTTCTGTCTAAGCGGGCAGTAACATTACACCGTGAGTTAACAAGCAATGCGACCTCACAGTATAATTCATCATTTACAATGTATTTTGCAACCTTTGAAATGGAAAATAGTGAGTTTATAGAACTTAGGTTATGGGATAAAGATTATGCACTGCTAGTTGAGGCTGATGTAGGTAAGCTAACATTTCAGGGAAAAAGGTTCAAAGAGTTTAAGCGTGAAAGGGGTTTCTAAAAAATGCACTTTGAATACAAGTTATCTACTACACAAGAAGGCTTTTTCGATATAACATCGCAAGTACGTCAAGCTATTTCAGGCAGCATTATAGAAAACGGGATAGCCCTTATCTACTGTCCCCATACAACAGCTGGAATTACAATAAATGAAAACGCTGACCCTGATGTCGTGCTGGATATGCTACTGGGTTTAAAAAAGGCATTTCCGAACCGCCCTGAATTTCACCATTCCGAAGGTAACAGCGCCGCCCATTTAAAAGCAAGTACTGTAGGCTCTTCTGTAACGGTGGTTATTTCTAATGGCAAACCGGTGCTCGGCACTTGGCAAAGTGTCTATTTCTGTGAATTTGACGGGCCAAGAAATAGAAAATTTCTTGTAAAGATACTATAGCTATACAAGAACTTAAAAAGATAACATTACGGGTACTTGCGGGGTTGTTAATATGCTTATCGGAGACAGAAACCGCCAAAAAGCTAAAAACTTTAATCCCTTTAAATAGACCCGATAATATTCCTACGGCAGTCAAAGCTTTACATTTTGCCTTTGGCAAAATGTAAAGCTATTGGGTGGGGGCTTGACCCCACCCCGCCCAATAGGCGGTTCGCCCCGCCGCTTTCGCCAAAGTAAACTTTGGCTTAGAAGCGGGGGGCTTCGCCCTTGAGATTAATTTGAAATTATTCTATAAAACATGGGGTCAAAAAATGGCTAAGCACTATTTTGAATATGGTGAAAAAGAAATAGGTTATTTACGTAAAAAAGATAAGAAGTTATGCGCTCTTATTGACAGAGTTGGCATTATTAAAAGAGAAATAAACCCTAACTTATTTTCCGCTCTTATAGAAAGCGTAGCAGGCCAGCAAATTTCTACAAAAGCAGCAATTACAGTGAGGGGTAAACTGAATGAAATTAGTTCTATGAACCCTGAGAAGCTTTACAGTTTAACCATGCAGGAAATACAAAGCTGCGGCATGTCTAAACAAAAAGCAGGATATATTAAAGATATCACAGCAGCAGCTATAGAAGGTAAAGTTAATTTTGGCGCACTTTCTTTGAAAACCGACCAAGAAGTAATAGAAACTTTAACAGCGATAAAAGGCATTGGCCTTTGGACAGCAGAGATGCTTTTAATATTCTCTCTCATGAGGCCGGATGTGGTAAGTTATGGCGACTTAGCTATACGCCGCGGTATTATGCGCTTATATGGACATAAGGAATTGCCTAAAGAACGTTTTATTCGGTATGCCAAACGGTATTCTCCTTATGGCTCTACTGCATCTTTATACTTGTGGAAAATATCTGTTCCCGACTTTGGCATTTTTTAATAGCAAAAACATTTCTTTTATGCTAGAATCTTTATGTTGGTTTAAATGGAGGTTATTTTATGCAAGAGTTTGACTCACACAGCCCCACAGAAACTTTTGAGATAGCCTGCAAGCTGGCAAAAAGTGCTTTACAAGGTGAAATATATACACTTTCAGGAGACCTTGGCGTTGGTAAGACTGCCTTTGCAGGAGGTTTTGCTATCGGCCTTGGGGTTTTAGAGCATGTTGTCAGCCCAACTTTTTCAATTTTAAATGTATATGAAGGCCGGCTGCCTCTTTATCATTTCGATATGTACAGGATAGAAGATTCGGCAGAGCTTTTAAACATAGGCCATGAAGAATATTTTTATGGGGACGGTATTTGTCTTATCGAATGGCCGGAAATGGTTTTTAATGAAATACCTGCTTCGGCAATAGAAATTAAACTTTGCAAAGACCCGGAAAAGGGTAATGATTACAGACATATCACCATTAAAAATAAAAGGTAAATAATTATTATGAAAATTCTTGCTATTGAATCCAGCGGCACAACATCCTCAGTGGCTATAGTTGACGAGGGTGGTATAGCTTGTGAATTTAGTGCTAACCATAAGAAAAACCATTCTGTGACTTTAATGCCTCTGGTTTCCTATTCTTTGGAGAGCGCCGGGCTTTCACTTTCAAACTGCACCCACATAGCTATAGGTAGCGGGCCCGGTTCTTTTACCGGGCTTAGGCTTGGCGGAGCAACTGCAAAAGCCTTAGCCCATGGGGCCGGGCTTCCAATAGTTCCTGTTCCTACTCTTGATGCGCTTGCATATAATGTTTTTATGGAAAATAAAATTATAGCGCCCATAATGGACGCGCGGAGAAACGAAGTCTACGCCTGTATATATATATGCGAGAATGGGGGGTTAAAGCAACTAACTCCGTATTTAAATGAAGAGTTTGATATATTTTTAAATAGAGTTGCTGCGCTTGGTGCTCAAGCTAGTTTTTTAGGTGATGGCTGTTTAGTGCACAAAGAAGCTATATTAAAGCAGGGCTTTGCCGTAACACCTCTTAATAATTTACTGCAAAGAGCTTCTTCCGTTGGTCTGCTGGCACGTGAACAAATAACCTTTGGAAATATAGTTAGCTATAAAAACCTTGAATTGCTGTACTTGAGAAAACCACAAGCTGAACGAGAATTGGAAGGAAAAGCTTAGAATGATAGAAATACGCCCTTTCGCCAAAGAAGATTTGGACAGTATATATGAAATTGAAGTGGCTTCTTTTTCCATACCTTGGACAAAAGAAGACCTGTACAGGGATGCCATTGCAAACAACCTTTCCATTTATTTAGTAGCTGTATATGAAAAACATATTGTAGGTTACGCCGGAATGTGGCATGTAGTAACAGAGGGTCATATAACAAATATAGCCGTAGCCGAGAATTTTCGAAAAATAGGTGTAGGGCAGCTGCTTATAGAAGGGCTTGAGCATATAGCACGTGAAAAAGAAATGATGGGCTTAACCTTGGAGGTAAGAATGAATAATACCGCTGCTCAAAGGCTTTACATAAAAAACGGGTACAAGGTTGAAGGGATTAGAAAAAATTATTACGCAGACACCAGGGAGGATGCGCTGATTATGTGGAAGTATTTTTAGTTATACTGAATCCGGGAGGTGTTAAAGTGGCAAAAGAGTTATCATACAAAGAGCTTAAAAATCATTCTGTCAAAGATTTTTTAAAAGATGTTAAAACCACTAAAGAAATTAAACCTAATGAGGATTTAATAGGCCAAGACAGAGCTGAAAAAGCACTTAAATTTGGCTTATCTGTTAAGTCAAAAGGTTATAATATCTATGTTGCAGGGCTGCCCGGTTCGGGCAAGTCTACTTTCGCAAAGAGTTTTGCTGAGGAATTAGCTGCATCTGAGCCTACAGCTGATGATATGTGTTATGTATATAATTTTGATAACCCCAAAAAGCCCAGCCTGTTTAAACTAAATGCAGGCACAGGCAAAGAGTTTGCCGAAGATATAGAGGATATGATAAATTTAATAACAGAGGAGCTGCAAAAGGTTTTTTCCTCCAGAGATTTTGAGGATCAAAAAAATGCACTAATGAAAAAATACCATGAAAGCAGAGACGGCAAAATAAAAGAAATGGCACAGGAAGCTAAGGCTTATGATTTTGGCATAAAAAGCACCAATGCAGGTATGTATTTTATGCCCATACTTGATGGAACAGCAGTCACGGAAGAACAGTACGACGAACTTTCAGAAGATGAAAAAGAACGCATAAGCAAAAATTCTGCCGAGGTATCCGAGCGGGCTGCTGTGATAATGCGTGACATAAAAGAATATGAAAAGCAAGTTAAAACTGAGGTAGAAGACTTGGAATACAGTACAAGTCTTTTCATTGTCGGCCGTTTTATTGCATCACTTTTGGAAAAGTATGGTAATAACGATCAAATAGTCAAGTATTTAAAAGAGGTTAAAGAAGACATACTCGAAAATATAGAAGAGTTTGTAGTATCAGACCACGAAGAGGAAGATGCCCTTGCAGCAATGCTGCCTTGGTACACAAAAAAAGGCGGAGATTTTTTAAGCCGGTATTCTGTTAATGTTTTAGTTGACAATTCGCATCTTAGCGGCGCACCGGTTATTGTTGAGTACAACCCCATATACTCAAATTTAGTGGGTGATATAGAGTATGATAATGAATACGGTAACTTCACCACAGACTTTATGAAAATAAAGGCAGGTGTCTTGCATAAGGCTAACGGCGGCTATCTTATTATACAAGCTGCTGATTTATTTTCCAGCTCCTACGCCTGGGATGGGCTTAAAAGGGTTTTGCGAACAGGTGAAATAAATATTGAACCGCTAAGGGAATATTCTACAGGAGTGGCAATGTCGGGAGTAAGGCCGGAGCCCGCCAAAGTTAACGTGAAAGTAATTATTGTAGGCACCCCTTTTTATTATGGGCTTATTTATGAGTATGATGATGATTTTCAAAAGCTCTTTAAAATCCGTGCTGACTTTGATTATGAAATGGACTTCAATCAGCCTAATGTGCACAGGCATTTAGGTTTTATCAAAAGGCAAATAGAAAAACATAATTGCCTGGATTTTGAAATTGGCGCTATAAAGCAGTTGTTGGAATTTTCCTCCCGTCTTTCTGAACGGCAGGATAAGTTAAGCGCACAATTTGATAAACTTGCTGAAATCGTGCTTGAAGCAAACGCTTGGGCAAAACTTGATGCCAAAGAGCAAGTGAGCGAAACTTATGTTATAAAGGCTATAGAAGAGCGACGATTAAGGCTTAACATGTATGAAGAAAAGCTGGGCCAAATGATAGAAGAAAATTTGGTTATGATTGAAACAAAGGGCAAAAAAGTAGGCCAGATTAACGGGCTTGCAGTTTTGGACATGGGGGACTATGCCTTCGCTAAACCCTCCCGCATAACAGCCACAACCTATATGGGCAGGGCAGGCATAGTTAATATAGAAAAAGAGGCCGAAATGAGCGGCTCCATACACAGCAAAGGTGTTCAGGTAATGGCCGGGTACTTGGGTTATGTGTTCGCTCAGGATTTTCCTCTGTCATTGTCCTGCCGTGTATGCTTTGAACAAAATTATTCCGGTATAGACGGAGACAGTGCTTCTTCAACAGAATTATATGCCATACTATCAAGCCTTAGTGAGTTACCTATAGACCAAGGGATTGCGGTAACAGGAAGTATTAACCAGTTCGGTGAAATCCAGCCCATTGGTGGAGTTACCTACAAAATTGAGGGCTTTTTCGACATATGCAACAAAAGAGGTTTGACAGGCAAACAAGGAGTAATAATACCTTGGCAGAACACTACAGATTTAGTTTTAAACACCGAGGTTATAGAAGCCGTAAAAACCGGTATGTTTCATATTTACCCAATCTCTCATGTGAATGAGGGCATAGAAATACTTACGGGAACACCTGCGGGAGCAAGAAGTGAGAAAGGTAATTTTCCTGTAAAATCAGTTCACGGAAAAGTATTCTCTAAGCTTAAAAAGTTTCATAAAAAAGCTGTTTTAGATAACTAAAGAGGAGCTGAATGTAATGAAGGCTGTAAAAGTTACAGAAAGAAATATAATGTTTTCTAAACCAATGGGAAAAGATTATGATTTGAATTTAGGGCTGATATTAGGCATAAACCGTAATTATATAATTGACACAGGAGTAGGAAGTGGAAGTATTGAGCCAATTCTTGACTATATTGGAAGTGATAAAAAACCTATAGTTATAATCAACACTCACTGGCATTGGGACCATATGTGGGGGAATTGGGTATTTAAAGATAACATAATAATATCCCATTCAATTTGCAAAACCCTTGCTGATAAGCACTGGAATAAATGCGCTGAATTTCATGCCAAACATATAGACGGCGAAGTTCAAAAAAAACTGCCTAACCTTCTTTTTGATGATAAACTTTACTTTCCTGATGATGGCATAAGTATTTTTCACTCTCCCGGACATACGGAAGATTGCATAAGTATATATGATGAGTTTGACAGGGTTCTTCATGCCGGGGATAACATAGGTGATACTGACGAGATTATCGTTCCTGAAATAGATACGGATTTGGATACTTTTAAGCGCTTACTGGTTTTATACGGTAATATTGATTTTGAAGTATGCATTTCCGGTCACAATAAACCTCAGGGCAAAGATGTAGTCTCGCGAATGGAATCTGCACTGCACAAGTGCCGGGACAAACAAATTAATCAATAAATATTGTAATCATATAATATTTTTGATATTATATAAGAGGCTGTCTAATATCTCGCTTTCAGTAGATTTTCGAGCGTTTTTTTGCCAGACAAGAAGCACCTGACGACGCATTCGTGCCACCTACGGTGCACTCAAAGTATTCAAAGAAAATCTGCTAGGAAGGTGCGGCGCAGTATGGTGAAAATTAAGCCGAATAGATGCTGGAATGGAGATATTAGACAGGCTCTTAAGGTTGTTTACACACACTGAGATAAAAGGGTGGATTGTTATGAGACACATAGGAACTTCGGCATATGGAATACGTACGCCGTTAATAAACAGAGGGGATGATTTACCGGCAATTGTTGCTGACTCTCTCTGTAAGGCATTGGAAGCAGGTGGGCTTACACTGCAAGCTACTGACGTTTTAGGAGTAACAGAAGCAGTAGTTGCAAAGGCTCAGAGCAATTATGCTCATGTTGATGATATAGCGGCGGATATCCGCGCAAAATTCGGCGATAATACTGTTGGTGTTGTATTTCCTATACTAAGCCGCAACCGGTTTCTAAATATTTTGAAAGGCATCTGCCGCGGTGCTAAACAGGTTTGTGTCTTGCTGCAACTGCCCGGTGATGAGGTAGGTAATCCTATTATAGACTTAAGTATGCTGGATGAGCTTGGAGAGGAATTAACCGGGCTTATTTCTGCTGATGAGTTTACCCGCTTTAGCGGAGGGTTTAAACATCCCTTTACTGATGTTAACTATATCGACCTTTACGGGCAATTATCTGATAACATCAGTGTGCATTTATCTTCTGATGCCCGTGATATATTGAAACTAACACCTCATGTTTTGGCCTGTGAAATACACAACAGAGAGCGCACTAAAGCAAGGCTGATTAAGGCTGGCGCCAAGACTGTATATACTCTGGCTGACATTTTGCAAAAACCTGTTGGTACCAGCGGCTACAACCCTGATTATGGTGTGCTCGGGTCAAACCTGTCAACAGGAGAAGAGCTAAAGCTGTTTCCAAGGGATTGTGGTGAGTTTATAACGCGCTTAGGAAAAGAGGTTAAAGCCAGAACAGGTGTATTGCCTGAGATTATGATCTATGGTGATGGGGCATTTAAAGACCCTCGTGCCGGAATTTGGGAGCTTGCCGATCCTGTGGTTTCTCCCGGGCATACAGAGCGATTAGCTGGACAGCCTGATGAAATCAAGCTTAAATTAGCAGCAAATGAGTTTTCCGATTCTATACCTAATAACGAAAAACAAGCTGCCATAACAAAAATGATACGTGAAAAAGCAACAAAAACCGGACTGCGTGAAGGTACTACCCCAAGGATATTCGCTGACCTATTAGGCAGCCTTTGTGATTTAATGAGCGGTAGCGGCGATAAAGGTACACCCGTTATTTTAATTAAAGGGTATTTTGATAATTATGCAAGTGAGTAGAGTTAAAAACCCTCAGCAAATAAAATTTGCTGAGGGTTTTTAACATCTTATAACCTAACCGGAAAAAAATGATAAGTTTTTACTAATGTTTTATAGCTGTATCTCTTTAAAAGAGATACAGCTATAGCAAACGACATTTAAAAACGGTTCAAGCTACGCGGCAAACCCGCCCCGAAAATACTTCACTTCATATTTTCGGGGTGCCGCTTACTTTCACCTTTTAAATTGTCGTTTGCTATCTAATGTGGACATATAGTAGAATAACTTGAAAAGCAACAAGTCAAAGGGTTCGCTCCGCGAACTTCGCTGGGTGAAGCGGGAGTTTGAAGCCCCGCTTCACCGCAAAACGCTCACCCACCGCTTTCGCCGAAGCTCACGCTTCGG
>Ga0131853_10001604_pt1 | contig 40433 bp, 31 predicted proteins | sample TergutLab28metaG_FD_92764 | JGI IMG/M metagenome (GOLD analysis project Ga0131853, IMG submission 92764) | Labiotermes labralis P1 segment gut microbial communities from Petit-Saut dam, French Guiana - Lab288 P1 (version 2) (version 2) | ecosystem: Host-associated > Arthropoda: Insects >...
AAATTTGGCCGCTTTCTTTTGCACCCTGTCTAACGCACTTATTTGTCCCTCCCTGTACGGATCCCAGCACGCGGCCCCATATTCAAGAATCGGACGTACAAGTGACATGTAGGCTAAATTTTGATATTACTATTACCCTTTTTTAGTATTCTCATTGTGAAATGTAGTGCTTTCCATACCTTTTTCACCGCGTAGTTAACTTGACCCGCCCAACTTAAGTCGCTGCGTATGATTATTCCTAAATATTTACAACTGCTCGCTTCCGGTATTAATGTGCCCATTAACGAATAATTTAGTGGTCCCTTTACCCTAGCTCTCGTGAAGCGAATTGCCTTACTTTTACTTGGATTACCTTAAGGAAAAGAGTGGTTACCGGAAATAGAATTAGGAAGCACTATATCGCACTCTGTGGAAAACTCGCTCTGGAAAAAGTTACGGACCTGTCTTCAGGCAGACGGCAGAATGAAGGTATATGTTTGGATTTCTCCGACACTCTTTTCCCTTGTTTTCGTAAGGAACTTTTCCTTCCCATGTGTAATACGTGCCTATAACCGCTATAGTTAGTTTAAGTTTCATGAGGTGTTAAAATTATACATTTGATACGTAGGGTGGATTTGTTTAAAATTTAGTAACTTAGTTTTGGGTGGAATTGCTATTGTGACGGATTTGTACAGCAGCTTAGAGGGATAGAGAGAGTGACAGAGAGACAGAAGACCAGTAAGACGCGAGGATATTATGTTAGTTACGATACAGGAACAACGTTACGTAAGTGAGCCGATAGAAACAAGGTAGTCAATTATTGACTGTTGATTCTATTAAGGAGTGGTGGAATTTAACAGTTAGCCAATTGGGAAGAGTAAGAATTTTTAAGGGGGGGGATGGATTTGAACTGTGCGATTTTGAAACCATAACGTTAGAGAGTATTCTGTTTCCTACCCAGGATGTGAGAAGTTGTGTACATGATACCGAGGCTAATAGTGCATAGATTTTCAACGGCGTCTCCATACACGCAAACATATGTAAACTTTAATAATCTGATGATATAAAACAAAGAGTATCTTATGGTGTACAGTTATTCATTCCCGTTTGGCTACTTAGAACACTTAGATTCCCTGAGATTAGGATATGCGAAATGGCTGATGAGCTGGGTTGGGTTATAAGCCTCATCCTTCTTGATTTAGAGAGCTGTGATGGTCCTTATTACGTAACCTTCTGCAGACTTCCATATCTTCATTTCATGGCCACAGATTCCTCTCAGAATCCTGTTCACAGACGTCACCAATCTACACCCTGTACTTCGTATTACAAACTACGTATCATAGCCACACAGCACAAGTAAGAGGTACAGCAGGCGGGCTGACAAAGCATCTAATTACAGCAAGCATTCTTCGACCAATTTCCAAATATCAGTACATGAATAAACGCCATTACATTGGTGCACTAGTATTCATAGCTGGTCAATACAGCAATAACGCTGTAGACTTGTATTAGGGAAGTGCTCGGTTTGAGTATCAACCGAGACACCAGCCACCCTGACTCTCATTTTTCGTGGTACACCTTACCCCTATACGCAAATTTTGGCATAGTATCTGAATTCAATAAAGAACGCGTCCTTTCAAATCGCTGCAGTTCATTTGTCATCAGCCATCATGCCATTGACAGTATAGAGTCTTCAGAGAAAGAGTCGTCAAAGAATCACAAAATACAATTTGGCCCACCTCGTGCGAAAAAGCTTATTGACAATAGCTCCCCATAATTATGGATCCCGAAGATAGGCAAGTCCCCACAACATTAAACCTTTGAAGTCCAGTGATAAACATACGTACAGACAGACTTACCACTAAAAACTCTGCAGCTTGCTGTCACAGGGTGTTCAAGTGTTTCTGTGATTCGTAAAATAAACAGTGACTGCTTACTGACATCAGTTGGTCTTTCTAATTGAAACCCACTCTGTTCTCTGTGAGGTACAAACTGAAGCTTTATATTCTTATAATTAAGGCTGACTATAGTTTTCAAACGGCCGTGTCTTGGCTCAAGCTGTCAGTTTACAGTCGACAACCCCCGAGGTTCGGTCTCAATCCTAGGCCAGTCCATGCCACATCTGCAGTGGACAAAGGTGCAGTAGGACAGGATTTTTCGGTTTTCTCTGAGTACTTCAGTTTCTTATTTAGTCGTAATACTACTTGTGTCACAAAGACAAACAGGCGAAGTCTGGGAATATTCAAACAAAGGCATAATCTTCTGTATTTTGGACAGCGTTCGATAGAAAAACATTTTCACACTGTTTTTTCTTAAAAGAGGGACACAACTGTGCTAGCACTTCCAGTACACAAATCTCTTGTCATCCTCTGAATTTATTCTTTCATTTCTCTACATAGTTTCCTTTTTAATTTGAATGTCTTGCTGACCGTGCATCTCAGTATAATCTTAGCAACTGACCAACTTAATGCACAAATTCTTGTTTTATAGTAAGTTTATTATATTACTGTACATGTTTCGAGCACAACAGTGCTCGAAACATGTACAGGAATGTAATAAGCTTATTATAAAACAAGAATTTGTGCATTAAGTTGGTCCATTGCTAAGATTTCCTTTTAATATGAAAACATCTTTTCCTTTACTTGCTGTCGCTCAGGTCCAAGTGTTCTTCTTGGCACCCTATTGTAAAACCCACTTTTTTTCGAAAAAAAAAACTTACAACTGCAAAGACCGGAAATTTTTGATAGAATCTTCATATTTATTACACACGAACTCAAATATTGCATAGATGAATGGATTCAACATGTAGGCGTTAGGAGCCGGCTCCCAGCACGGAAGAAGTTTTCATGCCTTCTAAACAGTGTCCAGGTTGGTCTGGGGCCCACCCATCCTCCAGTGAATTCAATTCCAGGGGTTCCTTCCTTGAAGATGCAACTGTCGTTTCGCGAAACGGGCACCCATGTACATCTGGCGTCGAGATTAAAAGTGCGTGGAGCTACTTTTCCATTACCCATACGCCTTCACTGCGTGGGGCTCAATAAGCAGGTAGACTTTATCTTTACATATAAATACATCAAACACTGATGACCATCCTTTAGAATACCAGCAATTTAAAATATTACGGGAATTAAGCAAGAAGTCAAATAAATATAGTAGAGAAGAGGTTGGAATCTGATGTGGATATCGCAAATTCTTTTTGAATCATATTCCATTCATATTTTTATCGCCAGAAAATTTTCAACTAGAAGCACAAAGAGTGAACCGGGTAGCTCAGTCGCTATACCGACTGAGCTAAGGGCTGGACGGTCAGGGATTGAATCCCTGTGGGGACGAGATTACTCGCCCGTCCAGACCGGCCCGGGGCCCACCCAGCCTCCTGTAAAATGGGTTCTGGGATTTTCCCGGGCGTAAAGTGCGGCCGGGGCGTGCTGCTGACCACTCACCCCCTTCTAGTACCGCGGTCATGGAAGAGTAGAGCTATATCTCTACCCACTCTCTGGGCCACACCGTGCCTGTAACGGGATCACTTTTTAGAAGCACTAAGAAATGTTGACCATAAAAATACAACCAGAATCAATCCTATTATGGTCAATGATCCTATACTCAGAATTAACTGTGAATACAGGGAGGGTGAGAGTGCAGAAACGTCTCAAATTGCTTGGGAATGGTATACGAGTGAGCTTGTGATGCCAGCACCAGACATTGCCAATGAGGCCAACTTCATTGATTACATTTGTTCTCATTACATGACGCACGGTGAAGTGAATACCGAACAGATAAGTCATGGCTTCCTGCCCATTTATTTCATCTCCGAAACCAATTAACATCTCGGTATATAAGCTATATAATAAAATGTTCACCTTGAGACTTATCAGGAAGATCATACCGAACTGTAATCAATTTTATCAGAAGCAATCCACTGTGCAAGTCAGGTGATAGTGGGTCACCATAACGCAAGTTCTGTGTCTCTATACAGCCTCATAAAAAATCGTGGATAAACGTTCTACGAGGGAGATTATTGTCCATGGACCATTTCCTTCCTTGTGTACTTTCCACCGCACCGCCAGAAACCGTGCGACCATGCGGTAAATGTGAACCCGTTAAAGAGTCTCGCCTGGCCCTACAGCCACCCACTTAGCCCACAAATCACAAAGTGGTGATGCCGGAAGTTTTTCACTCACTTGTCTGTCGACTTCTTTTGCTTCGCATAATGCAGTCGTGTGAAGCCACTCTGTCTCTTTTCACCTGCCAGTAGTAACTTGGATCAATTGAAAAAACAGACACAAAATGTAGCCAACAAAGAGAGTGAAAATCTGTCAAACCCACGAACTGACTTCTGTGTGAACTGTGAGTGCGTACTCGCACAATAGTTGTCATTCATAATTTACCGGATAAGAGAAATCACTCGGAAACAAATCTAAATTTTCTTACTGACTGTCACAGTTAAAACTTTCATAGTTATAAACGGCGCTGACGTCACTTTTTGCACGATTCACAGAACACAGGTACAGGAAATTGATTTTAAAAAATTCGGTCAATTGTGGAAATGATCGATTACCGACAGGGGCAAAAGATTTTTTTTATATGTTCTACATCGTCCAGACCGGCTCTGTTTCGCAGCCAGCTTCTTCTTCAATGGGTACCAAGTGTTTCTTCCTCGGGGTTAAAGCAGCAGGAGCGTCATGTTGAACACCTACTTCCATCTAGTATGGAAGCTTTGAATGAGTGGAGCTATAAATCTTAATTCCCCTATACGCCTTCATGGCATGGTCAGCGACAATTTTTTCTTTTACTTTGATTTAAATCTTAATAATATTTATTAACTGCAATTGGGTTGTCACCCGGTGGCAGAGGTTATTTTACATGTATACAAAACATGAAATCGGTTACTACTGAATTTAAGTCGGGAGGGCTACATGAGAAGCATGTAGCTTGGAATCTTGGGAGCCATCTCAGCATTTGCTTATAGACACAGGGAAACCAAGAAAAACCTGTGTCAAGGTGGCCGGTCGCAGGACCTTCCGAATACTGACTTCTAGCCAGCAGTCCGGCATCTAAAGTAACATACAGCAATGGACATTTAGTACAGCAAATACACGTAAGATAACAACACCCACACAAGACAACTACAACAATACACACGGCCAAACAACAATTACACACAAGACAACTTAAAACTGGCGACAATACATGCGAGACAAATTAGAATAGAACATGTACAAAAGGTAAAAACACCCAAGTAAGAGAGTACTGCATACAGTTTCTTGTAATTGTTTTTTTAATAATTAATTCACTCACGCTTTCACCCCAGTCCTTCACTTCTCATCACTTACGACCCTATAAACCTTTTCCATAAAGACTCGTTTCCCCTCCCCCCATTCCCTATACTGCACTTCACTTCACCTCATTCCATTTCACTTTGCTTCGTTCACTTCACTTCACTTTATTTCACTTCGCTGCACTTTATATTGGATAACTTTTCACTTCACTTGCTGTATGTAAAATTCTTCTCAGATGCATTCCAGAGGCGTCCTTTTGTAAAACAATATTCCACAATAAAGAGACTTTCACCTTACTTTGTCAACTTGTTAAGCGCCTTATTTTTGTTTCATTTTTGTGCATAACAATTATTACTCTTTAATATTGAGGCTATTATTTAACAAAGTTGTCACTGCGTTTGTCCATATAAGCGGGCCCCCGTCACCACGGCATGGCCCGTCCTCAGGTTGCGGATGATGGAACGGTCTCCGATATGGAGGGTAACTGCGAATATATTGAATAAGCAGTTGCGGACAGCCGACAAGGGGTGGTACTCCAGTTAGGGGGTTGGGCGAGGTGCTAACAACTCTTCCCTGTTAAAACGTAAAACCTGCAAAACCTGAGGGAAAGAGACCACTGGGGAGACCCAGGCGCAGATGGGAGGATATTAAGATGGATCTCCAGGCAGTGGGATGTGGGGGTATGGACTGGATCGAGCTGGCTCAGGATAGGGACAGGTGGTGGGCACTTGTGAATGTGGTAATGAACTTTCTGGTTCCATAAAATACGGGGTATTTCTTGACTAGCTGCAAACTGGTTAGCTTCTCAAGAAGGACTCTGCACCATAGTGAGTGAGTGAGTGAGTCACTGCATTTATATGGTGTGTTCAGAACCGGCGATGATGGTACCCTTAATCACTGTTCTGTCGCAATGCAACACTTAATTAACAATGAAAACAATAAATCTCAGATTTTTTCCTACCCTTTTTTATTTGAATAACAAAAGCATGAAGATCTTAATATCGTCAAATAAACCAAACATCAAACTACACAGTGCCGTGTTGTTACGCCAAACTGTCAACAGTTCAGAGATTCTTTGAACTTGATGCTTGACACAGAGAACAGACGTACCGATACAATGGCAAAATCCTTCCTGCGCCTTTCATTGACCCTATTTGAGTAGAGCGTAATAAACTCTCTGCTTTCCTTCACCATATTGCCGGTCACTCTACAGCATCCACGTTGATTACAACCGAGTAAGGCGGGCAGGCACGATGCTGTTGCCCACATGAACTTAGTGTGGACCACGTCATTAACAGTGATAGCGAAGTATTTTGCCAGGACGAGTGTAAGAAAGCGTGTGGTAGTGAGGGTTTTCATCATCATCATATATCTTTCATAGAGGTGGGCCACTTGTTTACCCGTTCCGGTCTCACGTATCCAGAAGTCTCTTCAAAGGTCTCCCATGGTTCCTTCTGCCAGTTGGGGAGTAGTGTTTCTTTACCCCGAGTAATCTATTTTGAGGCATTCTATTTACATGTTGTATCCAGCTTCTCTTGTATTCCAGTAATTCGTCTAAAATCGGTGTTGTTTTAGCTCCTTTGTAATTTGTGCATTTGTTTTGTAATCTGGAGGAAATGCCATCCCTAAACATGCCAGTCCAGAGGCTAAAGGTAGCAATCCTACCACTGGACTTACCCTGCTCTGGGCCCGTAACCCATTCAGGGGAAATTTTGACCACTGGCAAGTCTCACGGTAAGAAACCGAACAGAGAGGGTTTTGAGTTTGGCAAATGTGAACCAACAGGAAAAATATAAGCGGTGTAAGATTGACAGGTAGGCAGTTATGAGAACAAAGGCTAACCGGTGTTTGGATAAGAGAAAGTCTAAGTAACTTATCTGTTCATCACATTTCCCCTGTATTCAACTCGCATCAGATTTTTTTTTCGGAAGTCCTGACATGTTGCTGGAGAACAGTTAGATAAAAATCTCATCCGGTTTATCTGCTAATACGTATGTTACTGCGCAGTCAAAAGATGACTTTGTGTAAGACTCAGCCAAGGTATTATCTTTGCGAACGACTAGTAAGATGCGGAAAGAAAGCAGTCGTGGCTTATTTTAAGACGGTTTTACAATCCCGGCACTACTTCGGATAGAATGATAACAAGAACAGAAACCTCTCAGGATACCCATTCCCAGTCAGGCTCTGAAATTAATACAAACCCTGTAGATGAGAGTAACACATTTATCCAAAATATTAACTGCCAATTTACACGGCGTCATAACCCTCAAAGACAATATCTTTAACGCCTTGAAAAGTAGTAGTAGTAGTAGTAGTAGTAGTAGTGGTGGTGGTGGTTGTGGTGGCAGAAGTTTTTTAAATTGAAGGAAAGATTATTTACATCACTATGCCAGGCGACGGAAAGACTCCCCGTATCTGGTGGGGACGACGAAGCTCGAGGCTTCCATCTTTCAGCCTGCTTCTCTTAAAAATGACGATAAGGTGAATGACATTACGTAAGAAATTGGATACAAATATCTGGGACGCGACGAGTACGTATAACAATTGGATCATCGAAATGTGGGAAAGTGGCTACAGAACACAACTAGTGTTAATTATTTTTTCTTGTGCCGTGTTTTAATTCCCTTCATTATTTTGAATATATTAAAAAAGTTGCTTAATATTACTTACATCTTGATTTAATATAATACGTCACTTTTACAAATCTCACGACATGTCTTACCTGCTTCATACTTCCAAATTCAGAGTGCTTACATTTGCATTATCGATATCAAATCTGATTAGTTACTGCCTGAAGCCAAGTACTTAGGCTAGCTAAATTCTGACACATTTTAAAGTTTACTAATAGTACCTACGCAGTTCTTTTCCCAAATCCAACTTTGTGAAACACAAAGCATATTTACACACAAATTTGCAACTGCAAGCCGTTCAAAACCAAGTATTATCGTCATGAATCGAAGAACAATTTCTAAACATCTTTTTATTTCTCGGCGATTGAATGCCAAGTTTTATTCAATAAGGACGTGTCCTGCCCGCTTTATTTGGGCCTGCTGTGCTGTCCAGTCCTGCACTGTCCCCGATACCTCTTAACCTTGGCAATCAACTGAATCTCTGCCGAGAACCGGTCTGCATGAGTCCTCGGTGCTGACGATAAATATCTACAGTGTTTCGTTACTTTCTCCTGCCGCCTCTGCCGTCAGCTGTTCCGTTGTCCATTGAACATTAAACTCAAATTTGCCTTTCTCCTTTCGCCAATTACACATCCGTTGCTGCACGTGTACAAACAGCATTCATTATTTTCATGTTTCTTGGCGTATTTAACGGCGCTTTCCAGCTCCAAGTTACATAGCTCCGGATAACACGATGGTCATGAAAGCTGAAATGGAGAGGAAAAGGTAAAACCTTAGTGGTCTATTTTAAGGTGCCGTGATTAAGATTTATTTGCATGTCAAAAATGGATAAAACCACTGAGAAATTCAATCAGAGCAGTCAACCTGTTGATCGGAATTCGAGTCCAGGGCCTCCCTAACATGAAACAGGGGTGTCAACCTCCTTAATTAATCACCATGCTATGAGCTCGTTCGAAAAAGGGAAATCTCGGTAATAAACGTAGGAAAGTGGTCAGGTTCAGGTTCCGGCCACATTACTGCCGGTAACCAGTGGCTAGGAGGCTGAAAGGCTCCAGGAACGGTCTGAAACACAGAGTTGGCCAAAACCTACCTGAAAAATTTAATGACACATTGTGAAAATATAGGAATCATCAACGAAATGAAATTGCTTGCACATATGAAGAAGCATTTCGAGTTAATCTAGAGATGCTCGTTATCAGCTGTGCTGGTTACCTTGCTGATGTCCCAACAAGAGAATAATTATTTCCATCATTATCCACAGTATACTTTGGTCAGCGTGCTTCACCGCCTCCTACATGCTAGAAAATTGCCTCGTGCAATTGCAACGTAATTACAAAAAGAGTACAGTAATTTCTGAAAAAAAAAACATAGCACGCCGTCATATTTCCACAGAGCAGTCCATTCCTGCATCGACTCAACTTCTTATGGCAAACGCTTTGGACGTGCGGAACCTTCTCCTCGGAACCTGCTTTCCCCATATTAGACTATTGGAGATGCCTTGAAACGTGTGGCTGCACGTTCCTCCGATGCCAGCAGTAGCGCATCGCAGACATAACTATTAAATTCGGCACTTTGAAAAATTAATTTTTGTACTTCAAAGGCACATCTACGATAGGAGGCATACTTATTTACTTACTTACTTACTCCATGTAGCACAGTACTTCTTGAGAAGCTAACCGGTTCTCAGATAGTCAGAAAATTCCCTGCATTTTATGGAACCCGAAGGTTCATTACCGCAATCACAAGTGCCCGTTGCCACCTGTCCCTGTCCTCAGCCAGATCAATCCAGTCCATCCCCCCATTTCCCTTCCTGAAGATCCATTTTAATATTAACTTTAAATCTAAGCCCTGGTCTTCCAAGTGGTCTCTTTCCCTCGGGTTTCCCCATATATATGCGCCGCCCATCCCATTCTTCTCGATTTGATCACTCGAATAATATTTGATGAGGAGTACAGATCATTAAGCATGTCATTATGTAGTCTTCTCCACTCCCCTGTTACCTCGTCCCTCTTAGGCCCAAATATTCTCATAAGAACCCTATTTTCAAACACCCTCATCAAGACGGGGGGGGGGGATGCATAAAAATTCAAAATTAAAAATAAAATATTAGTTCTGCCTGATATTAACAGTTTATCTGAAAAAATGCAGCATTCTCATAAACTATACAATGGCTCTGGCAATAAGTTCCATAAATGGTGTGGGTGACGCCGTTCGATTTATTCTGAATTAAACATAATACCTTAAAAACAATTCAAATCTCCATCACAACACTTTGATTAGTCACAATGAAATTTAAAACACTTGTGAAATTTTGAAATTCTCACAACGGTAAACGAAGCTGACTGTCTTCTAGCATGTATCGCTAAGTAGTCGGTAACAGTTTACTAAAGTTTCAGAGGAAAACAATGCCTCCACCCACAGGGTAGAATAGAAGGCCGTGCAGAGTATAGGGAAAGACCACAATCATCTTACCAGACTATGGAGCGTCTCGTCCTGTAACTTAAAACACAATCTGCAACTTTTCCTTTCGGAATAAAGAATAGTGGAAACTTGTGACAGTGACATGAATCAGGGAGGGGCACTGACAGCGCTGTGGGAACGTTGTGTATCAAAGTGCAGCCTCCGCGGTCCAGCTGCCGGACACCGGAAGTCTAAATAAGGAATTAGTGCGAAAAAAAAAAAAGGTGGATCAAACAAGACGTAAAAACGCAATCACACCGTTTCTAATCAATTGGACTGCCATAAAATTTGCGAGAAAACAATACAGTCAGACCTCTCTCTCGGATTAGATCTGACACCGCATTCTTCGAAGTTACAATAAATCGTAAAATCACATTACGAAGACATTCACAATTTACATTCGCTCTAAACATCGCGATTTTCATTCCACAGGCACGTCCTGGCTGTTTCATGCTCGATAGGATTACCATGTCTTTACGTATTCCATCACATTCTATGTCCTCGTTATGCGCTGACTGTGTTCGTCACCAAAGAGCGAAGAGTCGCACGAATAATAATTGACCAATGAATATAGTGTAATACAGAATTTCCTTTTTGTCGTGTCCCTGGGCGCTACAGCTGTCACGGGAATCCCGGAGGATACAAGTCATTTGTGCGACAAAGCTGCGTTCAAAAAGACAAAAGGAAAAATTCTGTATACGTACAAGGATAAGACCAGACTGCTGTCCTTTAATAGAACACAATCCAGTGTTGTTACCGGCCTCCTTACTGGACATAACACCCTGAGAAGAATTCTCTACATAATGGGGCTGATAGACAGTCCCTTATGTAGAGGAGGAAACCTTAGCCCATGTTTGTGTAAGTGTGAAGCCTTGGTTGCATGCAGACACGCCTATTTGGGTTCCTCTTTCTTGGACCCAGAGGATGTTAGAAGTCTAAGTCTGGGTGCAATTTGGAACTTTAGTAATGTAGCAGGGCTCCCATGGCTTGGACATCAGATAACGAGGCACAAAGGACCTGTACAAAAGGCCTATGTGCATCGGGACCGATAGGGCTCGAACCCATTTACTAGTCTATTCTATACGTACACGGGAGCCGTTCCAATCTTCAGCATGTGGTATAAATGCTAAGTAAATCATAACATTAACCACATGCACTATAATAACTTATAGTGTAACAGATGAATTACTTAAATGTGTTATATGTAATAAGTAAAATGTTTTCTGACCTCATTCCAGCCATAACGTAAATTGAACTGATGCAAATAACACTGTAACTAAATCATTAAATTGACTTGAAAGAAAAAGGGGTTTCGGGTGGTGTTCACAAAAAGCTAATCTCCTATTACACGTTCATGTCTTACAAATTGTATGCTATTAACTCAAGAGTCAATTGAAATTTAGCTCATGGGTTAGCGTGCTGAGTTAGGATGAAGATGACTGCAGGATAGGAATGTACTAAATAACAATTTTCTTTGTTGACTGCAGTTGCGTGTGTTCAAGGTAGCCAACAAGAACTGCTCTGTTCTTGGACTACCCTCATGATACAGGCAGTAGCGTCAAGAAGAGCTGTTCTTTTCTTGGACTACTCTCAAAATGTAGGCAGCGGGTTCCGCTGAAACGTCGGCAAGGGGTTATATCCCAAACGACTCGAGTCTTCGGTATAACTGTCCTTTACGTATAACAGTTTCTCCAGAAAAGCGCCGACGTTTGCGGATGCAAGCTATTAACACAGACTCCAGCCTTGCATATTCTCACCGAAAAAGTTGTATTAGGGATTGCAATGTAACCTTAGTTTCCATGATTTCATTCAGTCCCTCCAGGTGAGTATCAAGATAGTGCCTTCATACAGATCAAGGACGATTCCCCCATATCCCTATCGTCACATTCATATTTCATTCAAGGCTGGACAATCCCTGCATTTCCAAACATCCTTAAATAAACAACCAATTCACAAACTGAGGAACAATAATAATATAATAATCGCTTTGCATTCCTAAGACACGCGCTTCTACTTGTATAAGCATGTTACATTCGTTACGTATCTATTACTAGCCACTAAAATGACGAAAAACTGTCCGCTTCTATGCTTGATTGGTTTTGTGGTGGCGACTTCGCAGATGACGGACCTGCTTGCTGGATCATGATCCTGCCCAGCCAGTAGTGAAAGTGACGAAAATCTATTCAACAACAGTCAATATCGCGGTTTGCTTTTGTGGTTCTTACAAACTGGCAGTTTTATCCTTAACATCGCATTAGGCCGAGGGCAAGGCGTATACAAGATGCAGTTATGTTGTAAAACTCGTACTTCAATATTAGTGAGCGTAGCATTCTCATTATATGAAACATACACAATAGACCTTCCTTCATCTGGTGTCAGTTGTTGCCCCTGTCAGATTCACGTGGATATACAGATATATCAATATTAAAACAAGGTCTGTGTTGTTATCTCAATGTATTTGATACCAACATAGGCCTTACCAGATTCATGCAACTTGGGTTTGTCTTGTGTATTTGTTTTTAAAATTCAGAAACACCCCCCCCCCCCCCTTCACCCATTTTTTTTTTTCTTTTTACCAGGCCCCCCCCTTTCCCAATTTATTCCATTTTGGTTTTTCTTTTTTTTTTTTTTTTAAAAATTCAAAACCCCCCCCCCCCCCCCCCCATTCACACATCGTCTTCTTACATGTACGCAGGCCACTCTGATTCCAAATTCGACGGCTCCTTTGGTTTGACAGCTTCACATTTAATTCACTGAATACTAGCTTTTACTCCAGTTTCCACCTCACAGAGAACATAGATCACCTCCGTTAGAAAGACGGATAGGTTAAAGATATTTAGAGAAATAACTGTTATTTATTGTGAGAATCAAATAAACGACATAAATACACTGTGTCGTCAAAATACAGGGTTTCGTGATGTTAGAGCAGGTGGTATATCCTTGCCACTGTGTCTTAAAAAGTTAAGTGAACAGAAAGGATTTGTCACGAAATCTACCACTAAATCGCATCCGCTCAGGAGAGTAATTCCTATTCTTAGTACTAAGTACATGGAAGAAAAATTTGTTATTTACACTTTATCGCATTTCGCGGGTTGTTCAGGGATGCAGCTACTCATAAATCGGAGTGTATGTGAACACGGTCTTAAACTTACAGGGTGTGTCTACAAAGGCATACTCGTATTAAAAACTGACACCAAAGCATTCTTCTTCTTCTTTAATGTTTGCCATCCCGAAATGTTTAACACATATATAAATATACAATGATGAGTCAGTCAAACAGAACAAACTTCATTATGTTTATTATTGTACTAGGGCAACATGTTTCGATTCTTATAGAATCGTCTTCAGGCCCTTCTAAGAAAACAGATCCTTACTTAAAATGTTTAAAGATGCACTGTGTGATCCCAAACGCTTACATTCTTGATAAAACTACTTATAAAATGCATAGTTATATCAAGAATGTAAGCGTTTGGGATCACACAGCGCATTTTTAAACATTTTAAGTAAGGATCTGTTTTTTTTAGAAGGGCCTGAAGATGATTCTGTAAGAATCGAAACATGTCGCCCTAGTAAATAATAAACATAATAAAGTTTGTTGTGTTTGACTGACTCATCATTGTATATTTATATATTCTTCTTCTTCTTCAGCCCGAATGGAGCCCTCACTTCTTACACTGTAGGCCCAGAGTTTCTAAATAGCCAATTAACCACCTTACGAAATCCAAAAAGAAGGACAGTCCATGTGATTCCTCGCCTCTTATGAACACAAGAGATTAGTATCGTGTTCACAAAATTCCGCCACTGGATTCCATCCCGAGTCAGAATCATCGAGTCATAACTTCACGCCTGCATATTAAAAAATTCATTCCATTACATCAAAACCCCTACATCCCCCGGTTGAGGGGTTATTTCTGCATACCTAACCTCCAGCTGTGACATAAAAATTCGTGTATACACGGGTTTGCATGGAATCGTATTTTCTTCCACCTCTGCTCTGATCCTCAGGGTCTCTCTCTTACCCTTCTGGTCGTCACCGTAGGGTGCATATTTACTACTCCTAATTCTGATCACGCAATCATATTTATGTTTATACGGCGTTACTTTACCCAGTACCTTACTGCAAATTACTTTTACGTTACTGAATTTTTAATTTTGTGTAGTGCAGAAATATGCAACTTACATATGTCTTGATGAGGGCAACTACAATCACGGAGAACCGAACCTGATATTTCCCACGTACTTCAACACACACCAAACGCGCGGTTTTCAAGAACGTACCAGCCACTGTTGGAATAGCAGTATGACTTTACGAAATTTTAAATGTTTACGTATAGGCAACGGATAAAGTTCCTGACATCCATGCTTTATACCAATCCCGAAGTATTCCTGTGTCTAAGTACTTTGAAGAAATAAGATCATATAATACACAGATGGGTTAACGTTAATGCTTCTCCTCCAAATGGACATGTTGTGCCTCCATCACTGCATATTTTTTGCAGACATTGAAAATCTCTGGTTTTCAGACGCAAGAAAGGTGGACGACCCAGCGCGCTTGACTCCGTCCTTACAATCTCTCGGAAATCCAGGCACAAGTTACATGGAACAACGTGATTTTCCTTCATCCCAGGAAAAGGGAAAGGCCAACAGTTACTCTGGTAATATACAGACAATGCTTCAATTGCAGGGGTGATGTTGCATGTGCCATTTTAAAATTGTCGTCTTTATTTTGTATATCACGTTTTGGTAAATGCATAGTGTCGGAATCAGAACAATAATAATTAAATGATGAAGTAAGTAGGACATAATATATAAACGGGATTATCTCAGAATTTGTGTACAGGGAATGAGGGGAACCACAAAAACTTCAAATAAGACAGTTAAAACTGCAAATGACTGTAAATAGCAGAAAAGTATTAAAATGGATCTTGAAGGGAAAAAAAAGTATGAAATCAAGTGGATTATTGGTGTCAACGTAGGGATCAACGGCTTGCTTTTGTAAACACGGTAACAAATACTAGGAGGGCAGTCTTTCCTGAGTAGTTGAATTCCTGTTAGCTCTTATTAAAAAAAAAACTCTTCTGCGTAGAATTAGCTGCCAACCGTACGTTTGGCTTACTGCACCTTTATCAGTAGAGTCTGCATCTGACTGCCACGCGCTCGGAGACTCCCTAAGAAGAGTCGAACGTATTACCTTCCTGTGACCTGCGATCGTTCTGGGGTTTGATTAGTCTTACTCATTTATTTCTGAAGTGCTATAACATGATTAATTAACTCCACAATACAGGGTTTTCTTGGACAACAGCCACCCAACTTAATATAAAATTATGCTGCTATGAAACCCCGGGATTCATCGACGACACTGCACAAAATCCAGTCATACTTAGTTATAACATAAATCAGGTAAATCCAGGTTTCGTCTTCACAACTCGTTTCGCTAACATCCATTTTAATATAATCCTTGAATCTATCCCCAGGTCTCTTACCACGAAATTTCCAAACTAATTGTTATGCGTTGTCTCCTGTTTACATGACACCCACACAATCATATTTCTGGTTAATCTTCCTAACTTATCGTTATTTTATGACGCAAATTCTGTCTGTAGTCTTCACTCACACACATAGTTTCACACTCGCACAGAACAGCCTCTAACAAACCTACTGATATGTACAGTACAAGTAAAGCAGTTTAGTGATTACTTATCGGAAATGCAAGGAGGCTTTTCAACCACACTTGTGTGTTTCGGACACCCAACCTGGCACAGCCGAACTATGAATCGGTCCATGGCAAATTCCTATACAATGCCTTCATTTGAGTGACAGGACTTCACTTGTAACCTAAACACATTTATATGCAATACCAGTTGTCATAGATCGCTACACATTGCAACTGTAGCATTTTGTAACAACCTCGCCACTGATGTGCCTCCACCCGCACGTTAAAATGCATTGCACAGCGTCTTAATCTAAAACGTTCCAGTTCAACGATATATTAAGATCACTTAAATGAATAATGGACTTAAAATATCTCACATATGGAAGAAGTTTACGACGAACATGTTTAAGTCGTGGATTCAAATCTCTTCGAAGCTAGCATACATTGTCATTCCCGAACAGAAAAAAAAACCTAATTGTGTGTTATAAAATTTCACTCCTCCGAATAAAATATGAGGCTCATTGGGCTAGACTACCTAAAACTGGCAAAATGAGTGGAGATACGAGTCACACCTGACACAAAGTGAGTGATCCATGCTCACACTACGTACATTTATATAAATAGATAACTGGAGGTTTTTATTGCAGAGCAGCAATGTACCAGTTACAGCGATTTCATCACCGTTAGTCGAAATGCACCACGGCTGCCAATACTGATATTTCAGACAGCAGTGATTGGCGACACTGGCTAAGCGCTGCAGTGATCTGAATCGCTGCCAACAGTGGAATCGCAGGCGTTCGTTTCTTTCCTGACTTCTCAATTTCTCACCCTCCGTATTTTTTTGTAAACCGAAATTTTCCCAGAATGATGATGATGTACGATTATTACAGTTGGCACATGCCTCCACACTTATTACTTTTACATTTCACAAAGTGTGTTGCATTACTTTAGTACGCTGAAGTTCTCTTCATTCCGACTGCAGCTTCGGTATTAATGTGAGCCTTCAAAGCAATAAGAAACATCACACGGTAGAAAAGTGTGAAATTTAGCGAATTATAAACTCTTGACGTCCTTAAGTAATATACTGTTAGAATATAAACCCCCCCCCCCCCTTAATCATAAAGTACCCTCTCTTCCCTTCATTCCGCGGCTTCTAAGACTGCGCAAGTAGGTACCGGGTAACCTAACGGCACGAGCCATCACTGTCACTACTTGAAGGCACCATTACCCACAAGTAACAGTAATATACACTGGTGTCTGGAAGTTATGTAGTTGGGATGCCATTCTAAACCATACGCCACAACATATTGCACTTAATGAGAAGATCTATACTTCCAATGAAACCATTTCTGATATGGTATGTATAATAAACTATAAGGAAAAAAAAACAATGTATGCCTTTACACAATGTTTCATACTGGTATGCCGTTTAGCTAGGATCAATAATTTTGCGTGTCAAAGAAGAGAGCAGTGACAGGCGTTTTCTTTAATGACAACCAATTGCTAACCTTATATAACATCAGTGGTAGATAAATGAAATATGAGTATGGAGCACTGATGAAATTACACTGACAGGAGAAAAACCAAAACAGACAAAAGAACCTATCCCAGTACCATTTTGTCTACCACAAATCCCACATGGACTGGCCTGGGATCTAATCCAGACCATTGCAAAGACAGACTTTCAATACAGAAGAATAAATGCTGTAAGGAATGCATTTGCAAACAAATGTAACACCTTGCCACTTCATAATATCATTACAATACAAAAGCTGTGTCTGTTGCCTCCCTTCTTTGTCACTGTAATTTTGGGATAAAGTCCCTCAACTATATTGCTACTACTACTTCACAACAAAGGATAATTACCTTTCTTCCTCAGCAGTTCCATACGAGAGTTTGGCAGTGGAAGATGGCTACAGGAGTCATCCACATGCAACAGTGGCCATCACAAGGCTGTCCTTTCAGCGACAGCAGCAGCAACAACGCCAAGAACAAGGAGACGAGTTTAGCAGACAGGTGAAGAAAACAGATAATGTCTTTGCATAAAAATGAATAATTCTTGGAATGGAGGTTAAAAAATCCATACTCTGTGTACACAATTGGCTCAACTCCCATCACTTAATTATTCCCGCTCACTCTGTCACGTTGGCTAAGTAAAAACATTAATGCAATACGATATTCAATATTTTCAAACTGATAAGAATTTAGGCTGTGATCCTCTTGGATGTACAATGTTTCCCGGGTAAAAGGTTTTCCTACGTAAGTACGATTTTTGAAGACCTGCCAAAACACGCATACGTACGTTATGTTTTTTTCGCACCATAAGGTTCACGCGTAAGACGTACTCCCACTTTTTAAGTTCATTGTTCCGGTTTATACACACAAATTTCCAATTTAATTAGCTTTGAAACTATTACAACACTTATCCATTCTTGGACGGTCGCACTGAACCAGTCAATAATCGATTGCAGACTTCATCCCTTTCCGCGCGACCTATCGACGGTTCCTTTCCGGTTCCAGTTTTTTTTCTTACCCACGCTTAAGCGCGTACGAAAACTTTAAAAACGCGACCGCTTGCTTCCCCATACCTTCTCCCTCCCACTCTGTTCAAATCGAACGCACCTTCCGCTGGGCACATTTCCGTGATGTTTTCAACTGGCGTTTCGTCACTAAAACCTTGCAAGGAAATCCAAGTTTGGTTAAAATCGACCAAAAATAACGAGGCCTTTACACGGAGATTCATGTAAACTTATGATTATATCTCTCTGCATTGTTTTGGGGTTGAGAAGTTCCAAGGAAAAGTTGCAGACCTCTTCCTTCCTTCCTTCCTTCCTCATTCAGTTGAGATTGAAGACATATAAATAATACAGGCACTTTCTGACTCCTCTGCTTGAATCCAGGATGTATTTCAATTGAAGCAAGGCTAAAACACATATGTTTGGACAGAGCAACTTCTATCAATGTAATAATTTAAATAATATTAAATAATTTTATGTTGTATTTAATCATCAACTGATCCTAAGGATTTTTATATTTTAGTTTTAATTAAAATTTTAATGATATATGTAGAATCTTGCCACATAAGTTGACACATAAGATGCGCACATTGATAAAACTTGTGAGCTCCCTGAAGATGGCTAAGAGCTGTGACTGACACATGTTGGAGCAGTAATTAACAACAAACAAAAACACCATGCAACAAGTTGGTGATAATATTGTGTATGTAATGTGGACTGATAAAGGTTTTGCCTATTTTTTAACAGGACCCTGGTGTGTCTGCCCACTCAGAAGAACAGCTCCAGGCAGATAGTGGTACTGGTGTCAGTTCTTTGGCTCGCACACGAAGAGAAACTAAGAATTCATCAGAGACGACAGAAGCCGAACCCAGTGCAGATTATGGTGATAATAGTGACAAGTATGTGGAACCAGATGACAAGCACAGCAGCAATCAAGAAGAAAACAAGGAAGCAGTTACTACACACGGCAGAGAGCGAGAGGATGGCATCAGCATGGGTCAGCACTTCTTCCCCTCTTTTGCACCAATCTTCCCTGCACCTTCCCCACTTGGTCACTCCCGTCCCTCAGTCTTCCAGGAACCAGCCCACAGCCCGCGGCCAACACTGTTGAGACCTCAGCACAACAGTTTCCAGCCCATCAGTTTTGGGGGAGGATCATTCCGGGACAACCAATATGTACACACTGCAGCTGCTGCTGAAACCAATTCTAACAATCTCCTGGGTTCTGGAAACTTTGGAGTGATCCGAGGTGGAACCTTCTACAGTGATGATGACCAGGCAGAAGCCAGTATTTATGGAGGGAGTGGTAATAACGAATTTTTTAGTCCCTACTACCACAGCAACAATGGGCACGGAAGACCAGCCTTCTACAATGGAGGAGGAGCCACCAACCCAAGACCACAACATAATCGTGGTAATGACTTCTTTGCAAATTTCCGTGATTTTGCGGATATTAGTACTCCCACAAAATCTTCATTCTCAGAGTATGTTGTTGTCTATGTAAATAAAAACAGTAGCAGGCATGATGATGGACATGATGAGCAAGGCTCAGTACCTGGAGACTCAAAGCCCAAGAATATTATTGAGCAACTTAAGATGCTGGATCACGAAGACCAAGAAATACTAACAGTGCCTGAGGAAGAGACACCTGTGATACCATCATCTGAAAAACCAGAGAAGAAAGGTTCTAGCACAGTATCAGCTGCTAAACTGAAACTTGCAGCATTTCAAGATAAATTCAATAAACAAAAGATTAAGAAGATAAAGGCCACATCCCCATCAACAGATCCAAAAGATCTATATGAACCCCTTCTAGCACTAAGCTGAATAACAATGATATTAAGACATGTGTTGTGTCCTTTGAGAGCCTGTACATCACCTGCCTGTATTCTAAAATGAAACTCTTCCACAGTTTTCTGCAACTGAAATTCCTATCACTCTGTAAAGGTTGCTGAGGACTATTTTTAAATGGCAGATGATGATCACGCAATATTGACATAAGATCTAAAAATCTGCAATCTTGCCAGACTGTACCTGAAGAATTAGATTGCCACAAACTGGTTTATTTAGAGGTAGCAGATTCAACATGTGGTGCACAGAGAATGTCACAAATATAATGTGGCTTGGGAATTTGAAACATGAACTGAGGAAATTTGTTCCTTTGTGGTTGAATAGGTACGTAATAAAAATATGGGAGCTTTAGTGTAAGTTCCAACACCGTTAAGTTGATGTATACCAACCAACATGATGGTTTTAATCACGAGCATCCAACCTTTTTATGGCAAATGGCCACACCCATTACTGTGGGCTAGTTTACGGGCCACACGTTGAAAAATAACAATATGTGGTATACCCACCTAAATTATTATGAAATTCTTGTAGTATATACATAACATAAAAATGCTTGCGACCTGCAAAATACAATATTTGTGGGCCAAAAACCCATGGTTTCAAAAAACAATTTACACTGTGAAGAATTTTCTGTACATAACATCACACTCAGTATGGTTTCAAGGAAGCAAAAGTTCAGCTGATGCTTTCGTGGTGAAGTGTAATTCAGTAAGAAGAAAACTAGTTTACAGAATAAATAGTACATTCCCACTGGTTCTCAAATTTTAAATCATGCAAAACAGGGAAAATGAATACCATGAAAATGAAGCTATTTGTACTCAGGAATTTAACTCTTTAAAATGTAACATCATAAGAGGGCAAAAATAAAATAAATTAACTATTCCAATATAAAACCTGGATAACCATGATTTCCCATTTGACAACCACTGACAATGCTGTAATGCCCCAGCTGTTACAAAAACCAACAATTTACATGACACACACTGCATTACACTATATGTAGCATTCATTACTGTAATCTGCTTGAAATTCACATATCATCTCTTAAAACACAGCATTTTTGAAATGCTGTTGGATATACTGTACTGAGGAAACTGTATTATTTCCTGCAAACAAAAGAAATTTGCATCAAATATACCAATATACTCACTCCTGTTAATCTGTAACACAGACCTGTACAGTATGAACAAGTGAACCTACCCAGATTCCAATATGTCAGTGCACTGTCACTGCACAAATCGGTATGGCAGCAAAATGATTAAAAAAACCAGTTTACTTGAACAACATATATTCAAAACACAGCAGGCACCAGTATGTGTGTGAACTATGCAAATTCAAACACGCTGTTTGAATTAAACATCAATGGACTGGAATCATAAGTAATGCATTTATGAAAAGTCTGTTAACTGTAAACTGAAAGTGCAAATTATTATCAGGACAGCCCAGCCTTTTCTTGTGGATAGATTGCTTCTATTACTTGCTTAGATATCCTTCACAGACAAATGTATAAGTTTGAAACAAGACCATTTGAGTCTTGAGATTATCATGTCATGACCTGCAAATGTGATGTGAATGGAATGTGGTGCCATGTTGTCAGAAAACATTTGCCACTGTCTTTGAAACCTGCTACCCTGGAGAAAGACGCAGCAAGTTCCACTAAAACATTGTAAAATTTAAACCAGGCTATATGACATCATATGCCAAAAGGCTACATTCTTTAATTATCTTGTCGGTGGGCAAAAATAAATTCTGGGTTTGAAGAAATTAGTAATGTATTTTACATTGACACATTTTGTTTTATACAGAATAAATCTGAATTTTAAGGTATGAAACCAGCCATGGTGGGGATGGAGCCTGTATGGAGGGTGGGTACCATTACAATACCCACAATCACTGAATGTGTTATGAGTCAAATATTCATTCATACTTCTACAGCTACACTCTTCAAGGTCTAATACCATGCTCTGATGTATTCTAATTAGCAGAAAGTTTTATTTTATATTTTCCTAATAACCAGTATTAAAACTTTTCTACAGAATTTTTGTTCTTCCCTAAGAACCCTACCGCAACTAGGTCATTTCCGAGGGGCTGGGAACTATATCAGTGTTGCATTATACAACATCAATTCCAGTCCATACAAGCACTGTTACCAATGCTACATCGTTTTCCCATAATTAATAATTAAAACCATATGCTGTAACATTAAGAAGCTCTGCATTTTGCCACACAGTACATTTATGTGTTTCTATGTGTCTCACAGTAAATACATTATTTCCCAAACAGCGTTAACCAGCTGGCCTTAACATGGATACAGAGTGTGTTCACTGTGGGTCAGAAAATGGTTGATTAAAAATACGAAACATCTTACTGTCTGCAGTCTTGTATGACTGAGTTTAACTGTTGTATTATTTTTGTTGACTTTTGTAGATAGGACGATAAATAAAAAATAAAAAACTATAGCCAGATCATACACACAGAATGAATAAAAAAACTGATGTCTTTCTGAATAAGTGATTTATTACTGTAACACTTCATTAAAAATCCTTCCACAATTTATTTGAGTAGCATTCCATTACCTCTACCCTGACCTGAATCACTTAGCTGTTCACTTTCTATGCACCTGTACACAGATAAGGACCCTGGATGCATGAGTTCCCACCCATAATATATGTTTAACCCTTTCAGTCCCAGTGGTTACTATATATACACCAGTTTTAACGCTAAAAATTCTGCATTTTGTCCATGTAGTGTACTCACATATTCCATATGGTACCCACAGTAAACAGTGATTATTTTCTTATGCAGAATTTATTGGTCTTTATAATGGAGGCACACTGTTCTCCGTGAGGTATGAAGTGAATCATCATATACAATACATTAATTTTAGTCTTGAAAGGGCTAAAGAACATATGTTCTTTCTGGGTTTTCAATACACTTCTTACAGATTCAGAGATTTAATGGTAGCATATTTCAGACTAATACAAAATTATACATTCCATGATAGTTCATTACAACGTAACAGACACACTGTTACTTGAAGCTCAGCAGAACTAGAGGTGATTCATGTTGAGAGGTGGGGGCAAGCTGATGTGAAACACTGAAAAATGGTATCTACAATTAAATGTATTAGCAATGATAGATAATTTGATACCTGTACTCATACTCTATGGATATATGAAGAGTACTCCACATTGAAGTACAAAGAAGCATTGTGTATAGTTTTACATCTTTCCACAGAACATTCTGAAATTTCATATTTGGGGGTGTTTGCAAAAATCAGTCAATAAAAACCACAGTTTAATGCCAAGTCTTAATATATCCATTACATTGTTCATGAATATGATTCTTTCTCCACTAAAACTTTCTCACTTGGACAAAAACTTTCTTTAATGTACCATCACAAACGAAAATTAAATTCATCTTACAATTTTCAGTATGGAGCTACACCAATAAAACAAATGAAATAATTGCTAACCACGACCATCCCATTATGCATTCACTTCAGTCAATGAGTGGTGGCAACACATATGAACATACCCACACCTCACTCATGACCTAACAGTACCATTACCTTCTATGATAGCTGTTGTATAACCGAGTAGCACAGCTGTACCGGATGTACTACTTGATGAGCTGTACCACCTTCTTAATCATGTTCCCAATGCCATTGTAAATTTCAAAGAACTGTCCTTCATACATGAATGCAGGAGTTGTCACAATAAGATTCTTATCATCAAATGCAATCTCATTCACATCCTGAAATTCAAAATAAATACAAGACATCTAAAATAAACACTTAATTTGCAGGATGCATGATGATATTTTGTGGCCTGTGGACTCGCATAAACAATAACATACTGTATTCTGTGTCCAACTAATGTATCCCTGATGACAGATTTGTTAACTCACTGACTTGCAAGGTTTCTTGCTACCTACTGAGCACGATGGTATTGGAAGTCTTTTCATATCCTCAAAATTTCAAGAAATGTAATCAAAGCTAGATCACAAACCAGCACTGGAACAGTTGAGCACCCCCACTAGTTTTTAGATCATGAAGACTGAAACAAAATGAGTAATAACTGGCCTCATCTCTCTTTCTCCAACTCTTCTTCCTAACCATGTGGCCCCTTTCCCCTGGTCAGTGTCAGAAGCCATATGCCATCCTTACTCCCAATGTATGACCTATACATCACTGTACGTCCTCCCTCCAGCTCACAGTCACTTTAAAAGTGGCAACTGCAATTTATGCTGACACTCTTAACAGCTTCAAAATATGCAGTGGCTAAACCTCAATATCTGAAGTTATATGATTTTCCTAATCATCACCATCATCTTTATTCTTTTCCATTAATCCATTTACTGATATACGTAGCTTGTAGATTCTCTTGCTGCTGTGACAAACCTTGACCTCCATTACTATGCTCTCTTGAAAGGTCTTTATTTCTGTGAATCAACATATGAAGCCATTTTCCACAGATTTCACAACCATGAGACTGACAGTCCTTTATCATGTGTTTGTTACTTAAGCAATTGATGCACAATTTGTTACTCCTCCGTATCTTGTATTTTTCATCATTTGACAACTGTTTAAAAAAAATGTACTGCATTGTGATACAGTATGTGAATCCTTACAGACTTCACACATCGGCTTAACACTTACATAGGACTGTGATATCTTCTTATCACTGGCTTGCCTTTGTTCAGTTGTTTTGGTTTTAGTTGATATGCTTTCAGGGCATTACATCGATGTTCCAGAAAGGTATGTAGCTGCTGTAAGGTTGGCAACTCCTTGTTGGAAATATGAACTTCCTATTCCTTTTTTGTTTTGTTATCCAGTTTTTGTACTAAAGTGTAAGTGATAATCATATCCCAGCTATCTGTGTTTTGTTTCATCGTCTTTAATGCCTTTAAGTCACACTTTGTGGTGTCTACTATCTGACGTAACTGACTTCCATTTTCAGATGTCAAGCTAGTTAACTTCATAATATTGTCAATGTGGGTATTGATGATAAGCCTTTCATTTTCATATCGTTCAACTAAAATCTCCCAAACAACTCCAAAGCCCTGTTCACTTACAGGTATGTGCTGTATAACTCTTTTTGCATCACCATTAATAGCTGATAGCAAGTAGTGAAATTTCTGGATGTTGGGAATGGTTGTACTATCACCTACTAATGACAAAAACGTGTCATTAAATGTAACCCAATCTTGCAAGTTGCCACTAAATTTAGGTACTGATAACTGCAGAAGTTTTACTTTTACTGACGGCTCAGTGGTAACATTAAGCTCAGGGGCTCCTGCTATTTCAAGTTTTTTTCATTTTAGTTTGTATGAATCCTGTCAAGCAACAGTACCTTTCTTCCATTTCATCATGCTGTTGTTGATTATTACCGTCATGACCCAATTCTTCTAATTCATCTTGAACGCTGTTGTATTTTTCCCATTTTTCATTAATTTAAGTCTCACATCTAACTGCTCAGGCCTTGGATCTACAGCATAGTTATCTACAAATCTCTCCATCCTTGAAAATGCACTCTTTATGTTGGCACAAATAAGTATTAATTTTTTAACTTTTTCATCCATATTGATGTGGAAGCTGTGTAATAGGAAAAAAAAAATTAAGTTAAGGAAGGAAGAAATCAATCTTGTATGAATCACTTGTCTTAACCGGGTGTTGTGTGTTCAATCTTTGTCAATGACGCTGATGATGTACTTTAGATGCCATGACACAGCTGGCAATCTCTCCTAACTTGAGTCACTGACAGTTGACACTCGTTTTAATTGATATTTTTACTCAACAGATGGCACACTCATTCATGAAATGTGGTGGAGATTTTCTTTCTTTCTTATCATACACCATGGAGTCAGAATGTTCCATCAACTTCGTAGTTCACACTTCACTTCCTTTCTCAATGAACACACTTAACTTTATATCTTAAAATGTTTCTTTTGATACATACATTCTTACGGCAGTTCTTTTGACGTGAGTTGCCCACTTATCTTGCAAAATCTTCCGTTAACACATCTGGCCCGGAGGACCAATGTGAGTTCACCATCTTAGATAGGAACGACTTTATTAACAGTGTCACCAACATTAAAAGACAATAGTCTTACAAGTAACAACTCAATTTCCCTACATTGTCTTCTCCATAACAGAGACTATGGTCATTTGCATTCTCTTTCTCAGTACCTATTTGATCATAAACAGTAACACTTGTTCCACTATGAACTTGAGTATCATCTGGCCCATACTTATTAGCTGTTTACTTAGTGCATTGGGCACTGTAGTTACAGTACATTCAGTTTGGACAGCTTTCTATTTCAGACTGATTGGAGGTTCCTTTTTATTCCCCACTGATTTATAGATTAGGGAGGCTATGTTTGAAAGCCCTGGCAGATGTGAAACAGAAAGGTAATTTTTCTCACCTTTTCCACAACATTAGCACCCATTGCACAGGCAGCATCAATGGCACCCGCATGTGGCCATTTCCCCTTACCATCATCTGTAAAACAATGAAATGAATACTTAAAGTGTTTAATAATTATCAAATCTGTAACCATGAAAATGTGACCACTCTTTATATTATAAACTAGTATAATACAGACTGGGATTCATAAGAATACCTTATAATTTGTTATAAACTAACATTTTTTTATTTCCACATTCCAATCATTTTAATTACAACTTCTGCTAGCACTTAGGAAGACAAAGGTCAGAATGCAATGATGGTTACACACACTGAGTAGTCATAACATTTTTAGCATTTTCAGAAAATAATCTTTTATGACCCGTTTAAACATTAACCTCTTAACTGATATTGTAATAAATAAACACTGAATTATTCTTACATATCATTTAATTCAGATTCCAGAAATGAAAGGATGTCAACACACATCTCTGTGACACCACAGTGATGGCTCAGTTCATTAAACAGTAGTCAGCAATAACAGAACAGCAGTAAACATTTAATGCCTGTGCAGCTGAGACTACCAAACAGACACTGAAGATTATGCAGATTATTGCAAGTGACAACACCATACAGTTTTGTAACACTGCGAGAAATCTGTTCTGTACATCATACATTGTTTAGTTATGGAGCTAGTTCATGAGCAACACTGGTACAACAACACACAAAACTATATGGTAACCACCTCCATCTTCAGAGGAGAGATGTAGATATAGGTAAAAGGTTCCTCCAACACACTGCTAATTTGAATAGGATTCTACGTACTGACATAACCTAGAAGACAATAAACTTTAATGCACTGCCATTTACTAGGAGAGTTTAATATTTGTGATTTGTGTCTGCATGTATAAAGAGTGGGAAAGAGAGAGTACAAAAAGTTTCGCAACTCTTAATTTCCTAAATTTACTTTGCTTTTCAGTTCATCTTAATACTTATCTTTCTTGGTTCTGGAACTTAAATTTTATCATGTTTTCCAGTGATTAAATATTTTAATTTTTAATTCCATCCACATGTATCTTCACTTACAAAGTCTCCCCATGAAAGAATATGTAATTTTCCCTGCAAGAATTAAAATGTAATTTCTATGGTCCAGATAAAACTTCCTTATTCTTCAAATCTGCAGTTTCTATTACCAAATTCCCAACCCTCTGTCCTCAACTATGAAACATCACTTCTGTTCCATATTTACAAGATATCTGGTTCGAAACTCAGTCACAACACTATTTAAGGCCGAGTATTTCCCTAAATTCCTCCAGATGATTGCTGGGGCACTGCCTTGAAACACAGGTCATGACTATATCCAATTCCACTCCCTCCTTCATAATTCACCACACATAATCATCCTGTCACTCAGTGCTACATAACTACTGTAGTTAACAAAGAATCACTACATAACCCATGAAACAACTTATCCTTTAACTGTTGGATGAAAACAAACAATTCTTTTTCTTACCCTTTTTGCCCAGTGTTATGACAACATTGCCAAACACCTTTGCTGCCAACACAGGAGCAATGCAGCAGAGACCAATTGGTTTCTTAGCTTTATGGAAATCCTTTAACACTCTCATAACATCTTCATTTACTGTGCAAGACACACCGTTAACAGCAAAGTCACTCCTGCCAAAACACAAACATTCATCCCTAGTTTGTTTGCCAGTGCATTACCAGACAACATGTATCTTTGTGTCTGATATAATCACACACATCATTTTTGGCAGCTGCATAATCCATGGTGTCTAAAAGTGTGGGTAATGACATGCTGAGATCTCATGTAGTATTTAAAATGCAGTTCTATCCATGCACAGTGTTGGCATATCAAAGTTTTAAAAAAATGCACCGGCAACTAAGGGAACATTTTGTGAATTCTTTTGTAACTGCACAGCGACATCTTATAGTTTACAGTAAGTGCAGATGGACTGTAGAGCAAATAAGGGTCCTGTTGTCATCATTCAGCCTGATACGAACATGCAACAGCATTTTCTTTCATTATACCATAACATGTTACAGCTTAAAGCTATTCAAGTTCCTGACACATTGTACAGCCTGATAGAAACATGCAATAGCATGCAGAGTTGCACTTTCTGTGGCTGCACAGAACATTTTATAGCTTACTATGGGTGCAGAAGGACTATGAAGCTATTCAAGCCCCTGCTGTCAGAGTACAGCCTGACAGGAACCTGCAACAGTGTAAAGAATTGCATTTGGGGTATTGGAGATACAATAAGAAGGAACTCTCAAAAGACATAGAGAAAGATGGTGAATTTTCAGCTCACATTTTTCCACTTGATTAATAATGAAATATATTTTATGACCAGAAGGGGTCTTAGAAGTATCTTTTCACCTCCTCCAGCTCTCATTCAATCACCTGAAACATCACAATACATATGAAACTGACTTCCAAATTTACTTACCAGAAGTCAATAGATGACTGGTGCCATTAATGCAGTTCAAAACATTTGTCCACATTATAAGTAAGGTGTAAAATGTTTCATAACACTGTACCTGTGTATATAATAGATCCAATTAGCTACTTAGTATCCCACTGATTTAATTGGTGGAGTTATCTTCTTAGCAGTTACACAGCTCATGCAACCATGCTTTCCAACATAATTAAATTTTGATATGTGTGACCTTTACTGTCACTCTCAGCAGTTCAAAATGGGTGGTGAGTGTGAGTTTTCATAGTCAGTATCATTAAATCATTAAATTTTGGCATAAAACAGACAAGCATTCAACAGGCGTTAGGAGCAAAACAGGTGATGATGCACGTACCAATAGGACAAGTGGAAGTAAGCCTATGTCAAAGAAAGTGCAGTCAAAGCTATTTACATTCTGTTTTCATAAGTGTCTCCACTGGTGGCTAGGGATAGTCAGTGCACAGTTTGTCACAAAACTTGCTCCTGGGAGTGTCACACCAAGCAAACTACAACATCATTTTAAAGGAAGGCCCTATTAAGACTATGAGGCTGTTATTACATTGTTATTACACACATTACACGTTCTCCATATCCTGGCAAAGGTACTATCATTAAGTGCAACTGTAAGTCTCATGGCAAGATAAGCAGAAAACTATAGTGTGTGTTGTGATGAAAGTGGAGAGGCTTAAAATACTTGCAATTATCAAGCTGTACTTGAAATCACCAAAATTTAAAGTTCACAAACCGAAAATAGAAAGGCAGGAACAGAGCAAATTTGCCAGAACCGTTATGCTATATGTATATTTCGCAGCATGCAGGAAATTGTTAAAGACATCACTCAGATGAGCATACAGATAAAAACAACTCACAGTGACATTTGGGATATGCATTTCAGTAATACTAACAAATTTTTTGCAGCTCCGAAGCCTCCAGGAAACACTACAGCCTGTGCCACACTTGATGACAGTTGACTAAGTGGCAGTACCTGACCACGAGCAATCCTAGCAGACTCAACCAGCACGTTCCTCTTCTCCGTCTCTTCTGGACTGCCCTACCAAAGAATTCAATGGAAGTGTTAGGAACAATCTGTAGAACAAGAAATCCAGAAAGCCTGTAAAACTGTTCAGTGACTTCCTAGTCAAGTCTATTCCTTCTGTGTTGATTCAGAAAATTACTAGGACTACAGTGCTGCAGAATGGGTTTCATTTATTTTGTATTCTACAGTTTCACATATTTCATTTTATCTGCTCTTAATCATATATTAATTTAACCAGATATAATTAACAGCATGGTCATACCTCTATATATTCAACTTTGATACTTGTAGCTCCATGGTTGATCTCAAACACTACAAATTATACAAACTTTCTCTCAAAAGTTCGCTATGATGTATTTTCATAACCTCTGCAGAGAAACACTTCTATTAACAACCAACAACTGCACTTACATAACTTTCACATAAAACACTTTAAAAACACTTAAAATCACTCAGACATGTTTCAATCTTGTCAGATCATCATCAGGGAGCTTTGTTGTTCTTTGCTAAAGTTATATTACAATATTCACAATTTAATTCGTTTTTGCAAACAAGGTGTTGTGGCAGCATGTCATGTTGTGTAGGAATGTGTTGTAGAGAGAGCAGTTGGGTAGGTGTGCGTCATATGCTACGTAATGAGGGACTCCCTCATTTTAAGTGTTTTTAAAGTGTTTTATGTGAAAGTTATGTAAGTGCAGTTGTTGGTTGATAATAGGAGTGATTCTACAAAAATGCACGGTGCAACAATAAGATTTATATCTGCAAAGAAACTTAGCAATTAACCAACTTAATGCACAAGATCTTCTTTTATAATAAGTTTATTATAAAAGAAGATCATGTGCATTAAGTTGGTTAATTGCTAAGTTTATATTGGGATGCATTGTCAGCAGAACGTCAAAACTCTGCAAAGAGTTGCAGCATCTAATCCATACATCCAACATCACAGACCATGCTGTATGACTCACTGATGTACCAGTAACACTTTCTGAAGTTCAGAATCTTTCTTATGTTTTCCATGAACTCAAGCTCCTCAAAAGAAAATAAGTTATATTACGAATATCAATGGCAACTGCCAAGAAAAAAAATGTGCACAATTCAAGAAGAGCACACATATATTTACTTAAAACAGTCTGGGACATTATTTACAAAGTTTTATATATCCAGTATTTCCAAGGCTACACTGTCTTGAGTACTAAAGTATCCCTGTAATTTACCTGAAGATGTGAATCCTGAATTTCCAGTCTCTCATTCATCTGGGTATTTATTTTAGTGGAATCAAACCTATTTTTGACAACCATAAAAACGTTGAGGTCTGCACTCTTCTGGGATATTATGCAGCATGTAGTGGTAATTTCCACTGTATGCTGCATAATAACCCAGAAGAGTGCAGATCTCATCTACTTCAAGGCGGAAGCATGAAATCACACAGGAAAACTGTGTTGCACACAAACATTATTTTCCTCGAATTTTGTACCCAACCACAAACTGTGGTGATACACAAGATAACGAATTAAGACTGTACTGAAATACCTTTTTGTGATCTATAACATGCATCTGAAGGACATCAGGGGCATAACACTGTGGAACTGCTCCCTCTCTTGTTAAATGAATAAGTATGGAGGATGTTTCATGAATTTCACTTCCATCGTACACTCCAGACCCTGACAGGACCTGCAGTAAAACACTAGGAATAATTTGAGAATGAAACCCACCATTTCTCAGACATCCAATGTATATAAGACTAAACATATTTGTACAATGAATCAACAAATGCACAATTGATCAACAGTTTATTATACTGTTCTTTATTACACAGTGCTTGATGAGATCACTTGACTTTGAGAGTGGTCACCTCCGTGTCACAGCGCAGAAGATTGAAATTACACAAAGTTTTATTATATGGTGATAATGCTCATCTACATTATAGCAGGTAAGCTGCTGTGGATTTAGTGTAAATTGTGGGTAATTTACTTATTTATTTGTGCACAACCAGAACTAGAAAATTAGTACTTCAAGGAATTCAAAATACAACAGCAAAATATTTCCCCTCTGGCAAAAAACACACTGCATAGATGGTCCAACACTTTATACACTTTGTAATATGAGCTTTCATGGAGTAGCTGTGTAGCCATGCAGCTGGTCCAGTGTCCTGGCAGGCATTCTACCCACAATCTTCAAGATGACCACAAAATCCAGTAGATGGCTTCATTCCTTCCTTTTAACCATGCAGGCCTTTCCTGCTGCACAGCACCTCACCTCACCGCCCATACATACCTCCATCACAACACATGCATGCTTTTTAACTAATTTACTTCATCTAACAAATGTAATGTCACTAGGTTTCACTCTGTTGCTGAACTCTACTTTGACTTCAGTGTACATGTGGCACAGGAGTAGCAGATGGTACACATCAGACTTTGGTGTAGTCACTACAGTCATTTAAGCATCTCACCCAGCACTATCCCAGCACTGAAGAAATTAGTGTCAAGTGTGTGTAGCCAGAAAATAACAGGTTGCTTTATGCTGCCATTTCCTACAAATCACTTACCAGCTGGGTGCTTTTCAGGGGATCAAAAGAAATACAAATCACTTGCAGTGAGATCAGGTCCATAAAGAGGGTGATCCACAACCTCCCAGTCACAGCACCACAATGGGTCACAGGTCCAGTTTGCAATATGTTGCCTGGCATTAACATGCCAAATCATGATGCCTTAGTGCAGCAATCTAGGCCTTCTGCAATGAGGCCTCCTGTAAACTCTCAAATGTACCACAGTAACACTAAGCAGTTTGTGTTTCCATTGTGCAGGAAATCCAAGTGAAGCACACTTTCGTGGTCCAAAAAAATAGCTGCCATGTTCTTCCCTACGGATCACACTGCTCTGAATTCTTTTGTTGCAAGAGATGATGCATGGATGCTCTTTTGGTTTTGGGTGCTGCACAATTAACCCACACTTTATCCCCTGTAACAAAGCACTGCAGAAACTGCTCTCCTTGATCAGCATAACTCATAAAATGTAGACAAAGTCTCAGAAAGTGAGATTTTTGATCATCTGTGAGGCTCTTTTGACACCCAGCATGCATACACTCTTCTGTAACACAGCTGGTCCTGGATAATGTGTTCTACACTAACCCATGAAATGTTTATACTAGGACAAGGTCAACCAACTTAATGCACCTGCTCCTCTGAAAAGGGAATCCGTAGAACATGCTTTGTCATCCACACTGAACATACTCGGATATCCAGGTCACTACTGTATGTTTACCTGCATCATGCCATTACTGAAAACAATGCACCACATCCACATCTCTTTCTGTGACATTACATGTGCTCCACACACCTCCACTGACTCATGAATTTCCATTGGTGTGACACCACAAGTAAAAATCTAATCACACTCTGCATTTTGACATTTGACCATGTTTCCAGTAAGCCTTCCATCACAATACATGATGCGCTCCCATGGCTGTATGATGACACAGACAATCAACAAATGCCCATTACATGTTAAACTCTGGAGTCTGATGATGCCATTTCCTATAAGACATGCCATCACCTAATTTTTTGAAACTCCTCTGCCTCAGTATAAAATTGTTAATACTAAGCACCAGTCCAATTCTCCCTTATACCACACTCTCAACCTGAAGGGGGTGACAGTGTTACAATACATACTAAAATACAGAAACACTTTCAACATCATGATGCAACTAAGCCTGTAGACAAAAATTATACATTAGACAGAGGTCACAAGAAAACTAAGCATAACATTCAATTCCCATTATGTCTACCACATTAACTGGTCAAATAAATTATGACATTCCAAGAATACAATGTTAAGGAGACTGGCTCTGACAATTGAGCTGGGCCCATCGATACAGCAATCTTCAACAGTATGCTTTATCCTCATTAGGTGGGAATGCCCTTATCTTTAGCACTATCTAATGGGCCCACCTTCCTCCCATTTTTATCCAAGGATGAAGAGAGTCAGCCTCCAAAACAATGAATTCTTAGAATGATGTATTTTCATCAGAGACTGACACAGCTCATTGGACAGCCACAGTAATAACAAGAACATAATACTGTCATTAAAATTTGGAACCAAATACATTTCCATTGGATATGGCAGTACTGTGGGGCACACACATTTAAGGTACACTGAGACAAAACAAAAAGAAACTTCAAAGTGATTTTTAATACTCATATATTAAATGTCAATAGTCCACACCACTTCAATCTGATATTTAAATTGATATTTTATTTAATGTTCCATTAATCCACAATAAAAACAATAAGTAGGATACAGAACATGTCAAGAGTAACACATTATGTAAAATTATATAAAATTATATAAATGTGTGGAATCAAAACAAACTGGTTCCAAGTCAAGTAAATGAATGATGTTGAATACAAACAGGACAAACCACTGCGTAACGAGAAAAACATAGAAAGATATGGCTATAGTTACAAACACAGGAACAAGTCAGACAGAGACAACAAGCAAACTGTATCAAAATGAATACAGATAGCAATTATACGCATGTGAATAACATTAAGATGACAAATGTTAAGATTTTTTTTTGTGAGACTTAGTGAAAATTAACATTGCTTATTAAGACTATATATTAAGTAAACGGTCTTATTATGGCATATTTTGAGCTTGTGATAGATTTATATTGAAAGTATTCTTCTATGGAGTAAAAAGAAAGTATATGTAGTAATCATTTTAAACAAATTTCAAATTTCCTAACATTATTAGATATATCTTTAATGTATGGAAGAAGATGAAGATCTTAATGCCCATGTAATAAACTTCCCTTTGGTATATTGAAAGATTAGTTATGGGCTGATAAAAATTATTGAATTGTCTTGTACTTTTAGTATGATTCTCTGAATTCAAAATAAAAAGATTTTTGTTTTTAACTACAAAAAGCATAAGTGATATGATATTCTGATAAAACGCAATGCAAGTTAAAGAGTTCTACAATGCTTGTATGGTAAGAACTGAATACAATACACACCACAGCCACTTTTGGAGCCTGTAACACATACGATGTTGTATGTATACCATTTCCTTGAAAACATTTTACTGAAGACCATGACAAATAACGCAACATTCTTTTATGCACCTGAAAAACAGAACAAACTACATTGTGCTACTGAACTTCCTATATATATATATATATATATATGGCATTAGCAAAACTGACATCATGCATGAATACAACAATCTGTATCAAAATTCAACTCTAGAATATGTGACACACGGAAACCAAACAGTCTGGGCAATGGTAAAAGCTCTAGATTTTTATTCAGGAGATCCCTGGTTCAAATATCAGCCAGGACACCACCTAACTTGACTGAGGACTTTAATGGCTCCCTCAGTACCTCCAGGTAAATACCAGGCTAGTAACACAACTATTTCATGAAAAGTAACTGTGAGGAAGTCTATATAGTTTACTTACTGAACATCAAATGCTGCTTATATATACACATAAGTTTTATAATGTCTGCGTTTTTCCAAAAACCTTGCAGTAATTTTATACAGATAATGAAAAATTATAATCAAATGATATGTCAATTAGTTCATGTCCCTCAAAACGTATGCCATAAAACACCTCATTTTAAGATTCCCTTTACTGCCCACGGGGTATCTGAACCCTTTCAGTGCACCTGGTAAACAAAATTAATGTTGCCATCTCCCACACAGAACCCTATATGAATGAATTCAGAATACGTTTTTTACTGTTCACAACACTTCCTTGTTTTGTAACTGCTACTCATCATTCAAAAGAAACCATATAGTCAAGGAGTAAAGTTACAATTATGTGACAAACTAGAATCTAGCAGTAATTTCTTTGTCCCTCACTTTAAAATTCCAGGGCCAAGCATCAAAAACACACCCATTCTCACATAAACTGTACATTTATCAACACACAGGGCCAACCTTACCCCACCTCTGAGCCAGTGATTTCACACAGATTGCCTCTCTTTAAGTCCTCTCCAGAATTTATATACTTTCTACTCATTTATGTGAGGTTAGGTTACAAGTTGGATTAAGTTGGTTATAGGTCTAGTAACTGCATAAAACTGACCCAGTGTTGGCTTAAGTAGAAAGTTTATGTAAGAGCCACATGTGACTTATTTATAAAAATTTATGTTTTACACTAAAATCGACAAGAGATCTTTGAGGTGGAAGAGACCATCACATTCTATACCCGTGCCTCCATACTTTATTCATCACCACTTCCCCACCTTTCAAGTAAATTTTCTCCATTACTTGCTATGTTACCCTTAGTGCTACCTTTACTATTCCTTACGAACATCACCCACAAAGATGAAAGAAGCCTGGAATGGCTTAAACTCTGTTGCTAATGTCAGTTCAAGTTCAAGTTCAGTTCTGTTAATCCACACAAGGTCAATCATTCTACAGGATGTAGAAACTGTCTTTTTAATACAACACTGAGTAACATGTAATAATAAAAAAATATATGCATTCTATAACAAGCAGAGTTTTTCAACACAGGCGACGTACTTGTATACTATAAAAATGTTTCCTACAATTAAAAGAAAAATACAAGATTATTAGGAGGTAGTGTTTTCACCAAGACTATATACTTAACTATCATTTAGGTCCATAAACTACTGTTGCTATTAAAGTATTCTCTAAAGTATAAAATGAATAAAAATGAAGAAAATCCCTCAAGGCAAATCTAAAATGATTAACATTATGAGATCAATTTTTTATATGAGTTGGGAGGTAGTTGAAAACTTTGATACCAGTATAACAAGGCCCATTTTTGTATGCTGTCAAATTGATGAATGGTCAATGAAAATCAGAATTATACCTGGTATTAATATTATGTATTTCAGAATTCATCTGAAATAAAGCTTTATTATTTACAATAAATAATAAAAGGGGAAAAATGTAGTGCGACATCAAAGGCAAAATCCCCAGTTTCTTAAATAGCTGTCTACAAGAGTCTCTAGGTCTCGAAACGGTAATAACTCTGATGACTCTTTTCTGTAGCTGAAAGACATGGATGCTACATGTAGAGTTGCCCCAGAAGATTATTCATTAGGTCATCAAGGAATGAAAATAGGAATAATATAATGACTAGATTTTCTTGACAGATGAAAGGTTTAATTGTCCTAACACTGTAACATGCCATATATAGCTTAGGTAAGAGAAGGTCAATATGAGCCTTCCAAGATATGTGTTTTCAATAATTAGTCCAAGGAACTTAGTACTAGTAGAATTTGAAATGAAATTGTTATTATAGCCAATAGGTGCTTCATGAATAACAGTACCCTTGAGAGTAAAATGGACATAATGAGTTTTTTTTTCATAATTTAAAAGTAATAAATTATCATCAAACCATTTCTTTAATTCAGAAAACACATTATTAACAGTGGTTTTAAAGTCTAAGTAATTGGGATTAGAGAAAATCAAACTTGTATCATCCGCAAAAAACCTTGGCTTCGAGTTGTGCTGAACAATTTTTGGTAAATCATTTATATAAAACAGGAAGAGCAAAGGACCCAATATGGGCCCTGGGGCACAGCATGATTAATTCTGTCCCATTCCGAATAACTACTGTGATAAGAAGACTTACCTCCCATTAGGACTGTCTGATACCTATTTGTAAGTAGGATTTTATTAACTTATGAAAAGGACCTCTTATTCCATAGAAGTTAAGTTTACAATAATAATATATCATAACTGACACCATCGAAAGCTTTTTCCAGGTCGCAAAAAATGCCACCTACCACTTTCTTAGAATTTAATGTCTCTAATATTTCATTAATTAAATTGAAGGTGGCCTTTGCTGGAGATGATTTTGCTTTAAACCCAAACTGTTCATTCACCAATACACTATGATTAATTAAATGTTGATAGAGTCTTACATATATAACTTTTTCAAATACCTTAGAAAATGCAGTCAATAAATAATGGTAGAACCTCTGCATACTTCAAACTACAGGCAAAAATTCCAGATGACAATAATTTATTGCAGATGTAATTTAATGGTGAAATTATAAATGGAGAGTTTTAGTTTAAAATTTTAAATGAAATATAAATACAAACATGTCGGTCAACAACACAACACTTTATTTTATATACAATAAAAATTGTATATAAAATAAAGTGTTGTGTTATTGACTGACATGATTGTATTTATATGTTATAACACTTCGGGATGGAAAGCATTAAATTCAACTGAAATCTCATTGTACCCACGAGAAGCCTTTGCTTTTAATGGTATGATGATTTTTCCAATTTCAGCAGTGGATGTATTTTGATACTTAATAGTTGGCAATGGTTCTTTGAATGCTTGATATAAATAGTCTATTGGATTTTTGCTTTTAGCAACAGGAGTCAGATTTCCAATTACTGATAAAAAGTAGTTATTAAAGGAATTAGTGAAAATTTGACCATTGGAAGTTACTGTACCATCAACATTTATCTGGTGAATGTCTTCAGTATTTTCATTTTCTTACCAGTTAATAATCTGGCAATATCCCCATATTGTTTTCATTTTATTATCCGAATTCTCAATCAGTCTATTGAAGTGGTATTTTTTAGTTTCTTTTATAATTTTGATAAAATTTCACAATACGTTTTGTAATAATTTTCTAATTTTGCATTGTTACTATTTCTACAGAGTAAGAATAGATCCCTTTTAAGCTAACAACAGGTTCTTATGCCTGAAGTGATCCAGGCATGATTATTGGTTTTAGTGCTTACTTTTCTAGAAAAACTAGAGTAAAATATTCTTAAGTAAATATAGAGAAATGAATTAAACATAGAGTCTACATCATTACTATCAAAAATACTATTCCACGTTTCAAAGCTCAGCTTATATCAGAAGTCGAGAACAGAGTGTGTATCAATTCTTCTAATGATTTTAAATTTAAAGGTCTGAATTTTTATGTCAATATTATCACTTAATAAGCTGTGCTTCATGATCAGACAAGCTATTATATACAGGGAATACTACATAATTTGGAAATTCAGAGGTATCAATAAAAATACTGTCAACTCCTGTTGCTGATTTGTTCTAAAGCCTAGTAGGAAAATAAACACTGCTGGATAAATTAAATGAGGATAATAAAGCACCCAGTATCTTCCTCCTACTGTCATGAACAAGGTAATTTACACTGATATCACCACATATGATAAGCCACGTATTTAAAGTATAAAGTGTATTGTATTGTATTGTATTTTTATTTCGGTTCCATAAAATCCAGTACATATTGGTAAAAACCTTTGGATGTAAAACCAGTCATCTTTCAACTACTATCCGTACTTATTAAATAACGAAATGCAAATTTAAAAATGTCAATAAAAATGGCCATGTTTGTTATACATTGCCATAAAAATACTTTTACAGTTGTAAGTCTGTAGATATGTAATATTTACATCCAAATAATATAACAAAATTGAACATCAAAAATAGCATCAAAAGTCACATAATAGATACAAAGGTACAACAATGTAGAGAGTACAAAGGGTGTTACAAAAATACTAATACCCTCGGATTTTCCTTCATGTAATTGATTATTTCATTCTACCCTAATATGAGCAAGTAATTTCTAATGTCAGAGTGAAATTAATGATTATGATACTCTTCCAGCGAGTAGTAAGAGTGGTGATACAGAAATTCCTTTAATTCTAGCTCAAAAGATCTAGGATCATCAGACATCTGTTTAATATGAGAAGGGAGATTATTATATATCTTCACACCTGAATAATAAATACCATGTTTAAAACCAGTAGAATATGGTGATGGTTGGTGAAAATTTAATTGCTGTCTAGTGTTTATATTATGGATTTCTGAGTTAACTGTAAAATGATGTTTATGCCTTATAATAAACATCATAATGGAGAATACGTATTGAGACATAAGGGGCAATATTTTCATGTTCTTGAACAAAATTCTGCAAGAGGCAAACCTCCTACTGCCCAACATGATTCATATAATTCTCTTTTGCATTAGAAAAATTATTTTACTATCAGGGGAAGTGCCCCAGAAGGGGAGGCCGTAGCTTATAACTGAGTGGAAAGTAGAGTGATACACCATTCTCAGTGTTTCAAGGGACATGTAAGGTTTAATAATTCTCATAGCATGACAAGCTACGCTTAATT
>Ga0131853_10001606_pt1 | contig 40390 bp, 32 predicted proteins | sample TergutLab28metaG_FD_92764 | JGI IMG/M metagenome (GOLD analysis project Ga0131853, IMG submission 92764) | Labiotermes labralis P1 segment gut microbial communities from Petit-Saut dam, French Guiana - Lab288 P1 (version 2) (version 2) | ecosystem: Host-associated > Arthropoda: Insects >...
GCCGGAGCCTATGAGCTGTTGGAGGAAATACGATTCACTTCGCTGCGGGATCACTGGGATGATATGACAGTAGCGTTGTTAGGGCAAACGACAAAAGTTTTGGGCTTTGACTCTGTTCAAAATGATTATTTCGGCATGTTAAACCACGAGGAAGATTGGGCAGTAGAGGAGGCAATGAAGCGGCTTGAGCGGTTTACGAAGCGGGACTTAATAACGAATTTCCGCAGAGTGTTGGTCACACTTGTTTCGTTCTTCGATATAAAGGCCGCTCACGACTGTTTAACATCCATCGTTGAAGAGCTAGACGAAAGAGCTGCCATTATGAAAGGTGCGTATGGAAACTTAGGCGGTGTTAAGAGTGAAGATGATATTGACCAACTCATAAAAAATATGCCAAACAGGGCCTGGATTGAGTAGTGCCTATGACTAATAAGGAGGAGAGCGATGAGAACATATGACTTTCCATTTAGTATTGCAGACGTTGTTGGACCAAGCGTTCTTGGTCTTACTATCCGCCGACTACCATACGACGGCGGTAAAATGGATGTTGACTGTCCATTTTGCTATATCTCCAGCGGCCACAAGAAGGGTAAGCTTAACGTCACCCCTTTGAGAAATGCATTTAGGTGCAATTACTGCGGTGAAGAAGGCGGAATGCTACTCTTGTACTCCTTGGTTCAAGGTGTGGATACGAAGGTTGCCTATCGGGAAATTGTAGAGCTGCTTGGTATTGGAAAGGGAGATAAGAAAGCAAATTATCAAGCATCGTCTACAGGCCAAAGCAACAAAACTAACACCGTAGAAGCAGTCAGAGCTGATTCCTTTATTTTGCATCAGACATACACGATGCTACTTAACTCACTATCTTTGGCAGCTCCACATATGACCAATCTCATAGAGAGAGGGTTATCCAAGAGTGCCATAGAAGCATTTGGGTATAAGAGTGTTCCTGCCTTTGGACAAAAGGAATTATGTGAAAAGCTTGTTGCTACCGGTTGCGTCCTTGAAGGTGTTCCCGGATTTTTCAAAGACGAAGATGGGCGCTGGATGATTAAGCTTAAAGCCCCCGGCATCCTTGTTCCAATCCGTTCAGTGAGCGGACATATATCCGGGATGCAGGTTAGATTGAACAAGCCCTTTAACGGAAAAAAGTACATCTGGCTCTCCAGCGGGGGATTGCCTGGTGGCACCGGATCGGGCTCTCCTATACACTTCGTTGGCAATCCTGCGGCAAACCTATTCTTTATAACCGAAGGCGCATTAAAAGGAGACATCGCCCATAATCTGTCGCGATATTGCTTTACAAATCAACAATCATTCATCTGTGTGCCAGGAGTCAATGCTATCAGCAAACTAGATGCAGTATTGGCTGAACTTAGAAACACCGGAGGGAATTTTAAGCTGATAGAGGCATTTGACAGTAATAAGCGGTCAAATCCGCATGTCGCAAAGGCCCTTGAAAAGCTAAATGAAAAAGTCGCATCCCATGGTATTACCATGAACTCTGTTACCTGGAATGAGAAAACCCTCAATGGGATTGATGACTACTATAAATGGCGATATCAACGAAAGGAAGATACCCTATACAGTTTCAGCCTTTCGGATGAAGTAACGGCTGTGTAGTAAGTTAAACAGAAAGGTTGGGTGACATATACTGATGTCTGAGAAAAAATCAAGGACCTCTGCCGTAATCAAAGCTGATTTTGATGCTAAATACGGTAATGCCATAAGTAACGCATATCAATTCCATAAAAAACACCATGGCGCACACCAAGAGGCGCATTTGCAGGCATTATGGGATGAAGCCGGCGGCGAAAGCAATAGTATTGTGACATTGTTTGAGCTTAAGATAGCAATTGCTATCATCGGAGAAATAGAAAGGGTATATGAGCAAGGCAATGGCCTAGCCTATCGTCAGCTATGTTTCGACAAGCTATATCGCTCAGTTTACAAAGCTATATATAAGAGGCTGTTACAGATATATGAAGAGCTTACCAGGCCGGAATGGGATTCTTACAGGCTTACTGATGAAATTGAATCAACCAAGCCTACTGAAGCATTTGGAAGTGAAATGCTCATTACTATTATAACTGGTTGCTTCAAGGCCATGAGGATAGACATGCTAGAAAAAAATCACGAATATGGCCCGGACATAAAATGCAGTGCTTAACTTTGTTGTTGTGAGCCTAGCGCACGACCACTGGGGATAAATATATAATTATTCTAAGACATCCTGTATGGGGTGTCTTTTTTCTGGTTCCTCAAAACACGTGTTTGTGATAATATTTAAGCATATTGCATGCTTACGTCGAATGAAATTAAAGCGCAATATAACGGTAAATTGCCCATAATTATATTCCCAGGTAAACAACATTGTTACTTATCCAACGATGAAATAACGAGGTAATAATAAATCAACTGAATGCAATGGAATAGTCACAAAGTGCGCAATGTCTCTAAACCGACAACAAAACGACATAGAGTCAGCTTGGTATTGTCTCATTACATCCTGTATTGAGTTGCTACAAAGCTGGAAAAAACTACGCTGACAAAAGCTCTTAAAAGATGCTTCTAATTAGGTGATAAATATAATGTCATTTTCGTGTTAAAAATATAATACTTGTTTTGCTCGAATAATAGATAATATCATGCGCAATAAAATCAAAATGATACGTATAAAAATCTGATTTTAGGATTTTGTCCGTAAAAAAGCCCATCCTTTCGGATAGGCTTGCTTTCCTTTTGCCTTTGTCGTAAGATTACTATTGCTCCTGGTAAAGTTTTGGGGTAGTGGTATTTTCTAACAATTCTAACTACTAAACTCGTTCCCCTGTAATAGCAAACACAACCCATCCTGCAATATTTTCTGCATGGTCGCCTATACGCTCCAGGTATTTTGCATTCATCATTAAATCCAGAGCCTGCTCGCTAAAGGAAGCGTCTTCGTGCAGTTTTTTTATCAAGTCTAGCTTCGCTTTCAGGAAAAGTGCGTCTACCTCATCGTCTTTGGTCAATACCTCTTTTGCCAAATCCAAGTCTTTTTGAACAAAAGCCCTTATGCTATCTTTTACCATCTGCCCGGCTTTCTCAGCCATTTTAACGATATCATCTATATGAGGTATATAATTATCTTTAGACATATAGGTGATATTGTCAGATATATCAGCAGCGTGGTCACCAATGCGCTCCATATCTGTGATTATTTTTAGGGTAGACGACACAATACGCAAATCCCCTGCTACAGGTTGTTGCTGCATTAGTAACCGCATACATAATTGCTCAATATCTTTTTCCATTTCATCTACTGTAATGTCACCAAGGATGACTTTTTTAGCCAGTTCTACATCTCTTTTGACTAAGGCTTCCATCGTCATAGCTAGAGCAGCGTCAAGCAACTCACCCATTTGAGTCATAAGTCTATTTAATTCGTTTAGCTGACCTTCAAAACGCTTGCGCATGTTTTCACTCCTATCCAAACCTTCCAGTAATATATTCCTCGGTTTTTTTAACTTTGGGGTTGCTAAAAATTTGCTCTGTTGCTCCGTACTCTACTACTTCTCCTAGCAAGAAGAAAGCCGTTTTATTACTAATTCTGGCTGCTTGCTGCATGTTGTGAGTAACAATAATAATTGTGTAATCTTTAGAAAGCTCTATTGCCAATTCTTCAACCTTTCCTGTAGAAATAGGATCAAGTGCTGATGTGGGTTCGTCCATCAAAAGAACCTCTGGTTCAACAGCCAAGGCCCGTGCAATACACAAGCGTTGCTGCTGGCCACCGGAAAGACCCAAGGCAGATTTGTTTAGCCTATCACTTACTTCTCCCCACAGAGCTGCATCTCTTAGGGCTTTTTCAACGATTTCATTGAGACGGCGGCGGGATTTCACCCCATGAGTTCTGGGACCAAAGGCAATATTATCAAATATGCTCATGGGGAAAGGGTTAGGTTTTTGAAATACCATGCCCACACGTTTACGCAAATTGTTTACGTCTATGTGATTAACATCTTCGCCATCTAACGCAATACGGCCTTGCACCCGGCAAGTTTCTATAAGGTCATTCATCCGATTTAGGGATTTTAGCAGAGTGCTTTTTCCGCAGCCTGAAGGGCCAATAAGGGCTGTTATTTCATTGCTTTCTACGGATAACGAGACATTTTTAAGGGCTTGTTCGGTACCATAGAAGACATTTACGTCTTTAATGTCAAATTTGACCATAGTAATCCACCTTTTAAAGTTCTAACATAGCTTCGGGTACAGGTGTTGCCTTTGACCCAAGGGCGGTGCTTATGACCCCGGTGCGGTAGGCCATTTTTGCCACTTTTTCTAATGCAGCAGCATGGAAAACTGCTTGTATAGGGCTTTCTCCCCAGGTGAAAGGGGCGTGATTTTTCACCAATACACCCGGGATTTTAGTTGAGTCTCGCTGGGTAAAGGTTTCAGCAATCACATTGCCTATCCCGGCTTCGTAATCGGAAGTAATCTCTTCATCCAAAAGGGCACGGGTACAAGGGATATCCCCTTTAAAATATTCCAGATGGGTGATGCCGTATGCCGGAACTGATAATCCTGCTTGGGCAAAAATTGTGGCCCATGGGGAATGGAAGCTAACCACGCCTCCAATATTTTGAAACTTTGCGTATATACAAAAATGGGTAATGACATCCTTAGCAGGCTTTCCGCTGCCTTCTATTACTTTCCCCTCCAGGTCTACGACAATCATATCATCGGGTGTGAGGTCTTTACAGGATACATCGCCGGGTTTAACAACCACTAAGCCGCGTTCGCGCTCTATGCCGCTGGCATGCCCCCATAAATTATCTGTGAGGTCGAGTTTAGCTAGACGCTTGTTAGCTACAAATACCAGTTGTTTAAGATTCTTTAACATAAAATCGCTCCTTTTATAAGAACAACTTTTCCATAGGGGTATAGTTGCTCGTTAGCTTTTGGATTGTTTATATTGTTGGCAATGCAACCTCGAATTTTGTGCCTTTCCCTGGTTCACTTTCTAAGGTTATACTTCCATTATGATATTTTACAACATGCTTGACAATAGAAAGCCCTAATCCTGCACCGCCGGTTTTGCGCCCCCTAGACTGTTCTACCCGGTAAAACCGCTCAAACACATGAAACTGTTCCTCAGCAGGGATGCCAATACCTGTATCAGCTATGGTAATATAACATAAACTGCTGTTCTCAGAGTCGGATTTCTCTTTTATTGTAACATCAACTTTCCCGCCGGGGATATTGTATTGTATGGCGTTGCCAATCAGGTTCATCAGCATTTCGTATATTAGCAGTTTGTTGCATTTTATGTTTAATGGGAGAGCTGCAAATCTAACTTCAACCTGCCGTTTTACAGCCACTTGGTTTAGGCTCTCAACAACTTCAGCAGCAATTTCGGTTATATTTTCTGAAGCAAAGGCTTTCTGGGTGTCTTGTTCATCCAAATTTGATATAAACAATATATTTTCGATAAGGCTTATCATACGCTTAGCCTCAGTGTTTACTTTATTAGCAAAATGAGCCATATCATTGGGTGCAGCCATCCCAGTTGCCATTAGTTCTGCATAACCGGAAATAATGGTAAGAGGGGTTTTAAGCTCATGGGACACATTAGCGGAAAACTCCCGCCGCATATCTTCAGCCTGAGTCCTTTCGGTTATATCAGCCGTTAGCACAATTGCACCTTGGCTTGCCGAAGGTAAAAAAGATAGTTGAACTAATCGATCGTTTTTTTGCAATGTCATCTGACCACCTATTCCATCAATGGCTGCATCTATTTTTCCTAGAAACACACTGTCGGCAAGTAAATTAATAACATTCTTCCCTACCGGGTCTTGCCTTGCCTCGAATAGAGTAATTGCTCTTGGGTTTGAGGTTATCACTTTCCCAGTAGGGTCTACCATCACAAACCCATCATGCATGTTTTTAATAAGGGCATCTATGGTTGCGCTATGTGCCCGCAGGTCACTTATCTGGCTTTCTATTTGCCGGTCGCGTGCCATTATTTTTTGAAAAAATTCGCCTAACTCGTTAAAAATAATGTCCGGTGCATCGAAGTCGATTTTATTTATTGAACCAGCTAATTTTTTTGTTAATATACTGCAAGCAAGGATTATTAAGCCAATCAACACTACTACAAGTAAAATAACAAACGTAACAGAACCTGTTATGGCACTGAGTAAAGTCGTTGCCTGACTGTAAAAAAAGACAACCGATAAAAATAACGCCGAAAGAAGCCCAGTAGCGGTAGTTATCAAAAGCCCTATAAAGATTCTTCGTCCCATGTAATTTTATACCCCACTCCACGGATTGTTTTAATCATATCGCCACATGGCCCCAGCTTTTGCCGCAGGGTTTTAATATGCATATCTACGGTACGATTAGATGTACCGTCATATTCGTATCCCCAAATGTGAGTCAATAATTGCTCTCGGGTTTGCACCATATTTTTGTGCTGCAAGAAGTGATATAACAGCTCAAACTCTTTAAATGTAATAGCTGTCGCATTGCCATTAACTTTTACCTCTCGTGTTTTTAAGTTTAAAGATAACCCACCAGCCACGATGTCACCTGTTGTTTCTTCATTGGACTCATGTTGTGGGGAGAAGCTGTTAATGCGGCGAAACAAAGCTCGTACCCTAGCAAGAAGCTCAAGTACTGAAAATGGCTTTGACATATAATCATCTGCTCCGGCATCTAAACCCTTAACCCGGTCTAGTTCCGACCCCATTGCTGTTAGCATAAGCACAGGTAATGCTGCGGTTTTTTCGGAGGCCTTGAGTTTTGCAAGGATTTCTAACCCCGATTCATCAGGAAGCATAATATCCAATATAAATAAATCTGGCAGTGAATTTTCCAATCCACTCCAAAATGAAGCAGCATCCTCAAAACCAACGCATTCATACTCTTGTGACCGCAAGGCGTAACAAACCAATTCCCTTATGCCTGCGTCATCCTCAACTAAGTATATCACGTCTTAGAAAACCTCCTTGCTACAAGCCCTGAAACACCATTAAGGCAGAACACAACTAATAGCAACACAACAGCGGCAGCGTAGGTTTCATTTACAAAGCGCCCATAATTGGAAAGCTGCCACATATGCACCGTAAGCGTGGTACCAGTATCCATCAATCCTGTTGGGATGCGCGGCACTTGCAAAGCCCCTGCTGTGAATATAAGGGCGGCAGATTCACCCACTACCCGCCCGATTGCTAAAATTACACCGGCAAGTATCCCTGGTATAGCACTGGGCAAAATTATTTTAAACACCGTGCGAAGTTTACCTGCCCCAAGACCGAAAGAGGCTTCTCGGTATGTGTCAGGTACACTTTTAAGTGCTTCTTCCGTAGACCGTATAATCAGCGGAAGCATCATAATACTCATGGTTAACGCACCGGAAAGCACTGAAATCCCAAGACCAAGGAAAATGCGGAAAAACATCATGCCAAAAAGCCCGTATACAATGGAAGGAATACCAGCCAAAATTTCTGCGGCACTGCGGATTATAGTAACAAAACGGCTACCGGTTCTCATATATTCTACCAGGAAAACTGCGCTAAAAACCCCAAGGGGTACGGCAATTGCCAGTACAAGAGCTACCATCAAAATCGTGCTTACTATTGAAGGGAACAAGGACACTCCAGGGGTAGAAGCATCTATCGCAAAAAGCCCCGGCGTTGCCAGATGACGGAAACCGTTTGATAGTATATGAAAAAAAATGAATCCCAATGCAAGCACCGTGATGGCTGCGAAAACCCATGTAAGGGTATAGAAAAGTTTGTCCCAAAGCTTTGTCAACCACTTTAAAACATGGGTAGAAAGTAGAGTGTAAGCCCGTCTTGTAAGAGGAATGCCCATGAAAACCGATGAGCCTAATACAATCCATCGATTGTTGAAATAGAACTCACCAAGTAGAAGCATCACAAAAGGTATTGCCCATTTTAAGTATACCATGGATTTGTTTGTGGCATTAGAAAACCTTGAACCCTCCTGTGGGGCTTTACTTACCTTGCGATTAACAAAAAACACAAAAATCATGTTAATAAGCAAAATAAACAATAATAGCACTACCCCGGTTGCAATAAGGGATTCCCGGTGTAAGTCAGATGCATAGGACATTTCCATTACAACATTGGCTGTTAAGGAGCGGGCCCCTCGAAGCAAGTGAATCGGCATTCGCGGCTGGTTTCCTGCCACCATGTTTACGGCCATGGTTTCGCCAATGGCACGGCCAACGCCAAGAACCACGGCAGCCAAAATCCCGCTTTTAGCCGCTGGCACAACCACGCAAAGCACACTGCGTAGCTTGCTGGCACCAAGGGCAAGGGCACCTTCATAATAATGATCTGGCACAGCTCGTATTGCGCTTTCCGAGATACCAATAACCACAGGCAAAATCATAATTCCCAGTAAAATAGAAGCCGCAAGTATGCTGTTGCCTGTTGGGATACCTGCCGCGTCAACACGTTCTGCAAATGGTCTTAGGAAAGGCACAATCACCACCATGCCAAAAAAACCATATACCACCGAAGGGATACCCGCTAAAAGATTAACTACAGGTTTAATGATTTTATATAGTCGGCGCGGGCACATATACGCTAAAAAAACAGCCGTAAATACACCAATAGGCACACCAATAATAATCGCCCCGAGGGTAATGGTTACACTACCTGCAATCATGGGTAGTATCCCAAAGGAGGGGTAGCGGTCACGAGGTGCCCATAAAGTGCCAAGAAAAAACTCCCGAACGCCAATCTCACGCATAGCAGGCAGTCCGCCCGTAAAAAGAAAACCGGCGATTGTGGCAATGGCAAGAACGCTGACACAGGCGCAAAGGAAGAAAATGATTGCCATAATAACTTCCTTAGGCTTTTTGCCTTTAACCTGCTGCCTTATAAGATTTATTATTTTACCTCTCATTTTCTGACGGCTCCTATGTTAATTTTCTATGGTGTAAATACACACGGACGGTCATTGTGACCGCCCGTGCGCTATTTTACAGCAAACTACATAATATATCTATCTAATATTTTCCCATTGGGTAAGTTCGCCAATAAATATGTCGCGGATTTCATCTGTTGTAATATTTGCAAGTTCGTTAGAAGGATGAACGATAACTGCTAGACCGTCATGGTTCATAAGGAGACCTTCTACGGATTCTAGTTCCGTTTCGCGGAGTGCACGAGATGACATGCCAATGTCTACACGCGCTTCCATGGCGGCTGTAATGCCAGCACCGCTACCAGTGGAGTGTACATCTATCGTCACGCCAGGGTTAAACTCTCTGTAAACCTCAACAAGATAGCCCATTAAAGGCGCAACGGATGTAGAGCCTTCTATTACCAAAGTCCCGGTAAGACCACCGCCTGCGTAAGATGCTGGATTTTCTACAACCGTAATAAAGCCTCGTCTTTGGATTTCGGCTTGACCTTCTTCGCTTACAATAAAGTCAAGGAAGTCTTGCGCCAAATCACTAAGCTCACCAGGTAGCGCAAGGTAAAAGCTTCTGAACAGCGTATAGGAGCCATTTAGCACATTGTCCACGGAAGCTTCAACTCCGTCAACTGGTAAAGCACGCACATCATCCCTAAGGGCACCCAGGGAAATGTAGCCCATGGCGGCAGGATTTCCTGCAACAGAAGTAATAACTGCGCCGGTACCGGTTTCTACCAGTGCTTCTGTCCATGTACGGTCCACTCCGTCCTGATATACACCGGTAACATTAACAAAAGCATCACGGGTACCACTGCCGTCCTCACGGGTGATTACATGGATTGCGCCGGTAGGAATTGCTAGAGTCGGCTCAGGGTCTGGCGTGACAGTTGCAACAAAACCAGTACCTATGTCTTCCCACCTGGTAAGTTCGCCGATGAAAATATAACGAATTTCATCTGTTGTAATGTTGGCAAGTCCGTTGGTGGGGTGAACGATAACAGCAAGACCGTCATGGTTCATAAGGAAGCCGTCTACGGATGCTAATTCCGTTTCACGGAGCGCACGGGATGACATACCAATATCCACACGCGCTTCCATGGCGGCTGTGATACCTGCGCCGCTACCTGTTGAGTGTACATCTATTGTTACACCAGGGTTAAGCTCCCTGTAAACTTCAACAAGATAGCCCATCAAAGGCGCAACGGATGTAGAACCTTCTATTACTAAAGTCCCGGTAAGACCGCCACCAGTATAGGGAGCGGGATTATCTACTACAGGTATAAAGCCTCGTCTTTGGATTTCGGCTTGGCCTTCTTCACTCACAATAAAATTAAGGAAATCTTGTGCTAAGTCACTAAGTTCACCTGGTAGCGCAAGGTAAAAACTTCTGAATAATGGGTAGGAGCCGTTTAGCACATTTGCAACGGACGCTTCAACTCCGTCAACAGGTAAAGCACGAACATCATCCCTTAACGCACCCAGAGAAATATATCCCATGGCAGCAGGATTTCCTGCAACAGAAGTAATAACTGCACCGGTACCGGTTTCTACAAGTGCTTCTGTCCAGGTACGGTCTACGCCGTCATAATGCACACCGGTAACTTCGACAAAAGCATCACGAGTACCGCTGCCGTCTTCACGGGTGATTACATGAATTGCGCCGGTGGGATCAACAAGGGTTACTGGTGCAGGGGTGTCATCTTCTGCGTCTGTTGTGCCAGCATCTGCGGTGTAAACATCAGCATCGCTGGCATCGTTGTTATCATTGTTGCCGCAGGCGACCAAGGCCAACAGGCCCAAAACCAGCATTGCTAAAATAAGTACTTTTTTCATTTTCATCCTCCTAAAATGCGATTCAATTTACTTTCAAGCGCATTCTATTAAGCGAATGTAAAGAGAATAAGTCATTTATGTAAAATCCATGTAAAATTTCTGTCGATTAAAAAAATAACATTCGTTTTTTTGAAAAATCAGATTGAGGGCAGTAGCTCCGCCAATCACAATTGCTAAATTGATATAAACTATAGCTTTTTTACAATGTTTTTACGAAATTTTTAAATATATTTGACATCCTTATGTTATGTTATGTCTGAAGGCATCGGATGCATATAAAAGGTTCTTCTCGGTGCTTTACATTAATCAACTGCGAGGGAAGCGATGAATATTAAGAATCACTGTAAAATGGGATGCCTGATATACGAATCCATGGCTACAAACGGTATACGCATTAGTAAACCCTTGTTCGTTGCAGGCAATATGGCTCCGGATTTTTACATTTCTCCATTCAGCCGATCCCATAAACGTAGTACATCCGCTAGTCGCTTAAATAAATGGGTCAAGCGAGTGTATGAAAACATTGATTCCACTAGCACTGGTTGGTTTTCATTTAATTTGGGGATACTGGCTCACTATATATGTGATTTCTTATGTTATCCGCATACGCCTGCTTTTGAAGGTGGAAAGTGGGATCATTATATCTATGAAAAAATGCAAGTTGTTGACTTAAATGATGTCCTGCCCATTACGAAAGGCGCAGAGTTAAATGCAGAAGAATTAATTGATGTCCTTAATGGGTATTTTATAAAGCGAGAGCAAATTCTTGAACAAAATGCAGATATGGCTTTTGCTGATATTTCGGTTGCGATGTATGTAGCTATTCTGGCTTTAACTTGCGTTTATCATTATGTATCGAAACGAGCCAGAGATGTAACAATGTGTTTTTGCTCACCTGATTACCATGATATGCCTCTATTATACCCTATATGGGTTTCTGTGAGAGACGCAGGTTCTTTAACAGAAAATGATTAACAGCCTCATTTATATTGTTAAAACTTGCTTCGAATGGCTATTAATACGCCGCTTTCAATAGTAACGACAGCTTCACTTGCATTAAAGCAATTGCTTACCCTGCGTACTACTCCTAAGCGCAAGGTTTCATTATTCAGAGGGTAGGAAAGTCCGTGGGTCGTAATTCCAGTAACCTCTGTTGATAAAGGAATAAGTGATAGAGTTTGATAATCGTCTTTTTGCATACATAAACTGCTGTGAATTAGTTGTATACTTGTATTGTTATCCCATATTTCCGTGTGAATCCCTTTGGCCATTTCTAGCACATGAACATTGGCTATGAAATGGTCTACGCGACCACCAAGGGCACCAATTATTATAATAGAAGAAACAGGCTGAGCTAAGGCATGTGCCATAGCCAATGCAAGATCGGTATCGTCTTTGTCGGCAGGGTATCTGTAAATAGGTATTCCTCTTTGTTTGCAGACAGATAAATAGGTTGATGGGGCTGAATCTAGGTCGCCAATTATCGCGTCCGGCCACAGAGCCATAATCTTTGCATGACGCAGACCGCCATCACAGGCGATGATGTAATCCACACTTGTTAGTATTTGTTTTGTGGCATCGTAGTCGTTAATTTCACCATTGGCTATAATCGCAATGCGCATAAATACCTCCTTGCCCCCGATAGCAATTATGTAATTGCTTATATACCATATTTAATGGGTGCAGGCGCATCAAGCAATGAAGAGTTTTAAAACCAATCAACCCCGCCATTACGCTCACAGTATATCATTAACGAGGGGAATGTAATGATAATGTGACAAACGTAAATGTCAGGGTTGATAGTAAAAGGAGGAGTTGATAAATGGTACTAATAAATACCATCTTGTGTAACCAGAACTCTATTACATAGACTAACTCACATATGTAAAAAACTTATAATGATTGTGTAAAATATATGTTAAATTTAACACGTTAGAATACTACCAAATCACAGTAAGCGTCAAACGATAAATTCGTCTACGAAGGATTGAAGCAATAACGGGGCGCAAATTGAGGAAGCAAGTTATTGAGCGCATCAAGATTATTGCGAATGTCCCAGTTGGGAGCATTCTGAAAGATGAAAGTCAGGTAGTTGTAAGGATTAAGGCCGTTTTCCTTTGCAGTTTCGATGATACTAAACATAATGGCGCTGGCCTTAGCCCCCCTAGGGGTGTTGGCAAAAAGGAAGTTTTTGCGGCCAATAACAAAAGGCTTGATACTCCGCTCAGCCCGATTGTTGCTTATCTCAAGCCTGCCGTCCAAAAGATACCGCTCTAAATACATGCGCTGGCTGATGGCATATTTTTTAGCCACACCCAATGGCATTTTCGGTAAGGCACGCACGGTATCCAGCCATGTATAAAATTCATCCAAGATGGTTTTTGATAATTCTTGCCGTTTATAGAAACGTTCCTCCGGCGACAAGTCTGCAAATGACCTCTCCAACTCAAAAAGCTTGGCGCAATACAACTTACCCCGCGCCGCATCGAATTCGTTGCGGTCTTTGGCGGGGAGAGTCTTTAGTGCCTCGTCAAATTTTCGGCTGGCGTGTTGCAGGCAGCCAACAACGGTTATATTTTTTGGTAGTGCGTGATAGCCTTCGTACCCATCGGCATGAAGAAATCCTTTGAAACCCTGTAGAAACTTTGCAGGGTACTTGGTATGCCTGCCGGGTTGGTACTCGTATAGCACTATGGGGTACTTCGTTTTCTCACCCTTGGCAGTGTAACCGCAGGTTCGGTATAGCCACATATAGCTCTTGCTTTGGGGTGACCTGCCCGGCTCATTTAACACTTGTAAAGTCGTTTCATCGGCGTGGAGGGTGTCATGGTTAGCGAACATCGTCTCCTTAAGCGCATCGTAAATGGGTGACAACCAATCCTCTGTAGCCCTTAAAAGCCAGTTGGACATGGTTTGTCTTGAAAGCATGATGCCCTGACGCTCCCAGTCTTTTTCTTGGCGGTAAAGCGGGGAAGCCATAACGAACTTTTGGTATATGATATGTGCTATGGCTTCGGGGGAAGCGAAGCTGCCTTTTATTACAGGCTCACCTATTAGGGCTTTTATGATAGGTACGTCACAGGCATTCGTTTCACAGCCCCGGCAGGCGTAGGTTTTGCGGATATGTTCTCTTATCTTTACTTGTGCGGGGATTATTACAATCTCCCTGCGGGTGTCGGTTCCCATGACATGTAGATTACCATTGCATTCAGGGCAGACTTGTTCATCTGCCGGCAGGCCGTATTCCACTGTCTCAACTTGCAAGTCTTCCGGTAAGCGGTCATTAACCAAACGCTTGCGTTTGCGATAATGGCGCACTATTTCGGTTAGATCGGGTTCCGGCTCTTTTGCATCTGCTGTGGCTTCCGCTTCGTTGAAGATGGTTAGTTGGTCGTATTCGCTTTTCTCGGAAGATGCCCCAAAACGGCGATGCTGATTAAGCTTAAACTGGCCCTCATAGAACTTTACGAGGGCTTCCAGTTCGGATATTCTTTTATTTTTTTCGGCGACTATTTGCGGCCAATCCTTAGCTGTTTTCATGGATATAATATACCACAAAAACCGCTTAAAACCTAGCGTTTACAAGGATTTTCGAGGGGTGGCAACGTCTTGTTTTTGATTTTTTGCTACACCACTTTAGGCTGGATTATCTCATTGCGTTTGAGTTTCAAATCTACCCTTGTGCCACCCAGCAGATAGGATAATTCTTCGCCTGTTAGAATCATCGTTGCTTCTTCGCCCACTGATGGCCAGCGAAAGCGACCTTTTTCCAGACGCTTAAAATACAGCCAAAAACCATCCCCGTCCCATTCCAATATCTTTATTCTGTTGCGCTTGCGATTACAGAATACGAATAAAGCTTCGTCGAATGGATCAAGTTTGAAACCGACTTCTACGATTGCTGCCAGACCGTTGATACTTTTTCGCATATCAGTATGCCCACAGGCCAGATATACCCGCTTTCGTGTTGTGGTCAGCATGGTTGCATCAACGCCTTTAGCAGGGTGGTTAGGGATTCTGGAGGATAGCCGCTGTCGGCTGTTATTTTGTAGCCTTCGTACTCTATGCAGATTTGGCCGGAGGTTTGGATGGATGGCTCTCCTGATTCGACTAGCTTGACCTCTGTAAAACCCGGCACTAATAACTCTGTTGCTTGTGGTTGATTTGTTGCCAGTTCGTATGCTGCGGCCCGGAGTTTTCTTTGCCAGTAATGATAGACATTTTCGTGGATGCCTTTGGTTTCACAATATGACTTGATGCTTAAACCGCTCGCATTTCGGTCTTGCATTATCTGCGCCCAATGCGTCAGTCGGTATTCCGCTGCTATTTCTCGGGTGTTTTTCATCACCTTTCACCACCATTTAACTTGGATTATCACTTGTGGTTTTCCATGTCGTTTTGGTGTTATTTTATGGTGCGTTCGAGGCCTGGGGTATGTGCGATTTTATTTAACGCTTACAAATCACATAAACACATACACATTCACGCCTACTGGATTGACACATTGCGAAGCACAAAAAAACTGCCGCTACTGGGAGAACATACCCATATAGCGGCAGTTTTTTGCTTGAATCATTACATCACAATATTTATCTGTCTCGTATCGTTGCAAAAGCTTACCGATGCATTGAAGTATTCTGCAACAAATCTCAGGGGTACCATCGTGCGGTTGTCTATAATGATTGCCGGGACATCCATGCCTGGTAGCATTTCGCCAATCATGAATGATAGCTCCTGCCCATCAATAACTATTACAACCCTTCTCGTATCATGGTGCCAGAATACCTCTGCACCCAAAGCTTCGGCTGCAAAACGGATTGGTATTAGCGTCCGGTTTTCTATTACGACTGGCACAGTGTCCATTAGAGTAGTAGTACCATATATTCCATCTGTTATAAGCAATGACCCCAGTGCCATTTGAATCCTTCGTAAATCGTAGACATATGCAACTAAGAAAGTTCCGGTTTGTAGTTTTGTTGTGAATTCAAAAATACCAGATTCCACACAGAATATGCCGCCAAGATTTCTCCCATTATACACTATTGTTATGCGGTTTATGTTTATACCTGTCAAATCAAAACCGCTTAAATCCGCAAATATAGTGTAGTAAGTGTTTAAAGAGTCAATTACTTCCTCGCCAATCGTTATGGTGATTCCAGCAGTTACGAAAACGTTACCATCGCCTAATGTTTCCACAATGCTAATCACGATACTATTGCCTTCCAACTCCAACATCGCTACCAGATAATCAACAGGGAGTGTAATGGTTATTATACCTTTGGTCATACTTAAAGAGGCATCAGCTTCAATCAATGCTTCTATTGTTTCCCTCGAAAGAAGTAAGTCATTTATCTGATCCTCCAGATATAGCGTTGCTGTAGACTCCGCCTCACCTTCTGTCGATTGCAATTGCGACTGCACATTTGCATGATTTTCTGCTTCTGATGGTGGAGCAGGAGGAGTAGTCGCTGGGGGCGGAGATTGTGCGGGAATCTGTGTTGGAGAAGGTGTGCGCATTGGAGGTGGTGATGGTGAGGGTGTCTGTGCTGGTGGCTGCGTTGGTGAAGGGGATGGTGTCTGCGTCGGGGATGGTGTTTGAGTTGGAGACGGTGTAGGTGTTGGGGAGGCAGCTCCCGGTGTATCTATCAACTCAATCTCATTACGGTCACGCACACGTATCCGGTTAATACCGGTGTCGCCAAACACTTCACCAATAGATGCAAGCCCCGCTACACTAACCCGCGCTCCTTCTACAACAAAGCTCAGGTCAACAAGAGGTGTAATATAACCGCGCATGTAAATTATTATTTCGTCGCTACCATGGCTAAGAATAAATTGTAGCATTAAATTACTTCCATCTGCTGCGCTTGGTTGCATCACGACATTGGACACAACACCTTCCACTTGTACCAGTCGGCCGATATTTGCAGGTGCGATTGCCGCTGCAATTGATATCTCTTGCGGGGCAATTGGATTAAGCGAACTATCAATAATCCTTATGCTACCGCCTTGGTGTACCGTAAGCTGGGTTTCACCTTGATAGGCACTTACAAAGCCGTGTGCCCGCACCCGTTGTCCTACAACCAAGCCAAGTGCATTATTCTCCGTTACCTCGAATAGATTGATACCGCCAGTTTCATCCTGGATATATATTGAGTTCATGAATCCTCTATTTTCGGCACTACCCACACCAGTAACCTGCAAGCCGGATGTCACGATACCTTCAATGGTAAACCATTGTCCGTGTTCTGCTTGGCGAACGGTGGCAATTGGTGTCGGCTCTATCGGTTCTGGAGCTACGCTACGCAACAGGTTTTCCGAAATAGTAAGGTTGGCATTGGGAAGTTGTCCGTAGAAGTCCAGTTCGGCCCGTACATCAAAATTGCTGAAGAAATTGGAGGCGAATACAACCACCGTACCATCGCCAACCTGTTGAGAAGCAGCTATTAAGTGCTGACCGGGATTTGTACCGCCTGCCGCTGGTCGCTGCCCGTCACCATTACCGATTGGCGGTGCAGGGGCTAATCCCAGAGTAGGATGCGCATAACGTGGAAATGCTGCGCCAGGAATCGGGAACTTTGTACGTCCAGCCCCTTGATTGGTATTGGAGTCCACTGTCCATGAAGCAGGATGAGCAAAGACCATTGGGTCAATGGCAAGTGGCAAGCTTCCGCCTGAGACAACGTAGTTGGATACATCTGTTGCATTTCGCACCATTGCGTATGGGTTGTTTACGGCATATAAGACACCTGTTGAGAAATTCCGATATAGTTGCCCCACACCTAAATTATCATGTTCCTGTGGAACAACACCCTGCATGAAGGGATTGTACAGGTTAAAGTTTTCAAGATACCGCAGGTTGTGTTGGTGGGCGGCTGTTGTTTCTCTAAAACCCATAGGTGCGCTGTGAGAAGCATCTCCTACACGTATATATGAACCCATTGCCGCAAGTAGACGGTTTAACTGATATGAAGCTGCTCCCTCAATGCCTGGTATGCTACCCTGCTGGTCATTGAAGTTACCAAAGCCAGCAACAGCAACGGTGCCGCCACTTGTAGCAAAATCAGCAACTGCATTGACAACCGCTGGGCTAAAGTTACGATGCACGCCTCTTTCCGGATCAGCAAGTACAGTCCCATGCCTGCTTGGGGATGAGAAGATTAGAAGCTGGAATCTTGGGTCACTAGCCGCATTAAGGATATCTTGCTCGGTGCGAAGTACCACCGTAACAAGATTCATGTTCGCAGCTACTTGGGCAAAGTTTGTGAATGAGTTTCTATACTGCCCATCAACATATTCGTTGAAATGAGCGGCATCTATTCCAATGAAACCGACTTCATTTGCATCTCGTACAAACAGATCAATGAAGCCATCATAAATGCGGTATGTCCCGTTTACATTAATAATTGCCCGTACATTAATATCATGTATCCCCGGAGCAATTGGTGTATAGATGAAATTGAGGCTTGGGGTTTCTCCAGGTCCAATAACTAGGTTTGGAGTTTGGGTGATAATTACTTCTCCGTTCACAATGTATTGAATGGTAGCAATTGTAACTGGTATATTCTCATCATTAAAGAAATGTGTAGTAAGAGTTAATGGCTCGCTGGTAACGGGCATGAACGTGCTGGATGTTACATCTGAAATACCGATTATCGGTGTTCTGCCAATCCACACAGGAGCGGTAACTGCGATTCTTTCCTGTCCCGCACTGTTCACAGCGATAACTCGTAAAAAGTAGTAACCAGGTTCTGGATTAGCCCTTGTCACACGGAACTCAGCAGTTTTGCCTACGGGTACGTCAAAATACTGAATGCCCCATGTCGGCTCAACGCCACCGTTAGTTACAAGAGATATCCTTGTGATAGTGTAATTATCCCTTGGCCTTATGGCATTGTTTTCGACCCTTGGCGTTGCCGGTACATAGACATCCGCATTGAAATTAGCCGTAGCAGGCACGTTATGCATAATCGTACCCATAGGCTCGTTATTTACATAATAACGGATTTCCATGTCGCGGATTTCTGTAGAGTATACTGCCCTGTCACGGAAAGCCTGCCACATACCCTCGTAGGTGAAGTTATTCGTGTAAATTGCTACTCGGCCCTCGTTGGACCAGCCAAACAGCCCTCTATGGTTATCTTGTGAGTTAACCGGGGCAAGTAGCCATCCACGATCCAAAGCCAGCGTAAATTGCTCATAGGCCGGGAAGTATCCACCCGTACCGATTGCACCCTCGCCATTAGCGACTTCGATTAGGGGGATGCGTAGTGCTATTTCCGGGTCAAAATGGGCGAAGTTATTAAAGTTGCCAAAGGTCGTACCCGGATGATTAAACATAGATACGGACTCAGGTGTGCGTCGCAATAGCTCATAATAGCGTAGTAACCTTTCGTCATTATTATTTATATTTAGATAGGAATTGTTACGGCATACCCATCCTGTGGTGTTAAAAGTATTAATATGACCTGGTCCGCCTGCCCATGTAAACTCAAAGCCATTGGTGGCAAGGAAGGGGGTAGCCCTTAAATGGTTATCCGCCATTGATGCGACTGCGGCTGCTCGGCCACGATCCCAGCGGTAGCTGCCTGTGGCTTGATAATCCCTGAGATTAAACACATCAGGCCCGTCGCTTGCACTAGCCCTTACTCCGCTTCCGGGAGATGTAAAACCCCAGTCAAACCAGTTGCTGTGGTCAGACAAAGCAAAGAAATCCAATCCTGCAATATCCCTTGCTTCCGCAAAAGCAGCCTCGGGTGTGCCTATTCCGTCCGACATGGTTGTATGGGCATGAAGCTGGCCGAAGAATATCCCTTCGCCACCTACTTGCCTCTCAGTAAAAGTAAGTTCCAATACTTCACTGTCCAAGAAGCCGTCAGCCCTAGCAACGGCTTCAATGTTTATCGGAAGCATGGACGTTGTTATGAGAATGCCATCATTATATTCGTTTTCTGGGAGTACAGTTTCTCCGGGTGTTCCTACATTGGTTGTTATAGTGTAGAAAATAGTCGCATTCGTTGTAGTAGTAGTAAGTGTCAGTGTAGTACCAGGGCGAATACTGCCGGATAAATGACTTGGTATAACATTTGCCACTGAAGCTTGTATATACGTGAAATATCGGGCCTCCGTTTCGTATTCCCATCCGATGCCGGAAACATACGGCGGTAGTACGGAAAATGCACGTATAACAGCAGTAAAATCTTCCAGTGGGTCGAAGTCTGCGGCGGTAAGCGTTACCTCCGCTGTGTTGGTATCGGATGTTGTATATGGGCCTCCATTAACGCTAAACATAATGCGACCTGCTGCCGGGTTAGCAGAAAGAGTTATCACTGTATCAGCAGGAATTACGCTGCCCGAAGCAGGATTAGCGGAAACATCGGTAACAGGCGGCGGATCCGCCTCAACAACCACTGCTTGAAGCAACTGTACGGCAGTTCTTCCGGTTGTCCATTGGCCTACATGTGCCTGGACTACTCTGATCCAATCCCCGGTTTGAATGCCTTGGGGCAGTGACTCACCATCAGCCAGCCGCAGTTCGATTCTTGTACCGCTTGGGCACAAGATGAAATGTGTACCCACAGGTGGAAGACCGCCAGCCACTCCCGACGGCACACCATCATCGCGATGATGAAACTGCACACGCGCCAGTGAAACCCGCATCGCCCAATAATTTGGAGCAGCAAGGTCTTGTACCCGTGGTACCACTGCAATATCAGGGTCGGCAAGGCCAAGAGAGATAGGATGGACTCCGGCAGAAACGCCGGTAGATAGCTGGTTCATCCCATGAGGGGTTGTGCCTCTGGTACCTGTTGCACGCACCCTATGACCAACAAGGTCAACAAACTGGTTTTCTGGAATGGCTGTTCCGCCCCACAGTACTATACCGTCATAAGGGCCGGTTCCATCCATTATCCAAAGGTTGCGGGCATCATTTCCCGATGTGCCGAAGGTGACAACGGCATAGCCCTCTACTGTAAAAGTGCCGGTGCTTGCCGCGTTTACATAGCGGATAGGTGTGATATTGCTGGCATGGAAAGTAAAGGTGTTTGTCCCGGATACCTCGCTGCCAAGCACTGCATAAGCCTCTATCGTTGCGGTATTACTTGAGCCGGAAAAATCATTGATTGTTACTGTTGCAGGATTAGAAGATGTCTGCCAAGCTCCATCATTAACACGGTATCGAATGTCAGCGGCTGTTGTTGCCGACGTTAATGTGATTGTAGCACCGGTGTTGAGCGTTGCGCCTGTGGCTGGATTTGAAGTTACAGCGGCTACACCAGATGGTGCCGAAGTTAATTCTATTCGTTCGGCATTGTTGATGCTTGTCATGTTTGTGGTTGCAGGTTCATTAAAGGTTGAAGAGTATATTTGATGAGTGGCATTAAAATACAGTATATGCCCACGATGTACATAAACCCATGAGTTGTTTTGCGCACCGTTAAGTGCTGCTGGGACACTAAGATTTGTACGCAGTTCGGTATTTGAACCCATAAGAGTATGGTTTTGCACACCGGCGCCAGCATTTCTTGTAGCAATTTGCAGAGGCTCGTTTATTGATACGAGCATTCCTTGGAATCCCGTACTAGCTTGAGCAAGAGTTATAGATATGGGGGTGATTTGCGCAATCGTGCTGTTAATGACATAAGGTGTAACAGCACTTGCTGTTTGATTGTTTGTGGCGTTTATCCTAAGATGCCCTTGCAATGTGCGTACATATCCCGATACTCTTACATGCTGCCCGATAAAGCCACCGGCACCTGCTATTTGCACAAGGATACCGTCGTTGGGGCCACTGGCATTAGTTGCTTGCAAAAATGCGACATTTGCGGCCTGCGAACCTGTGATATAGCCTTCAACGGTTACATACGTCCCAATAGTTGAAGCACGGGCTTGAGAAATCGAAATTATAGTAGAACCGCTTGCCCCAGCCGACTCTCCACTTATGACTATATTATTGATTTGGTGAGTACCGCCGGAAACATGCTGTTCATCAGCAGCAAAAGTGCCTGTTCCGGCTCTTACCGATATGTTGGATGTCATCCGCCAACGAAGAAGCAGTGTCTGTTGGTCTGCTGCCGAAGCAGGCAGCACTACAGAAAATTGATTAGCTGGGAAGGTCATAGGCGGATTAGATGTACCATCAAGGGAAATTTGAATGCCAGTATGAGCATTATTCCAAGTTGTTCCGCCATCGGCACTAAACTCAAGCCTAAAATCCCTGGGCCCTGTACCGGTGGACCGCATACCCCATGAAACTGATATATCGGTATAGCCCTTTGTAGATATGCTGGTTTGCCACCATGCATTGTTTCCTAGCCCGTTAAGGCCGCTGCCGCCACCATTTGGGTTTATTACATTTATTCCGCCTGAAACCCCATCTAAATCGCGCGGCTGTGCCTCGCCGTCAACGATAAATTGTAATAGAGCAGGGCCACCGCTATTGGTATTTACAGATCTGTTTACAATGATTCCAGACGCATTAACAGCGGCGTTATTGGCAAACTCCCATGCCGCAATTGTTGAAAGTGATAGGGCTGACGGGGATGTAACGGCTTGCTGGCGGATAGCGTCTACTTCCCAATCCGGCACAATGTTATCATCACTGTACAATGTTCCGGTCAAGTCAATAATCTCATTCGACCCACTCACTCCGTTGTCATACGCAAGTGCAGATATAGGTGTAAGAACCTGTAAGATCAGCACAAGTGCGAGTAGTAAGGCCAATTTTCTACGGGCTTTGCTTGTAATATTCGTGTTCATAAAAAGTTCACTCCTCTAAAATGTATAATCCTAACCTCTGATAAATTTTAACTGTTTCCTTCATCTCCCTTCCTATTTTTGAATTTACGTAAAAAAGCCCTATCTTCCGAAGCCAGCACAGACGCAAAAAACGCCGTGATGGGTACAGTCAAGACAAGGCCAATGCTGGCAGAAATACCTTGGATTATTTCAACAGCCAGCAAGTTCATATTTATAAACCGTAAATACGGTAGCTGATACAATGCAATAACAACCATAACCGTTAAAGAACTACCAGCGAAAGCCAAAATCAAGGTATTGGACATAGTTCCTATTATGTCACGTCCAATGTTCATGCCACTTTTAAATAGCTGGTGCATATTAAGAGATGGATTGACTTCCTTCATTTCAAATGCGGATGAGGCAATAGTCATACTTACATCAATCACTGCCCCCAATGAAGCGATTATAATTCCGGCAAACAACAATAATGGCAATCGGATAGCGATATCTCGTCCACCTTGATGCATAATTTCTTGAGCATGATCTAAGTGCATACCGGAAATATGTGCAAAGCGGCCTGCCAGCAAACTAACCACCCCGGCAATAGCTACACCCAACACAGTTCCACTTATTGCGGCAGTACTCTTTCTGCTGATATCGCCCACTAGCAGAATAGAAAATACCGCTGTCAGTGCCGCTGTAGTAACAGCCATTAACACTGGGTTGCGCCCTGCTAATATTGTAGGAATCATAAAGAACACTACAACTGATAAGGTAAAGATTAATGACAATACTGCGTATAACCCCTTTTTTCTGCCCACAGCAAGTAAAACCAACGCAAAAAGCCCGGCAAAGGCATACAAAAACCCGCTTCGAGAATGTCCAAATGTATCAATATGTATGACATTCCCGTCGCGGGCGTTGATGTGAAACAACATTTCCATGTTCTCTTGCGCCTTGTGATTAAAAAAACGACTTAAAGTGTTTTCAATTCTAAAGTGCTGACCTGCAAACTCACCCGATAGAATTTCAATCTCTAAAACCTGCCGACCCAGATGCAAGTTCTCTATAGATGGGTCAGGTGAAAGAAGGGTATTATCAACAGAAAGCACGCGACCCCTTTGTACATTAAGGGAGTCGTCACGACCTAAGTTGGCAAGGAAGCCTGACCGCATTGCTATTACAATGCAAAAGGAGAAACCTAGAAAAGTAATCAACAACCGCCGATTAAAAAGTATCCTCTTAATATCCATGCAGTGCTACCCCTCATTCATATCATTGCTTATCGGCACATTTATGCGGATGAGATGAAATCCGTAAAATAGAACGCCTCAAATCATTAGCAATGTATCAGGGGTTTGTAAAGAACATATCAACATTATGTTAAATTTGCGTAAAATGCAGGGCAAACGCATGAAACAAATAAAAGTCCTCAGATGTGGTTAGAGTGAGATATGTTTTGTTCGTGTTTTTCGTGGTTTAATGGTTTTCATGCGTTTGCCCTGGTTAGTCAATGGAGAAACACATACCACCTTAAACAATTTAGTCCCGAAGAAGACATGGACAAATCGGATAAATGGCGTTACACTTCACCTACACGTGCTGTCCTGCTTCCTTTCAAGCTCTTAATGAATTGAAAGAAGAAGGCTCTATTGCCGCAAAACACGCAAGATACAACAAAAACCGTCGCATTTTGGTAAATGGTATACATGGGGTTGATTTTGCAACTCTGTTATCGGATGACATGCAAGCGTCAATCTTAGCTTCATTTTTATATCCAAACAAGAATTTTGAGTTTAAGTTATTTTATTAGACTGTTAAGGCCAAAGGCTTTGTACAGTTAAAAGGAGAAGCAATGCAAACTGAATACACATATTCTACATATAGCAAGCGCATCGGCAAGCAGAAGAGCATTGCCTTGATTGCCCACGATAATAAAAAATCTGAAATGGTTGAGTGGGCGAAACAAAACAAAGAAGTGCTTCAAAGGCACTTTTTATGCGGTACAGGCACTACAGTAAGATTAATTGCAGAAAGCACGTCTCTGCCAATAACCGCATTTAAAAGTGGCCCGTTGGGCGGCGACCAACAAATTGGCTCTCGTATTGTAGATGGGGACATCAATATGGTGGTTTTCTTTTGGGACCCATTGGAGAGTCAAGCGCATGACCCCGACATTAAGGCATTGCTCAGAATAGCCGTTGTATACGATATTCCAATAGCAACGAACAGAGCAACCGCTGATTTCTTGTTGACTTCGCAATTCATGGATAATGAGTATCGGATTGAGGACATTCAATCAGCAATTCATTTAATAAGAAGTTGAGGCATTCTATAAATTTGCTATCCGAAAGATTTGTACTTCATCTGGTCAAAATATCGCAAACATTATCGGAACCTTGAGCAAAGAAAAAAGGCTGCCACAATCGTTAGCAGCAGCCCTTAAACTATGTCACGGCTTTACCTATAAATATGTCACCTAATAGTAAAGGCAAATCATAATTAACTAAACATATCGGATGCGTGAGTATAAGTTACAAATACACGCGAAATCGTTCCATCAAGGAAGCTATTTTGATAACCCACAATAAAGTACCAAGTATCGCCAGCTGCGGTGGTTACAATTACAGCACGTCTGCTTCCATCCCACTCTACCAATGCGTCATGGGCTGCAGCAACAGCATACATGGGTACAAATGCAACACCATCTACATAACGGCGAACAATGGAATCCAGTGGGCTAGGAGTTGTATCGGGCAACTGTTCGGGTTCTTGCGTAACATCGCCTGCGGCAACATTAATAATTCTACCCTCAATACCGATATTGCTGATATCATGGGCAGCCATATATTCAATCAACAGCTCGTCTAGCGTACCGCCTTCTGCCAGCACAGGTAAATCAATAAATACTGTGTAATCATCCCCGCCCACTGCTGTAAAGTTATTGATAACAAGTGTATAAACGGTGGTGTTATCGTTTCTGCCTAGGTTTGTGCCGTCATCAGCAGTCACGCTTCGCACACGTTCGCCTTCTGGGGCATCTTGGTCAAACACAAAAGAGAAGCCAGAAACCTGCGGAAACCTTCCGTGACCGGGGCTTGATACGCCGATTTCTAATGCTTCCCATAATTGAGCAGGTGTTATTTCAATAACTACTGCATAATTAAAGAAAGCAAGTACGGCAATTATGTCGCCTTTGGTAATATCGCCAGCATGTATATGGTAGCGTATGCCACCACTGTTTTGCAATGCAAAATCAGCACCCATAGCCCAACGGTTGGCATCCGCTATAAGGTTACCGATAGGTACTTCTTGGGACCTAAGAGCTGGGCGGTGTTCCGGGTCATCTCCGAAAAGGGTAATGGGGCTATAGCCTACCACCTCATTAAGTATTTCCCCCAATTCCTCTTCCATTCTATCAATCATTGCTGTTATTTCGTTTATCGGAGCAAAGTCTTCTGACATTTCTCTGTCGATAAGTGATGCTGTCCGTGATATAACCTCGCCGTTGTAAACAACAATATCAACAACACCCACATACTGACCATGGGCTCCGGCTTGGGCTATAAGTACATCTCCTACCCAGTAGCCATCATCTAAGCGTGAATGGCTATGTCCATCAATAAGCACATCAATTTCGGGAACCGCACGGGCAACTTCACGCCCCCATGCACTGCCACTTACTCCAAGGTGGGCAAGAGCCACAATGACATCTACCTCAGCCGCTTGCAGTGCCGCAACAGAATGCTGGGCAGCCTCTATTGGATCGCCAAAACTCAACCCTTCTACGCCTACTGGGTTTGTAACGCTGGGCGTACCGGGGTAAACAAGACCAAAAAAGCCAACACTAACTCCATCAACTTCAACAATACTATAGGCGTTGAAAGCTGACGAGCCATTATCCCATGTCAGATTGGCGGCAATAAAATCAAATTCCGCATAGGTTTCCATTTGAAGCAACCAATCCATTCCATAGTTAAAGTCATGGTTGCCAGGTGCAAAAAAACTGTACCCCGCCGCATTCATAAGCTCAATAGCATTTGCACCTTGGTTGAAGGTCACAAAAGGCAAGCCATGAATTGTGTCCCCTGCATCAACTAAAATGGAGTTTGGGGTGGCGGCATGAATAGCCGCGATTGTATCCATACCGATTGCCGTACTGCTGCTCACGAACCTGCCGTGCAGGTCGTTTGTGTGCAGGATTGTTATGGTTGTGCTTTCCTCTGGGGTGGTTGTCGCTGCGTAAATGGTTATAGCACTAACATTTACGAGCATCAACAACGCTACAAGAACCATTCCAATTCGCTTCATTAATATTCTCCTTTTTAAGTAATGTATCAGCATAGCTGACCGTTGAAACTATAACTGATATGTAACAAGCTAGTGTAAAACTTTCGCTAAATTTCGGTAAAACTTCGGTAAAATATAATTTGTCACTGATGCCACTAAGGAAACTTACATAGATTTTACATAAACTTGACTTCTATTTCACATTAAACCGATATGATATGCATGAAAAGATAGTTGTGGGAGGGGTAATATGGTGTCAGTTAAAGGGTACTGGAAGGTTCAGCTAGTTTGTCTTATCATTTTAGTGGTCATGGTTACGGCAGTATGGAGAAGTGTCGGCAATCAAGAATCAGACTTAATTTCTGGAAGCAATTATTATTTGGGTGAATATGCAAGACACACAAGCACAGGAACACTCCATAGCGAACTAACTAGATTTGAATTTTCAATGTTTGAGCCAGCAGTTTTTCTTGTTGACGGCGAACATATGCCTGTTGATGGAGTGTTAGTTGCGCTGAACGACTCTGATATCCCAGATTCAATTACTGGAAGCTGTAATAAACCCAATTGTAATGGGGCGTTCGAGTGGGTGGTTGCCTGGATTTCATGGTTTCCAAGCACACAACAGGAATACATTCTTTCTCCTTTGGACATTGACGAGCTATTTTACTGGGCTGGTACAGGTAGCTTAGTTTGTGTATCGTGCAGCGCATTTCATGGTTCGGGTAATTTCTCTGTTCAGGAATGGATCAGGGCTGCAAGCTACAAATAGTAAGATTATAAACGAATTAAACACAAGTCAATACGTTAAGCGTATATCCAGTATAAGGTAATATATTGAGTAGGATACGAAAAATATCCTGCTCTTTTTATGATAGAAGAAAATATGCAAAAATCATAGCATGTAATTATCCTAGCTGTCGCTGCTTGCAGCATGTTCCGCTTAAATTTTACATAATTCACACATAAATTTTACAAATACATGCTATTTTGACAAAGGAGGTGTTTGGTATGGTTTATGGGCTGATGACTCGTTCACCAGTCTGTCTGCCGAATGTATTATTAATTTAGTATATGGAAAGGGTGGACAAATGATAGATGAAAATTGTTCTTAGGGATGTTCAAAAATCGTTCGGTTCCACGGTTGTCATTGAACATACCAATGAGATAAGTTTTGAAAGCGGAAAAGTAACAACATTGCTTGGTCCTTCTGGTTGTGGCAAAACAACACTTTTGCGCATGATTTCTGGATTGGAAACACCAGATTCAGGTGAGGTATGGTTCGATGATACATGCGTTTTCTCTGCAAAAAACCGCATGAACATTACACCAGACCAGAGAGGGCTTGGTTTTGTATTCCAAGATTTTGCGCTATGGCCCCACATGACTGTGTACGAAAACGTGGCATTTGGTCTGCGTGCCAGAAAGCAAAAGGAAAACCTAAAAGAACGCATAGCCAATGCACTTGAAGCCGTGAGGCTTAAAGGTCTTGAGGAGCGATACCCGCACCAGCTTTCCGGTGGACAGCAACAGCGTGTCGCCTTTGCCAGAGCCATTGTTATTAAGCCAAGATGTATTTTATTTGATGAGCCGCTTTCCGCATTGGATGCGATTTTGCGAGATGAGATGCGCACCGAGCTTAAAACATTGGTGAATCAACTTGAAATTACGGCAGTATTTGTGACCCACGACCAAACTGAGGCTATGAGCATGAGCGACACAATTATGGTCATGAACAAGGGGCGGGTGGAGCAAGAGGGTTCGCCCGAAATGATATACCATAATCCTGCATGTCCTTTTGTCGCACGGTTTGTGGGGCGCTCTAACTGGATTGGAAAGGATAGGATGTTCCGTCCAGAATCTTTGTTTTTAACGCAGACAGAAGACGCTGTGGAGTATCGCATGTCTGTCCAATCGGTACAATTTTTAGGTAATGTTTATGAGCTTTGCCTATCATATGGTGAAAATCGCTGGTATGCACTGTCTGCGGTGAAGCCGCAGGAAAAAGAAATATTAGTTTATGTTAAAGATGAAAACATACTAAAATTTGCCATCTAAGTGATGGTCTAGGAGGATGAATCATATGCAGTACAAAAAACTTATTCTACTAATTTTAACCATTGCTCTTCTGTTAATCGTGGGGCTTGCCGCATGTAGCACAGACACAGAAGAACCTAACACATCTACGCAAGCCACCTCTACACCTGAAACAACACCAGATCCAACACCGGAACCCGCACCGCCAACAGAGCATGAAGCAGAATCCGAACAAGATGAGCCAGTGCAAGAAGAGATAAGTAGTTTTGAGGGACTGTCCGGGGTAGTTTACGTGTATATGCCAAGTCCACCTGCCCTTGCGGACAGGCTTGCTGAAGCTTTTTCGGCACTAACCGGTGTAGAAGTGCGGACATTCATAGGCACAACCGGCGAAATACTTGCAAGACTTGAAGCAGAATCAGCCAACCCTATTGCTGATGTTGTTATCCTTGCCTCGTGGTCAGACGGACTTTCTCTTAGAGAAGGCGGTCAATTGTTGTCTCATACTCCGGCAGGTGCCGGGTTATTACACCCAGGGCTTATTGATTCCCAAAATACTCTTTTTGGCATGAGTGCGTCCGCTGTAGGCGTTGTTTATAATACATTGCTAATCCCTGAGCTTTCCGCCTCTTGGGAGGAACTAGCCAGCGAGGAATTCCGTGATCAACTCGCATTCCCTTGCCCCGAAAGATCGGGCTCAGCCAGCGATTTTCTATCCGGTTTTATTAACAACAGAGGTGAGGCTGCCGGATGGGCAACTTGGGAAGCGATGGCCGACTATGGCATGATAGTACCCGGAGCAAACGCCGCCGCGTTGGAAGCTGTAATAACCGGTTCAAGAGGTATTTTGGTTGCTGGCGTGGATTGGAATGCATTTGCCGCAATAAATAGAGGCGAACCAATTAACTTCTATTACCCTGAAGAAGGAACGGTAGTGAATCCACGCCCCGCAATGATATTACAAACCAGCCGGAATCTTGAAAACGCAAAGGCATTTATGGATTTCATGTTAACTGACGAAGCTCAGCAGATGATAGCAAGCGCATTCTTAATACCAGGACGCAGTGATGTGCTAAGTACCTATAGGCCAAACATGGCGGACATGACAGTGCTTGACGTTGATTGGGATTGGATGATGCAGCATTCTACCGAGATTTCTCAAAGATTTAACGAGCTGATGGGAGCTAATTAATGTTAAAACCCATGGCAGATAAAATGCTAAGTTCAAAAAAAGTCCAGGCATATGGGGCGATAATCCCCATATGCCTGGTTTTGTTGGTGCTTGTAATCATACCTTTGATTGTTGTTTTTATGCGCTCAGTTATTATAGATGGCAGCATTGATTTTTCTTTGCTGATTAATACAGTCACTGACACAGGCAATGTAAGAACAATTGCCAACACGCTGATTCTGGGTGTCGCTGTGGTAATATGCTCGACGTTACTTGCCCTGCCACTGGCATTCCTTACAGCGCGTACCCAAATAGCAAATAAAAAATGGCTGGACATTGTTTTGATGATTCCCTTTATGACACCGCCATACATAGCATCTATGGGATGGATACTGTTCATGCAAAGGCGTGGATTGTTTCAACAGTTGTTTCCTTTTACGGGGGAAGCATCTGAGAGGTTTTTTTCATTTTGGGGCATTGTGCTGGTAATGAGCTTGCATTTATTCCCCTTCATTCTTGCAATCTTGAAAAACGCATTGCTTAATATAGGGGCGAGTTTAGAGGAAAGTGCTACCATTTTTGGTGGTGGATTTTTCTATCGATTACGTCGTGTCACGCTGCCGCTAATCAGCGGTAATTATGCCCTTGGCGCATTGCTGGTTTTTATTAGAGCCATATCCGAATACGGCACACCCGCCACATTAGGTAGACGAATTGGCTTCCCCGTGTTTGTTACGGAGATTCATCATAATGCCACCATTGCCCCTATTAATTTTGGGGCAGCGGCCAGTCTTTCTAGTATTTTGATTTTGATTTGCATGGTAGTTTGGTTTATCCAAAATCATGTTACGGCAAAGAACTCATATAAGCTGGTAGGTGGCAAAGGTTCTCGCAAGATTTTCAATAAACTTAGTGGTGGAAAAGCTGTAGCGGCGTGGATATATATTATTATTTTGCTGGTAGTAGCCATAGGCATTCCGTACTTTGCTGTTACGATGACTTCCTTTATTCGGTTAAGGGGTTTTGGGATGGCGGCAGGTAACTTTACCCGTGACCATTACATCAACCTATTCGTAGACAACCCCAGAAGTATGCAGGCTTTTAGAAACAGCATTTTCTTAGCCTTTACATCTGCCACCATCAGTGCTGTGTTGGGTACGGCTTGCGCTACTATCATACATCATTCAAAAACCCGTTTCCGAAAAGTGTTGCATGTTTTGGGGTTAATGCCCGATATGATGCCAAATATTGTGCTGGTCATTGGTATCATGATTTTTTGGAACTCGGTATTTCATATAATCCCGTTGTACAACAGCATTTGGATTATGGTACTTGCATTTGTTACGTTATTTTTACCCATTACGATACAGTATGTGGTATCGGCTTATTCTCAAATTGGAGAAAATTTAGTTTGGGCAGGAAAAGTTTTTGGGGGTAGGCCAATTTACGTTTTCCGCCGAGTTACCTTGCCTTTACTTGCGCGAGGTATTTTTGTAGGTTGGATGATGACGTTTATCATCTCTTTCCGTGAATTGGTTGCAGCAAGTATCATCTCTCCGCCAAACACATTGGTTATATCCACATTTATTATGCGTGAGTTTGAACAGGGTAGCGTCTCTGCTGGTATGGCTATGGCAGTTGTTAGTGTTATATTTACAACAGGAGCACTTGTATTAATAAATTGGTTTTTACTTAGGGATAAAGGGGAGAAATCATGAAGCTGACGGTAGCAGGCGGCGTTGGAGAACATGGGAGAAATTGCTTTTATGTTGAGAGTAGCACAGGAGCTTTTTTGTTGGATTGCGGAACTATGCCGGGGTCAGACGAACCATATCCCAGATTAACAGACAATCAGATTAAGTCTGTTAAATGGTTATTTATCAGCCATTCTCATGTCGATCATACAGGTGCATATGATTGGTTATGTAAGCACGGGTTTACAGGACGTGTCGTTCTTACTAAAGAGACTTCTAAACAAGTGCCATTTTCCCCTAAGTGTGTATGTTTAATTGACGAGCTAACACCTGCATTGTTGAATTTTAATTTAGATAAAGGTTTATCTGTGCTGTGGGGGAAAAGTGGTCAATGTGCCGGTAGTGTTTGGTACAGGATAGACTCAAATGGTGAGAGCATTCTTTTCAGCGGGGATTATATCGAGGATACGCTAGTGTATCTATGTGACCCGATTCGCGATATTACGGCAGATATAGCTATATTGGATAGTGCATACGGTGATGCTGAATACACACATGCTGATTATTGTGCGGCGTTAGTGAATACGATTATGGATTATATTAAGCAAAAGAAAACCGTTCTATTTCCTGTACCTAAATTTGGGCGAGGACTTGAATTGTTGGTTCTCCTGTACAAGCATTTCACAAGGATTCCCATAAAATTAGATGAACATTTGAAGAAGGAGTTATCTCGGGTGGATGACTTTTCAGAATGGATTAAACCAGCGTTTCTTGCTGATATCAAAAATATACCATTTTCTGATGTTGGAGAGACTGGCTTTATATTCATCAGCGACCCACAATTGAAAACATCTGCGGGGCAAGATATGGCCAAGGAGATAATCAATAGGCGAGGGAAAATCATAGTGACTGGTCATGCAGACGCAGAAAGCTACAGTGAACATCTTCTGAAATCTGGACAAGCGACTCCTTTGCGCTACCCAGTACATTTGAGCAATGCTGAAAGAAATGGATTGGAGTGTGCTAACTCTTTTGTAAAAGTTGTCGGATACCACCATTAGGCATTGAGTTTACCCATAAGAATGAAGTGTTTTCTGCTATAGTATTAATTTGTTTGAAGGATTAAAAATTTAATTCCTCAAAGAATACCATATAGCACCTTGGGCAACTTAACTCCAAGGTGCTATTTTTATGCCAACAAAGAGCACCATATCTTTCGGGCTGGTGCATATTCTACACTTTACGACCCTAGACTAAGTAAATCCTGTTTGTAAGATTACTGTAAGATTGACATGATATACTTATGCAAAGGGGTGTTTTTGTGGAGATAAAAATTTTAATAGTTGAAGATGATATACATATCCGAGAAACACTTAAAGCATATCTGATTGATGCGGGGTATAGCGTTGATACTTGCGCAGATGGTAATAATGCTTTAGAAAAATTTTACGATAACCAATTTCATCTTGTTATTTTGGACATTATGCTCCCCGGTGTAAACGGACATGAACTTTTGATAGAGTTGCGCAAATTACATGATACTCCTGTCCTTATGATGACGGCATTAGATGATGACACAAACGAAATAAAGGCGTTTACTAACGAAGCTGACGATTATGTTACAAAGCCATTTACTATCGAAATTTTATTAAAACGCACAGAAGCCTTGTTGCGGCGTAGTGGTCTTCTTAGAAGAGAAGTCTGTTTTGGGAAGCTGACACTATACCCCGAAACATACAAAGCCGAATATGACAGTGTAGGCATTGGGCTGACAACGAAGGAATTTGATATTCTATTGTTACTGATCCAAAACAAAAATAAAGTTCTGTCCCATGAGGGACTCCTTACTAAAATATGGGGATATGACTTTGAGGGCGGCGATGGCATCGTCCATGTCAATATAAAACGCTTGAGGGACAAGCTCCCTGTAAAGATCATTAAAACAATAAAAGGTGTGGGGTATTGCTTAATGGGGGTCAATGATGAAGAATAGGTTTTTTGGTATTTACGCTAAAGTATTTTCATATACAATCCTCATTCTTGTAGTTGTTATCGCTGTATCGGCGGCGTTTTTTTCAAACCAAATCAGCGAGATAATGCAAATGATGGAGCGGCAACAATTAACAAATATTTTTACTCCATTACTTGAAGGAGTCGAAAATAAGACAACTGACGAAATAAAAATCTTTGCAGAGGAGTTTCACCAAAGAAATGCTTCCGTAGAGTTTAGTATCATTGCGGAAAATGGTGAGATAGTTTTTCAGACAAGAAATGCCGCCTCGCTAAACTTTGGAAGCGCTGGCGATGGACAGCAGGCTGTCTTTTTTGGAGTACGGCCAATAGATAATAATGTTCAGTCAACAGAGCCTTTATCAAATGGTATGACAATTTATATGGCAAACGTATCATCTGAGGGTGTTGTGTATAACGAGTTTCTGCAAAGAACAATTACCGTATTACTGGTGTTGTTTGCAATAGGCGCATTTACGGCGGGTATTTTCGCTTATCGGATAGCCAAGCCAATTAAAAATATTGCCCATGACACAAAGCGAATGGCAAGTTTAGAATTAGTACCGCCGCCTATCCCCCGTGGTGATGAAATAGGGCATCTTGCCAATGATGTTTATGCAATGTACGAAGCACTTAGGAATGAAATTGAACGAGTGCGCGAGATGGAGGAAAATCAAAGATATTTCTTCTCGGCGGCTTCTCATGAATTGAAAACGCCTATTGCGTCAACTCTAATTCTTTTACAAGGAATGTTGGACAACATTGGGGATTATAGTGACCATCCAAAATATTTACTGGAATGTATTAAGAAAATGAAAACACAGAGCAAAATGATTTCTGAAATATTAGATATCGTTCGCTTGACTGATGGCACAATTATACCTAACTACGAAAGAATAGAAGTAGGTGCGGTCATAAAATCCGTTGCCGCTTCACATCAAACATTGGCCGAATCGAAAGAGCAACGGCTTCACATCAATATCCCTGATGCTTTGTCCTGTAAAGCCGACTTACTTATGTTTACCCGTGTTCTTTCAAATGTAATATCAAACGCAATACAAAATACCCCGGAGCATGGAGAAATCTGTATATGGCACAAAAAAAATAACAATGAATCTGCTCGATTATATATTTTGAATAAGGGAGCTAGTATTGAAGCAGTGGCACTTTCAAATGTGTTTGAACCTTTTTATCGGGAAGATAAAGCAAGAAGCAGCGAAGTTAACCGCAGCGGGCTTGGTCTTACTATTGTCAAAAAAACGCTGGATTGTATGGGGATTGAATTTTCTCTTGAAAATACGAATGATGGCGTTTGCTTTTGGTTAGAACTGCCCGTATACAAAGAATAGATAATCAAGGCACAAGCACAAAACGTCGGACAAAATTTTCCGGCGTTTTGTGTTTGTAAGATTGGTGTAAGGTTGGGGTGCTATCATTTACAATGTCAAATCAAATCTAGGAGGAAATGTAAATGTACATTATCCAAAACGCACTAAAAAATGTGGTGCGTAACAGGGGTAGGAATATCCTATTAGCGGCGATTACACTCGCTATTATTACCACAACGGTAGTGACGTTAATGATCAGCAACACATCAGACAGAATCATTGACGAGTATAGAGCCTTGTTCGGCACAGAAGTAACCATATCTCGTAACTTGGAAAGATTTATAGAGATGCGTAACAGAGGGGAAGCCGAGAGAGGAATAACGATAACACATGAGCAATATATCGCATTTGCACAGTCAGACTTGCTACATCACAGCGTTCTTATGAACACGGCTATGGTAAATAGCGAAACAGTAACCGCAGTTGGTCAGACCGATGCTGTAATGGGAGGAGGCGGATTTGTTACTCCTCCAACTATGATGCTGCAAGGTGATAACTGGGTTGACTTTGCAAATGGTTATAGGCTTGTTGTCAATGGAAGAATGCCCGAACAAGCGGGTGAAGCTATCATCAGCACGGAGTTAGCAGAGCTAAATGATATATCCGTCGGTGATACTATGAGGTTATATGGCGTGGTAATGGAGCAGGCTGCGGCATTTGCTAGTCCAACTATCTATAACCTTACTGTTACAGGCATTTATTTCAGCGAAGATGAGGTTAATGACGGGTCTATAGCATGGGGTGGTACGATAACAAACCGCCATAATGAAATTTTGACTGTTTTTGATACGATTGATAATGGTTCGGCTGGCACTTCATTGATTGCGACATATTTTCTTAGAAATCCTTCTTACTTGGAAGCTTTTGACCAAGAATTAAGAGAAAAGGGATTGCACCCCTTGTTTGATGTTTCGACTGATATAGAAACCTATAACGCCATAGTCGGTCCGGTCGAGGGTATGCGCGATATCATCACAACTTTTATGATAATCGTTTTGGTACTTGGCGCAATAATACTCATTCTCTTATCATCAATCGCTATAAGAGAGCGAAAGTATGAAATAGGTGTACTGCGTGCAATGGGAATGAAAAAAGCGAAAGTTGCATTGGGTTTATGGTTTGAAATGGTTTTTATCACTATATTTTGTTTGATTATTGGAATCGGAGCGGGTTCGATTATTGCACAACCAGTATCTAATACTTTATTAGCACAGCAAATCGAAAACGCACAAAGATTACAAGAAATGGGCGGTGGTTTTTTTACTATGCAAATAGGCGAACAATCGAGAACGGTTGACACCACCCCGATTGATGAAGTAATTGTCTCGATTGGCGTTGATACTATGCTTCAAATTATGCTTATATCATTGCTCCTTGCATCCGTGACCGGTTTTGGTGCAATCATCAGAATAACAAAATACGAACCGATAAAAATACTTATGGAAAGGAATTAGGTGGGAGTATGAGCGTCTTAACTCTAAACAATGTTACTTATAAATATGATGGTACAAAGAAGAATGTCTTAAAAGGCGTTAGTGCATCATTTGAAGCTGGGAAGGTATATGCTATTGTCGGTAAATCCGGCTCTGGTAAATCAACCTTGCTATCGTTAATTGCGGGATTAGACATTTGCACGGATGGTAAAATCCTGCATGGCGAAAGCGATTTGAAAGAAATTGACAGGGATGAGTATCGGGCAAAAGGAATAGGTGTCGTATTTCAAGCCTTTAATCTCATTACCAACTCGACTGCCATTGATAATATCGTGCTGTCTATGCAAATTAGCGGGAGTAGCGAACGCAATAAAAAAGCATTTGCTTATGAACTACTGCAAAAAGTAGGCATTGATAAAGAAACGGCGGACAGAAAAGTATTAAAGCTCTCCGGTGGCGAACAGCAGCGCATCGGAATTGCAAGGGCATTAGCACATAGTCCTAATATCATAATAGCCGATGAACCTACAGGCAGCCTTGATACTGACACAGAAAATGATGTGCTGAAAATTCTAACATTGCTGGCACACAACGAGGGTAAATGCGTAATAATCGTCACTCACTCAAAAAAAGTATCTTCCGTTGCAGACGAAGTATGGGGCATGAAAGATGGTAAGCTAACTTCTGTAAATCAAGTGAAATAGAGAATACAGCAAGTATAGCCAAATAACCTAGTCTTCCTGATATGAATAGAACATTATACGACATATTCACTAGAAGGGGCAGAACCTTGTCATTAATAAAGGGATAAATACGGGTTATGCATTTCATTTAGGCACTTCTCATAAATATCATACGCTGATTCCTCTTGTAAATGTAACGCTCGTTGTATTGTAAATGTTGTACCCCCATAGAATGCCTGGTCATATTGAATTTGCAATAAATATTTAATATTTCAACATATGAGAAGAAGGTTTGTGCGCTATTCATTGATCTGCAATATGGACCCTTGCATGTTGTACACGCTCGGTAAAACCTGATGGATCTGCTAAAATTGCTTTGCCGTAAACATATACATGATTTATTTTGTCGGTATTATCAGATAATAGCTATGCAGCATTAGTGACACTTTCCATTGATAAAACATGTTGCCAAGACAACATGTTAATATCAATGGTGTTATCATCAGTGTCAAGATATTTATTAGATAACGCTTCCGGCTCGGGGTGATACAACTTGTAATATAATCCAGAAATTGAATGGACTAAAACTGAGTTCATAAGTACCCTTCATCTCTAAATAGGCAATACCTCTTTACCATATTGGCCATTACCCTAGTCCATGTGTATTAAGCGACTAATTAGTGTGTGGAAAGTCTTGTTTGCTTTTTACAGGGTCATATGCTAGGATTGAAGCATATTTAATATCAGATTGAGACGCACACCCAGATTGAAATGCTTGCACGAGTCCCACTAGGCATACTATGCCCGGCGATTCGTAACAAAGCTGAAATCAGGGTGTGTTTTTTATTTGTCTAAAACAGACAACTAAAAATACCAAACGCTGCAAGAAAGCACATATCATGATTTTACGGCAGTCGAGCCCTAAAATATATCCAAAAAAATAATCCGATGAGGAGGAAGTATTATGTCAATGTTAGGAATAGGACTAGGCAATGTAGGTAAAGTGGACACGGAGGGTGGATTGCTTGTTCTCCAAACGAGTCAAAATGGCAAAACAACATATGTAAGCTTTTCGTTTGCTGTTACAAATGGCGTTGGCAAAGATAAAAAAACCGACTGGTTCAAGTGTGTTGCTTTCGGAGAAATGGCTGAAAGAATGGTTAATGCCTGTGTTAAACAAGGTAGCCGCCTTCAGATTACGGGCAATCTTACTTTGAACAGTTATGAAAAAGCCGATAACACAAAAGGCATAAGCCCAAGCATCCGAATATTAGACTGGAAGTATGCAGGTGGCTTAAGTAACGGTAATGCATCAGGCGGTCAAGTCAATAATACCGCACAGCAAGAAGCAGAGGCAGGTTCAAACTCCAATGCTAGTATACCTTTTGCCGATGGGGAAGAGATGAACTTGGACAACCTGGGAGACGATGATTTACCCTTCTAGGTAAGTGAAGTTGTTACATTGGATGCAGTAATTTACTGCAATGATGAAGGAAGATGGGTATTGGATTTTATCCCCCGCTTCCTTTTTTGTTGCGAAAAGCGAGGAGGAATGACGCGACAATGTTTTTCAGGCGTAAAAAGGAGAAGGTCCCAAAAACACCCACGCAACCAATCAACATTAATGAAGTCGTTAATGCGCAGCTATACAAGGCCGCGCCCGGTAGCAAATGGCGTTGGGTATGGAAGCCGGCAGACTTTGAAAGCAAAGGCGGCATTGCCAGGCTTGAAGTGATGGATCCAGGTGGGGATACTCGTTTCTTGGATAATTGCATAACAATTGAAGGCGGTAGAGTTTGTAACGCCACTTTGATAGATGTATCTGTCACGAATCATACAGCATACGCCGTGACGGATAACGCCCTTATTGAAAGTGGCGATGAAACCACAGATGTAAAAATATCACAGGCCGGTGACACAGCTTCACCTACAATGCTTTTGACGACCGAAGATAATGTCATCAGGTGGTTCAATGTAATTCTCTATGATGACCTTTCAGCCTTAATAACAGACCTTAATGCGCAGGATGAAACCTGCCTAACCATTGCTGATGATGGCAAAGTACGCACCGGTGTAAAAAAGTCGGAGTCAATTATTAAAGACTTTGGCAAAATGCCGGCAAGAAACCTTTGGAACGTAATTATAGACAAATTGATAATTGCCGGTTTGTTTTCTGAGGAAAGGGATGAGGGTTTATTTGTTTGTTGGGATTGTTAAGTTCACTTTAACGAGCCCGACAAAGACCCATATCAAGTAAATTTAGGAGAGATGATATATGAATGTTTTTCAGGTAAAGCTTCATCACATAGATAGCGGCAATTGCCTTATAACATTTGAAACCGTAGATGCTAACAACAAGCGATATTTCAATCGCTTTGACAGCGGTGGATGGTATACAGTCTACCCCTCTGGAGGCTATTGGGAAAGTAATTCACGGGTTAGCGATGATGTTGTTTTTGAAATCGTGGACGGCAAAGGTAATGTACTATTCACAGAAAGCAACGGCGGCCCAAAGACTTTCCTAACCCATAAGGAGCAGGCTAAAAAGGTTGCAGATGAGTATAAAGAGCAAAACAGCTGCTTAAGTACCTACGAACAATGGCGGGACTGGATGCTTGGAGCAAAGGAAGCCTGTGGCAACACGGATTACAACGAACACTGGTTATACACTTGCTCGAAACTCATTAACAGAGAAGTGTTGATGAAGTATCAGCATCTTGGGCTGACCTTTGCGCTTACTAAGGATGCAAATGAGCACACTATTTGCAACAAGCAATATACCCATGTATATGTTGCACAAATACTGGAGAACTTTGATTTTCAGCCATGTGTAGCGATTGTTGGGTATGAGTTTACCGAAAACCAATAAAGAGAGGATTTCGAATATGAAAAATAAAGATGAACGTATAGCGTTTTTGAATGATTATCATAAATGGGCACCGGGCGGTAATTATGCCGAAGTAAATCATAGTGATTGGAAGATGCAGCTACGCTTTTATTGTCACACATTCAAAAACGGAGCAATGGTTATTGCCACGGAATGCGAACAGAAAAATCGCACCAACGAAATTAACCTGCGCTATAACTTGATAATTCCAGCTGGGGATAACTATAACCCATATGACCAGAACTCCGGGCATACATCGGCCGACTTTCAATCCTACACACTTGA